>ERZ791883.121-NODE-121-length-103641-cov-8.013824_pt1 | contig 103641 bp, 95 predicted proteins | sample MGYA00510160_ERZ791883 | MGnify/ENA primary metagenome ERZ791883 (study PRJEB30046, sample SAMN00792072) | human gut metagenome | study: EMG produced TPA metagenomics assembly of the A metagenome-wide association study of gut microbiota in type 2... | reverse complement strand
GCCACATTGCGGTCAAGACCAATTCCATTCCCCGCGCGGCGGCGGAGCTTGCCAAAAATGGCTTTGCGCTCGATGAGTCCACGGCCAAGTACAGCGGCGAGAAGATGGTCGCGGTGTATCTGAAGCAGGAATTCGGCGGCTTTGCCGTCCACCTGCTGCAAAAGTAAATGAAAGCGAAAGGAGAGCCTGACTTGCAGTCAGGCTCTCCCCTAATATTTGTGGAAAATTTAAAAGTGAGTGTTTTCAAGGCTTTGCAGCCCATCATGTTCACTTTTTCCTTATTCCCACTCGTCAAACAGAAACGCAATCAAGCTTTTTTGTATAGATTGTTTGATTCCATTTGGCTTTATTTGATACCAGTTATCCCAATCCTACGGGGTATCCGACTTTCTGCTATCAAAAAGCTATCAGGGGATGCTATCAATTCTCATTTAACCAACTCATTTAAGGCAGTGAGAATATCATCCAAATTGAAAGAGTTGACCCATTTGGCACCAATCCCATAAGCTTCAATCGGAGCCGTATACGAGGAATTTAATTTTACGACAACGAGTCCATTGTTTTTCTCATGATTTTTGTCAATTTCATACGCCTGCCAATTTCGGTATCCAATATCTTCTGAATCAGGGTGTTCATCATCTGAGTGTTTTCCGATAATAGCAATCATATAATTAGCCTGTCCAATTTTTGTACTGAGGACTTGCTTAATTTTAGAAATTGACTCACTCTGAATTTCGCTGGGAGTACAGTCATTGATCGAAAAGTCGATATTTGGATTACTGTTCCATGCTTCTAAGAGGTAATAGTAGCTTTTGTCATGCTCAAAATCAAATGATACGCAAACTTTCTTTTTAGCCATTTTTCTTCCTCCTAAATAGTCTTTTTGTTGCTTTGTATACCTTCGGGTGGATTGCTAATATGTAAAAGAGTGAGACAATGATAATTAAAGAACATATCGCTGAGTCGCAAATTGTCGCAAGACTTATGCCACGTTCTTTCCACTCAATTACAATGCGTGAGATATTTATTGTTATAAAGAGTATGGGGGCAAACCATTTGTAAAAAATATCTATTACATCAAGTACAATAGGATATTCATTTAAGTAATTCTTGCTCTCTCTATCAAATTTTGCGCCTTCTAAAGATTTTGAAATGCTTGATTCTAGTTCTTCGATATATGCGTACTGTCGTTCAATGTAAGTATTGTGCTGCACATACCTAATCAGGGTATATGCGACTAAAACCCATAGCAATGTTTGAAGAATCGTTGAACCAAGCACTATATGTGATTCGCTATACTTGATGACCATTCCGGACAAAACACTAATTGCCGCATCTGATTGTATAATCATAAGAAAGGATATAGCTTCAAGGAAACATAGAATGACAAAACATCTATTTCGCTGTGCCTGCGCGTCTTTGCTCAGCTTAAATGTTTCCTTATAATGATCATAGAGCACGTCAATTCCTTGCATTTTCGCTCCCCTTAATTTGAAAACTGGTTCTATAATAGCGCTACTATACCGGATACCGTTCTTTCAAAGTTTCTCCTTATCTCACATTCCCACAGTACAATGACTTTCCAGCCGTCAGCCTCAAGTGCCTGAATATGCTCCTGGTCTCGTTGCTTTGTTCGCTCTATCTTGGGCCTCCAATATGCTTTATTGGATTGACTGGTATGCGCATAATGACTGCCGCAATCATGCCCATGCCAATAGCATCCATGAATGAAGATAGCAATTTTCTTTCTGGTGAATACAATATCCGGTTTTCCGGGCAGCGCCTTGTAATTCACACGGTAGCGGTATCCCATAGAAAACAGCTTGCGGCGCACCAAAAGTTCAATACTGGTATCTTTGCTTTTGATGTGCGACATAATCTCGCTACGGCGGGAAGAGGAAACAGAATCAGCCATTACACAGACAAATCCAGCGGCAGATCGGAAATATCCTTCAGCCGCTTGCCCTGCACCAAGGTTTCCAGCGTTTCTACCGCATCCTCAGAACCCGCCTCTTTAACTGCTCGAATCAGCTCATAGAGTGCAAAGTGATATACGCAGTCAATATCGCCAGTGCCGAGCGCAAGAGATGCCAAGCGATTCGGCATAGGCTCAGCCGTCACAACAACGATGTGCGGCAAATGTCCCTTTCGGTTGCGGATCAGGTTCAATGCCTCTGTGCGGCTGTTCTGTGCGCGGTCGCTGCGCATCGTGTACTTTGCAGAAACACTCGCATGAAGAATGGGCTTGCCGCCGTTAGACTTCCGAATATCAGCCATCTTACAGATTTCGTCATCAACAATGGGCTGAGCGGCATTGATCTCGCTGTCCTCATAGAGATCGCGGTAAACAACAACGTCAGGTGCAACGAGGTAATCATTCCCGAGTGCAGCAGCCAACTGTGCGTTCTGTGTCGTAAGCGCATTTAAGTAAGCAAGATGCTCGTACTGCGCAAAATCGCTTGTTTTCAGTTTGTTGTTATTGCCGAGCTGAAGAATTGTCCAGTTTCCGGGACGGAGGTTCTGCAAATAGGGAAAGGTTTCACGCAGGAACTCCATTGTCAGCGTTTCAAATTGCTTTCCGAGAGTCTGCCCGGAAATTTTGTCAACCGTGGAGACAGCATGATGCTGTTCCTCCACAAGAATGTCAACGATTCTCCGCGCAATCGCCTTTGAGCCGCGGCTGCTGGTGTCTGCATTGGATGCGACACCTGCCGTGGTCAACGTCAGTGTGTTGGTTTCAAACAACTGCTTGTGAAAGTGGAATCTCGCGTTTGCTATCAATGCATCCATGCTCCAAACACTCCTTTATTTTTTCTCCAACTGCCCGGGCAACCGGGGGCGGGAATGCATTTCCAATCATCCTACAGGCTACGGTTTTCCGATTTCCAAACGTCCACGTGTCGGGGAAACCTTGAATCCGTGCCATCATTCGGCTTGTCAAGCGGGGCATACCCTCAAATCCGGGGGCGGGTGCTTCGTTTGCAATTCCTCGACCATCTACGCCTAACTCTGCCCATGCATTACGGGCGCGTGTGGGACCAAGGTCAGGACCACCGTGCTTCTTGGAGCCGCCTACAAGGGTCGGAGCGATTCGGTTTGCATTAGATGCCCACTGCTTCGCACCTTCCCATCCGTTCTGTGCCATCAAATCACGGAGCGTATCACCAACAGTGGGGGCGTTGTCTGGTTGTTCATCAGGATAGGCAAATGCTCCAATTTGATCCTTCCGAATGCCGATGATAACCACTCGGGGACGTAGCTGTGGAACACCATAGTCAGAGGCGTTCAAGAGTTTGATATGGGTTACATAGCCGAGCTTTTGAATCGACGTGAAAATGTGGTCGCGGTATTCATCAAAACCCGAATCAAGAAAGCCACGGACATTTTCAAGCATGACAGCACGCGGCTGAATTTCTTTGATAAGGCGGATGGCTTCAGGGAAAAGGTCTCTTTCGTCGTCCTGACCGAGTTGCTTTCCTGCAACGGAGAAAGGCGGGCAAGGAACGCCGCCAGCCAGCAGATCGACGCCGTGGTATGGGCGTCCGTCAAAATCGTGAACATCTGCACAAATGACGTTCCACTCCGGGCGATTCTGCTTTAATACCTTGCAATAATCTTCTTCATACTCGACAAGCGCAACATGGACAAAACCCGCCATTGCAAGCCCCAAAGCCTGTCCACCAGCGCCAGCGCATATTTCAACACAAGTCAACGGTTGCTGCATTTTCTTTTCACTCCTGCGTAGTTCGATTGAAATCATGACTGTTCTGTATCTCCTTCATCAATGAACTCCATGATGTCTCCTACATCACATTTGAGCGTCAAGCAAATCTTATGCAGGCTTTCCATAGAGACAAATTCGTTTTTCCCCATCTTGGCAAGCACATTGAAGCTGATACCGGATGCGTCTTTCAAATCTGTCCGGTTCATTTTCTTATCGATCAACAGCTTCCAGAGCTTATCGTAGGAAATAGGCATTGCAATTCTCCGTTCCAAATTTAAACTGATTGTATTATAGCACAAAACGACGATATTCGCAAGATAATCTCCCCAGAACGTGAGATGTTCTCTGCAAAGAAAAAGCCGTCCACAGGAGCTTGATTGCTCCTGCGGGCGGCTGTGGCTGATATGGGCTTATACTCGCCCTTTCAATCCATTCTTCTTGGCAAGCTCACTTGCCGCCTGTCGGCGCTCGTCGGAATACGGCGCAGTCAAGCGAACGGCAAAGCGGCTGCGGTCGATCTCGAAGGTCAGCCCGCCCTGTTTGTCATCGTCGGTCTGCCTGCATAGGTCGGGATACGTTGCCGCGTATTTTGCCAGCCGCTTTTTGAGCGCGGTATTATGCGTTTGAATTTCAACGTTTTTGCTGGTTTCGTCAAAATAAATGCAGGTCGTTTTCTGCCGTTTGGTCAGTCCAGTTTTCATATTGCCTCCATTTCTGCCTATTCTGCAAAAACAGGCGCGTTTTCAAGATTTTTTCTCAGCTCTACACCCGCAAAAACAGGCTGATTTTTGAATGGGGAGCGCCCGGATGATACGCTGCTCAATCTGGACGCTCCAATTCGGTAAAATCTGTTTTTCTCAGCTCAACACGGCATCAGCGGGCATCGTCACGCAATGCTGCTTTTTCTCTGTGTGGACGGAAGAAATGCCAGAGGTTATTGCGCTGGATTACGTCTTCATAGTGTTGAACTTTCCCGCGAAGCTCTGCATTTTCACGGTCCAGATCCGATGTACGGAGCTTGCTGCGAACGGATTTGTACTCGGAAAGCTCCTGCTTCAAAGCGGCAATCTCTGCCTTGAGCTTTGCAATCAGCCTGTTTGCCGCATCCAACGCCTTTTGCAGTTTGGATTCTTTCTTCTCCGACGCAACGTACTTCTTTGCCGCCACTGCCAGCGATTCGTATTCAGAGCGCTCCAATATCACCTTGGAGGACAGTGGAACGGACCTCGCCTCAATCTTTTCGATAGCCGCCACATCGACCTGCTGATTCTGAATTTTTTTGATCTGCTTGCCGAGCGTCGCTGCCTGCTGTTCCTGCTGGCGGTTCTGCTCTGTGAGTTCTGCCAGCCGTGCCTGCTCCTGCTGTACCTTGAACTGCGTCACGGTCAGGTGTTCCTCCGAACTGCCGCGTTCGCCGCGCTCCACATCGTCGTACCCGGCGTCGCGCATATACTGGAAGAAATTGTCCTGCAAAACGCTGTAGGACTTCTTGAGAACGGGCTTGCCTTTTGCACTCAAAATTGGCTCGCCGTTCTCGTCCAGCGCGGGCTTAGAATCCCACTTCTTACTCATGCTGACCTGCTGTATCGTTTCCTTGACCGTCCCCACCAGCGATTTATCCTTGCAGCGTTTCGTCCATAGAATCTGTTTTTCCACGATGGGGATATAGACCACATGAAGGTGATAGTGGTACACGTCCTGCCCCAGCGCATCGGACATGGCGCGGTTGCGCTCGTCGGCGTGCATGACCGCCGATAAGATGTATTGCTCGCCGCCCACAATTTTGATTGCAGCTTTGTAGGCATCGGCGTAAAATTGTTTTGCAAATTCATAGCCGCCGTGGTTGAAGAAGTACGCAGAGTTGACGTCGAAGATCAGCTCTCCGAATTTCTCAGCATCCGCTTTCAGACCGCGTGTGGAGATCACACCATCGGAGCGCATCTGCTCGAACATCTCCTTATACCCGGCGGTTGGTGTTTTGAAATGGACGTTGTATGGCGTCCGTTCAGGAACGATGTCCTGATTGACATACGACGATTTTTCGCGCTCATTATGCGCCTGTGCGTTGTCGATGTCTGTATCTTTCATTCTTGCGTTTCTTGCGCTGGTACGGTGAATACCGTCGCCTCTTGCCATAGGCAGTTTACCTCCTGATTTCAGATTGTGCAGGACGGGGCAGCTTTCGGGGAGGCACTTCTGCGGAAGTGTAATAACCCACTATGATACTTTCATCCTGCGGCTGCAAAGTATCGTGGGCTCTCCGAGGGGGTATGCGGCTTCTGCGGAAGCCTCTGCCGGTTTTGCGGCTTGCAGTGTGGATACAAACCTCAAAAACCGGCGTGGTCAGCAGCTTATTTGCAGGTGTCCGCTGCGCATAATCTTCTGTCCACAGTCATCTCAAACTCTGCGGATTTTTCGATGGGGACGGGGGATGCGCGTGGATAGCCGCCAATGCATTGCCTTGTCTGCCAGCCACAGGAGCGTGGCACGCTCCTGTCACAGCTCCCACGGAGGAACAGTCCAACGATAGCTCTGCGGAACGCCGCGCCGGTCAAGATATTCCTGCCGTGCCTGTTCGCGTTCTTCCTCAGTCGGTGCCGTTTTGTACCGGGAATAGAGTTGCCGGTTCAGCATGGTGTCGAGCTTCTGCTCCAAGCCCCGACAGATTTCATCTTCGTATTCATCCTCGCCCCGCAGATGGTACATGGCGAGGTCGAGGAACAGGCCATAGGGGATTTGCACAGTTTTCATGTTACTTCGCTCCTTTCCGCGACGGTCGCAACGATTGCGACGGTTGTTTTGGTGGTATCAGATTTACCGTCGCAACCGTCGCAGCCGTCGCGCGGCTTATTTGCTTTCAGCATCATAGGTCAGCGTAATACGCCGCCCTTCGTGCCGAACCTTGTTCTCATAGCTGACGTGGTATTCATCCAGAAGTCTTCCTGACTTCACATTCAGATACTTGCTCAGCGCATTTGCCGCCATGCCGGCATGGACGGCATCGGCAAGCTCGGAGGGCGAGCCTGTCCATACCGATTGATCTGCGGACACCAGACTTGAAACGGCATCCAGCACGTGATCGGGTGGCTCTCTGTGCAGCTCGTTTTCCACCTTTTCAAGATTCCAGATTTGTGTATCAGCATCCTTTTTCAGATAGAGGATTTGATCCTGTTGGTCGCGTCCTACCACATCGATGGTTGCTTCCAGCGCCGTGCGCTTTTTCTTCTGCATGAGAAGCGAGCCGTCTGCGCAGCCGAGCAATCCCGTTGTACCGGAGATCATTTCGAAGCTGTCACCGGCAGGCTGTTTGCGGGTGTGGTGGACGGTCAGGACGCAGATGCAATGCTTGTCGGCAAACTGCTTGAGCCGACCGATGATCTCATAATCGCTGGCGTAGCTGTATGCCTCGCCGCCGACCTCACGGATTTTCTGCATGGTGTCAATGATAATGAGCCTGGTGTTGGGGTGTTCCCGCACGAAATTCTCAAGCTGTTCGTCCAGCCCGTTTCCAATCTTGCCTGCCGCAGTTGCAAAGTGCATCCGGTCGGTGTCGTTGACACCGTACATCATGAACATTCGACTCTGGATGCGCTGAAAATCGTCCTCCAGCGCAAGGTACAGCACCGTGCCGGGATAGACTTCGCAGCCCCACAGAGCTTCGCCCGTGCTGACATGATAGGCGATCTGCGCCACAAGAAATGACTTGCCGATCTTCGGCGCACCCGCGAGGATGTACGCGCCCGCATAGAGCAAGCCGTCGATAATGGGCGGCCTGCTCTGATATGCGGTCTGGTACAGCTCGGTCATGGAGATCGTGTGCAGGTAATTCGGGTCGGTTAACCGCTGTATCCTGCGATAGATTTCGTCCAGACTTTCCGAGCTGTTTTGAAAATCACCGTTGATTTCTTCATCAAAAGCGGATATACTGTTCTCAGTTGAATTGTGAAGCGGCTGCCCATCATCTGCGCCAACAGATGTGTCCGGGGCGGCCGTTTTCTTTTTGCGGATTTCATTCTCCATAGGCACTTTCCTCCTTCATTCCATCCATGATGACTGCAATCATTTCAATCACGTCCAACAGTTCATCGTTCACGCTGCCACCCATCTCAATGCGCCGCAGCTCGTCCAGCACGGCGGCAAGCTGGTCGCGCAGTGCCTTGTAAACTCTCGGATTGCCCTGCACCACCACATCCTTGCAGGTCAGGCGGCGGGTGATGTAGTCCTGCTTGGTCAGTCCGGAGAGCTTGACGAAGGCTTCAATTTGCACGTCTTCTTCCGGTGATACCCGAAAGGCAACCGTCTTGTTGCGCCAACGGTTGTGATTGTCCAAATTTTTCAGTGACATCTTAATTGCTCCTTTCAATGTTTAATTTATCTGCCATTTCCTTTTGTACCGTGGGGAACAGGTGCGCATAACGGTAAGTGATCTCAACGCTCTCATGCCCCACGCGGTTGCCGATAGCAACGGCGGAATAGCCCATGTTGATAAGCAGTGAAACGTGGCTGTGTCTCAAGTCGTGGATTCTGATGACTTTGACGCCAGATGCCTTGCAGCCAAACTCCATACCGCGCTTCAAAGTGTACTTTGTCAGCGGAAAAGGGCGGCTATCCGGTTCGAGTCCATAAATCTGCTTGAAGTAGTCCTGCATCTCGTCACATAGGAAGTCTGGCATCTGGATCACGCGGTTGCTTTTCTTCGTTTTGGGCGTTGTGATCACATCCTTGCCCTGCAAACGTTGATACGACTTGTTGATGCGAAGCGTTTTCTTCTTAAAATCGAAGTCCGCAGGCGTCAGTGCCAGTAGTTCGCCCTCGCGGATGCCGCACCAGTACAGGATTTCAAAGGCGTAGTACAGCATGGGCTTGTCCATCATGGCGTCGATGAATTTGAGGTATTCTTCCTTCGTCCAGAACAGCATTTCCTTCGGTTGCTCGCTGCCCATATTTCCTGCTTTTGCAGCCGGATTGATCTGCAAGCCATAATACTTGATGGCGTGGTTGAAAATACAGCTCAGTTGGGTATGGACGTTCTTGAGATAGTCCGGTGAATAGCTTTCGCCGTTTGACTTGGTGTGCTGCCGTATATCGTTCTGCCAGTCGACCACATCGCGGGCGGTGATCTCCGAAGGCTTGCGCTTTTTGAAATACGGCAAAATCTTTGTGCGGATGATATGCTCCTTGCTGAGCCATGTGTTGAGTTTCAGCTTTGGTTTGACGTCCTTTTCGTAAAGTGCCACAAAGCTCTAAAAGCTCATATTGACATCCGCCTGCTTCTGTATCAGAAATTCGCGTTCCCATGCCTGCGCCTCTTTCTTGGTAGCAAAGCCGCGCTTCAATTTCTGCTGACGCTCACCGCGCCAGTCGGTATAGCGAAACTGCACATACCATGAGCCGTTTTTCTTGTCCTTAAACGCCGCCATTCGATTCCCTTCTTTCCTTCGATTCTCTCGTTCCATAGAACTTCTCGTGGAAGAACTTGCGGTCAATCCTGCCTGCAATGGTGATGCAGCCGGTCTTTCGCAGCTCTTCGTTCAGCTCACGAATGAGCTTATACGCATACGGAACCGATACGCCAAGCTCTTCCGCGACTTCATTGACTCTCATAAAAATTTCTCCTGCCATAGGCAAAATACCTTCCTTTCCTGATTTGTTATTGATTGCTTCGCCGTTCTATCCGCAGGACTCTGGCAGGCAACCCTTTTCGGCGCTGTGCCGTTTTCTTTCCTCCTTGGCACGCTCGTCTCATCGCGTGCTTCCCCGGAGAAAGTATCCCTTGGACGGTCATTCAGTTTGGCTCTTTTGGATTTCACCCCCCTCTCACCTTACAACGGACATTTTTTCTGCATTTGTTGACTATCCTAATTGTAAAACTTCTATGAATTAAGCTAATATGCTTAGCTTACGGCTATTGTACTATACATATTGGTTTAAGTCAAGCCGGTTTGCAGGAAAATATTAAATAAATTTGCTTAGATTTTTCTTGACGAAATTAAACATATCTGCTATACTCTTTATCAAAGATAACCGACACAGGAGATGGCTATTATGGCGATTGGTGAACGCATCCACTTTTTCCGCACGATGCGGGGCATGACGCAGAAATACCTTGGCATGGCGCTGGGTTTCCCGGAGAAATCCGCAGATGTCCGCCTTGCGCAGTACGAGAATGGTTCCAGAACGCCTAAAGCGGACGTGACTGCTGCGCTGGCACAGGTGCTTGACATTTCGCCCAAGGCGCTGGATGTACCGGACATTGACTCCTATACCGGACTGATGCACACGCTGTTCACTCTGGAAGACCGCTACGGTCTTGAGGTCTGCGAGTGTGAGGATGAGGTGCATCTGCGCGTTCATATCCATAAAGGACGCGACGCAGCAGAACTTCACAGAATGCTTGCCGCGTGGGATGCGGTTGCCGCCAAGCTGAAAGCGGGGGAGATTACCAAAGAAGAATATGACCGCTGGCGTTACCGCTACCCTGAACTTGACACCTCCGGTCAGTGGCACAAGATCACGCCGTCGCAGGAACTTAGTGATATGCTCCTTGCCGACCTCAAAGAACACACGGGAAAATGATGTTCAGGCACTCTTGACAAATTATCAAATTAATATTATTATAATATTAATTTGATAATTTGGAGGGATAATACATGGCGACTAATCTAATGAACGTATTCAAGACTGTGGATCTTCAGGGAGTTGGAAAAACCGCTGCAAATATCGTTTCTCTTGCGTTTAAGCCAAACAAAAAAACGGGGGCTAAAATTGCACGAGCTGTATTAGATGATGGGACAACTTTAATAAAGACCGTAACCGCTTCTGGAGTTGTTTCCGAAACAATTCATCGACTTCCCGAAATCACCTCAACAGTTCAAAGAAACGAAGTAATCAAAGATCTCTGCAAACAAAAAATTAATCAAGAAACCATTGCAGCGATGCTGGATATTTCGCAATCCACCGTTTCAAATGTTTTGCGCAAGAAATAATACTCTTGTCTAAATAGAAAAGGCTCTGCCGACCTTCTTTTACAGAAAGTCAGCAGAGCCTTTTTCGCTCTCAATATAGGATTGGTATGATAGCTCAACCTGCAAACCGCTTGTCCCTTGAAACAAGAATAAACAAAACAGTTTGGGTATCTGCTATCATTTTGCTATCAAACAGGAAATGAGATTTTCAAAAAGTGAGTGTTTTCAAGGCTTTGCAGCCCCTCATGTTCACTTTTTTCTCATTCCCACTCAAGTCTTGGGCTTTGATTTAGGGTTATAAAATGCACTCTCGATACGCTTTTTGTCCAAATAATCCACGTATTTCGGGCTGCACATAGGTTCCTTACGAATTTTGTAGCCGTTTTGTAGCCAGCTATTTTATACGTACTAACCGTTCGCAACAACTTATTTTGAATGATTTGCAGCGGGTTTCGGTATGATTCCCGCCAATAATCACCCGGAATTGACCGCCTGACTCACCTCAAAAAACATCTTGGAGGTATGACCATGAGCAAACTTATATCCTGTCAATTCAACATAGACACAGCCTGCGTAGAATTGGTTTTTGATGATGGAAGCCAGCTTTCCATTGACTGCACCGCCGTTGAAAACGAAGTTGCCGATAACCGCTTCCAGCGGTCAGAGCTGGATTATCTGATCTACAATGACCCGCTTGCTTATGCAGACTTGGTTCTGAACGGCGATCCCGAAGCATACCTGAAAGCAGTGACGGAATATAAGCCTTTCGATAGCTGACGGAAAGGCTATAGCGCAGCAGCCGACCGCCGTCAATGGTCAAGATGAACGCTTTGCGCCATTGACTGCCGTCGCCTGCCGCGCTTTTTGGGCAGACAAGGCGGGCGGGCGCATATTGTGCCTGCCCGCCAACATCCAGTATTAAATAGGTCTAATGTTAGGTGCTTGGGTGTGGTTTGTATGCGCTTTGCATTATATTGTTCGTGCTTCAACTTTTCATTCCTGAACAAGTCTCCTTTCAGATAATTAAAAAACAAAAGCGACCAACTTTTTACGGTTGATCGCCTTTGCTCTGGTCATTCTTTGTTTCTTTCAAATCAAAATATGCGTCACAAAAAAGTTTTTGGTCTGTCATCTTCGATTGAATACTTTATAAAATCGAATTTTTCCTTGTTGTTCTTGTAATAGTCCTCTGCCGCAGTACAAAGAATATAGCACAAGTGGGATATATGTACTTTCAATTCTCTCCGCACTATGTTCATATCTTTGCCATAGGCGACCATGCTCAGATCACCGTTAGCACCATCTTCTCCGGTTATGACAAGCTCGAATTTATCAACCTTGCACCGAGATTCGTGAATTTTGGATTGCTCTACGTTTGGTGTGCTTTGGTGAAGCAGACAATTACGCAAACTATAAATAATTTCTTCGTTCAGATAGGGCATATCCTGTCCGTAGGGGGAATCACATCTATCTGTAATGACATATTGGCTACACCAGTTTTTATAGCGCACGCCGTTGTAATCCTCGTTAGGATATTCAGCCTTTCCACAAGTATCTGGCAAAGTCAGCGCAAGAGCAAGTGCCGACAAATACAGTTCATGGGACAAAGCTATATGAATCTCATGTACAATTCGGTCAATCAGGCAAATCACCTCATTTCAAGTTATTTAATCCAATCCAAACGGGTCATCTCTTCTTTAAGTTTTGGTGTTCCAACTTTGTAAATCATGGGCTCATCTAATTTTAGATCAATACCTTTAACCTCTACAAGGTCGGAAGAAACTGCTACACAATCGTCAGGATTAAACAAGACTACATTAAAACCATTCTTATTCAAGGAACTCCTAAATCGCAGTCCATCAAAACCCATGTTTTTTATTTCTTCTGCAATGTATTGGGTAGGAAGATATTTGGAAGCATCTCCGTTATACGGCCTGGAAAACATTGCACCGATTGTGTTGTATAGTCTTGGCAATTCCACTACTTTATCATTTTCAATATCGTGGATGTCAAAAGTTAAATCGTATAGTCTTACTTGTTTTTGCAGCCGGAACTTTGCCACGCTTACAGTATCCCCAATAATCGGTCTGACTTCATATACCGGAGTTACCGGATCCTCTGATAAATATAAGTACCGAATATGATCAGGATTCGCTCTTCCGTTACCAATATAGTCGGCTGGTGGTGCGCCGGAATCCTTCTTGCTCCATCCCTTAAACTTGATATTTTTCTTCCATTTTTTCTGGGCTTTTACAAGTTCGGGTGTTTGATTATAATCGTAATCACTATATATCTCTGGCATTAAGGAAAGTATTTTTTGCTCATCTGTCCACTCGTTGAGTATCTTCTCAATATCGGATTGACTGTATCCGCTCTCTTGCAAATAGTATTTTACAAGTTGATTGAAGTTGCTTTTTTGAAAGACGCGAGCTCGGTATAATACAGTATCTTTTTTGCGTATTGTTACCGCATTTGCTTGACAATCATGGATTTCGTCTATGACTGCATGTTTTACAGAAAAACGATTTTTGTAGATTATTTCATCTTCAAAACTTTTCCATTGTGAATTCTTTTGCTTAATATCTTCCATCAGCATCATCAGCAAAAGAAACTTCCACTCATCGCTATTTATATTTTCCGAATCATTTATTGTTTCTTTATCCATATTCCCCTCATTTCAGTCGTTCGCACTACGGCAGGAATTCTTAAGGTTTAGGTACATCAATTCTTCTTGGCTAAGTAACGAGTACGTTTCTTTAATAGGCGTACCAATTTCCAGCGATCAATACGCTTAGGCATTTTTTGATAAATTTCCCGATAATCTACCTTTTCTGGAATCCAACGTCCGTTTTGCGTGATACTATGACCGTCAAGCAGATGAAGGAAGAAGGATGCCTCGATGATTACAGAAATAGAATTGCTTACACCGGAGCCAATATGATTATGTTGGTACAGATTACGAGGCCCCTGAAAGAAACCCATAAGCATATACCTGATGCCGTCCTGTTCGTTGCGCTGGGATTCGTTTTTCAAATCATTGATTGCAATAAGGGGCGCTCTTTTAATTTCGCCGGTTTGCTTGTCCACTTCAAAAGAAAGCGCTCTTGTCGCCAGATCGAATCCATGCGAATCCAAGCCAGACTTCTTTTTGAGATAACTCTCCACAGCCACAAAAGCTTCACGTGCTGCTGATTCAAACTCCGATTTATATATGAGTTGTACCGCATCCGATAACGCTGCGTGGATATTGTATACCTCAAAAAATCCTTTGAGCTTCTTTAGGGAATATGGCATTAAGCTGCCGCAACAAGTACAAAATGTGAAATCATAAAAGTCAAACCCATATGTTCCGTCGTTATATTCCCTAAGTTGCTTTCTTCTGGGCGGAAGAGAACACCCATTAGGACAAGCGTATTCTTTTCTCCTCATTGCGGCTCACCTCATTTTATTCGGCATCACAGGGATCCTCTTTTGGGCGATGCCTTAAGTACAGTTGTCTTTTAGTACAGCCGATAACCACGGACTTTCATCTGTATACCCTTGCAGTACATCGATGACGTGCTTATCGGTTGTCATCGCAAATACAAATGGCGCAATATGATGCGATGACAATACGGCTTTAAACTCATCACCTTCACTAATTTCTTTGGGCGGAATAGTGTTTTCGTTTAAGTTGTGTGTTTTCAGTGGTGGTGGATTCTTATATGCCAACCATGCAATTTCATAAGAAATTGTACTTTCACACCATTGCCCCATTAAGTTTTTAAAAAACACACGAACAATAAGTTTAGCACCGGTATAATGATGATGGCTGGGATTTGTTCTGAGGCGTTCCCAGTTTTTTTCTGAGGCTTTTCTTAGTTCGCAAATCAACGCCTTGACTTCGGAGGTTTCAAAATGGATATTAATATCCGTCTCCTCTTCTGCTGATAATGCTTGTGTAAAACCTGGGAGTAAAGATGCTGGAAGCAACTTTTTATTCCCGGCAGAATCCTCCGAAAACTGCAATTCAATATCGGCTAATGTATAAACATTAATTGCGGGCGAATCACCAACATTTCTAAGCTTGATTGTAAATCCCAGCTGCATACGGGTATAGTCCGTGGTATCCCAAGCAGATCCGAATGAATCAGTTACATATGGAACAATACACGGTTGCTTATCTATTTTCATTTGTTTCGCAACGAGCTCTGCTGATTCCTTAGCGTAATTTGCTTGACGCTTGGTGTGTCCAACATAAATGATCGTGACAACAACCATAATCAGCGAAGAAAGCAGAGATATTACTCCTGCATAGTCACTGTTGATGATTTTTATAAATTCCAGCATCTTTTTCACCTCATTTCAACCGTTCACACAACGGCAGGATTTCTTCCAGTTTGGCAACAATACGATTTTGCTCAGCAACGGGAGGGAGTGGTATCAAATATTCTCTAAATCTGGAAAGAGATATAAACGATTGAACACCACCCGATGCTTCTTTTTTTAGTTTGTACTGAGCATAGAACAAGAACCAATATACATACCGCATCGAAATATCAGTATTGGCAAATCTCTTGAACAACGCCATGTTTTTAATACAGAACTCTCTATCCTTTTTCACCAAAACAGGATTTCCTATTGATCCAATCATAGCAAAAAGAATATCGTCATCATCAACCATGGATCTTACATTTATTTTATCAGCATCTTCTTGGGTGATGTATTTCACATTTCCGTAGTCAATAACTCCATTAACTAAGTTCTTACTTGTTACTAATGGGATGCCTACTGGAACATATTTCGGACTATCATGTGTGCCATCACGAACATCAATAACGTCGGAGAGTCTACACCACTTCCAACTTTCGGGAATATCAAACGGGAGCTCATCCTCGGTGATTTTAGGCAACGGCTTTTCCTTTTTGATCTTGCCTTCTTTGATCAACCGCTGTTTTTCTGTCTGAATCTGCCGGTACAGTTCTTTGCCAGTTCCTTCTTCCGGTCTTTGCTCTACAAGCTTACCTTGGATGGCATATTGAAGAATGGACTTCTTCATATCCTCCGGGAACTTGGCATTAAACTGTTCCAACTTTTCATAAGCTGCGGCATAACAGTCAACATACGGAAGAAGTTCTTCGATCTTGGCAACGATGCGCTGTAGCTCGTTTAACGGTGCCAATGGAATCATCAAGTTGGCGATGCTTTTACTATTCAAGGTTTTTCCCTTAATAGCATTTTTACTATCTCCCCATTGGGTGACAATCGGGAGAATGTAGAACAAATAGTCTCTAAAATAATTCTCAGTATCTACATATGGATAAATCGAGATTATCGCCTCGTTATGAACAGCATCAATATCCAATATGGAAGTTCTTCCAACTGTGAGTTTAAAGCTCATAAGCAAGGTTCCTTTAGTTGAGATACCTCCAAATTTTTCTTCCAGTGCTTTTTGAGATACCATTTCTTTTGTGTAACTGATATGGCCATAATCTTTCATATCAGAGATTGAAACCCAATGAATATCATTCTGCCACCAAACGGGTTCAGCTCTTGGTGGAGTTTTGCCCATTGAGCAATCCACCAATTCTCCAAATTTACACCATTTCCAAGAAGATGGAATATCGAAAGGAATTTCTTCCTCCACTATAGGTGTCACGTTTTTGTTCGGTTTCGAGACTTGTTGCATTTTGCAAAAAAGATCCTCGCCTGTACCATCCTCTGGCTTTTGTTCTACGAGCTTGCCTTGCATAGCGTACTTCAGAATACTTGCCTTTAACTGTTGGGGGGTCATTCTGTTACACCTCCCGGCAGCAATGCTTCCAGCTCTGCAAGCACCTTGTCGATTTCGGCATTGAGGGCGGTTCGTCTCTCCTGATACTCTCTGATCGTATCAAGTGGATCGAGAACTTCTTCTTCCTCGTGAGGATAGCCACAAAGGTCAATGTTGCATCCCTGTTTATTCAGCAGATAATCAGCGGTAAACTTCTGTGACTTGAAATATTCTCCGTCGGGAATTACCTCTCTGTTGTTCCACCAAGCGATACAATCATCGAAGTGCTTCAGCTCCATGGGCTTGGTCTTGGAAAAATGCTTTCTGTCAGACGGAATATCCACTCTGTAGAACCATGTTTCTGTTGTCGGCTTTGTGTTATCGAAGAACAACAGATTGGTGGTAATGGAAGTATAGGGGCTGAACACAGAGCTGGGCAGTCTGACAACGGTGTGCAGATTAAACTCGCCAATGAGCTTTTTCTTGATGTTTACCTTCGCATTGTCCAGACCGAACAAGAAACCATCCGGCACGATAACAGCAGCTCTGCCGTTTTTCTTCAAACGGTACAGGATCACCGACATGAACAGATCGGCAGTCTCAGAGCTTGCCAGATCATCGGGGAAGAAGCCCTGAATGGACTTGTCCTCATGTCCGCCATAGGGAGGGTTCATCAAGATAACATCGAACTTATCCGCATCTGTATAGTCCAGCAGATTATGCTTCAACGAGTTCATGTGATAGATTTTGGGAATTTCAATATCATGCAGCAGCATATTGGTCACGCAGAGCAGATATGGAAACGGCTTTTTCTCGATTCCGTAAATGCTGTCATCAAGCTGCTTTTGAGCAGAAGTATCGGTTACCTGCTTGGATAACTGTCCAAGCCAGGAAGTAATAAAGCCACCCGTACCGCAAGCGAAGTCAGCCATCTTTTCTCCCAGTTTCGGCTTGATCATCAGCGCCATGAACTCGGTGACTGCTCTCGGCGTGTAAAACTCACCGGAGGAACCGGCAGACTGCAATTCACGAAGGATTTCTTCATAAACAAAACCAAAAGCATGGCTTTCCTTGACGTCATCAAATTCGATTTCATCAATCACATCAATGACCTGACGGAGATAAACGCCGTCCTTCATATAGTTGTTGGCGTCCTCAAAGGTCGATTTCACGATCGCTTTCTTGATCGGAGTGTCAGGTGCAACCTTGATACCCTCATAGACAATCGTGTCGCCTTCTTTTACATCATTGCCTTTCAGCACCGGGAACAAAGTGTTGTTGACAAAGTTCAGCAGCTTGTCTCCGGTCATAGCATGACCGTTGCTATCGGCTTTCGCCCAATTTCTCCATCTCAATTCTTCGGGAATGATGGATTCGTAGTCATCCTCGTTCAGTTCCCAATCATCCTCTTTTGCGTCATAGACTTTCAGAAAGAGCATCCATACCATCTGCTCAATTCTCTGGGCATCACCGTTGATACCTGCGTCCATACGCATAATATCACGGATTCTTTTTATAAAACCTGACTGCATCGCCATAATTAACTTACCTCTAATTCATAAATGTTCGCTTCAAGCTCCTTAATAGCAGCCTCATACTGCACTTTGCCGCCGAACAGCTTAACGATTTTTGCAGGCTTTCCAAAGTCGGCAAAGTCTGCAAGAGAAAGGACCTTAATATCCTCAACCTCAGTGATGCCTTGGTTCATATACTTGTCCAAGAGGATGGAGAGAACTGCCTGCGCTTCGACGGAATACTTGCTGAAAAAGTCCTTCTTCTTGACGTTGTTAGCCCGCTCTTTTCTCGTCAGCGGCTTCCTGCCGTATGCCACATAGCAGATAAAATCAAAATCATCGACATCAGACATTCCTTGTTCCGCTTTCAGAGCCTTCAAATCAATCCCCATCGCAATAAAGGATTGTTCAATCGTTTTCTTCTTATCCGATGCTTTCCACTTGTGTATAAAGTCAGAAAGGGACGCATATTCGCCTTTGATATTGGTTCTCGTGTAGTCGATAATATCTTCCTGACGAAGCAGCTTGCCGTTGGCATCATACACAGAAACAGTCTTATTGATAATCTTCACACTGCACCCGTCTTTATCAACGATAGGCGTTTCAACGGGGTCAACGGGCGGTTCCTCTCCAATGCCGCCGGGTTCACTGCCTTTGGGTTTGTTTCCTCCGCTGCCGTGTTGGAACCCCTCAACCTGTTCTACGGGACCATCCCAATCAGGGTCGCTAAAGAGCCTTGTCACATTTCTAAAGTCCATAACGACAAAGTGTGTCTTACCTTCCTTTTCCCTGATACGGGTCCCTCGCCCGATAATCTGCTTAAAGGTAGTCATGCTCTCAACCGTCTTGTCCAGAACGATCAGCTTTGTCATCTTGCAGTCTGCTCCGGTGGAAAGCAGTTCGGATGTCGTAGCGATAACCGGATAAGGGCTGGACACGGAGATGAAATAGTCAAGTTTGGATTTTCCGTAAACATCAGAACCGGTGATTCTGACACAGTAGTCCGGATTTTCCTTGACCATATCAGCGTTATGGTTGATGAGGGCAATTCTCATTCGCTCGGCATGATCTTCGGAAGCGCAGAACACAATAGTTTTCTGCATCCTGTCGGTGCTTTTCAGATACTCGGTAATCTCCCTTGCAACCTCGTCAATACGGTCTTGGAGAATGATATTGTAATCATAATCCCTATTGTTATAGATTCGGTCTTCGAGCACATTGCCGTATATATCGGTTTGCCCTTTGTGCGGCCTCCAGCCGTCACCGATGTTGGTCGTGATATTGATAACCTTGAACGGAGCAAGGAATCCGTCCTCGATGCCTTGCTTTAAGCTGTAAGTATAGACAGGCTCTCCAAAGTAATCTATATTCGATACCTTTTCGCTCTCTTTTGGAGTAGCGGTCATACCGATTTGGGTTGCAGAGGAAAAATACTCCAAAACTTTACGCCAGTTGCTGTCCTCCTTGGCACTTCCACGATGACACTCGTCTACGATAATTAGGTCAAAGTATTCTGCGGGAATCTGTTTGAAGTGTTCTTCATCATTCTGCCCGACCATCTGATGATAGAGGGCAAAGTTTACTTCACGGGATGCGATCTTGCTCAAACACGCCTTGTCGGAAAAGTCCACTTTATAAATGGTCTTTTCAAGCGGTGCAAAATCCTGTAAAATGCTCTGGTCAACAAGAATATTTCTGTCAGCCAGATACAGGATTCTCTTTTTAAGGTCAGAACGGAGCAGGCGATAGACAATTTGAAAAGCGGTGTATGTTTTGCCTGTACCGGTAGCCATAACGAGCAACAATCTTTGCTGTCCTCTGGCGATTGCTTCAACGGTCCTGTTTACTGCGTTTCGCTGATAGTATCGTGGAGGGTACGTGCTTTGAGAAGAATAGTACGGCTGCGAGACAATTTTCTTTTCCATATCGGAAATGCCCTTGCCGCTGTGCAGCTCAGCGTAATATCTCGCCACAAGCATCTCTTGAGTTGGAAATTGCTCCAATGCAATTTGCTGCTCTTGTCCGGTCAAGAAGTCATGCTCATAGAAAGCATCTCCGTTTGAGGAATATGCAAATGGGAGATCCATCATCTGAGCATAAGTCATTGCCTGCTGCAAACCATGAGATACAGAATGATTATTATCCTTTGCTTCGACTACAGCGATGGGCTTCCCGTCATTGAGGTAAAGCATATAGTCGGCAAACTTAGGCTTACTACGAGCAACGATATTGCCACTAATGTTGATCCTACCATCCGTGATCTTGGTCTCCATCGTAACGTGACCCTTCCATCCATCAAGAATGACCGGAGTAATATAATTCAATTTGATGTCTTCTTCCGACATCTGTTTCTTGCCCAATATGGTCATGTCAAAACCTCCTAATCAAATTCTTTGGCGTTGGTTAGTCACGAACCGTTTCAAGAATGTCTTCAATCCGGCAATCCATTACCTCGCAGATACGAAGAAGAACATCCGTGGTTATGTTGTCTCCTTTGCCGAGCTTTGCAAGGGAGGCAGAACTGATGCCGGCTTTTTCTCTCAAATCACTCTTTTTCATATTTTTGTCAATAAGCATCTTCCAGAGCTTGTTATAGCTGATGCGCATATTGGGAAGTCCCCCTTATCAAAATACATAGTCATATTATAGCACACATTTGTGAAGATTGCTACCAGATTCGCAAATTGAAAATCTGTAAACGCAAATGAATTTTTGCATTTACAAATCAGATGTTTATATGCCATGTGCAATGCGTGTTCTACGCCTGCAACATATTTTGGATATTGAAGATATACCGGCGTGGCGGTGCTTCTATGTGTTGTTGCGGTCAAAACATTCCGATTATTGGTAAGCCCTGTTCTCATGCAAGCTCCTTTCTGCGTCCCTGTTACGCAATAGGGGTGTTTTTCGGCTGTTTTCTCCGGCTCATGACTTGGGGAAAACGGAGATTTTCAAACAGGAGCACGCCGGACAACGCCCGGGTTCGTCCGACGCGCTCCTGTTGGCTATTTTCGTATTTTTACGGCTCTACACCGTAGTTGCTCACAGCTCCATGTCGCGCTTCTTGCGGCGCGGCATATCACGGTTTCCGGACTGTTCAGGTTTCTCCGGCTCGGTGTGGAGCATGAATTGTATGAACTCCTTGACCTTGCGGGGCGCTCGTTTGAGTGCCGCCATGAAGTCCTTTGTCTGCTCTTGCAGCTTTTCATATTTGCGTTTCCATACGCTGACATCGCGCTTGAGCGTTTCCACTTTATTCTTCAAATCTCCGATCAGCCCGCGAGAAGCGACTCCCTCCTTGGCAAGCTCCTTGAGAAACTGCGCGTCCTGCGGCGTCATGGAGATATTGCCGGAGATGGTCTTTTTCCCAATGCTGTCGATTTCGTGGAAGGAAGCTGCCGCGCCCTTTTGCTCCCTAATCTTCTCGTTGTACTTTTCCAGCGTCTGCTTCCTCCTGTCAATCGTATCCTCAATCGATTCCAACCGCGCCTGCTCCTGCTGCACTTTGAACTGCGTCACGGTCAGGTGTTCCTCCGAGCTGCCGCGTTCGCCGCGCTCCACATCGTCATACCCTGCCTTTCGCATGGCGGCGAAGAAATCATCTTGCAGAACGGAATAGGATTTTCGGAGCACAGTTTTCCCGTTTGCGTTCAGCAGCGGCTTCCCATGCTCGTCCAGTGCGGGCTTGGAATCCCACTTTTTGCTCATACTGACCTGCTGAATCGTCTCCTTAACTGTCCCCACCAGAGATTTATCCTTGCAGCGTTTCGTCCATAGAATCTGTTTTTCCACGACGGGGATATAGACCACATGAATGTGATAGTGGTACACGTCCTGCCCCAGCGCGTCGGACATGGCGCGGTTGCGCTCGTCGGCGTGCATAACCGCCGAAAGGATATACTGCTCGCCGCCGACGATTTCTATTGCGGATTTGTAAGCATCGGTGTAAAATTGTTTTGCGAAGTCATAGCCGCCGTGATTATGAAAATAGGCGGTGTTTACGTCAAAAATCAGTTCGCCGTAGAGAAAAGCGTCCTCCTTCAACCCGCGGGTGGAGATCACGCCATCCTCTTTCAGCTTTTGAAACATCTCGGCATAGCTTCCAACCGGTTTCTTGAAATGGACATTGAGGTGCGTTCTCTCCGGGACAATATCCTGATTGACATAGGATTCCTTTTCCCGTTCGTTGTGCTGCTGCGCGTTGCCGATTCTGGCAGCGGTCAGCCTCATATTTCTTGCGTTGGTACGATGGATACCGTCGCCTCTTGCCATGGGCAATTACCTCCTGATTTCAGATTGCGCAGGACGGGGCAGCTTCCGAGGGAGCACTTCTGCGGAAGTGTAATAACCCACTATGATACTTTCATCCTGCGGCTGCAAAGTATCGTGGGCTCTCCGAGGGGAACGGGGAATGCGGCTTCTGCGGAAGCCTCTGCCGTGGTTTGAAAGTAGTACCCACTTTGCAAAATCCACGGCGTGACCGCCAGCCTTTCAGCAATCGAATTTGCTTCAACGCTGCCGCCCACAGGCAGAGAGACTTTTGAAAATCCTCTCCGCCATCCATCTCAAAATCTGCGAGTTTTTCGATGGGGACGGGGATGCGAGAGGCTGTGTCAGGCAATGCTTTGCCTTGTCCGCCAACAACAGGAGCGTGGCACGCTCCTGTCACAGCTCCCAAGGAGGAGTAGTCCAGCGATAGCTTTGCGGCACCCCACGGCGGTCAAGATACTCCTGCCTTGCCTGTTCCCGTTCTTCCTCGGTAGGGGCGGTTTTGTACCGGGAATAGGGCTGCCGGTTCAGCATGGCGTCGAGCTTCTTCTCCAAGCCCTGCCGGATTTCTTCTTCAAAATCATCCTCGCCCCGCAGATGGTACATGGCGAGGTCGATGAAAAGATCATAGGGAATTTGTACGCTTTTCATTTTCCGATCCTTTCCTTTCCGCGACGGTCGCAACGATAGCGACGGTTGCTCTGACAGTATCATTTTCACCGTTGCAACCGTCGCAGCCGTCGCGCTGTCCTCATTCGATTACTTCGTACTCTGCATTATCGATTACCATATAGGTGAGTTTCACCTGCCGCCCGGAGTGTTTTGCTCTGTTCTCGTACTTCACATGGTACTCGTCCAGTAGCCTGCCGGATTTAACGTTCAGGTATTTGGTGAGAGCGTTTGCTGCCATGCCTGTGTTGACCGTCTCCGCAAGCTCAGTCGGACTGCCTGTCCATTCTCTGCTTTCGGAGGAAACAAGCTGGGAAACCGTATCCAATACCGGGTCGGGCGGCTCCTGATACGGTTCGTTCTCTGTCCGTTCAAGGCTCCATATCTGCGTGTCGGCATCTTTTTTCAGATATAGAATCTGATCCTGTTGATCTCGCCCCACGGCATCGACCGTGGCCTCCAATGCTGTCCGTTTCTTCTTCTGCATCAGGAGTGCTCCGTCTGCACAACCGAGAAGTCCTGTTGTGCCTGAGATCGTTTCAAAGCTGTCCCCGGCTGGCTGTTTTCTTGTGTGATGGACGGTAACGATGCAAATGCTGTGCCTGTCTGCAAAACGCTTGAGTTTGCCGATGATCTCATAGTCGCTGGCGTAGCTGTAAGCCTCACCTCCGGCTTCCCGAATCTTCTGCATGGTGTCAATGATAACCAGCTTCGTGTCGGGGTGTTCCTTTATGAAATTCTCAAGCTGCTCGTCAAGACCGTTTCCGATTTTGTTTGCTGCCGTTGCAAAATGCAGGCTGGCGGTATCCGCCACGCCGTACATCAAAAACATCCGGCTCTGGATTCTCTGGAAATCATCCTCCAGCGCGAGGTATAGAACCGTACCCTGATGGACTTCATAGCCCCGCAGCCTTTGCCCTGTGCTGACATGGTAGGCAAGCTGCGCTACCAGAAATGATTTTCCGATTTTGGGCGCTCCTGCGAGGATATATGCCCCGGAGTAGAGCAGACCGTCTATGACGGGCGGTCTGCTCTTGTAGGCGGTCTGATACAGCTCTGTCATGGAAACCGTATGAAGATAATGCGGGTCGTTCATGCGTCGGATTCTCTCACGCATTTCCTCAATATTTTCCTCCGGGGGATTGCTTTCGCAGGTTTCATGTGGTATGCTCTGGTAGGTTGAATTGTGAGGCGGCTGCCCTCCATCTGCTCCAACAGATGGGATTAGGGCGGTCGTTTTCTCATTTTCCGTCATTGCGCTCACCTCCGGGAATCTGGAAGCCGTAGAACTTCTGCTTGAAATACTGGGCGGGGCATTTTCCGGCTACGGTCAGATAGCCCTGGGATTTCAGCTCTCTGTTCATTTCCCGGACAATCTGATACGCCTTGCTGCGGCTGATGCCCATGATCTCCGCCACCTCTGACGCTGTGATAAACTGTGCTCTCATAGTACCTCCTGTTTCAATGTGATTTCCCTCAGTTTGCGTATCTTTTATTCACGCTCCTTTCCCCGGTTCATCCGAAATGCGCACCCTGAGTACGTATTTTATTATACGCATACAAGATGCATCTGTCAAGCCTTTAGAAAATAAAAATATGTACTTGCAATTCGCTTTATTCTGTGGTATGATATGGACGAGGTGAATCAGACATGGACAATTTCGATTATCCCGCCATTGGGCAGAGAATCAAGCAGCTCCGAAAACGCAAAGGGCTGAACCAGACCGAGCTGGCACAAATGCTGAAAAAATCTCTCCGCACCGTACAGAAGTACGAAACCGGAGAGATTGAAGTGTCGATTGCCGTTGTCAATCAGATCGCAGACCTGCTGGACACGACCTCAACCTATATTCTTGGGTATGAATCCAGCACGACACAGATCAGGACGCTTGCCGACGTGATGGACTTCCTCTTTAAGCTGGAAACGGTAGAGGGCATCGACTTCAAGATCAATGTGCAGAAGCCGCCCCGCAGCAAGCAATGGGAGTGCTCGGTTTCCTTTGATGGAAAGAGCACGGCAGAGTTCAATGCGGATATGTGCCTCTTTCTTGAGCAATGGGAGGATGAGCGCAGCGAGCTTCGCGCCTATAACTCCACGCAGGCGGCATATAAGCGCTGGAAGGAGCAGACACTGGCCTACTACGCCGCAAATGCAGTGAAGTGCTCTGAGCCGGAAGAACTTGACCGCGACGATCGGATTGCAAAACGGACGGCATTTTTGGAAAAGGAATACGGTAAAAGCGAGAGTAATGAGTAAATAACCCCATCAAAGCCTGATTCTTGAGGGAAGGAGGTAAAAATGTCAGTAACAAAAGACGGCGACACCGGTCGCTGGATGTCCCAGATCCGCGTGACGGACTGGACGGGCAAGACCATCCACAAGAAGAAGCGTGGCTTTGCCACCAAGAAGGAATCCCTGCAATGGGAACGTGACTTTATCAGCCAATCTACGGGCAGCCTCGGCATGACCTTCGGTGACTTCATCTCTCTGTATGTCAAGGATATGGAGCACCGCCTCAAGCCCTCAACCGTTGCCAGCAAGAAATGGCTGATCGACCTGAAGGTAACGCCTTTCTTCAAGAAAATCCCGCTGAACGAGATCAAGCCCACTCACGTGCGCCAATGGCAGAACTCCCTGACCAGCTACCGGGATGAAAACGGCAAGCCTTACGCCCAGACCTATCTCAAGTGCATCAACAACCAGCTCACGGCGATTTTCAACTACGCAGTCAAATACTATGGGCTGAAAGAAAATCCCTGCCACAAGGCGGGGAGCATGGGCAAGAAGAAAGCCGATGAAATGCTGTTCTGGACAAAGGACGAGTTCCAGACATTTATCGAGAGCATGAAAGACCGCCCCGCCAGCTACACGGTATTCATGACCATGTACTACACGGGGATTCGGGAGGGAGAGCTGCTGGCACTCACACCGTCGGACATCGACTTTGAAAAGAAAACCCTGACGGTAAACAAGAGCTATCAGCGTCTCGGCAGAGAGGACATCATCACCACGCCGAAAACGCCCAAAAGCAACCGCACCCTCCCCATTCCTGACGGACTCTGCACCTGTTTGCAGGAGTATATGTCCCATTGCTACGGGCTGCAAAAGGACGACCGGCTCTTTCCCTATACCAAGAGCTTTCTGTATCACGAAATGGAGTATGGCTGCAAGGCATCGGGCGTGAAGCGGATACGGGTGCATGACATTCGACACAGCCACGCCAGCCTGCTGGTGGAGATGGGCTTCTCTCCGCTGCTAATCGCGGAGCGGCTCGGACATGAAAAGGTACAGACAACGATGGACACGTACAGTCACCTGTACCCCAACAAGCAGGTGGAGGTAGCCAGACAGCTTGACGGCATTATGCCGTGAGCCTCTGGCTACAAAAATCGCTGCAAATGTAGCCAATTTGTAGCCGCTAAAAAAGAAAAATCCTGAAAAACGCTGTATTACCAACGTTTTTCAGGATTCAGAAAACACTAAATATTTATTCCCACTCCACCGTTGCGGGGGGCTTGCTGGTGATGTCGTAGACAATTCTGTTGATGCCCTTGACCTCGTTGACGATGCGGCCGCTGATCTTGTCGAGCAGCTCGTAGGGGATGCGTGCCCAGTCGGCAGTCATAAAGTCCTCGGTCGTCACGGCGCGCAGGGCGAGCACACGGTCGTAGCTGCGGCCATCGCCCATGACACCGACGGTGCGCGTGTCGGTTAGGACGGCGAAGTACTGGTTCATCTTCTTGTTTTCGCCGGCCTTTTCCAGCTCCTCGCGGTAGATCGCGTCGGCAAGGCGCAGCGTGTCGGCCTTTTCCTTCGTGATCTCGCCCATGATGCGGATGGCAAGGCCCGGGCCGGGGAACGGCTGGCGGGAGACGAGGTATTCGGGAAGCCCCAGCTCGCGGCCAAGTTGACGCACTTCGTCCTTAAAGAGCAGGCGCAGCGGCTCGATGATCTCCTTGAAGTCGACATAGTCGGGAAGACCGCCGACGTTGTGGTGGCTCTTGATGACTGCGGCATTGCCAAGGCCGGATTCGATGACGTCGGGGTAGATCGTGCCCTGAGCGAGAAAGTCGACCGCGCCGATCTTCTTCGACTCTTCCTCGAACACGCGGATGAACTCTTCGCCGATAATCTTGCGCTTGCGCTCGGGATCGGAGATGCCAGCGAGCTTCGAGAGGAAGCGGCCCTCGGCGTTCACGCGGACAAAGTTGATGTCCCACTTCTTGAACGCCGCCTCGACCTCGTCGCCCTCGTTGAGGCGCATGAGACCGTGGTCGACAAAAACGCAGGTGAGCTGAGGGCCGACGGCCTCAGCCAGCAGCGCCGCCACGACGGACGAGTCCACGCCGCCGGAGAGCGCCAGCAGCACGCGGCCGGAGCCGACCTTTTCGCGCACGGCAGCGATGGCGGTATTTTTATAGTCGCCCATCGTCCAGTCGCCTGTCGCGCCGCAGACCTCGTAGAGGAAGTTGCGGATCATCGCGGTGCCGAACTCCGTGTGGTTGACCTCGGGATGGTACTGCACGCCGTAGAACCCGCGCGTTTCGTCGCAGATGGCGACGTTCGGGCAGGCGTCGGAGTGCGCGACGAGGGAGAAGCCCTCGGGAACGACCTCCATGTAGTCGCCGTGGCTCATCCACGTCACGCTCTTTTCGGGAAGCCCCTTGAAGAGCTTGCAGCTCGTGTCAAAAAACGTCTCAGTCTTACCGTATTCGCGCGCGGTGGCGTCGTTTGCGGCGACGACCTTGCCGCCGAGGTGGTGCGCGATGAGCTGGCAGCCGTAGCAGATGCCGAGCACGGGCACGCCCGCGTCAAAGAGCGCGGGATCGACGTGCGGCGCGTCCTCGAGATACACGCTGTTCGGGCCGCCGGTGAAGATGAAGCCGATGGGCTTCATTGCGAGAAGGTCCGCAAGCGGCGTCGTGTAGGGCTTGACCTCGCAGTAAACGCCGCATTCGCGCACGCGGCGTGCGATGAGCTGGTTGTACTGGCCGCCAAAGTCCAGTACGATGATGGTCTGATGGTTCATATTGAAATTCTCCTGCCGTATCCAATAATATGGTAAAAGCATCATATCATAGCTTTTCCCATTTTACCAGCGGTATTGTAAAAATAAAAAGGTCGCGCGGTCAATGGACCGCGCGATCGAGGGAGGCCGCGACAAAGCCGCGGAACAGGGGATGCGGCTTGTTGGGGCGGCTCTTGAATTCGGGGTGGAACTGCGCGCCGACGAACCAGGGGTGGCTCTTCGATTCGACGATCTCGACGAGCGTGCCGTCGGGGGAGAGACCGGCGAGGCGCATGCCGGCGTCCGTGAAGTCGTCGCGGAAGTCGTTGTTGAACTCGTAGCGGTGGCGGTGGCGCTCCCAGATCTCGGGCGCGTCGTAGAGCGCGCGGGAGAGCGAGCCCTCTTCGAGCACGCAGGGATACTTGCCAAGGCGCATCGTGCCGCCCTTGGCCGTCACGCCGACCTGCTCGGGCATGAGCGCGATGACGGGATGCGCCGTCGTGGAGGAGAACTCCGCGCTCGTCGCGTCGTCCCAGCCGAGCACATGGCGCGCAAATTCGATGACTGCGATCTGCATGCCGAGGCAGATGCCGAGGTACGGGATGCCGCGCTCGCGCGCGTACTGCGCGGCTAAGATCATGCCCTCGATGCCGCGGTCGCCAAAGCCGCCGGGGACTAAGATGCCGCTGCACCCGCAGAGCTTCTGCGCGATGTTGTCGCTCGTCAGCGTTTCGGAGTCGACCCATTGAATTTCGACGCTCGCGTCGCAGGCCGTGCCCGCGTGGAAGAGCGACTCAACGACGCTCAAATAGGCGTCGTGCAGGCCGACGTATTTGCCGACGAGCGCGATGCGCACATGACGGTGCACGCCGTGGATCTTGTCGACCAGCGCGCGCCACTCGGTCATGTCGGGTTCACCGCAGTCAAGGTGCAGCTTGCGGCACACCACGCGGCAAAGGCCCTCGTGCTCAAGCAGCAACGGCACCTCGTAGAGCGTGGACGCCGTTGCGTTCTGGATGACGCAGTCGGGCTCCACGTTGCAGAAGAGCGCAATCTTGCGGCGGATGTCGTCTGTGATGGGCTCATCTGTGCGCACGACGAGAACATCTGGCTGGATGCCCTCGCTCAGGAGCTCTTTGACCGAGTGCTGCGTGGGCTTGCTCTTGAGCTCGCCGCTGCCGGGAATGGTCACGATGAGCGGCACATGGATGAAGAGCACATTTTCGCGCCCGCGCTCGGCCGCGACCTGACGGATGGCCTCTAAAAACGGCTGGCTCTCGATGTCGCCGACCGTGCCGCCGATCTCGGAGATGGCAACGTCGGTATCACCGTCGTCCATGTCGTAGATGCGGCGCTTGATCTCGTCGGTCACGTGCGGGATGATCTGCACCGTGCCGCCGAGATAGCCGCCCTGACGCTCACGGTTCAGAACGCTCCAGAAGATTTTGCCCGAGGACACGGAGGACTTCTCGTCCAGCGCCTCGTCGACAAAGCGCTCGTAGTGGCCGAGGTCCAGGTCGGTCTCCGCGCCGTCGTCCGTGACAAAGACCTCGCCGTGCTGATACGGGCTCATCGTGCCGGGGTCGACGTTGAGATACGGGTCAAACTTCTGGTTTTTGACCTTCAGCCCGCACTGTTTTAAGAGCCGCCCGAGCGACGCCGCGCAGATGCCCTTGCCCAGCCCCGACACCACGCCGCCGGTGACAAAAATGTACTTCATAGATTTTCTTCCTCCCCTGTCAAAGAAAAATGAAACTGCTGCGATAAAGCAAAACTCCACTTCAAAAAGGACGCTCGAAAGAGCGTCCTTTTTGACTTACACGGAGAAGAGTAATTCGCAGAACGTCGGATACGGCCAATACTTGGACGCGGTCAGCACTTCCAGCTTGTCGACGGTCTTGCGCACGTCGTTCGTGCGCTCTTCGACCTCGTCGTGGTAGTAGTGCAGGAGCGTTTCGGGCTCAGCGTTGTCGGAGACGGTCTCAAGCGCCGTCTTGAGGCTGATGGTCTCTTCGAGCAGCTGCTCGTTGAGCGAGCCGATGGCGTTGGCAAGCGAGGATTCGACGTGGCAGGTCAGCTCCGGCGCGGCGGAGCGCTTGGCGGCGATGGTGCCGCACAGCGCGGCTTCGTACTCGGAAGCGGCGTTGAGGATGCCGTGCTGGACCATATCGACGAGCGTCGCGGCCTCGATGCGGATGACCTTGCAGTACTTCTCGATATGAACTTCGTGGCGGGAGAAAATTTCTTCCTTGCTGTAAACGCCCTGGCGCGTCAGCAGCTCAATGTTCTTGGGCAGGATGTAGGTCGGCAGCGCCTCGGCGGTGTTGTGCAGGTTGGCAAGGCCGCGCTTTTCAGCCTCCTTGATCCAGGCCTCTTCATAGCCGTTGCCATTGAAGATGATGCGGCGGTGGGCGGAGAACGTGTCGCGGATCAGCTTGTGGAGCGCGGCGGTGAAGTCCGGCGCGTCCTTGAGCTGCGCGTAGAATTCGTCGAGTTCTTCGGCCATGATGGTGTTGAGGATCGTGACCGGGCCCGCGATGGACTGCGAGGAGCCGGGCATGCGGAACTCAAACTTATTGCCGGTGAAGGCGACAGGCGAGGTGCGGTTGCGGTCGGTCGTATCCTGCGGGATTGCGGGGAGCACGTCCACGCCGATGCGCAGGGACTTGTGCTCGGGCGCGGTGTAGTCGTTTTCACCGACGATGGCGTCGATGATACCCTCAAGCTCGGTGCCGAGGAAGATGGAGATGACAGCGGGGGGCGCCTCCTGTGCGCCGAGACGGTGGTCGTTGCCCGCGAAGGCGACGGAGCAGCGCAGAAGCTCCTGATATTCGTCCACGCCCTTGATGAACGCGGCGAGCACCAGCAGGAACACGGCGTTCTGGCTGGGCGTCTTGCCGGGGGAGAAGAGGTTTTTGCCCGTGTCGGTCGAGAGCGACCAGTTGACGTGCTTGCCCGAGCCGTTGACGCCCGCGAAGGGCTTTTCGTGCAGCAGGCACACAAGGTTGTGGCGCTCGGCGACCTTTTTCATCGTCTCCATGACGAGCTGGTTCTGGTCGCTCGCGGTGTTGGCGTCGGTGTAGATGGGGGCCATCTCGTGCTGGCCGGGGGCGACCTCGTTGTGCTTGGTCTTGGAGAGCACGCCGAGCTTCCACAGCTCTTCGTCGAGCTCTTTCATGTAGGCGGCCACGCGGGGACGGAACGCGCCGAAGTAGTGGTCGTCCAACTCCTGACCTTTCGGGGGCTTTGCGCCGAACAGGGCGCGGCCGCACAGGCGCAGGTCCATGCGCTTTAAGTACAGCTCGCGGTCGATGAGGAAATACTCCTGCTCCGCGCCGATCTGCGGCGTGACCTTTTCCGCGTCGTCGCCAAATAACTTGAGCACGCGCACCGCCGCGCGGTCGACCGCGGCCATGGAGCGCAGCAGAGGCGTCTTCTTGTCGAGCGCGTCGCCGCTGTAGGAGCAGAACACCGTCGGGATGCAAAGGCTGCCATCTTTGATGAAGGCAAACGCCGTGGGGTCCCAAGCGCTGTAGCCGCGGGCTTCAAACGTGGCGCGCAGGCCGCCGTTGGGGAAGGAGGACGCGTCGGGCTCGCCACGCACCAGCTCCTTGCCGGAAAAGTCCATCATCACGCGGCCGCCGCCGGCGTTGTTGATAAAGCTGTCGTGCTTTTCCGCCGTCACGCCGCTCAAGGGCTGGAACCAGTGCGTGAAATGCGTTGCGCCATGCTCCAGCGCCCAGGTCTTCATCGCGTCGGCGATCTCATTTGCCGCGGAAAGGGGAAGAGGCTGCCCGCTCTTTAAGCAGCCGCGCCAAATGTCCATGGCGCTCTGCGGCACATACTGCTCCATTGTGCGTTCATTGAACACCAGAGAGCCAAAAAGCTCGGGAATGCGAGTCGCTTCACTCATGATCCAGACCTCCTGTTTCGAAATAAAAAATTTGATAAGTAATGATACTTCATCGGGGCAAGCAGCGTCAATACTTTGTTTTTCCAACTTTCCCCTCACTTTAGTGGGACGGGATGTGCGGTGTGAACGAAATTATGAAAGTGCGGCAACTTTTTCTTGCATGAAGAAAACGGCTGTGCTATATTTAGCCTGAACCCTCCCTTGCCGGAAACGGCAGGGGAGGGCATTATGCTTATGTGCTGCGTTGTGAAAAAATTTTGCGGACAAAAAAAGAAAACGGGACGTGAACGCCGGTCACGGCGTTTGCGTCCCGTTTTGCATCACTTGATCGTGGCGCTGTCGTTCAGCACGCTCGTGCTGTAAAGGAACAGCACGTCCTGCGCGGTAAAGTCGATGAATTTTCCGAGCATTGAGGGGGAGAGGTAGCGGATGTCGGCAAGCGTGATCTCGCTGTACCCCTCCGCGAGCAGCGGAAGTAAACTCGCGGCGAACGAATCGCGGAACACGAGAAGTTTGCGCTCCGTCTGCGCGTTCGGATTCTCGATGCGCAGCAGCGACTTCGGTCCCGAGAGGAAAATTTCATACGGGTCGCTGCCGTCTGCCTTTTCGAGCGTGTAGACAGGGAGATAGGCACCGCTTTCATAGTCGTACACGCGGCAGCTACCAATGATATCGTTTGTGAGGTAGGCGAGCCTGTCGGGCTCCATTGGCAGTGCCGACTGCCCGCGGTACACACCGTAAAACGGCGTATCGAGCGTGACCTCGGTAAAGTCCACGGTGAGTGAGACGCCCATCGCATCTGCCAGCGCCTTGGCCGTGGGGGCAAGCATTTCCTGCCGCCAGTGGAGGTCGGTGCGGTAATAGGATGAGAGCGACAGCGTGCCCGTCAGGTCGATATAGTCCGCAAAATCGACCTTTTGGCGCATGAGCGCAAAGAACTTCTCGTAATCCATCGCGGGATAGCCGTTTTCGGCGGCCAAAAAGTAATTCTTGTCGGGGATGACGGAGAGGTAGACGTTTACGCCCGTATCTTTGAGATACGTTTCGTACACGTAGCGGAAGCGGTCGGCCGCGTGGTCGAGCGAATCCTCGTGGATCGTGTCGTCGAGCTTTGCGGCGTAGCCGTCCGCGACGTAGATGCCGTTGTTGTCTTTCTCGCCAAATAAATCGCGGACGGACAGGGCCTTGAGCGTGCGGAACTCGTCGCGCAGCGGGAACTGGTCGAGCGTGTAGCTCTCAAAGTTCGACTGGAAGCGTCCGGAGAGTACTTCTTCCACGTTCAGCGTTGGGAACTGCTTGAGCGGGCGGCGCTCGCTTTCCGACACGGCGTCGTCGCTCTTGCAAATGCTCCACAGCGCGAACATAAGCACGAACGCTGCCGCGATGCCGAGGGTGAGGGTGTCTTTGATTTTTCGATTCATGCGATGCCCTCCTTAAAAGCGGAAGTAGAGGAACGGGTTGAACGACCCGTCCACTAAAAATGCCGTGCCGAGCAGCAGAGGGATGAGCACGCAGAGCGGCTCGAGCACGTCGAGCGCCGTCGCTGCGCCTTTGGATTTGCGCAGCTTTGCGACGATCATCTTCGGCAGCGGTGTTGCGCAGAGGATACCGAGCACGAGCAGCGGGCCATAGCTTTTAAGATAGTAGACCGCCTGTGCGCTCGATAGCGGCAGACCGCTTGCACCAAACATCGCGCCGATGCGCGAGACCGCCTGTGCGGCGCTGTCTGCGTCGAAAAGCACGAAGCCGAGCGTGACGAAAAAGAGCGTGTACACATGGCCGAGCACGCGGTGCTTTTCGAGCACCGGCAGCAGCGCCAGCTTTTCAAGAAGCAGCAGGACCGCGAACCACAGTCCCCACAGCACGAACGTCCACGCGGCGCCGTGCCACAAACCCGTCGCGAGCCAGACGATCAGAATGTTTAGCAGCTGACGCGCCTTGCCCTTCCGGCTGCCGCCGAGAGGGATATAGAGGTAGTCGCGGAACCACGAGCCAAGCGACATGTGCCACCTGCGCCAGAATTCCGTGATGCTCGCTGAAATATAGGGGTAGTTGAAGTTTTCGGGGAATTGGAAGCCCAGCATCCGCCCGAGGCCGATGGCCATATCGCTGTAGCCCGAAAAGTCGAAATAGACTTGGAGCAGAAACGCGAGCGCGTAGAGCCAGACGAAGAGGACGCTCGCGTCCTGCGTCGACTTGTAGGCGCTCGCGAGCGCGCCGAACTGGTTGGCGAGCAGAATTTTCTTGGCAAAGCCGACCGTGAAGCGGCGCACGCCCTCCGCCGCGGCGGAGACGCTGTGCGTGCGGCTTTTGAGCTCCGCGGCGACATCGGAATAGCGCACGATCGGCCCCGCGATGAGCTGGGGGAAGAGCGAAACATAGGCGGCAAGGTCGATGAAATTTCGCTGCGCCGCCGTTTCGCCGCGGTAGACGTCGATGACGTAGCTCAATACCTGAAAGGTGTAGAAGCTGATGCCGATGGGCAGGCTCAGCTTCAAAAGCGGCAGGGAGAACCCTGTGACGGCGTTGACGCTGGAGAGAAAAAAGTCCGCGTACTTAAAATAGCCGAGAAGCCCAAGGCTCACAAGGATCGAGAGCGTCAGAAAGACCTTCGACGCCTTTTGCCCGCGGTGCTTTTCAATCAGCAGGCCGAAACCATAGCCCTGCACGATGGAGACGAGCATAAGCAGCATATATTTCGGCTCGCCCCAGGCATAGAAAAAGAGGCTCGCGAGCAGAAGCACCGCGTTTTTCAGCTGCCGCGGCGCTGCAAAGTAGATCAGCAGCGCCGCAGGCAGAAAGTAAAAGAGAAAGGGAACGCTGGAAAAGAGCATAAACTTCTCCGCCTTTCAGAAGATCAAATCAGGCGATGGCCTCGTCGCAGACGACGGCAGCATCGGCAAAGGCCTCGGTGACCTTTTCGCTGAACTGGTCGACAAGGTCCTCCGCGCCGTAGCAGGAGATGACATAGTCGCCGAGCGTCAGGATGACGAGCTTGTCGGGGAAGCCGCACATCCACTGGCGGTTCATGATGTTGTCCTTGAGGTCGGAGACGACACTGTCAACGTCGGAAGAGCTCGCAACATGGAACGCGCCCGCGGTGAAGGTGTTGGCGTTCATCATGTGGGTGAGGGACGCGGCGTCGGAGAGCTTGCCTGCGTCCGCGGCGGGGAAGGAGAGAGAGTAGTCAAGTGCGTCTCCGTCTTCGACGGAGAAGTTGCCGGGTGCGTCCTCGGTCATATTCGCCTCATCAAAGTCGCCGCCGGCAGCAGGGAACTTGTCGTCGTCGCTGTAGTTGGCCCATACGGCGTTCAGCAGCTCGAGAGCGCTCGCGGGCTGGCTGTTATTGCCGCTATTGTCATCCGTCTTGCTGCCGCAGGCGGCGAGGGAGAGAGTCATCGCTGCGGCCAGCAGCAGGGTGAGAAACTTTTTCATGGGAATTTACCTCCAAAATGTTGTGTGTTGTCAATAGTAATGTGGAATGGGATGCTTACGCCCGCGCGGCGGCCCAATAGCCGTTGGCCTCGTCGTAGCGCAGCGTGACGGCGGGCGCGCCGTCGAGAGAGAGCGTGTAAACCGTACCCGTGTCCGGCTCTTCGATGGTCCAGCAAAGCTGCACCTTGCCGGAGACGGTGTAGGAGGTGAACTCCTCCTGCAGCGAGTAAAGAGGCTGGGTCAGCACGCCATCCGACACCGTAACGTTCACGGCCTCGCCCGATTTGCTCTCGATGGTGAGCATCGGACTGAGCGGGCCGCTCAGACTGCCGCGCGCGTCGAGCGCCATCGCTGCGGGCTGACTGATGGGAATGGGGATTGAGGAGAGCGCTGCGTCTTCGACCTTGATCTCAGCCGGTAAGGTGTCGCGCGTCATCGCCAGGGTGGCGGCCAGCACGAGCACAAGGCACGCCGCAGCGGCAAGAAAACGCGGGAGGGCGTACCGTTTGCGCGGCTTGTAGGCGTAGGCGTCCGCGATGAGCTCATCGTCGAGCTCGCCTATGGCGCGGGTCAGAACTTCATGCTTCACAGTATCCCTCCTTGATGAGATGCTCCTTGAGCTTTCTGCGCGTGCGCAGGAGCGTGGTTTTGATGCGGCTCTCGCCGCAGTGAAAGCGCGCGGCCAGCGCTTCGACCGGTTCGCAGTAGAAATAGCGCAGGATGAACATGCTGCGCACCTCTTCGCTCTGTGTGCGCAGAAACGCGCTGATGCTGCGGCCGAGCTCCGCCGCCATCGCCTCGTCATCGGGCGAGGAGAGCGTGAGCGTGCAGTCGTCCAGCTCGTCGAGCGAGAGCGCGAAGGCGTCGCCCTGCCGCTTCTGCGCCGACCTCGCCTTATAGCGGTTCAACGCCAGATTGCGCGCGATCTTGCCGAGAAAGGCAGACAGGATCGCGGGCCTTTGCGGCGGCATTGCCTGCCAGGCGTGTAAGTACGTGTCGTTGACGTTTTCCTCGCTGTCGGCGCGGTCAGATAAAATGTTTTGCGAAATTTTCATGCAATAGCTTTCGTATTTGGCGGCGGTGGCTTCGATGGCGTGCTCGTCCCGCTGCCAGTAGAGGTCGACGATCTCATGGTCGTCCATAGGTTCGCTCCTTTCTGTTGTCTGCCATCATGGGGAAAAGACAACTTTTTTGCCGTTTGCGTTACACAAAAGAGAAAATATTTTTGAAAGTATACCACATTCGCCCGTTTCGTAAAAGGGCGGCATGCTATTTTTGACAAAACGGGAACTTTTTTCCATCCGCGCCGTCTAATATAACAAATCCCAAAACGGAGGTACATCCGACATGAAACGATTCTTAACGCTGCTGCTCGCCGTGGCGATGGTCCTGTCCTTCGCCGCCTGCGGAGACAACGGAACGACGATCCGAAATGAAAATGAGAAGGACAATGTGAAAAAAGACCCCATTGCCGCGCAGTATTTGCAGGACCTCGCTGTGAAGACGGCGGACTATCCCGTGCTGCCCGCCATGCCGAACGAGAGTGAGCTTGACGAGGCATTCAGCACCATCGACTATGACAAGATGGGCGCGGACGCCTACGAAAAGGCGCAGGAGAAGATCTGGGAGGACTGGGACGCGCGCAGCAATGCCTATTACGATGCGCTTAAGGCGCTGCGCAGCAAGGGCACGAGCTACCCCGCGGCATTCCTGCACTTCACACAGGAGACGGGCACGCTGCTTTCGGCGGAGGAGAACACCGTTCTCTCGCCCGCGAACCTGTACCTCGCCTTTGCGATGCTCAGCGAGACGACGGACGGCGACAGCCGCGCGCAGCTTTTGTCGCTCTTAGGTCTTGAAAATACCGATGCGTCGCGCGCCGCGGGCAACTATGTCTGGCGCAATCTCTACGGCGAGACCTCAACGGGAAAGACATTGCTCGGCAGCTCCGTGTGGCTGAATGAGAACGTCCCCTATAATGAAGAGACGCTGCGACTTCTCGCCGAGCAGTACCTCGCCTCGACCTTCTCCGCCCCGATGGGAGATGAGAAGACAGACAAGGCTATCGGCGAATGGATCAATGAGAACACGGGCAATCTCTTGCAGGACGCGGCGGGCGAGATCGAGACAAAGCCCGAGACCGTGATGCTCCTTCTGACGACGCTCTATTTTAAGGACCAGTGGCGCGATGAATTCTGGGAGAATGCGACGAAAAAGGACGCTTTCACCGCGGCAAGCGGCGAGAAGCAGACCATCGACTTCATGCACCGCACGGACGACCGCGCCGCGTACTACCGCGGCGAGAACTACACCGTGGCAGAGCTCGACTTCCGCGGCGGGCAGTCGATGCGCTTTTTGCTGCCGGATGAGGGGACGACGCTCGAGAGCCTGCTCGCCAATGGTAAGGTCGTGGGCGGACTGATGGCCTACGACATGGACGCCGCGCTGCCGAGTGCGGAGATCCACTGGAGCGTGCCGAAGTTCGACGTGGATTCCAACCTGGAGCTGACCGACGCGCTCAAGGCGCTGGGTGTTACCGATGTGTTCGACTTCGATAAATCGGACTTTTCACCGCTGATCGACGAGGAGAAGTTTGACGAGAGCGTCGCCGTGACGCAGGTGCAGCACGCCACGCGCGTCAAGATCGACGAAAAGGGCTGCGAGGCCGCGGCGTTCACAGCCATCACGGACGACGCAACCGCCGCTATGCCCGAAGAGCTTCCCGTGGTGGAGATGAATCTGAACCGGCCGTTCGCCTTTATGATCACCGGCGTGGACGGTCTGCCGCTCTTCCTCGGCACGGTGAATAGCCTATAAGAGCAAAGCTGACACGCTGACAGAAAACGAGTGACGCAAAATGAGAAGGAGAGAAACGATGAAGAAATTATTTGCCTTTTTGCTCGCCTGCGTGTGTGCACTGGCGCTGTTTGGCTGCGCGGGAGCGAATGATGACAAATCGGACGGCGGACCGGAGGACGATTGGGTGCCGCTGACGGAGGCGCAGATCGAAGAATTTAAGGAGTTGTTTGCCTCCACTGCCGATGTGACGGATGAGACAACGGGCGAGTACCGTTATACGACCTCAACGCCGGTGAGCTGCTTTTTCACCTCGCATTACGACGATCCGCGCGATATCGACCTTGCAGAATTTTTGCGGTACTGTCCGCTCAGCACCACGTTGGGAGACGCGGACGTGGAGGAATTCCACGCTGTACTCGACACGCTGGGAATAGAGGATGCGGAGAGGTTCAAGGTGCCGGATGACTGGGCGGTCCCCGTGCGGCGCATTCCCAAGAGTGACGTTTCCGCGCTTTTGACGCAGTGGGCGGATATCACGGTGGACGATCTGCGCAATCAGGATGGTGTGACGTACCTCGCACAGTATGATGCATTCTATGAGTTTACGAGCGATTTCGGCCCCGGATATTTTATTCCGGTGGGCGGTGAGCAGTACGGCGACAGCATCCGGCTGTGGAGCGCGCCGCGCGGCGAGAACGGCGAAGGAACGCACGATGAGTTGACGCTGGAAGTGCGCCCAGACGGGAGCTATCGCATTGAAGCGTTCCGTGAAGTCTGAAGCAAAAGGGGGCCTTCTCTCACGTGAGAGAAGGCCCCCTTTTGATCCCCCAAGAGAACGGCAGGGGCGTTTCGATCTCGCCCCTGCACCCCTAACGACCAAAAAGGAGGGGCAAGGCCCCTCCTTTTTGGATTATTCTCCCCGCTCTTCTGACGGCGCAGCAATGCCGCGCCCGCACGCAGTCCGCCGCCAGACTTCCGTCACTCGCGCCTCACGGAGTAAGGCGCGGTTGCTGGATGAACCGACTCGCAGGGACTCGTGGCGAAGCCACGTACACTGCACTTACACTGCGCAGCGCGTGCAGTCATTCAAGCTGCAAACTGCCAATGTTGGGGGTCGAGGGGGGGCTCCCCTCGCGTTCTCTTGGGGGTCCAAGGGGGATATTCTCTCACGCGAGAGAATATCCCCCTTATTTCGTAGTAACGCCACCGGCGCTGCCACCCCTCCTGCGCAGAGCACGGGATATTTTTCCTCGATTTTTCTAAAAAAGTGAAAGAAAACAAAAAATGACTGACCCTTGATCGCGATTACTGAACTACGATCAAGGGTCAGCCATGATGAATATTTGGATCTCTCATATTCTGTTTTCTTTCCTTCCTTTCTTCAATGATCTGGTGCCGAATATCACTTACTCCGGTTTCCACTCCTGCTATCTCAAACACCGCGGTTGCGGCGGTTTTACCTGAATGACGGTACACATCAGAGAGTGCTGCGCGATGGATATGATCGGAACCATTTGGGATCGGGTTTGTGAAGATCACTTGTACATTGGTCTCACCCTTTCTGTGCTTAAAGAATAGCAAGAATGAGCACAAAAATCAAGCGGCGGAATGGATAAAGATGCGAGCGATATTTTGTGCGCAGGGCTGATTATTCAAAAATCGGCAGAAAATGCTTGCGGTTTATCCTGCGCTTTAGTAAAATAAAACTGTTGGGCCGCCTGAAAAGGACGGCTTTTTTCATTTTCGGAAGTACACGGCGTCCCACTCCTCACCGTTGGGGACGAGCGGCGGCTCGATGACAAGGCCGCTTTTGCCGCCGCGCTTTCCCTCGACGAAGAGGAGCGAGGGCGCGGCGTCCGGCGATTTTGCGAGAAAGCGCAGGCGCTTGGGCTCGATGCCGTGACTCCGCATGGCGCAGAGCACGTCGGCGAGGCGCTCGGCGCGGTGAACGAGGGTGAAGCGCCCGCCATAGCGCAGCACACGCTGCGCCGCGGCGCAGACGTCGTCCAGTGTGCAGGAGGTTTCCTCGCGCGCGATTTGGCGCGCTTCGCCTTTGGCGCTCTCGCCGCTGCCGGCGGGAAAGTACGGCGGGTTCGAGATCACATAGTCGACGCTGCCGGCCTTTGGCAGGACGGAGACATCGCGAAGGTCGCCTTCGTGGAAAGCGGCTCTGTCCGCCCAGCCGTTTTCGGCGAACGTCTTTCGCGCAAGCACTGCCGTGGGCGCGGAGATCTCAACATTTTCGATAAAAAGCGTTTCCTGGCGCGCGAGCAGGAGCGTTCCGAGAAGACCAATCCCGCTGCCGAGGTCGCAGACCGTGTCGCCGCGGGACGGGCGGGCAAAGTAGGCGAGGCAAAAGCTGTCCGTCCCCGGCGGGAAGAGGGCGGTGTCGTAATAAAAGCAGGGGCCATGCGGCCAGAGCTCGTCGCGTTTTTCCATGTGATGACCCTTTCTGATGATAAAAATAAGGACGCGCTTTCGCGCGTCCTTATTTTTTAAGTACCCTTAGACCTTAGGCCTGGGAGATGGCGCCGTTGGGGCAGGTATCAGCGCAGGAGCCGCAATCCAGGCAGGCATTTGCGTCGATCTGATACTGGGAATCGCCCTGGGAAATAGCACCGACGGGGCAGGCGTCTGCGCAAGCACCGCAGCTGACGCAGGCAGAGCTAATCTGATAAGCCATAATTAGTACCTCCATAAGTTGATGTCGCTATTATAGCATGTCAAAGCGAAAATGCAAGAGTCAGAATGCAGGAAAATATTGAATTTTCTGTGTCATTTACGGTGTTTATTTTTGAATAAACCGGTCAAAAATGAAAGGACGAAAAGGAAGCGGAGGGTAGAGCGATGAATGACCGGAAATTCAGCCTGAAGGCTGAACATGTGCTGCGCTGTGCGCAGGCGGCGGCGGGCGAGCTGGGGCACGGCTATGTGGGCTGCGAGCACCTGCTGCTCGCGATGCTGCGCGAGGAGGATGACGCGGCCTGCCGCGCGCTGAATGCCTCGGGCATCTACGAGTCGGCAGTGCGCGAGAGGATGATCGAAAAGCTGGGGCGCGGCACGGCGGAAAGATCGACCGTGCAGGGGCTCACCCCGCACGCGCGCTGCGCGGTCGAGCTGGCTGTGGGCGAGGCGCTGCGCGCGGGCAGCGGAGAGATCGAGGCGGGACACCTGCTGCTTGGCATCCTGCGCGACAGCGGGAACATGGCCGTGCGGCTGCTGCGCTCGCTCGGTGCGGATACAAAGAAGCTCTATAGCGACACGCTGCGCGCGATGAGCCTGTCGCCGCGCAAGCTCCCGCTGCCCGAGGTGCGTGCAAGCCGCGCGGAGGCGAAAAACGGCAAGACGCTCTTGGAATTCTCGCGCGATCTGACGGCGATGGCGCGCGAGGGGCGGCTCGACCCCGTGATCGGGCGAGAAAAGGAGATCGGCCGTGCGCTGCGCATTCTGACGCGGCGGACAAAAAATAACCCCGTGCTCATCGGCGAGCCGGGCGTTGGCAAGACGGCCATCGCCGAGGGGCTTGCCGAAAAGATCGCCGCGGGCGACGTGCCGGAGGAGCTTATCGACAAGCGTATCCTGCTGCTCGACCTTTCGGGCATGGTGGCAGGGACAAAGTACCGCGGCGAGTTTGAAGAACGCATCCGCGCCGTGCTCGACGAGGTGCGGCGCGACGGCAATGTCATTTTGTTCATCGACGAGCTGCACACCATTGTCGGCGCGGGCAGCGCCGAGGGGGCGGTGGACGCGGCGAACATCCTAAAGCCCGCGCTCGGGCGCGGGGAGATCCGCGTCATCGGCGCGACGACGCTCGAGGAGTACCGAAAATTCATCGAAAAGGACGCCGCACTCGAGCGGCGCTTCCAGAGCGTGCAGGTCGGCGAGCCGGACGAAGGAAAAGCGCTGCAGATCTTACAAGGCCTGCGGCCAAAGTACGAGGCGTATCACGGCCTTTCCATCGAGGACGAGGCCCTGCGCGCGGCGGTGACGCTCTCAAAGCGGTATCTGCCCGACCGTTTTTTGCCGGATAAGGCTATCGACCTTATTGACGAGGCGGCGGCAAGCGTGAAACTGTCCGCGCGCAGCGCCTCGCCCGAACTGAAAGCGCTCGAAGAGAAGGCGAGCGCCGCCGCGCGGGACAAGGAGACTGCCATCCGCGCGCAGGACTATGAAAAGGCGGCGCGGCTGCGCGACGCGGAGGAGAGCTTCCGCGCGCAGGCGGCAGCTGAGCGGAAAAAACAGGCGCGCGAGGCGGAAAAGACCGCTGTGCGCGTGACGGCAGAGGACATCGCCGCCGTGGTGTCGAACTGGACGGGCATTCCGGTGACAAGGCTCAACGAGAGCGAAAGCGCGCGGCTTTTGACGCTTGAAGAAACGCTTCATGCGCGCGTTGTGGGGCAGGACGAGGCAGTGTGCGCTGTGGCGCGCGCCATCCGCCGCGGGCGCGTCGGCGTCAAGGACCCGAAACGGCCTGTCGGGTCGTTCCTCTTCCTCGGTCCCACGGGCGTGGGTAAGACGGAGCTCAGTAAAGCGCTCGCCGAGGCGGTGTTTGGCAGCGAGGACGCGATGATCCGCATCGACATGAGCGAGTATATGGAAAAGCACGCGGTATCGCGCCTGATCGGCTCGCCGCCGGGCTACGTCGGCTACGACGAGGGCGGGCAGCTGACGGAAAAGGTGCGGCGCAAGCCATACTCCGTTGTGCTTTTCGATGAGATCGAAAAAGCGCATGAGGACGTGTGGAACATCCTGCTGCAAATTTTAGAGGACGGCGTCGTGACGGACGCGCAGGGGCGCAAGGTGGACTTTCGTAACACGGCGGTCATCATGACGTCGAACATCGGGGCGAAGAGCATCACGGCGGCGGGCACGCCGCTCGGCTTTGCGCCGGAGGAGCAGAAAAGCGCCGACGCGCAGTTCGCTGCCGTGAAGGCGGCGGTGATCGCGGAGCTGCGGCGGACGTTCCGACCGGAGTTTTTGAACCGCGTGGACGAGACGATCGTCTTCCACCGCTTATCGCGCGAGGACTGCACCGAGATCGCGCGGCGGCTGCTTGCGCAGACCGTTTCCCGCGCCGCGGCGCTCGGCATCACGCTTGAGGCGGACGAGGACTGCACGGTCTCTCTCGCCGAGCGGGGCTACGACGTTTCCTACGGCGCGCGTCCCCTGCGGCGGCTCATCCGCAGCGAGGTGGAGGACGCGCTCGCGACCTGCCTTTTGGACGGCACGCTCGCAAGCGGCGACACGGCGGTTTTGGCGGCGGAAAACGGCACGCTCTGCGTGCGCCGGCGGGAGAAAGCGGCGGCCGCCGCCCTCGGCGACGTCGGTGCGCAGAAGGCGTGAAAAAAGGGACGCATCAGACAGAAGACCCGACCGATGGATGCTCATCGGTCGGGTTTTCATGCTTGTGCAAAGATTTTTTGCGGTCGAATGATGCAGGGGAACTTCGTTCTTGAAGGGATGAAACCGGTTCGGCAAACCACAATTAGTTGCTGCTGTCCCCTGCGATTAGAGTTGTTTCTAATTGCACTTGATAAGTATTTTCTTCTCCGCTTAGATTGGTCGTTTTTAATTCAAACCACAGATTATCAGCCAGCTTATCGGCATCGCCGTCTCTCAAAACATCACCGGAAATTTTCCCGATATTACCGGAAACGTCTATTGTCCCGCCTGTTTGATCGGCAACTGCATGGGAAAGTAAAATGGAGTCTTCCTCGCCATCAACATAAATGGTGGTGGAATATGCGGTAATATCAGCAAAATCATCTGACATTACTTTCAAATTGCCGCCATAGCAGATTTCATCTTTCCCCGATAGAACAATTACGCCATTTGATACCGAAATCGACTCGCTATTTCCGCTGAATGAATAGACCTTCAAGGACTGCTCCTGACTGCTTTTAGAAGAATTTCCGCATCCGGTAAATAACACCGTACAGACCAGCAGCGACAGGATAATGGTTGCAATTTTTTTCATCATCTTTTACCTCAACAACTTTCACCTTTTTGCTTTATCTGCGCGTTGCGGCGTTCCAAACGCCTGCCCGAGGGGATGCGCTCCTCCTCATTCAAAGCGCTCAACGGTCGTTGCGAGGTCGTAGCTTGCCTTGAGCGCCTTGAGCTTTGCCATCGGCTCGCCCACGGAGTGCTTGTCGAGCGCGGCGCGGTCGCGCCAGTGCTCCACGAGCAGCACGCAGTTTTCCTCGGCAAGAGGCCGGTAGTAGTCGTACTGCATGCAGCCCTCTTCCGCGAGGACGGCGGCGCGCAGGCCGCTTCGCTCCATCTCCGATGCAAAGTCATTAGCCTTTTCGCCGCGATAGAGAACGTGAAGTAAAATGCCTTCCATAAAGTAACGCTCCTTTCCTGCTTGTGCGTATTACGATACGTCGATCATTTCGAGGTATTTGTAGCCGTTTTCGGCAATGTGATCCTTGCGGCCCTGCAAATTGTCGCCGAGCAGCAGATCGAACGAGCGCGCCGTCGCCTCCGCATCCTCGGGCATGACCTTGATGAGACGGCGTGTCTCGGGGTTCATGGTCGTGAGCCACATCATTTCAGGGTCGTTTTCGCCGAGACCTTTCGAGCGGTCGACCTTGTAGCGCTTGCCCTCAAGGGTCTTGACAATGTCGTTTTTCTCCTTGTCCGTGTAGGCGAACCACGTCTTTTCGCCGCAGGTGATCTCAAAAAGCGGGGTCTCGGCGATGTAGACGTAGCCCTCGCGGATCAGTGTCGGGCAGAGGCGGTAGATCATCGTCAGGATGAGCGTCCGGATTTGGAAGCCGTCGACATCGGCATCGGTGCAGAGGATGACCTTGTTCCAGCGAAGATTGTTGATATCAAAGGCGTTCAGGTCCTTGACAAACTTGCCCGGCACCTCGACGCCGCAGCCGAGGACCTTCAAAAGGTCGGTGATGATCTCACTCTTGAAAATACGCGGATAGTCGGCCTTGAGACAGTTTAAGATCTTGCCGCGCACGGGCATGATGCCCTGAAATTCGCCGTCGCGCGAGAGCTTGACGCTGCCGAGGGCGCTGTCGCCCTCGACGATGTAGATCTCGCGGCGCGAGACGTCGCGCGTGCGGCAGTCGACAAACTTTTCGACGCGGTTTGAGATGTCGATGCTGCCGGAGAGCTTTTTCTTGATGTTCAGGCGCTGCTTTTCCGCGCTCTCGCGGCTTCTTTTGTTGATGAGCACCTGCTCGGCGATCTTGAGCGCGTCGACGCGGTTTTCGATGAAATAGGTTTCGAGGCGGGACTTCAGAAAGTCCGTCATCGCCTCCTGCACGAACTTGTTCGTGATGGCCTTTTTCGTCTGGTTTTCGTAGCTCGTCTGCGTGGAGAAGTTGTTGGAGACAAGAATGAGGCAGTCCTCAATGTCCTGCCAGGCGATGCGCGCCTCGCCCTTCTGGTATTTGTTGTTGTCCTTCAAATACTTGTCGATGGCGTAGACAAAGGCGGTCTTCGACGCCTTTTCGGGGCTGCCGCCGTGCTCGAGCCACGAGGAGTTGTGATAGTGCTCGATGCGTTGCACCTTGTTCGAAAAGCAGCACGCGCAGGAGAGCTTGACCTTGTATTCGGGCTTGTCCTCGCGGTCGCGGCCGCGGCGCTCCGTCTCCCAGAAGACGGGGGTGGTCAGGGCGTCTTCACCCGCGATCTCGGCGACATAGTCGATGATGCCGTTTTCATAGACGAAGTCCTGCGTCTCAAAGTGGCCGGGGAGGACTTCATTTTTGAAGCGGAACGTGATGCCCGCGTTGACGACGGCCTGACGGCGCAGCGTTTCGACATAGTAGTCGGCGGGAATGTCGATATCGGTAAACACGTCGAGGTCGGGCAGCCAGCGCGTGCGCGTGCCAGTTTTGCGGCCGCGGTCGGTCGGCTCGATCCTGAGCTCATCGCCCTCTTTGCCCACGGGCTCGCCGCGTTCAAAGTGCAGGGAGTATTTGTTCCCGTCGCGCCAGACGGTCACGTCCATATAGCGCGAGGAATACTGCGTCGCGCACGCGCCGAGGCCGTTGAGGCCGAGGGAGTATTCGTAGTTGTCGCCGTCCAAGTTGTTGTACTTGCCGCCGGCGTAGAGCTCGCAGTACACGAGCTCCCAGTTGAAGCGCTTTTCCTTGGGGTTATAGTCCACAGGGCAGCCGCGGCCCATGTCCTCTACTTCGATGCTGTGGTCTAAGTAGCGGGTGACGGTGATGAGCTTGCCGTGGCCCTCGCGCGCTTCGTCGATGGAGTTCGAAAGGATCTCGAACACGGCGTGCTCGCAGCCGTCCAGTCCGTCCGAGCCGAAGATGACGCCCGGGCGCTTGCGCACACGGTCCGCGCCCTTGAGGGACGAGATGCTCTCGTTGCCGTAATTCGTTTTTTTTGCTTCTGCCATTGGGGTTTCTCCATTTCGCCGAAATTTACGATTCTGATCTTCAAACACAAAACTTGGTACATTATACGATTTTTTGACCACAATGGCAAGTGGCCGCGGCAGATTTTTCCTTTTGCGGGAGAAATGCACGCAGGCGCGGGAATTCCACCGCTGATTTTGCCGAAACGCGTCGAGCATAACCAGTTGTCAACCGGTGGGAACGCACTGGAACAACAAAGTTATTCACAGTTTCCACAGAGTTTTCCACATCGTTATGTCAACAGAATAACCGCGGATAAACCATGAATGGACACGCTTCCGCTTCCTCCGCGCGGTGAAAGAGGGAGAAAGCAAATTTCGTCAATTTGCCCCCTTGACGAAATGGCGCGGACGTGTGCGAAAAAAGAGAGCGCCGCGGCGCTCCTTTTTTTCTCACAGCAGCATCAGGATAACGCCGTACACGATGCTCGCGAGCGTGCCGAACACGATGACCGGCCCCGCGACGACGAACATCTTCGACGCCATACCGGTGATGAAGCCCTCGCTCTTAAAGTCGATGGCGGGGGAGACAACGGAGTTGGCAAAGCCCGTGATCGGCACAAGCGTGCCGGCCCCGGCAAAGCGCGCGATGGAATTGTAAAGGTTTAAGCCTGTTAAAAGTGCGGAGAGGAAGATGAGGCAGATCGAGGTCGCCGTGCCTGCGTCCGCCTTTGCAAGGCCGAGCGAGAGAAAGCCGTTCTGGATGAGCTGGCCAAGCGCGCAGATCGCGCCGCCGATGAAAAAGGCAAAGGCGGTATCCTTGAAAATGGGCGATTTGGGTGCAAGGTGCTTGACATACTCCTGATACTCCTGCGGCGTCATATCCATGAAGAATCACTCCTTTTGTCGTAGTGTTTGCGGGAAATGGACGAAATATCCGCGCGATACCGTCTTGCGCGCGGCGAGGTTTGTGTTACAATGGGCGAGGACATTTTTGCAAAGGAGTTGACGCGATGCGGCCGCTGGGACTGTATCTCCACATTCCGTTCTGCAAGGCGAAGTGCATTTACTGCGACTTCTACTCGCTTCCTCATTCGGAGGAGAAGATGGACGCCTACACCGCGGCCTTGCAGCGCGATCTGATCCGCTGGGCGGGTGAGGCGAAAGATCATACCGTCGATACCGTTTATTTTGGCGGTGGCACACCGAGCTACCTCGGCGCAGAGCGGCTTTGCCGCCTTCTGGAGACGGTTTTTGCCCATTACCGCGTGGACAAAAACGCTGAGATCACGACCGAGGTGAATCCCGACAGCGCGCGGGAGGTCTCGGCGCTGCGGCAGCTCAGAGAAGCGGGCTTCAACCGCATTTCACTCGGGATGCAGTCGGCGAGCGACGACGAGCTGCGTCTGATCGGGCGCGTCCACACGCATGAGCAGACCGTTGCGGCGGTGCGCGCCGCCCGCGCGGCGGGCTTCGACAATGTGAGCCTCGATCTCATCTACGGCCTACCCGAGCAGACAATGGCGCACTGGCGGGAAAACCTGCAAGCGGCCATCGCGCTTGAGCCTGAGCACCTTTCCTGCTACGGGCTCAAGATCGAGGAGGGCACGCCGCTCGACCGCAAAAAAGACGCCCTGCGCATCCCAGACGACGATGAACAGGCGGAGGAGTACCTTGCAACGGTCGAGCTGCTCGAAAAGGCGGGCTACGCGCAGTATGAAATTTCGAACTTCGCGCGTCCCGGGCGCGAGTCGCGCCACAACCTCAAATACTGGACGATGCAGGAGTATCTGGGCTTCGGTCCTGGCGCGCATTCGGACTTCGGCGGGCGGCGCTTCGCCTACGCGCGCGACTTGAATGCTTACATCAAGGGTGAGGAGCACCTTTCCGAAAGCGCATGCCCCGCGGAACGCGAGCGCGAAGAAGAACGCGTCATGCTTGCCCTGCGCACTGCGCGGGGGCTCGACCTGTCGGCGCTCAAGGAGGACACGCGGGACGCCGAGGCAGTGCTCGAAGAGTGCGCGCACCACGGCCTTTCCCAAAAGGAAAACGGCCGCTGGCGGCTGACGCCGCAGGGCTTTCTAGTGTCAAACGCCGTCATCGTGCGGGTGCTCGAGGCGTTTTCCCTCTAAATTTTGCGAAAAAAGTGGAAACTTTTTCCGCGTTTTCGCGTCTTTACTTATGGCAGGGCATCTGCTATACTGTGTTATGTTTACCAATTCAAGGCATTTTCAGCAAGGAGGCAAATCGTGAAATCTATCATCCGTAAGTTTTTGTCGCTGTCGCTGGCAGTCGTGCTGGCGGCGGCTCCGCTCAACGCCTTCGCGTCTGACGCGCTCGGCGACGATCTGACGAGCTCAAATGTTGAGGTCAATGAGCGCACCGAGCTCAACGCCGGTACGTTCTGGAGCAATACCTACTCCGACCTTCGTCAGGAGAACTACGTCGTCTATGAGCCGAACCGCAGCGTGAAGCCCATTGTGAGTAGCGGCAGCTACAGCACGCAGCTCTCGACCGTCTCGGCAGCAGCGCGCACGCTGGAGGCCGACGGCTACCGCGTGGTCGCGGGCATCAACGGCGATTATTACGACACCGCCAACGGCATCGCGCTCGGCAGCGTGATGAGCGAGGGCGTTTTCCGCAACATCTCCGGCAGCTATTATGCCCTCGGCTTCTACGATGACGGCACGGCGGTGATGGGCAAGCCGAATCTTCGCATCAACGCCGAGACCGACAGAGGCAGCACGTTCGGCATCACGGCCATGAACTATGTCCGCCAGACGTCGTTCGGCATCTTCCTGTATGACGACAGCTTCAATGCCCGCGGCACGATCGGCACGAGCGAGCCGGGCCTTGATATCGTTTGTTCTGTGGACCGCGGCGAGCTGGGCATCGGCGAGGAGCTGACGCTCAGGGTCGAAAACATTGTCGAAAGCGGCGTGGACACCGCCGTCGGCAAGGGGCAGTATGTGCTGTCGGTCAACCTCAAGTCCAGCGAGAGCTATCTGAACGCCATGCGTGCGCTTCAGGTCGGCGACCGCATCACGGTCTCCGTCAGCGCGAGCAGCAGCGAGTGGAACGGCGTGACAAACATGATCGGCGCGCTCTATCAGCTGGTCGAAAACGGTCAGGTCTGCGCGGGCCTTGTCAACGGCAGCGCGCCGCGCACGGCTGTGGGCCTCAAGCGCGACGGCTCGCTCGTGATGTACACGATCGACGGCCGCCAGAGCGGCTATTCCATCGGCGCGACGCTGACGCAGGTCGCCGAGCGCATGGTCGAGCTCGGCTGCGTGACGGCGCTGAGTCTGGACGGCGGCGGCTCAACCGCGCTCGTCGCGACGCAGCCCGACAGCACGACGGCTTCTCTTGTGAACAAGCCCTCCGGCGGCAGCGAGCGCGCGGTGACGAACCACCTCTTCTTAGTGGCGGACAGCCGCCCGACGAACTCCGTGGGCCATGTGTATCTTGAAAGCGAGAGCACCCGCGTGCTCCCGAACGCGCAGGTCAAGCTGAGCGCGACGGCGCTTGACACGAATTATATCCCGATGTCCTCGCAGGATGTGACGCTGCGCGCTGACCGGGGCACGATCGACGGCAATGTCCTGAACGCGCCCGAATCCGGCACCGTGACGGTGACGGCGCGCGCGGGCGGCGCGAGCACAGAGCTTGAGATCGAGGTCGTGACGCAGCCTGACAGCATCAGCGTCCAGCAGAACGGCAAGGCCGTGAGCGCCATCACCGTGAGCGCGGGCGAGACGGCGACGCTGACCGCCTCGGCGATGTACCGCCATTTGCCGGTGCTCGGCGACAACAAGGGCTTTACCTGGACCGTGCAGGGCAATGTCGGCACGATTGAAAACGGCGTGTTCACGGCGTCCGGCAGCATCGGCAGAGGCAGCGTGACGGCGAGCCTCGGCCGCATTTCCGTGACGGTTCCTGTGACGGTGACGGCGCGCGCCCTGCGCACGCTCGACGGCTTTGAGACCTCGTTCGCGACCGCGACCGGCACGCGTGCGATGCTCTCCTACAACAGTGAGATGACCCGCGTGCACAACGGCTACGCCTCCGCACGGCTTGACTATGCGACCGGCAGCGAGGGCAACGCCTACATCGGCCTCAACTATGCCATTCCTTCAAATTACGACCAGCTCAACTTCTGGGTCTACGGCGACAATAGCGGAGCGCAGCTCGCGCTGGTGACGGATACTGGCAGCGTGAACCTGGGAGCGCTCAACTTCTCCGGCTGGAAGCTCCTGACGGCGAATCTCGGCACGGCGACCACGATCACGGGCATGACGGTCTCTTCGGACACGGAGCTTATCAGCGCCGTGTACCTTGACCAGCTCGTGCTCTCCTACGGCGGCCTGACCGACACGGCCGCGCCGAAGCTCTCGCTCCAGTACAACGCGGCAAGCAACACTGTGACCGGCACGGTGAAAGATGACATCGACGGCGCGGCCATCCCGACTGTCCGCGTGACCTACGACGGCAAGAACTACACGTCCTACACCTATAACCAGTCCAGCGGCGCGCTGAGCATTACGCTTCCCGCGGCGGACGGCGCACAGCACCGCGTGAGCGTGGTCGCGGGCGACGCGAGCGGCAACCTGAGCCGCGCGGGCGTGAACGCCGGTATGTCGAGCGCGACGCCGGCCTTTGCCGATATGCAGGACCACTGGGCGAACGACGCGGTCGCGTATCTCAAGCGCAGCGGCATTTCGAACGGCTCGAACGGTAACTTCCTGCCGGATACGAACATCAGCCGTCAGGAATTTGCCGTGCTGCTCGCGCGCTACCTCGGCTCGTCGAAGGACTATTCCTCCGTGCAGCTCCCGTTTGCCGATACGAATGAGATCGCATCCTGGGCGCTGAACGGCGCGAAGGCGATGTACTCGCTCGGCATCATCAAGGGCAGTTCCGACGGCTCGGGCAAGCTCTACTTCAACCCCACGGCCAACGTGAGCCGTCAGGAGGCGGTGACGATGCTCGGTCGCCTGACTGAAAAGGGCTACGCCCAGGGCGCGCTCAAGTTCACCGACAGCAGCGCGATCCAGTCGTGGGCGGCGGAGTATGTGAGCACGCTCAGCACGATGGGAATCCTCACGGGCTTTAGCGACGGCAGCTTCCGCCCCAACGGCGCAATGACGAGGGCGCAGGTGGCGACAGTATTGTACAAATTCTAAAATGAAAGGGAACGGCAAAGCCGTTCCCTTTCATTTTAGAGGGGGATTGCAGGCCGCTGCGCGCATAATTCGCCCGCCGTCGGCGGGCGAATTCCACACTTGCGGCCTGAGAAGAGTCATTTCCAACGCGCATGTCGTTGGAAATGACGATTAAAATTATTTCGCGTCTGCGGACGCGAAAGTCTGCGACGCTTGGGTGCGATGGGCTGTTTCGCGCCCGTGGGGCGCGAAATGCGCCGGGGGAGTGCGTGCGGGGCGCTGTTTTGCGCTCTTCGAGCGCAAAATGCGCGCCTGGGGTGGTGCGGAGACACTGTTTTGTGCTCAGGGAGCACAAAATGCGTGCTTTTTAGAATGCTGTTTCGCGCCCGCAGGGCGCGAAAGGCGCATCTTTCGGTTTGATGAGGGGGAGATAGGGAATTTGAACGCTGGTTTTTGCGGAAAATACGCAAAAAGGGGCTACCCTTTTGCGCGGCGGCGTGCTATGATAATTCTGTATTGGTATCTGTATGAAAAAGGAGGCGGAGAGAATGAAGCGCGCGGGGAAACTGCTGGTGATCGGATTATTTTCGCTGCTGCTTTCAGGCTGCATGTTCACGACGCCGGAGACGTCGCTCTACCGCCTGCCGAAGCTTGCGGGCGAGTATGAATCGCTCGAATCGCAGATCGACACGCTGCTCACAAACGGCGCGGAGTATGCCGCGCCCACGTCGGGCAGCAATTTGCAGAGCGTGCAGATGATCGACCTCGATGGTGACGGCAGCGAAGAGGCAGTGGCCTTCTTCCGCCGCGCGAGCGACAAAAAGCCGATGAAGATCTACATCTTCAAAGCCGACGGCGACAGCTACGAGCGCTACGCCGTGATCGAGGGCGCATCGAGCCAGATCTACAGCGTGAACTACGCGGATCTGGACGGCGACGGGCTCAAGGAGATCTTAGTCGGCTACAAGAGCAGCTCGGATGTGCAGGGGCTTGCCATCTATCCGCTCTCTCCCGGCACGCCGGAGTCGCTTTTGACGACGGGCTATTCCCGTTACGCGAACCTCGACATGAACGGCGACGGGAAGCAGGAACTTTTAATTATTTGCAGCGACGAAGAGAGTACGGCGCGCGTCGATTACTACGACTGGGATGACGGCGCGCTGCACGCGAAGTCCTCGCTGCGCCTGTCCGCCTCGGTGGCGGAGCTGAGCCGCTTGACGGCCGGCACGCTGACGGGCGGGGAGAACGCGCTGTTCGTCACGGGCGTGACGGGCGACAACCTGACCGTGACGGACGTGCTGGCGCTCAGAAGCGGGCGGCTGCAGAACATCGCCCTCGGCGCGGACGCGAATCAGGTACCCGCGGAGGAAATTTTCCTCGGCCTTTTCCCGCACGATGAAAACAGCGACGGCGTGACCGAAGCGCCGAAGACGCGTCCCTTGCAGCGCTTTGACCGCGAGAGCGAGCTGCAGTATTACGTTGTCTGGGAGCAGTACAGCATCGACGGCACGGTGACGGACGTGCAGAGCTGCTTCCACAATGTGACGGACGGCTGGAGCCTTGTGCTGCCGGACGAGTGGGACAAGGACCATCTGACCGTCGAGCGCAGCGCGGGCAGCGGCGAGACCGCTGTGTCCTTCTACCGCGCGGGCGAGGGCGGACTGAGAGAGAAACTGCTCACCGTCTACACCCTGACGGGCGAGGCGCGCGAGGGACTTGCCAACATCGGCAGCCGCTTTGTGCTCACGCAGCAGGTGGAGGCGGTATACGCCGCACGGATCGGCGATGCATGGAATATCACGCTTGATGAGCAATCGCTGCGCGAGCGCTTCTCGCTCATCACGGCGGAATGGACGATGGGAGACAACTGAGAGGAGAAACGATATGAAAAAAGTGCTGGTGCTGGAGGATGAAGCCAGTATCCGTAGTTTTATTGTCATCAATTTGCAGCGTGCGGGCTACGAGGTCGTGGAGGCTGAGTGCGGCGAGGAGGCGCTTCAAAAATTGCAGGAAAATCCCGACACGAAGCTGTGCCTGCTCGACATCATGCTGCCGGACATCGACGGGTTCGAGGTCTGCCGCCGCATCCGCATGTCGAACGCGCAGGTCGGCATCATCATGCTGACGGCGCGCACGCAGGAGATGGACAAGGTGACGGGCCTGATGACCGGCGCGGACGACTATGTGACAAAGCCGTTTTCGCCCGCCGAGCTCACCGCGCGCGTGGACGCGCTGCTGCGCCGCATGGGCGAAAATACGCCCGCTGCGCATTCCGGAGAGCTGTATCAGCCGCCGTTTCTGCTGAACCTGACGAACCGGACGCTTGAAAAAAACGGCGAGCGCGTCAAGCTGACGCAGATCGAGTACGCGATCGTCAAGCTCTTTATGGAAAACAGCGGCAAGGCGCTCGCGCGCGAAGAGATCCTTGACGCCGTGTGGGGCAAAGGGTATTTCGGCGAGCTCAAGATCGTGGACGTGAATGTCCGCCGCCTGCGCCTCAAGATCGAAGATGACGCGCAGGAGCCGAAGTACATCTCCACCGTGTGGGGTTTTGGTTATAAATGGACGGTGTGAGCGCACCGAACGAAGGAGGGGCCGCGATGCCGGACAATCGAAAAGGCTTTGCTTCGGCGCTGCACATCCGTGGCCTTCGTCAGCGGTGGATGTTTTCGGCGGTGCTGCCGATCTTGCTGCTGCTGGTGCTGGCGGTGGCGCTTTTCAGCGTGGGCGTGCAGGAATACTATTACAATGCGATGCGCTCGGGCCTTGAGAGCCGCGCGCGTATCGCGGCGGAGACCTTCACGGGCTACGGCGTGAAGAGCTACAGCGAATATTACCGCCTCGCGTCGTACTCCGCCGAAACGTTTGAAGAAAAGGACACGATCGAGCTCCAGTTCATCAACACGAACGGACGCGTGCAGGTCTCGTCCTACGGGCTGACGGCGGGCACGCTGCCCGGCACGAGCGACGTTGACAACGCGATCGGCGGTAAAATGGCGTCGTTTCAGGGCCGCGATCCGCAGACGGGGGAGAATATCCTCGCGGTGTCGTATCCGCTGTTTTTTAACTCCCGCGTCGTCGGCGTGCTGCGGTACGTGACATCGCTGCGCGAGGCGCAGCATCGCGTGTTGGTCGAGTCGCTGCTCGCTTCGGCGGCGGCACTCGTGTGCATGGCGCTGATTGCGGCGTCGAACGCTATTTTTATCAACAACGTCGTCCAGCCCGTCGCAGTCGTGAGCGACGCGGCACGCCGCATTTCGGGCGGCAGCTACGGCATCATGATCGAGAACCACTACCGCGACGAGCTGGGCGAGCTGGTCGACAACATCAACGACATGTCACTCAAGATCAGCCAGGCCGAGAAGATCCAGCAGGAATTTATCTCGTCGGTCTCGCACGAGCTGCGAACGCCGCTGACCGCCATCAGCGGTTGGGCGGAGACGCTCTCTGCCGACCCCGGCGCGAACATCGACCAGACGAAGCGCGGCCTCGGCATCATTTTGAAAGAGTCCCGCCGCCTGACGACGATGGTCGAGGAGCTGCTCGAATTCACGAAGATGCAGGACGGGCGCTTCACGCTGCGCGTGGAGAGCGTCGATCTTGCCAGCGAGCTCGAGGACGCGATCTACACCTATTTCGAGCTCTTCCGGCAGGAGGGCATCGAGGTCAGCTACAAGGGCCCTAACGAGGATGTGCCGCCGATCGTGGCAGACAGCGAGCGCATGAAGCAGGTCTTCTGCAATGTGCTCGACAACGCGGCCAAGCACGGCGGCGCGGGAAAGCGCATCGACGTGAGCGCCGCGTGCGAGGATGGAAAATTTGTCATCCGCGTGCGCGACTACGGTCCCGGCATCCCGGAGGAGGAGCTGCCGTTCGTCAAGCAGAAATTCTACAAGGGCTCGTCGAAGGCACGCGGCAGCGGCATCGGCCTTGCCGTGTGTGACGAGATCGTGCGTCTGCACGGCGGCACGTTCGACATCGCCAACGCCGAGGGCGGCGGCGCGGTCGTGACGATCTCGCTGCCCATGTCGTGAAAAATAGAACGGGTGTTGCATTCTTGCAAAACCCGTGGTATGATATCGCATAGAAAAAGGAGAACCATTCATGGCAGAAGAAGCAAAAAACAAGGCTTCCGCGCCCAAGTTTCGCACGAGCATCGGCGGACAGGCGCTGATCGAAGGGGTTTTGATGCGCGGCCCGGGCAAGCAGGCCATCGTTGTCCGCTCGCCGGACGGGCTGGTCGAAAAGGTCGAGGAGCTGACGCTCGTGCGCGACAAGTACCCCGTTTTGGGCTTACCCATCATCCGTGGCGCGGTGACGTTCGTCGATTCGATGGTCAAGGGCGTCAAGGCGCTGATGTTTTCGGCGGACTATTTCCCCGACGAGGACGTCGCCGAGCCGAGCAAATTCGACCAGTGGCTTGAAAAAAAGCTCGGCAACGAGAAGATGCAGAAGTTCATTACGGCGCTGGCGGTATTTTTGTCGCTGGGGCTGACGATCCTGCTCTTTTTCCTGCTGCCGACGTTTCTGGCGGGCTTTATCGACCCGTATATCAAGAGCGCGGCGGTGCACAATCTGGTCGAATCCGTCATCAAGCTCGTGATCTTCTTTGCTTACATGATCCTGTGCTCCAAGCAGAAGGACATCTACCGCGTGTTCCAGTACCACGGCGCGGAGCATAAGACGATCTTCTGCTACGAGGCGGGGCTGCCGCTGACGGTCGAAAACTGCCGCATCCAGCCGCGCCACCATCCGCGCTGCGGCACGAGCTTTCTCTTTGTGGTCGTGGTCGTGTCGATTTTAGTCTCGAGCCTTGTCTTCAGCTTTGTCAACTGGCGCAACATGTGGGTGCGCGTGGCGCTGCACCTGCTACTGCTCATTCCAATCGTGGGCGTGACGTATGAGTTCAACCGCTACGTCGGCGGGCACGACAACAAGGTGACGCGCTTTCTGGCGCGTCCGGGTCTGTGGCTGCAAAACTTTACGACCAACGAGCCGGACGACAGCATGCTCGAGGTCGCCATCCGCGCGCTCGAGCTGGTCATTCCCGAAGAAAAAGGCAAGGATGCGTGGTAAGCATGGCAACGACATATAATAATCTCTATCTGGATCTGCGCACGGAGCTGAGGCGCGCGGGCGACGAGGAAGCGACGCAGTCGGCGCGCGAGCTCGTCTGCGCCGCGGCGGCAAAAACGCGCGAGGAGCTGGTACGCGACGGCTCACTCTACGCCTCGCCCGAGGTGGAGCAGAGTGCGCGCGAGCTCGTCAAGCGCCACTTGGCGGGCGAGCCGGTGGCGTATCTCATCGGCGAGTGGGAGTTTTACGGCCTGCCGCTCGATATTTCGCCCGCGGTGCTCATCCCGCGCCCGGATACCGAGGTGCTGGCGACAAAGCTCATCGACGCGGCGCGCGGCGCGGGGGCCTGCCGCATTCTGGATCTCTGCGCGGGCAGCGGATGCATCGGCCTTGCCGCGGCGGCAAACCTGCCGAACGCGCGCGTGCTGCTCGGCGAATATGACGAAGAGGCGCTCAAGATCTGCCGACAGAACATCCGCCGCAACCGCTTGACGGCGCGGGTGGCGAGCCTGAAGATCGACGCGCGAGAAAAGCCCGCACGCACGCTGGGCGAGTTCCAGTTTCTCGTCAGCAACCCGCCGTACATCCCGAGCGCGGACATCGACACGCTCGACGCCTCTGTGCGCGAGCACGAGCCGCGCCTTGCGCTTGACGGCGGCGCGGACGGGCTCGACTTCTACCGTGTGATCTGCGAAAAGTGGCGCGATGCCCTGTGTGAAAACGGCATGCTCTTTTTCGAGGTCGGCATCGGGCAGGCGGATCAAGTGCTGCGCATCATGCGCTCGCACGGCTTTGGCGACATTCAGATCGTCAAGGACCTCAACAACATCCCCCGCGTGGTGTACGGCACGCGCGTGGAGACCATTTGAAGCAAATTTAGTTTACATAAAGAATCGGGAGGAACGCGAACATGGCAGAAAAGTCTCAGACGAAGGCAGCTGCGGCGATGGCCGACGACAAGAAGCGGGCGATCGAGACCGCGATGCAGCAGATCGAGCGCACCTACGGCAAGGGCTCGATCATGCGCTTTGGCGACAACACCGTGAGCAATGTGGAGGCCATCTCTACGGGCTCGCTGGCGCTCGACCTGGCGCTCGGCATCGGGGGCCTGCCCAAGGGCCGTATCATCGAAATCTACGGGCCTGAATCCTCCGGTAAGACGACGCTGGCGCTGCACGTGCTCGCCCAGGCGCAGAAGGCGGGCGGCGAGGTCGCGTTCATCGACGCCGAGCACGCGCTCGACATCACCTACGCCCGCGCGCTTGGCGTCAAGGTCGAGGATATGCTCGTCTCCCAGCCGGACACCGGCGAGCAGGCGCTTGAGATCACCGAGGCGCTCGTGCGCTCCGGCGCGATCGACGTCATCGTGGTCGACTCCGTCGCGGCGCTGGTGCCGCGCGCGGAAATCGAGGGCGAGATGGGCGACAGCTTTGTCGGCCTGCATGCGCGCCTCATGTCGCAGGCGCTGCGCAAGCTGACCGGTGCGGTCGGCAAAACGAACACCATCGTCATTTTCATCAACCAGCTGCGCGAAAAGGTCGGCGTCATGTACGGCAACCCCGAGGTCACGACCGGCGGCCGCGCGCTCAAGTTCTATTCGAGCGTGCGTATTGACGTGCGCCGCATTGAGGCGCTGAAAAACGGCAGTGAGATCATTGGCAACCGTACGCGCGCCAAGGTCGTGAAGAACAAGATGGCGCCCCCGTTCCGCGAGGCGGAGTTCGACATCATGTACGGCGAGGGCATCTCGCTCATCGGCGAACTGATCGACCTCGGCGTCAAGCTCGGATTGGTGCAGAAGAGCGGCTCGTGGTACTCGATGGGCGAAACGCGCATCGGTCAGGGACGCGACGCGGCCAAGCAATATCTGAAAAACAATCCCGAGATCGCCGATAATCTCGAAGCGGAGATCCGCCGCAACTTCGACAAGCTGATGACGGGGCAGTCCCGTGTGGCGGCGAAGGCCGCGGGCCGCGCCGTGGACGTCAGCGCCGACGATTTCAAGGATGAAGATTGAGAAGATCGAACGATCGAAGCATAAGCAGGAGCGCGTTCTCGTGTATCTGGAGGGGGGAGACCTCCTCCGGATCACCGAGAGCGAGCTTCTGCGTTTCGGTTTATGTATAGGACTGGACATTGACGATAGGACTGTGGTAGAATTGCAGCAGTCCGGCGCGCGGAGCGAAACACGCGTGCGCGCGGCGAACATGATCTCATCCCGCCCGCTGTCAAGGAAAGAGCTTTCGAAAAAGCTCAGGGAAAAGGGGGTGGCCGAGGCCGACGCCGAATCGGCGTGCGACTGGCTCGAGGAGATCGGCGCGCTCAACGACGCGGAGTATGCCGCAATGCTTGTGCGCCACTACGGCGGCATGGGCTATGGCGAGGCGAAGATTCGCGACGAGCTCTACCGGCGCGGCGTGCCGCGCGAACTGTGGGAGGACGCGCTTTCGCAGTCGCCCGACGCGCAGGAGGCCATCGCGCGCGTGATCGCGCAGAAGACAAAGGGTCGCGTGCTCGATGAAAAGGGGCGCAAGCGCCTGTCCGACATGCTGCTGCGGCGGGGCTTTGCGTGGCGCGATGTGCGCGCGGCAATCGCCCAATTCAGCGAGAATGCGACGGAATTCGATTACGAAGAGTAGTCGTTTGGCTGTTTTTTACACTTAGTTTACGATCAGGAGGGGTTCTATGCCCTATAACGTTTCTTTCATTTCCCTGGGCTGCGCCAAGAACCAGGTCAACTGCGAGCAGATGATGGCCACGGTGCAGCATGCGGGACACAACGTCGTCCTCTCGCCCGAGGGGGCGGACGTGGCCGTGGTCAACACCTGCGGCTTTCTGGCCTCTGCCTGCGAGGAGGCCATCGATAATATCTTAGAGATGGCGGAGCTCAAAAAAGAGGGCAAGCTCAAAAAGATCATCGTTACCGGCTGCATGGCGCAGCGCTACAAGGACGATGTGCTCCATGAGCTGCCTGAGGTCGACGCGGTGCTCGGCACCGGCAGCTACGGCGAGATCGCCCGCGCGGTCGATGAGGTCATGGCGCCCGGCGGGCTGCGCCCCTGCTACATGGGCGACATTCAGAACTGCGTGCAGGGCGGCGCGCGCATTTTATCAACGCCCCCGTGGTACGCGTACCTGCGCATCGCCGAGGGCTGCGACAACTGCTGTGCCTACTGCGTCATTCCGCGCCTGCGCGGCCGTTACCGCAGCCGCCCGATGAACGAACTTCTGGACGAGGCGAGCGAGCTTGCGTCCGCGGGCGTGAAGGAACTCATCGTCATCGCGCAGGACATCACGCGCTACGGCACGGACTTGAACGGCGAGCACCAACTTGCCGCACTCCTGCGAGAGCTGTGCAAGCTCGATTTCCACTGGATCCGCTTACACTACCTCTATCCCGATGACATCACCGACGAGCTGGTCGACACGATCGCGCAGGAAAAGAAGATCGTGCCGTATCTCGATATCCCCATTCAGCACTGCAACGACGACATCTTGAAGGCAATGAACCGCCGCGACACGAAAGAGAGTATCCGCAAGGTTTTCCACGACCTGCGCGCGCGCATCCCGGGCCTTGTGCTGCGGACATCGATCATCGCCGGTCTTCCCGGCGAGGGGGAGAAGGAGTTCGAAGAGCTCTGCGACTTCCTGCGCGAGGAGAAGATCGAGCGCGCGGGCGTGTTCCCGTTCTCGCCCGAGGAGGGGACGAAGGCCGCGACGATGGAGCACGTTCCGATGGAGGAGGCCCAGCGCCGCACGGAGCTTTTAGTCGACGTGCAGAGCGATATCATCGACGAATACAATGAATCCGTCCTCGGCGATGTGCGCGAAGTGCTGTGCGAGGGCTGGAGCGAGGAAGCGCAGTCCTTTGTCGGCCGCAGCTACGCCGAGTCCGTGGATATCGACGGAAAGATTTACTTTTCCGCAAATTGTGATATCATGGCAGGCGAGTTCGTCAATGTCCGCCTGACCGGCACGATGGACGGTGAGCTGACCGGCGAAGCGGTCGAATAAGTAAATGCCCTGCAAGGCAGGAGGAAAGAGAGATATGACAACTGCAAACAAATTAACGATCATGCGCATTGCGCTGATCCCTGTATTCTTAGTGGTGCTGTACCTGGACTTCGCGGGTGCGAGATGGTGGGCGCTCGGCATTTTTATCGTTGCGTGCCTGACGGACTTTGTCGACGGCTACATCGCCCGCCACTATAATCAGATCACAAATTTCGGCAAGTTCATGGACCCGCTGGCGGACAAGATGCTCGTCATGGCGGCGATGTGCTACTTTGTCGAGTGCGGGCAGATGCCCGGCTGGTGTCTCGCCATCGTGCTGCTGCGCGAATTTGCCGTGTCCGGCATGCGCCTTGTCGCTGTGGAGCAGGGGCGTGTCATCGCGGCAGCATGGTCAGGCAAGGTGAAGACCGCCTCGACCATGGTGTGCCTGTGCCTGATGCTGGTATTTGAGAGCAACCTTTTGAATGTCGTGTGCATCGCGGTCATCGTGGCGACGACCGTGTACTCCGGCATTGAGTATTTCGCAAAGAACCTCGACGTCTTCAAAGAGGCGGACTAAATCTGTAATTCCATCTTCTCAAAGGAGATCTATCATGTATTTATACAATTCCGCGACCCACAAAAAGGAAGAATTCAAGACCCATACGCCGAACCATGTGGAGATGTACACCTGCGGCCCGACCGTGTACCACTTTGCCCACATCGGCAACCTGCGCTCCTACATCATGGAGGACGTGCTGGAAAAGTACCTGCGCTTTTCGGGCTACAGCGTGAACCGCGTCATGAACATCACCGACGTCGGCCACCTGACGAGCGATGCCGATGAGGGCGAGGACAAGATGGTCAAGGGCGCTAAGCGCGAGCACAAGACCGTCATGGAGATCGCCAAGTTCTACACCGACGCGTTCTTCGCCGACTGCAAGAAGCTCAACATCAAGCGCCCCGACGTCGTCCAGCCCGCAACGGGCCTGATCGACGATTATATCAAGATCATCACGAAGCTGCTCGACACCGGCTATGCCTATATCGCCGGCGGCAATGTGTACTTCGATACGAGCAAGCTCGAGCGCTACTATATCTTCAATGACCACAACGAGGAAGACCTCGCCGTCGGCGTGCGCGAAGGCGTGGAGGAGGACGAGAACAAGAAGAACAAGAATGACTTCGTCCTCTGGTTCACCAAGTCCAAGTTCGAGGATCAGGCGCTCAAGTGGGATTCCCCCTGGGGCGTCGGCTATCCGGGCTGGCACATCGAGTGCTCCGGCATTTCGATGAAGTACAACGGCGAATACCTCGACCTGCACTGCGGCGGCGTGGACAACGCCTTCCCGCACCACACGAACGAGATCGCGCAGAGTGAGAGCTACCTCGGTCATCCCTGGTGCCTCCAGTGGTGCCACGTGGCGCATCTCAACACCTCGCACGGCAAGATGTCTAAATCCAAGGGCGAATTTTTGACGGTCTCGCTGCTTGAGGAAAAGGGCTATGACCCGCTGGCGTACCGCTTCTTCTGCTTACAGAGCCACTACCGCAAGAGTCTTGTCTTCACGTGGGAAAACCTTGACAATGCGGTCGCCGCGTACAACAAGCTCATCGCGAAGATTGCGAATATTAAGGACGAGGGCGGCGTGGACGAGGGCGGCGTGGACGAGGCTGTGCGCGCCGAATACCGCGCGAAGTTCATGAAGGAGATGGACAACGACCTCAACACCGCCATGGGCGTGACCGCGCTCTACGACGTGCTCAAGGCCAAGACTACGGGCGCGACGAAGCTCGCCATCATCGGCGACTATGACACGGTGCTGAGCCTCGACCTTCTCAAAAAGGCCGAAGCCGAGCGCGAGAAGAAGGAGAAGGCTGCGTCTCAGCAGAGCGCGGGCGGCTTCACGGTCGTCTCTGAGGACGGCACGTCGGACGAGGGCATCGAGAACCTGATCCGCCAGCGCGCGGAGGCCAAGAAGGCGAAGAATTTTGCCGAGGCCGACCGCATCCGCGACGAGCTCAAGGCGCAGGGTGTCGAAGTGACCGACATGCCCGGCGGCGCAAAGTGGAAGCGCGTGTAAAAGGAAATTTTTAGAAAACGCAGGCGCGGCGGATCATCCGCCGCGCCTGTTTGCCTCTTTGGGGCAGAATAAGAAGCAGCGAAGCAGCATCACGGAGGACGCCATGAGCAGAAAGGCGAGAAACCGCATGACAAGAGAGACCATCCCCGAGGGCTTCAGCGCTCCGATGGCGTTCGTCGATTTGCTCCCTGTCGTATTTTTCGGCCTCTCCGCGGTGAAGGCGGGGAACCTGTTCCACAGCGGACTGTTTGTAGCGGGTGCGGTAGTCTGCCTGCTCTCGGGTGTTGTGAAGGTGGGATGGAAGCTCATCGCGGCCGTCTCCCAAAGGAACATCTGGCCGATGTTTGTGCAGATGCGCGTCCTGATGCCGGTCGGCTTTTTGACGATATTCGCGGCGCTGATCGTAGACCGCGCAGGGCTGAACGGGGAAGCGATGCTTGCAAAGCTGAGCGGTTTTCCGGCATGCCTTTTCTTCCTTGCGGGCGCACTTGGGATGATTTTGATGCTCGTTTTTGCGTTCCGGATGGATTCGAGCGACCCAAAGGTGAACTGGATGGAGCAGACCGTCAACAGCCTTGCGCAGATCTGCTTTTTCATCGGGCTGATGCTGGCCTGACGCTCTGCATCGAAAGAAAGAAAAGGGCCACCTGTGGACGGCTCCTTTTGCATCAGGCTATGAAGAAAAATGAATGTGAGCGCTGTTTCAATGAATATCGAAAATGAATCAAGGTAAAGGATATTATTCAATAGTCGCAATGCGCGGAGCGGAATTTTACTCGCTTTTTGGCGGCGGATATGATATGCTTTTCCCAGATGATGGTCAGAAAGGACAAGGTTTCCATGATCAATATTTTTGATATGATGGGGCCGGTGATGGTCGGTCCGTCCTCGTCTCACACGGCGGGCGCGGCGCGCATCGGCAATATGGGAAGAACGCTGCTCGGCGAAGAGGTGGCGCGCGCGGACATCGGCCTGCACGGCTCGTTTGCTGAAACGGGCTTCGGCCACGGCACGGACCGCGCGCTTTTGGCGGGACTTCTCGGCATGAAGCCGGACGACCTGCGCATCCCGAACGCCTATGAAGAGGCGAACCGCGCGGGCATGGCGTATTCGTTCCGCACGGTGGAGCTGCGCGACGCGCACCCCAACACCGCGCTTTTGGAGCTGACGGGCAAAAGCGGCAAAAAGCTGACGCTTCAGGCGTCGTCCATCGGCGGCGGCGCGATCGTCGTCAACAAGATCGACGGCATCGACGTAAACTTTACGGGCGACTTCAACACGCTGATCGTCCGCAATCAGGACGAGTCCGGCTCGGTCGCGGCAATCACGTCGATTTTAAGTCAGGTGCACATCAACGTGGCGAACATGAGCGTCAACCGTCACCGCCGCGGCGGTGACGCGCTGATGGTCATTGAAACGGATCAGCACATCAAGCCCCGGCAGGTGGAATTTCTCTCGGAGCTGCCGGGCATCCTGAGCGTGACCTATTACGATAAGGAGGACGATGAAGATGGCGCTGGATTCGATGAAGGAAATCTTTGAGCGCTCGGCGCGGGAGAATATCCCGTTCTGGGAGATCGTTTTGCAGTATGATATGGAGGAGCGCCAGGTGAGCCGTCAGGCCTCGATGGCGAAGATGCTGTCGACATGGCAGGCCATTCAGGATGCGGCGGACTCCTATACCGGCACGCAGCGCAGCGTGAGTGGTTTGGTCGGCGGTGACGGGCTCAAGATGCGCCTGTACGCGCGCCGCGGAGAGAGCATCGGCGGTGAATTCATGGACGAGGTCATCGTGCAGGCTATCTCCATGGCGGAGTCGAACGCCTGCATGCGCCGCATTGTGGCATCGCCGACGGCGGGCTCATGCGGTGTGGTGCCGGCGGTGCTGCTGCCGCTGTGCGAGCGCGAGCATTACACGCAGCATGAGCTGCTTGAGGCGCTGTATGTCGCCTCGGGCATCGGCGCGGTGATCGCGTACCGCGCGAGCATCTCCGGTGCGGCGGGCGGCTGCCAGGCCGAGATCGGCACGGCGTCGGCCATGGCGGCGGGCGCGCTCGTGTCGCTGCGCGGCGGCACGAATGAGCAGATCGGCCACGCCGTGGCGATGGCGCTCAAAAATCTGATGGGCCTTGTGTGCGACCCCGTCGCGGGCCTTGTCGAGGTCCCGTGCGTCAAGCGCAACGTCATCGGCGCGGTGAACGCGATCTCCACGGCGGATATGGCGCTCGCGGGCATCGAGAGCCGCATCCCCGTCGACGAGGTCATCGACGCGATGGGCGAGGTCGGACGGCGCATGCCGGTCGAGTTCCGCGAGACGGCGCTCGGTGGTCTTGCCGCTACGCCGACTGGCAAGGCAGTCAAGGAGCGCATGCCGCACGGCGCGCAGTAAAAGTACGCAATAAAGTGAGAAACATGACTTCCGTTCAGGGAAAACCTGAACGGAAGTCATGTTTTATAAACCGCACAGAGATACGGGTTGTTCCGGATTTATTGATGGGCATAAAATTATGAAGCTTATATAGATAATCAATCGATGATTTTGAAGCAATTTGTTGAAAATGCCTTAAAAGATACGGTATAATCGCCGTCAGGATTAGATAGGAGGGCAACCATGAAACCTGACACAGAAAAGGTCCTGAGCATTCTTGCCTCGCATGAGAATGACCCATCGAATCTCATCGCGATTTTGCAGGATGTTCAGGCGGAGTACAACTATTTAAGCGAAGCAAACCTGACGCTCATCGCCGACACGCTCGGATTAAGCGTGTCGAAGGTGTACAGCGTGGCGACGTTCTATGAGAATTTTTCGCTCGAAGCCAAGGGGAAGCACATTGTCAAGGTCTGCGCGGGCACGGCGTGCCACGTGCGGAAGTCCGGGCCGATTTACGATGCGATCTATGAGTATCTGGGTCTGCACGGAAAGAAAAAGACCTCAGACGACGGCCTCTTCACGCTCGAAACGGTCGCGTGTCTCGGCGCTTGCGGTTTGGCACCGGTCATGACCGTGGATGGGGAAGTGCATGCCAAGATGGATCCCGAGCATGCTATTGAGCTGCTCGACTCCATTCGCAAAAACGAGGGGGTGCAGGCGTGAACAAGCTGAACAGAGAAGAATTCCGCGCCCTGCGCGCGCAGGCGGAGCATGATCTTGCGCAGAGCCGCGAGGTGCCGTCCATCCTCATCTGCGCGGGCACGGGCTGTATCGCCGGCGGCGCGATGAAGATTTACGACAACTTCAAATCCGAGTGCGAGGCACGCGGGCTGAAGGTCTATGTTGGCTTGAAGCACGACACGGACGAGGAAAAGAGCCTGCACGTCAAAATGAGCGGCTGCCACGGCTTTTGCGAGATGGGCCCGCTCGTGCACATCGAGCCGATGGGTGTGATGTACATTCACGTCAAGCCCGAGGACTGCCACGAGATCTTAGAGAAGACCGTACTCGGCGGCGAGGTCATCGACCGTCTGGTCTACCATCTCGACGGCACGGCGTACCCGAAGCAGGAGGATATCCCGTTCTATAAAAAGCAGCACCGTGTGGTGCTGGAAAACTGCGGCACGTCGGACGCCGAGGACATTGAGGAGTATATCGCCAAGGGCGGCTACAGCGCGTTTGAAAAGGCGCTGTTCGAGATGACGGACGAGCAGATCTGCCGCAATATTCTCGATTCCGGCCTGCGCGGCCGCGGCGGCGGCGGATTCCCCGCCGGACGCAAGTGGGATGGCGCGCGCAAACAGAAGAGCGCGAAAAAATACATCGTCTGCAACGGCGACGAGGGCGACCCCGGCGCGTTCATGGACCGCAGCGTGATGGAGGGCAACCCCCACAGCGTGCTCGAGGGCATGATGATCGCGGGTCTCGCCGTCGGCAGCGACGAGGGCTATATCTATGTGCGCGCGGAGTATCCGCTGGCGGTGAACCGCCTGAAAACGGCCATCGCGCGCGCCGAGGAGATGGGCTTTCTCGGAACGAACATCCTTGGCAGCGATTTCAATTTCCGTATCCACGTCAACAAGGGCGCGGGCGCGTTCGTCTGCGGTGAGGGCAGCGCCCTGACCGCGTCGATCGAGGGCAATCGCGGCATGCCGCGCGTCAAACCTCCGCGCACCATCGAGCATGGCCTGTGGGCAGAGCCCACGGTGCTCAACAACGTGGAGACCTTTGCCAACGTCCCGCTCATCATCAAAAACGGCGTGGAGTGGTACCATAGCATCGGCACGGAGAAGAGCCCCGGCACGAAGGCCTTCGCCCTGACGGGCAATGTGGTCAACACGGGCCTCATCGAAGTGCCGATGGGCACGACCATTCGTGAAGTCGTTTTCGACATCGGCGGCGGCATTCCCGACGGCAAGAAGTTCAAGGCCGTGCAGATCGGCGGCCCTTCCGGCGGCGCGACCACGGCGAGCGACGAGCATCTTGACCTGCCGCTTGACTTCGACTCGCTCAAGAGCATCGGCGCCATGATCGGCTCGGGCGGCCTCGTCGTCATGGATGAGGACACCTGCATGGTCGAGACCGCGCGCTTTTTCATGCGCTTTACGCAGAACGAAAGCTGCGGCAAATGCGTTCCCTGCCGTGAGGGTACAAAGCGCATGCTGGAGATTTTGGACCGCATCATCGCAAACGAAGGAAGCCTTGAGGACCTTGACCTTTTGCAGGAGCTCTCCAAGACCATTTCGGAAACGGCGCTGTGCGGCCTCGGCCAGAGCGCGTGCAAGCCCGTACAGAGCACGCTGCGCCACTTCCGCCAGGACTATCTGCGCCATGTGGTCGACCACCACTGCCCGATCTGCAACGGCCGCAAGCGCCGCCTTGTTATCAAGCCCGAGCTGTGCAAGGGCTGCGGCAAGTGCAAGCGCAACTGCCCGATGGAGGCCATCTCCGGCGAGATCCGCATGCCGCATACCATCGACAATGACAAGTGTATCCACTGCGGCGCATGCTGGGGCGCTTGTCCGTTCGGCGCGATCGACGCCATTGAAGAGGAGGGTTGAGAGACATGGCAAAAGGTATGATGATCGTTGACGGTCAGCGCGTCAACTTCGATGGGGAAAAGAACGTGCTCTCCGTCATCCGTAAGGCCGGTATTGAAATGCCGACGTTCTGCTATTACTCCGACCTCTCCGTTTACGGCGCGTGCCGCATGTGCGTGGTGGAGGATGAAAAGACCGGCAAGATCGACGCGAGCTGCTCGATGGAGCCGCGCGACGGCATGCGCATCAGCACGAACAGCGCGCGGCTTCTCAAGCACCGGCGCGTCATTCTGGAGCTGCTGCTTGCCTCACACAACTGCAACTGCACCACCTGCGAAAAGAGCGGCCACTGCCGCTTGCAGGAGCTTGCCCAGCAGTTCGGCGTGCGCAAAATCCGTTTTCCCGATACGCGTGAGCACTACGAGATCGACAGCTCGTCGCCTGCGGTGCTGCGCGACCCGAACAAGTGCATCCTCTGCGGCGACTGCGTGCGCGTGTGCGAGGAGATGCAGGGCATGGGCATTTTGAACTTTGCCTACCGCGGCAGCAATTTACAGGTCATGCCCGCGTTCGACCGCAAGCTCGCCGAGACGAAGTGCGTGAGCTGCGGCCAGTGCGCGGCGGTGTGCACCACCGGCGCCATCACGGTGAAAAACCAGATCGGCGAGGCGTGGCGTGCCATCCACGACCCCAGCAAGCGCGTCGTCATCCAGATCGCGCCCGCCGTGCGCGTGGCCGTGGGCGAGGCGTTCGGCTTTCCCGCGGGCGAGAACGTGCTCGACAAGCTCGTCACGGCGCTCAAGCTCATGGGCGTGGACGAGGTGTATGACACGACGTTCGGCGCGGACTTTACGACGATCGCCGAATCCGAAGAATTCCTCGGACGCCTGAAAAACGGCGGTCCGTTCCCGATGTTCACCTCCTGCTGCCCGGCGTGGGTGAAGTATCTCGAAAACGAGAACCCCAAGTATTTGAAGAACATTTCGACCTGCAAGTCGCCGATGGAGATGGTCGGCGCGATCTTCCGCGACAAGTATGCCGCGAAGGACGCTGCCGATGGCCGCACGACCTATCACATCGCCATCATGCCCTGCACGGCGAAGAAGATGGAGGCCGCGCGCCCCGAGTTCATCCACGACGGTCGACCCGACGTCGACCTTGTGCTCACCACGCACGAGGTGATCGACATGATGCAGGAGACGGGCATCCAGCTCGGCGAGCTGGAGCTTGAGTCCCCCGACCTGCCGTTCGGCCTCGGCTCCGGTGCGGCGGTCATCTACGGCACGAGCGGTGGCGTGGCTGAAGCGGTCGTGCGCCACTGCCTGCCGGATAAGAGCAAAAACGCCCTGCGCGAGATCAGCATCCTCGGCCTGCGCGGCGACGCGCCGATCAAGGAGGCGAGCGTGACGATCGGCGACACCGAGCTCAAGCTCGCGGTCGTCAACGGCCTTGCCAACGCAAAAAAGCTCTTAAAGGAAATCGACGAGGGCAAGAAGTTCTATCACCTTATCGAGGTGATGACCTGCCAGGGCGGCTGCGTCGGCGGTGCGGGCCAGCCCTACGGCCTCAAGAAGAGCAAGGAAAAACGCGGCGACGGCCTGCACCTTTCCGACAACGCGGCAATGTTCAAGCGCGCGGAGCGAAACCCCGTGGTCGCCCAGATGATGGCGGAATACGGGGAAGAGCGGTGCCATGAGCTACTGCATGTGACTTACACAAACAAGTGACATAAGTCACTTGTTTGTGTAAAAGATTCACTGCGTTCTGTGCCTCGCCCTTGGCTCGACACTCACTCCGTGCAAAGTGTATTTACTGACGCACATGTCGTCAGTAAATACGGATTAGAAAATGTTTTGCGTCTGCGGACGCGAAATGAGGTGCGAATATAAAAAAGGAGTTGAATGCCTTAGCATTCAGCTCCTTTTTTGCTTGCGTTCCGTTTGGATCAGTCAAATTCCAGCGCGGTGGCGCGCAGCTCGCTCACTTCGCCGACGATGGCGCTCCAGGGGGCGAAGGTCTGGAGCTCGCGGAGAAGCGGCTCTGCATCCTCGCGCGGGAGCGCGACGAGAAGGCCGCCCGAGGTCTGCGGGTCGGCGGCGAGGTCGAGGAAGACCTGCTGCGCCGTGGGCAGCACCGTGAGATGCGGCTTCACATAGTCCATGTTGCGGTAAGCACCCGCGGGGATGATGCCCATCTCAGCCATATCGCGCGCCTCGTCCATCAGGGGGAGCGTTGCGCCGTGCAGGCGAATGGTAACGCCGCTGCCGCTCGCCATCTCATAGCTATGACCGAGCAGGCCGAAGCCCGTCACGTCGGTGCAGGCGTGGACATTTTTGGCGCTTCGCACGGCGTTGCCCGCCTTTTTGTTGAGCGTCGCCATGTGGGCATAAACCGCGTCGCGGGCGGCGGGGGAGATGAGGTCTGCTTTGATGGCGGTCGTGAGCACGCCGCTGCCGAGCGGCTTGGTGAGCACTAGCACATCGCCCGGCTGCGCGCCGACATTTTTGAGGATGCGGTCGGGATGGACGAATCCCGTGACGCACAGGCCGTACTTTGGCTCGTTATCCTGAATGGTGTGACCGCCCGCGATGACGCATCCGGCCTCGACGGCTTTGGCATGTCCGCCCTCCAGAATGGCGCGAATGTCCTCTTTCGGCAGACAGTTCGGCACACACAGGAGGTTCATTGCGAGTTTCGGCTCGCCGCCCATGGCGTACACGTCGCTCAGCGCGTTCGCCGCGGCGATCTGGCCGAAGAGATACGGATCATCCACAATGGGGGTGAAGAAGTCGACCGTCTCAATGACGGCGACCTCGTCGGAGACGCGGTACACGGCGGCGTCGTCACTGCTGTCGTAGCCGACTAAAAGCGCGGGGGTCGACACATTCGGCAAGTCAGCAAGAATTTCTGTCAGGGCACCCGGCCCCAGCTTGGCGGCTCAACCCGCCGCCTTTGTCATCTGCGTGAGACGCAGCTTGTCGTTCATGGCGCGCACCTCCTCCTTGAAAAACTGCTTTTATTGTAGAGAAGCGAAACGCTTTTGTCAACTCCGCCGTGTTTTCGCCGTCAGCGCGGGAAGAGGGTGTGGAGCAGATCGAGAAAGCTCTCCCAAAGGTCCGTCGGGCGTCCGTCGGAGAGAGTCACGTCGCCGGAAAGACCGTCGCAGAGGACAAAGTAGCGCTCGGCGGAGGAAAGATTCGTGAATTCGCAGCGCGCGGTGCGTCCGTCGACCTCGTAGAACATGGCCGGGTAGGGATTTGTGACGTCGGTGATGTTCCAGAGCGTGATCGTGCCGTTCTGCGGCGTATCCGCGCGGAAGGTGACGGCGATGCGCGTGCTGTTCGTAAAAAGACGGCGGCCGTCGCAGCTGTCGGCAAAGGTTTGTACCTCTCCGGCGGCAAGGTTGCAGACGCTCTCCTCAACCACGGGGATGTAGGGGTGCTGTGCGCGGACAAGGTTCATCCACGCGGCGACGGTGAGCGAGAGCAGCACGATCAGGGCGATGACGCCGACGGTCAGGCAGGTGCCGCGCTTTTGGCGGCGCTGCTTGACCTTTTGCGCATAGTCGGCGACGGCGGGCGGGTCAATGGCCTGCGCGGCGGGGAGAAACTGCTCGCTTTTCATCCGCGCGAGCGTTTCACGGCAGTGGGGGCAGGCTTTGAGATGCTCGTCCACGAGAGCGCGGCTCGCGTCCGAGCAGCTTTCGTCGGCGTAGAGCGGGAGCAGGTCGCCGATGACGCGGCAGTCAATGTTCATGGTGTTCCTCCATATCTTCGATCAGCTTGTCCTTGGCGCGGTAAAATGTGACCTTTGCCCAGGACTCGGATTTGCCGAACAGGTCGGCAATGTCGCGAAAGTGCAGCTCGCCGAGCACGCGCAGCGTGAAGACCTCGCGGTACGGCTCTTTGAGCCGGTGCAGGGAGGCGTGGATGCGCATGGCCTGTTCTTTGTCGGCCAGCAGCTCAAAAATGTCGTCCGGCGCGGCGAGCTCGTGCGTTTCCTCGAAGGGGACGGCGCGCCTTTGGCGGCGGAGCTCTTTTGTGAGGGCGTTTTTCGCAATCTGGCAGAGCCATGATTCGACGCGGCAGTCACCGCGGAACGTGTCGATGTGAAGATACGCCTGATAGAACGTCTCCGCCGTCAGCTCGTCGGCGAGGGAGGCGTCCTTGCAGAGCGAGAGCAGGAAGCGGTAGACAACGGGTGTGCAGCGCCGGCAGATCTCGTCAAATTCGTCCATGCAGGGCCTCCTTTCCGCTTCTTTCTGCCTGTTAGAGCGCGGAGCGCGCAGAAAGATACAAACTTTTTCTCATTTTATCAGTTTGGCACAAACGGCGCAAGGCGGAGACTGCCATCGAAAAAATCAATGATAACAGCACGGTAAAACGGGAAAAACCATGAAAAAAATTCGCGGCGGGAGAAAAAAGTTGTGTCACTTCGCGCGGAATCTGTTATAGTTAGAAAGAAATAACGGGTGCAAACCCATCAAAGGAGCGATAGAAATGACGATCAAAGTCAATGCCATGGGCGACGCCTGCCCCATCCCTGTTGTGAAGACGCAGAAGGCGATGCAGGAGCTCGGCGGCACCGGAACGGTCGAAACGCTGGTCGACAACGAGACTGCGGTGCAGAACCTCGGCAAGCTGGCCGCAAGCAAGGGCTGCACGTCCAAAACCGAAAAGCTCGGCGAAAACGAGTACCGCGTGACCATCACCGTGGGGGAAAACGCCAAGGCGGAGGAGCAGAGCGGCGAGTGCTACACCTGCGGCAAGCCGAAGACGGCCGTGGTGCTGTCGTCTGACAAGATGGGCAGCGGCAATGACGAGCTCGGCGGCGCGCTGATGAAGGCGTTCGTCTTTGCCCTGAGCCAGCAGGAGACCCTGCCCGACACCATCCTCTGCTACAACGGCGGCGTGAAGCTGACGTGCGAGGGCTCGGAGTCTCTCGAAGACCTCAAGGGCATGGCCGCACGCGGCGTGGAGATCATGAGCTGCGGCACGTGCCTCAACTTCTACGACCTCAAGGAAAAGCTTGCCGTCGGCGAGGTGACGAATATGTACGTCATCGTGGAAAAGATGAGCGGCGCCGACCGCATCGTCCGTCCGTGAAGATGATCTATCTCGACAATGCGGCGACCACGCTGCGAAAGCCGCCGCAGGTCATCGACGCAGTGGCCTCGGCGATGGGGAGCTTCGGCAACAGCGCGCGCGGCACGCACGAGGAGGCGCTTGCCGCCTCGCGCGTGATCTACGACACGCGCTGCAAGCTCGCCGCGCTCTTTGGCTGCAAGCGGCCTGACCACGTGGCGTTCACCTGTAACTCGACCGAGGCGCTGAACATCGCCATTCATGGCTGCATCCGCGCGGGCGAGCATGTGATCTCGACTGACCTTGAGCACAACTCTGTCCTGCGCCCGCTTTACCGGCTGGAACGGGAAAACAATGTCAAGTTGAGCTTTGTTCCCACAGACCGGCAGGGGAACATCGACTACGCCGATTTTGAACGGCTACTGCGGCCCAATACCCGCGCTGTCGTCTGCACGCACGCCTCGAACCTGACGGGCAACGCGCTGGATTTAGCGCGTATCGGCGCATTTGCGCACGAACACGATCTTTTGTTCATCGTGGACGCCTCGCAGAGTGCGGGCGTGCTGCCCATCGACATGGAGCAGATGCACATTGACGTGCTGTGTTTTACGGGGCACAAATCGCTGATGGGCCCGCAGGGCACGGGCGGACTGTGCGTGCGCGAGGGCGTGGACATCAGCCCGTGGAAGGTCGGCGGCACGGGCGTGCAGACCTATCTCCACGAGCAGCCCGAGCAGATGCCGACGCGGCTAGAGGCGGGCACGCTCAACGGCCACGGTATCGCGGGGCTGAACGCCGCGCTCGACTTTTTGCAGGAGACCGGCGTTGAGGCCATCCACGCGCATGAAATGGCGCTGCTGCGCCGCTTTGTCGCGGGCGTCAAGAAAATTCCGGGTGTGGCGCTCTACGGCGATTTTGACCATGAGCGCACGGCGGTCGCCGCGCTCAACATCGGCGATATGGACTCGGGCGAGGTATCGGACATCCTGTCCGAGGAGTACGGCATCGCGACCCGCCCGGGCGCGCACTGCGCGCCGCGCCTGCACGAGGCACTCGGCACGCAGGAGCAGGGCGCGGTGCGCTTCAGCTTCGGCTGGTACAATACGGAAGAGGAAGCGGACGCCGCAATCGCCGCGCTCCGCGAGATCGCAACATGAGAGAGAAAAAGCTATGGCTCGTCATCACCTTCCACACGACGGCCGCGGCCATCGCGATGGAAAAGCTCTGCCGGGCGAAGGACCTGCCCGGGCGGCTCATCCCCGTCCCGCGTGAGCTGACGGCGGACTGCGGTATGTCGTGGCGTGCAGAGGTCCAGGACCGCGCCGCGCTCGCCGCGCTGACCGAGGCGGAGGGGTTGGAGGTCGACGGCTTTTACGAGCTGATGATTTGAAGAAAGAGGGAACCATCGAAAAAAACGATGGTTTCCCATCTTTCATCTATGAATACCGTTTGTTTTTCGAAAGATAAACCGATATACTTATGTTCGACAAAACTGTGTTGTGTTTGTCAATGCAGAAAGAAGGAGACAAGAGAAAATGAAAAAAGTACATCTTGGCGTCATCATTGCGGGCGCTGCGGTGGGTCTTGCGGCGCTCATTTTGACGGCGCTCGGCAACCCGACAAACATGGGCTTCTGCATCGCGTGTTTCCTGCGCGATATTTCCGGCGCGGTGGGCCTGCACAGCGCGGCAAAAGTGCAGTATGTCCGCCCTGAGATCATCGGTCTCGTGCTCGGCGCGTTCATCATGAGCGTTGCGAGCAAGGAATTCAAGGCCCGCACGGGCTCGTCCCCCGCGGTCCGCTTCGTGCTCGGCGCGTTCGTCGTCATCGGCGCGCTGGCGTTCCTTGGCTGCCCGCTGCGTATGGTGCTCCGTCTCGGCGGCGGCGACCTCAACGCGCTCGTCGGCCTGATCGGCTTCACCGGCGGTATCCTGCTCGGCATTGCGAGCCTTAAAAAGGGCTTTTCGCTCAAGCGCTCGTACGAAGCGCACAAGGCGGAGGGCGGCGTGCTGCCGACTGTGATGGCCGCGCTGCTGATCCTCGTCGTCACCGTGCCTGCGCTGTTCAAGGCCTCCGAAGAGGGCCCCGGCTCCATGCACGCGCCGTTCTGGATCGCGCTCGTCATCGCGCTCGTTGTCGGCGCGCTCGCGCAGAAGAGTCGCCTGTGCATGGTCGGCGGCCTGCGTGATGCTTTCATGCTCAAGGATCTCCACCTGCTCTACGGCTTTGTTGCCATCTTCGTCGTCACGCTGATCGGCAACCTCATCATGGGCAAGTTCCACCTCGGCTTCGCGCTCCAGCCCATCGCGCACAGCGCGCACCTGTGGAATCTGCTGGGCATGGTGCTCGTCGGCTGGGGCAGCGTGCTGCTCGGCGGCTGCCCGCTGCGCCAGCTCATTCTGGCCGCGCAGGGCAACGGCGACAGTGCCGTCACCGTGTTCGGCATGCTTGTCGGCGCGGCGCTCGCGCACAACTTCGGCCTTGCGGGCAATCCCGACTCCAAAAGCGAGGCGGGCGATCTGATCGTCGGCGGTATCTCCAATGCCGGTAAGATCGCCGTCGTGCTCGGCCTTGTCGTGATGCTCGTGGTCGTCATTTTGAATCTGCCGAAAAAGGAGGAGGCGAAAGCATGATCGACGCAAGAGGATATTCCTGCCCCATGCCCGTGGTGATGGTGCAGAACGAGGTGAAGAAGAACGCACCCGCGTCTCTCGACGTGCTGGTCGACAGCATGACCTGCGTGGAAAACGTCACCCGCTTTGCCGAAAAGCAGGGCTATAAAGTGGAGTACGCCGCCGAAGGCGAAGATTTCCGGCTGAAGCTCAATAAGTAAAAGAAAAGCAAGGTCGCCGCCCGGGGAACACGCCTCGGGCGGCTTTTTGTTGCATTTTTTGCAACGTATGGTATGATACAGGAAGATAGTGAGAGGAAACCACGCCCAAAGGAGGAATTACAATGAAATGCCCCTACTGTGGAACTGAGATGGAGGCGGGATATGTCCAGAGCATGAAAGAGATCATTTATTCCGCGAATCTCCATACCTGCCGGATCATGATCCCAAAGAAAGATGACATCAAATTGACCTACGACCCATGGTCGCCTGCATCGTGCAAGGCCTCGCGCTGCGCGGCGTGCAGGAAGATCATCCTTTCGTATTGACCGGTATGACATCTTTTCAGTCTGCGGCCGCAAATTACTAAAAAACCAAAACTCAAACTCAAAGGGACTGCTTCTTGACAGGAGCGGTCCCTTTGACTATAAGGACAGCGTAATTGATTACAGCATAATTTTAGCGAAAGAGTTGAGACGATGGCACTGCGGGACCATTCGCTGGACGACAAGATCACGGCGGCGATGGAGGAATTTTCGAGCAAGGGCTATGCGGGCGCGTCGCTCCGGAAGATCGCGGAAAAGGCGGGCGTGACCGTCGGCGCGATCCGGACGCGGTATCCGTCGAAGGACGAGCTGTTCGCAAGCCTTGTCAAACCTTTTTTAGACGATATCGAGGCGACATTTCGCGGCGTGAAGGCTGACTACTATTCCGGCGCGGAAAAGGACCTGCTGTCCCAGCTCAAGAGCTCGATGCAGCACGAATCTGATGCGATTTTGCACCTGATCTTCGCGCACTACGAGCAGGCCGTGCTGCTCTTTTACCGCAGCGCGGGCAGCACGCTTGCGCACTATTTCGACAAGGTGGTGCAGAGCAAGATTGACGAGAGCGCCGCGTTTTTCCGCGCGGCGGGCTGCACCGACGTCGACGAAACGCTGCTGGGGATGCTCATTTCGACGCAGTTCGAGAGCTACCGCCGTATCGTCGCCGACTGTCCCGACGCACGGCGCGCCGAGCAGTGCATGCAGTCGCTGATGACGTATCACTTCGGCGGCTGGGCGGCGCTTTTCACTTCTAAAAAATGGATACAGGGGGATGCGCAGCATGAAGTATAACGGTTTTTATTTCTGGATGTTCCAAAGCCCGATGAAAAAGGTCCTCACCGAGCGGTACAACAAGGCCTACGCCGCGGAGATCATGCGAAAGAGCAAGCAGGTCTACCGCGAGATCGTGGAGCGGGCCGATGACATCGGCGACGACAATCCCATGGCCTACAACGAGCTGTTCGCGCTGGCGTTCGTCGCGCCGTATCTTGCGAGCGAAAAGAAGATCCCGCCCGAGACCGTGCAGGAGATGATGCGCCGCGCGCTCTACCATATCAAATGGTACTTCAGGCGCACCGACCTGAATACGGACAAGGGCAAGGCGGAGAACAAAAAGAGCGTCGCAAAATATGCCAAATGGTACACGCCGGAAAAGGAACAGCAGTACCCGACGTCCTTCAAGGTGGACTTTGAGGGCTTACCTTACGAGGGCACGTGCTATTACCGCATCACGCGCTGCCCCATCTGCTCGTACGCAGAAAAGCTCGGCGTTTCCGAGCTGATGCCGCTGTTCTGCGAGCTTGACGAGGTCATGAACACGCTCCAGCACGGTGTGCTGCACCGCGAGCAGACGCTCGCTGACGGTGGGGCATGCTGCGACTACTTCATCACTGGTGATAAGGAATAAAAAAATCTGCGACATACTGTCGCAGATTTTTTTATTCTTTCAGCAGCTTCATCCGCTCGCGCCAGTCGGGAATGTAGCGCTCGATGAGCGCGTAGAACGCGGGGGAGTGGTCGTGGTGGCGGATGTGCGCGAGCTCGTGGACGACGACATAGTCGATGGCTTCGCGCGGATACTGCATCAGCCGCCAGGAAAAGCAAAGGCTGTTTTTCCCACTGCACGAGCCAAAGCGCGTGCGCGCGGACGTGATCTTGAGGCCCGTCGGCATGAGGCCCATGATGCCGCTCCAGTAATCGACGCGCATCGGGAGGTATTCCTTCGCACGCGCGATGAGCGCTTTGCGCTCCTCGTCCGTCGGTTCGGGGTGGGCAAGGCGGCGCGCGGCCTGTTTTTCGCGGGTGCGGGTAAGCCAGTCCTCGTGCTCGGCGACAAAGCGGTCGATGAACTCTTTTTTGACGCCGTAGGGGGCGCGGACGACGGCGCGGCCGTCACGGTCCAATTGCAGGGACATCGTACGGCGCTTGGCGCGAATCAGCGTATAGTCCGTCATTCGCCGATATAGGTGAAGCGGCGGAACGTCTTGCCGTCGCGCTCAACGGCCTCGTTCCACATGCTCACGGGCCGCACCCAGAGGCCAAAGTCGCCGTACAGCGCGCGATAGACGACGAGCTCCTCCTCGGTTTCCGAGTGGCGTGCGACGCCGAGGACCTCATATTCTTTGCCCTTGAAGTGGCGGTAGCGCCCGGGCTTGATGCTTTCCATGAATGATGCCTCCTGCAAAGGATTTGGATAGAGTATAGCACGAAGAAGCGAAAAAAGGAAGCGGCGCGTGCCGCTTCCTTTTTGATTTGATTTTGAAATTTGCTTCTTAGTAGCTGCCGAGGTCGGCGGACTTGTCGCCCACGACGCTGACGCCGAACTCGTAGTCGTTGCCGGGGAGGATGGCGTTCAGAATGACACCGCACAGGGCCGCGATGGCGAGGCCGGAGAGGGTGACGGCCGCGCCGCCGACAGTGAAGGTGATGCCGCCGACCGAGCTGAAGCCGAGGCCGCTGACGAACATGACCGCTGCGATGATCAGGTTGCGGGACTTGGTGAGGTCGACCTGGTTTTCCACGATATTGCGCACACCGACCGCGGAGATCATACCGTAGAGAATGAAGCTGACGCCGCCGACGATGGCCGCGGGGATGGAGTTGACGAGCGCGTCAAACTTGGGGGAGAAGCTCAGGATGATGGCGTAGATGGCCGCGAGGCGGACGACGCGGGGATCGTAGACCTTGGAGAGGGCGAGAACGCCGGTATTTTCACCATAGGTGGTGTTGGCAGGGCCGCCGAACATGCCGGCAAAGGCGGTGGCAAGACCGTCGCCGACGAGCGTGCGGTGCAGGCCCGGGTCTTCGATGAAGTTCTTGCCGGTGGTGGAGGAGATGGCGGAGATATCACCGATGTGCTCCATCATGGCCGCGATGGCGATGGGCGCCATGACCAGGATGGCGGAGACGTCGAATTTGGCGATGACGAACTGCTGGAGACCAAGGAAGCTTGCTTCACTCACACCGGAGAAGTCGACCTGACCGGCGATGACCGCGACGATGTAGGAGCCGACGACGCCGAGCAGGATGGGGATGATCTTGACCATGCCCTTGCCCCAGATGTTGGCGACCACGATGATGGCCATAGCGACGAGGGCGAGCCACCAGCAGGTGGAGGCGTTATTGATGGCGGAGCCAGAGAGGTTCAGGCCGATCATGATGATCATCGGGCCCGTGACGATGGGAGGGAAGTAACGCATGACCTTCTTCGCGCCGAGCAGCTTGAAGAGGAGTGCGAGCACGAGGTAGAGGAGACCTGCGATCACGATGCCGCCGAGCGCATAGGCGAGCTTCGTTTCGGGATCAAGACCCTCGTAAGCGGGCATCGTCGCGACCGTGGAGAAGCCGCCGAGGTAGGCGAACGAGGAACCGAGGAACGCGGGGACCTTGAACTTGGTGCACACGTGGAACAGCAGCGTGCCGAGGCCGGCGAACAGCAGTGTCGTCTGGATGGAGAGCGGCAGGCCATAGCCCTGGACCAGAATGGGGACGAGCACCGTCGCGCCGAACATGGCGAACATGTGCTGTAAGCCCAGCACCAGCATTCTGGGGGTGCCCAGCTGTCGGGCGTCGTAGATGGCTTCGTGTCCGAGTTCTTTCTTCATGTGATTTTCCCTCTTTGCTTTCTTCTTATTTTTATTCTCATTTGAATAAACGTGTTTGGGCCCCGTGCGGGCAAAAAATAAGACCGGTAAGAAAACTTACCGGTCAAAAGAAACAATATCAATAAAAACGGAAACAGCAATACCAACGGAAGAATTTTTCTTTTTCGGCGCGGTGCAGAGCATCATGGGTCGTTCCTCCTGTTCGTTTGTTGTCGTCTGACCAAGAATACCCGAAAGCAGGCGAGATTGCAAGCCGGAATTTTGACCAATTTACATGAAGGATATCCACCATTTTTGTGCAAAAATGCGGGCAGCAAAACGAAATTTTTCCTGCAAAGGACTTGCCAAGATTGTTTCGATGATGTAAAATACCTATACCTCCTATTGATAACACCTATAAATGGGAGACTTTTTAAAAAGAGAGTGTGTGTTGTATGGAAAAGAAAAAAATGAGCCTGCCGGTGCAGATCGTTCTTGCACTGATCCTGGGCATCGTGGTCGGTCTTATCTTCTACTTTATCGGTAAGCCCGAGATCACGACGAACTATTTCAAACCCTTTGGTACCATCTTCGTTAACCTCCTCAAGTTCATCGTCGTGCCCGTCGTGCTGCTGTCGATGATCGACGGCATCATCTCGATGGGCGACATGAAGAAGGTCGGCTCCGTCGGCTGGAAGACGGTCGCCTACTTCCTCGTCACCACGGCCGCGGCCTGCGTCATCGGCCTGGTGTTTGCCAACATCTTCCTGAACGCCGGCCTCTTCCCGACGGACCTTGCCCTGACGGACGGTCAGACCTGGGACGGCGCGACGAGCGCGAATTTCATGGATACGCTGGTCGCTATCTTCCCGAGCAACATGTGGAAGTCCTTTACCGACGCGAACATGCTGCAGGTTATCGTGATCGCGCTGATGTTCGGCGGCGGCATCCTTGCTGCCGGTGAAAAGGGCAAGCTCGCGCAGGATCTTGTCAGTTCCCTCTATAGCGTCATTGACCGCGTGATGGCCTTCATCATTGCCCTCAGCCCCATCGGCGTTTTCACGATGATGACCTGGGTCGTTGCCAATCAGGGCCCCGAGATCCTCGGCCACCTCGCGCTCGTGCTGCTGTGCGCCTATGTCGGCTACATCGTGCACGCCATCATCTGCTACTCTGTCTCTGCCAGCACCTTTGCCGGCGTCAGCCCGCTCAAGTTCTTCAAGGGCGCCGCGCCCGCGATGATCTTCGCCTTCACCTCCACCTCTTCCGCCGCGACGATCCCCCTGAGCAAGGAGTGCGCGGATGAAATGGGCGCGGAGAGCGACGTTTCCTCCTTTGTTATCCCCCTCGGCGCGACGATCAACATGGACGGCACGGCCATCTATCAGTGCGTCGCGACCATCTTCCTCGCCGCCTGCTGCGGCATGACGCTGACCGTCGGCCAGATGGTCACGATCGTCGTCACCGCGACGCTTGCCTCCATCGGCACGGCCGGTACGCCGGGCGCGGGCATGATCATGCTTGCCATGGTGCTCGAGGCGATGAACATCCCCGTCGATATGATCATGCTGATCTACGGCATCGACCGCCTCTTCGACATGGGCCGTACCTGCCTGAACATCACGGGCGATATCTCCTGCGCGCTGTGCGTCACGAAGTGGGAGAGCAAGAAGGCCGAGGCTGCCAAGTAAATTTTCCGCTGCATCGCCAAAATGCCGCTCTGCAAAGCAGGGCGGCATTTTTTGCCCGCGGCAGAATGCTTTTTCTTGCATTTTCGCAGGCAGCGGCATACAATGATACCGTTCCGCTTCGGGCGGAACGGGGAGGAAGAAGATGACGAACCGGAAACGCGGATATCTGCTCATTTTGGCCGCGGCAGTGCTGTACTCCACGACGGAAGTTGTGCTCAAGGGACTGGGCGACACGTTTGCGCCCATGCAGGTGACGGTCGAGCGCGTGCTCATCGGCGCGGTCGCTCTGCTGCCGTTTGCCCTGAAGGATCTGAAAAAGCGAAACATCCGCCTCACGCGCTCGGACTACGGCTATTTTGCGCTGATGGGCTTTTTGACCGTTCTGCTGCACATGTCGCTTTTGCAGATGGCGGTGCTGCACATGGATGCCTCGGCTACGTCGATCATCTATTCGGGCAATCCTGTGTTTGCCGTGGCGGCGGCGCATGTCATCCTGCACGAGCCGCTGCGGAAAAATCACCTGCTGGCCATCGCGCTGGAGGTCGTGGGTATTCTCTTCATCCTGAATCCCGCGCACCTGGAGATCAGCCTGCACGGTTTTTTGGAGATCATCACGGCTACGCTGCTGTTCGCCCTATATGGCACGCTCTGCAAGCTGCGTGTCAGTCGGCTTGGCGGCATTGTGATCGCGGATTTCAACATCCTGCTCGGCGGACTTGAAATGCTGGCGGTCCTGCTGCTTGGCAAAATTCCGGCAGTTGCGGCTGCGATGCGTGCGGTCGGGCTCGACCTCTTTGCCGAGGTGCCGTTTTTCACGGGTTTTACGCTCGAGTCGACGCTGCTGCTGTGCTACGCGGGCGTGTTCTGCGCCGGTCTCGGCTTTGTGCTCACGGCAAAGATCACGGAGTACACCTCGGCGACGGAGGCATCGTTCATCTACCTCATCAAGCCGATTTTGGCGACGATCCTGGCCGCGGTGGTGTATCAAGAGTTCATCAGCGTGAACCGCATGGTCGGCATCGCGTTCTTTGTGGCGGCGTCGCTGTGCGTCAGCGTGCCGGTGCTGCGCGAGATGCGGCAGGAGAAAATGAAAGAAAAAAGCACATAAGAGAAAAAAGAGGAAGGCGGCAGCCTTCCTCTTTTGCTTATTCGATGCGGGTGATGTCGTGGATCCACTTGCCGGAGCGCAGGCGGATCAGGCCAAGGGGTGTTTTGAGAATGTACTCGATCATCAGGCACAGGCAGAAGACCTCGTTCGGCACCTTGAGCACAAGACCCAAAAGGCACATGAGCGGCAGCGTGCCACACCAGAGGGGGACATTGTCGATCACAAGCGAGGCATTCACATCACCGCCGCCGCGCAGCACGCCAACAGCCATTGTGGTCGAAAAGCTATGGAGCGGGATGGCACAGGCATAGCATGTGAGCATCACGGTGCAAAGCCGCTCGGCGACCGCCGAGAGCGAGAAGAGCGGCATGACGAACGGGCGCATCAGCGTCACGAACATCGTGTATTCGGCGAGGCCGAGCACAATGCCGAACGCGAACGCCGTGAAGCACAGCGCGCGGCCGATGTTGTAAACGCCCTTTAAGTTGCCCGTGCCGATCTCCTTGCCGACGATGACGGACACCGCCGCCGCGATGCCGAACACGCCGGAGGTCATCAGTTTGTCGATATTGCCCGCGAGCGTATAGGCGGCGATGAGATCGCTGCTATTTGCCATGTGGCCCATGATGACCGTGATCATCGAAAAGCCCGTGCCCCAGAGCGTCTCGTTGATGAGCACCGGCGCGCTGTAGCGCAGAAATTTACACAGCATGTCCATGCCGGGGCGGAGGATGGCGTGCTTCATGAGCGGCATCGTGCGGCAGCGGAACGCGTAGGAGAACGCGACGACGAACTCCACCACGCGGGACAGAAGCGTCGCTACCGCCGCACCCGTGATGCCGAGCGCGGGCAGACCGAGCTTGCCGAAGATCAGCACATAGTTGCCGAGCGTGTTGCAGAGCATCGAGATCGCGAAGACGATCATGCCGAAGCGCGGATTTTCGATGCTGCGCTGCATGCCGATGTAGATGGAGGAAAGCGAGTTGAAAATATAGGAGAAGCCGACGATGCGCAGGTACGGCTCGGCCAGCTCCACGAGTGTCAGATTGTCGGTGATGAGGTAGAGCACCTGCGCGGGAAACGCGCACAGAATGGCGGCAAACAGCACGCTCACGCCGCCCGCGATCATAAAGCCGATGCCCATGACGCGGTTGATGCTCTCGCGGTCGCCGCGGCCCCAGTATTGGCTGATGAGCACGCTTGAGCCGCTTTGCAGGCCGAAGACGACGAGCTGGATGATGAAGACTGGCACGTTCGCCACCGTGACGGCGGACATCTGATCGCTGCCGAGAAGTCCCACCATGAACGTATCGAGAAAGCCGAGCGACGTGGTGATCAAATTCTGCACGATGACCGGCAGCGCCAGCAGAAAAAGATGCTTGTAAAAGCCCTTGGGCTGGTGAAGATAGGAGAACATAAAAACCTCGAATATCCAGAATTACAGCATGGGGAAGCGCGTGTCGCGGTGGGTTTTGAGGGCGGAGACGAGTGCGTCGATCTCTTCTTTCGTCGTCTCGGGGCCGAAGCTGACACGCAGCACGCCCGCGGCGGTCTTTTTGTCAAGGCCCATCGCGCGGTAGACGTGGCTCAGCTGCCCGCGATGGCAGGCGGAGCCTGCCGAGATGCAGATGCCCTGTGCGCCAAGTTCCGTAACGACATTCGCCGACGGGTAGCCGACGAGCGAGATCGACAGGATGTGCGGCGCGGTCCCGTCGCCGATGCGGACGACGCCGTCGAGCGCGAGGAGCTTTCCCTCAGCGTAGGCCTTGATGGCGGCGACGTGGGCGAGCTTTTCATCGAGATGGTCGGCGCGAAGCTCGACCGCCTTGGCAAAGCCTGCGATCTGGCCCGTGGCCTCTGTGCCGGAGCGCAGGCCGCTCTCCTGCCCGCCGCCAAAGATCAGCGGTTTGGGCGCGCGGATGCGCTCGCCCAAATACAGGCCGCCGATACCCTTGGGCGCGCCGAGCTTGTGCGCGCTGACGGAGATGAGGTCCGCGCCCAGCGTGTCGGCGCGGAACGGAATTTTCAAAAAGGCCTGCACCGCGTCGGTGTGCAGCAGGGCACGGGACTTTTTTGCTTTCAGAAGCTGCGCGACCTCGGCCACGGGGAAGATGCAGCCCGTCTCGTTGTTGACGAGCATCATCGTGACGAGCGCGGTGTCGTCGCGCAGTGCACTTTCGACCTGAGAGGCGGTGATGTCGCCGTTCTTGTCGGGCTTTAAGTACGTGACGGAGTAGCCCTCCTGCTCGAGGGTCTTGCAGGTCTCGAGAATCGCGCTGTGTTCCACGGCGGTCGTGATGATGTGCTTGCCAACGTGGCGGTTCTGGTGCAGGGCAAGGCGGACGGCCCAGTTGTCGCTCTCCGACCCGCAGGAGGTGAAGACGAACTGTTCACTCTTGCAGCCGAGCGCGGCGGCAATCGTCTCGCGCGCCGCGGCGACAGCGTTGCGCGCCTGCTTTCCAATGGGGTACTGCGAGCTGGGGTTGCCCCAGCCAGAAACCAGCGTATCGTAAACGGCGTGCGCCACCTCTTCGGGAACGGGGGTGGTGGCCGCGTGATCGAGATAGATCATATCGGGAAAATCCTTTCTTTGGTCTTGTCAGAATGCTCAAATGATTATACAATATAAAAATAAAAAAGCAAGGGCGGCGGACGCTTTGCGTCGGAAACGGCAGAAAAAAGCGGGACTTTACCGCCCAAATCGCGGAAAAGGATACAAACATACATGAAAGTTGCAATCTGCACCCTCGGGTGCAAGGTGAACCAATATGAAACGCAGGCACTCGAGCAGGAGCTTTTGCACCGCGGGCATACACTGGCGGATTTTGAGGAGACGGCGGACGCCTACGTCGTCAACACCTGCTCTGTCACGGCGGTGAGCGACAAAAAGTCGCGCCAGATGCTCCGTCAGGCGCAGCGCCGCAACCCGAGCGCGGTCATCGCCGCCTGCGGCTGCTACGCCCAGACGCATCCCGAGGACGTCAAAAAGCTCGGGCTCGACGTCATCGCCGGCACGAATGACCGCGCGAAGTTCATCGACCTTCTGGAGCGCGCGGCGCAGGACAAAACGCCGATCGTCGACGTCGACGACGTCTGGGAGCGGCGCGATTTTGAGGTGCTGCCCGCGGGCGGCATGGTGAACCGCACACGCGCGATGCTCAAGGTCGAGGACGGGTGCGTGAACTTCTGCACCTACTGCCTCATTCCTTACGCGCGCGGGCGCGTGCGCTCGCTGCCGATGGGCGAAGCTGCAAAGCAGGTGAAAGCGCTGCGTGAGGAGGGCTACCGTGAGATCGTGGTCACGGGCATCGAAATTTCGTCCTACGGCTCGGACTTCAAGGACGGGACCTCACTCATCGACCTTTTGGAGCTCATCGCGCGCGAGGGCGGCGACATGCGCATCCGCCTCGGCTCGCTCGAACCGCGGACCATCACGGAGGAATTCTGCAGGCGGGCGTCGAAGCTTCCTTACCTCTGCCCACATTTCCACCTCTCGATGCAGTCGGGCTGCGACGCGACCTTAAAGCGTATGAACCGCAAATATGATACGGCGCGCTATATGGAATCCTGCGACCTGCTGCGTCAGTATTTTGACGACCCTGCCATCACGACGGACCTCATCACGGGCTTTCCCGAGGAGACGGAGGAGGAATTCGCGCAGACGCTTGACTTCATCGCGCGCGTCGGCTTTGCCGACATGCACGTCTTCCCTTATTCCATCCGCCCGGGCACGAAGGCTGCGGAGATGCGCCAGATCGACATGCCCGTGCGCGAAGAGCGCGCTGCGCGCGCCTCGGCTGTCGCCAAGACGATGCACGAAGCATATCTTGCGTGCTGCGTGGGCAAGACCTTCCCTGTGCTCTTTGAGCGCGACCGCAAGGGCGGCAGCGCGGGCCACGCGCCGAACTATATGGAGGTATCCGTCGCGCAGGAAGGCCTGCACAATCAGGTGAAAAACGTGAAGATCACGGCGGTCGACGGCGGCAGTCTTCGCGGCGAGTTGGAGGAATAACACATGGCCAACCATTTTTATGCCTATATCTCCCGCATGCGCTGTGTCAAGCGCTGGGCGCTCATGCGCAACACCGAGGAGGAGAACATTCAGGAGCACAGCCACATGGTCGCGGTGCTGGCGCACGCGCTCGCGCTCATCCGCACGCGCGTGTTCGGCCTGCCCGCGGACGCGAACGCTGTGGCGGTCGCCGCACTCTACCACGACGCGACGGAGATATTGACCGGCGACATGCCGACGCCCATCAAATATTATAACCCCGAGATCCGTGACGCCTACCGCAAGGTCGAGGCCGTGGCGAGCGACAAGCTGCTCTCCATGCTGCCGGACGAACTGCGCGCGGACTATGAGCCCATCATCAAGATCGAGGACGAGACGACGAAAAAGCTCGTCAAAGCGGCGGACAAGCTCTCGGCCTACATCAAGTGCGTCGAAGAGCTCAAGGCGGGCAATATGGAATTCAAAAAGGCTGCGGAGCAGACGCGCCGCGCGCTGAATGAGATGCACATGCCCGAGCTCGACTATTTCATGGTCAACTGCATGGAGAGCTTCTCCATGACGATCGATGAGCTTGAATAAGAAAAACAAGGAATTTCGGAACTTTTTTCGCAAAATGAACGTCTAAACCTTCGCAAGCCCCCAAATTAAGAGTGAGGTGAAAGAAGATGAAAAGATGTTTGACCCTTTTGCTCGCGCTGGTGCTGGCGCTGTCCCTTGCCGCCTGCGGCGCGAAGTCTGCTGGCCCGGATACGATGACGGGCGACTACAACGGCTATGAATCGGCGAAAGAAGACTACGACTTTAGCGCAACAGATGACGAACCGGAAGGCGCGGGCGCGTGGAACGGCGATGGGCAGGTAGGCTCGGGTATCGACAAGAGCCTTTCCGAGCGCGGCGTCAAGATGATCTACAGCGCGCACATCGAAATGCAGACGCTCTCCTACGAACAGGCGGTGGAGGACATTGCCGCGCTCGTCGAGCGCAGCGGCGCTTACTTCGAGCAGAAGAACTTTTCGAACTATTCCAGCGGTTATCGCCACGCGAGCTATACCGTTCGCGTGCCGGCGGAGCAGTTCGCTGACTTCTGCGCGCAGGTGGGCACGCTCTGCCATGTGACGTGGCAGGACGACTCGGCGGAAAATATCAGCGAGCAGTATTACGACACGCAGTCGCGTCTGGAAACGGCGCAGATCAAGCTTGCGCGCTTGCAGGAGCTGCTCAAAAAAGCGGAGAATATGGAGGACATCATCACCATCGAGTCCGCCATCTCTGAAACGGAGTATGAGATCGAACGTCTCTCCGGCACGGTGCGCCACTACGACGCGCTCGTGGACTATGCGACCGTTACGCTTGAACTGAACGAGGTCTACCGTCTCTCCGGAACGGAGGACGCGCCCAAGAGCTTTGGCGAAAAGCTCAGCAACGCCTTTACGGACGGCCTTGCCGCCACGGGACAGGCGCTGGAGGACTTTGCGGTGTGGCTGGCCTACAGCTGGCTGGATATTCTGATCTTCGCGGCGGTCGTGTTTGCGGCCGTGAAGCTCATCACCCGCCTGCGCCGGGGAAAGAAGCTGCCGAAGCTCGGCAGGAAAAAGAAAAACGCGGACGCTTCCGCAGATGAAACGAAAACGGAGGAGTAAACCATGAACATCACCTGGCTGGGCCATTCCTGCTTTGTGGTCGAGAGCGCGGGCTGGCGCGTCGTGCTCGACCCCTACTATGTAGAGACGTATCCCGCGCTGCACATCGAGGCGGACGAGGCGCTGTGCTCGCACGGCCACCGCGACCACGCCTTTTTGGAGGCGGTGACGCTCTCGGGGCGTGATAAATCGGAGAGCCCGTTCACGGTCGAGACGGTTTCGACGTTCCACGACGATAAGGGCGGAACGCTTCGCGGGAAGAACACCATCCACATCCTGCGCGCCGAGGGAGTGACGCTTGTGCACTGCGGCGACCTCGGCCATGAGCTGAGCGAGAAGCAGCTCGCGGCGGTCAAGGGCTGCGACGCGCTGCTGATCCCCGTCGGCGGGTATTACACGATCGACGCGAAGACGGCGAAAAAGGTCGCGGACGCGATCGCGCCGCGCGTGCTCGTGCCGATGCACTACCGCTTCGGCGCGCACGGCTATCCCGAGATCGGCACGCTGGACGAATTTCTGGCGCTGTATGAGGCAAAGGACATCCATAAGCTTGATGGGAACTCTTTCGAGCTGACGAAGAACGCACCTGCGGGCGTCATCGTGCCGCGATTTGGCGAATAAGAGAAGAAATGCAAGAGCCACCCGTTTAGGGCGGCTTTTGCTGTATAAAGCCCCTCTTTCCCGCGTAGACTATAGTGCTTGCCCGGCTTGACCGGGGCGGAAAGGGAGGACAGAGCATGAAACGGGAGCTGCGCCGATGGGAGATCGTCGGCTTTATCGCAACTGGCCTTTTCGGGACGCTGCTGCACTTTGTGTACGAATGGACGGGCGGAAATCGCGTGATCGCGGCCTTTTCGGCGGTCAACGAGTCGACCTGGGAGCACATGAAGCTGCTGTTTATCCCGTTTCTCGTGTTCACGGTGGTGGAGTTCATTGTGTTTTCCGAGGCGTTCCGGAACTTCTTCGCCGTCAAGGCGGCGAGCATCCTGCTGGGCCTTGTCTCGATTCCGGCGCTTTTCTACACGCTGACGGGAATGTTCGGCAAGCTCCCTGACTGGGTGAACATCACGATCTTCTTCCTCGCCGACGCGCTTTTGTACTTTGTGAGCTACCGCCTGCTGACCGACGGCGCACTGCGCGGGGGCGCGATGCAGCTCATCGGCTTTGTACTTCTGTGGGCGCTGCTGTTCGCGTTCGTCTGGTTCACGTACCGCCCGCTGCACCTGCCGCTCTTTTTAGACCCCGTGAGCGGGTGCTACGGCCTTGAAACACCGTGTTGAAAAAAGGCCCTGCCGAGTTTTCGACAGGGCCTTTACAGTTTCTATACAAATAGTATATTTTGCAGAGCTTCTGCAAAATGCGTGTGCAGAAAGGCTCTTGTGATTCGGCAGAACGGCAAAAATAAAAATCAGCAGACATGACGGAAGTTGCGAAAAGCCGTCAAAGTAGCCGCGTTCCCGACAGAATCCGCCGCGATGCGGCAATGTTTGATCGAAACTGACAGATTAACATAATAAATTCAATAAGAGATTCTACGGTGAGTTATCCACAGTTTCCACAGAGTTTTCCACACAAGTGGATTTCTCAAAATCCACTGATTTGACATGGAAAAATTGATTTGATTTCCGCGGAGTGGAAAACATACTGTGCAGATAGGCGTGTGTCGAAATTTACATAATTCTGGAATTGGAAAATTTATGGCAGAACAGAAATTCGATTTGTTACCATAATCGTGGAATTATGCAAGATGGAATAGACTCCTTGCAGTCTGCAAGGGGGAGCAGCGCCGCGGGCGCTGCACGAGGCAAAGGGGGATACTCTCTTTCGCAAAAGAGAGTATCCCCCTTTAAATCCCCCGAGAGAAAGGTTTACATTGCAAGCGAGCAGCTCGAAGAGCTGCAATGCTTGCCGATTGCGCTGCCCTGATCGCGGCGTTGCCGCGTTTGGTGTTGCTAGACGATTTGGCCTGCTCCTATTATCCGCTGCCGCTCTGCCCATCTTGTGGGAGTGCACAGTAATTTCCGTCTATCGCCAGTCCCTACAATGCGGCGAGCGCAGCAATGCCGCATTCCGCAAGCAGTCTGCCGCCGAGAAAACGTCACTCGCGCCTCACGATAGTAAGGCGCGGTTGCTACTGGTAACGAGTAGTAGGGGTTCATGGCGAAGCCATGTACACCGCACTTACTTTGCGCAGCGCGTGCAGTTCTTCGAGCTACAAACTGCCAATGTGCGGGGTCAAGGGGCAAGGCCCCTTGCGTTCTCTTGGGGGATCAAAAGGGGGCCATTCTCTCACGTGAGAGAATGGCCCCCTTTAACGCACCCCTGCACGGTGCAGGGGAATAAGAACCAGCGCTGCCGCGCTGTAAACCCTCAGACGATAGGATCGTCAATATCTCTCGTCGCATACGCGTTCAGCGCCCAATCCGCTCGCGCGCCGGCGAGATACTCATAATACCCCTGTGCGCCGATCATCGCGCCGTTGTCACCACAGAGCTTGAGCGGCGGCATGTAGAGCCGGTAGCCGTGCTTTCGGCACTCCTTTTCAAGCTCTGCGCGGATGAACGAGTTCGCGGCGACACCGCCTGCGGCGACGAGTACCTTGCGCCCGCTTTGCTGCATGGCGAGCATCGCGCGCGGGACGAGCTCGTCGACAACGGCCTGCGTGAAGTCGCGCGCAAGCGCCGCACGGTCGAGCTGCTTTCCCGTCTGCTCGGCGTTGTGCGCAAGGTTCACGACGGCGGTCTTGAGGCCCGAAAAGCTCATATCGAGAGGGCACCCGTCGATCTTTGCGCGCGGCAGCTCGTAAACGCCGCCCTCGCTCTCGTGGGCGAGCTTGTCCATCGCCGCACCGCCGGGATAGGGAAGGCCTAGCACGCGCGCGGCTTTGTCAAAGCATTCGCCCGCCGCGTCGTCGCGCGTTGCGCCGAGAAGCGCAAAGTCCGTGTAGTCGCGCACGTCGACGATGAGCGTGTTGCCGCCGGACATGCACAGCGCCAGAAACGGCGGCTCAAGCTCTGGGAACGCTAAGTAATTCGCGGCGATGTGGCCGCGGATGTGGTGCACAGGGATGAGCGGCACATTCAGCGCGTAGGCCGCGCTCTTGGCAAAGTTCAGCCCCACGAGCACCGCGCCGATGAGACCCGGCGCGTAGGTCGCGGCCACGGCGTCGATGTCTTTTTTCTCGACGCCCGCCTCCTTGAGCGCCTGATCGGTCAGCGCGGCGATGGCCTCGATGTGCTTGCGCGACGCGATCTCCGGCACGACGCCGCCGTAGAGCGCGTGCAGGTCGGCCTGCGACGCGATGGCGTCGGAGAGAATTTTTCGTCCGTCCTCGACGACCGCAACGGCGGTTTCGTCGCAGGAGGACTCGAAAGCAAGAATTTTCATTGCTGCGCCTCCGCTTCTGCCGCGCCGAATTCCTTCGTCATAATGATGGCGTCCTCTTTCGGGTGGTCGTAGTAGTTCTTGCGGCGTCCCTCGCCGCGGAAGCCGCGGCTGCCGTACAGCGCGATGGCGGCATAGTTGCTCTCACGCACCTCCAGCGTCAAAAACGCGAGACCGCTGGCCTCGGCAAAGCGGATAAACACGTCGAGAAGCTGCCCCGCCACGCCGCCGCGGCGGCAGTCGGGGCGGACAGCCATCTTGGTGATGCAGCCCTCGTCCGCGACGGCGAGCAGCCCCGCGTAGCCGACGACGCTGCCGTTTTCTGCATCCAGCGCGACTAAGAAGGCCGAGCACGCGTTTTCAAGCTCCTCTGCGAGCATGTTGCGCGACCAGGGGTTCGAGAAGCATGTGCGCTCAAGCTCGGCAACGTCATTCAAATATTCGTTCGTCATCGGCACGATGCGGACTTTTTTCTTTAACTGTTCCATTGGTTTCCTCCGGTCATTTGGCTTCCAGCCAGTTTTTGCCCCAGTGGGCCTCGGCGGTCAGGGGAACGGAGAGGTGCACTGCGCCCTCCATCTCCTCGGTGAGGAGCCGTGCGACCGTCTCCTTTTCCTCCTCCGGGCACTCGACGATGAGTTCGTCGTGCACCTGCAAAATGAGCTTTGCCTTCAAGTTTTCTTTGCGCAGCCGCTCGTCGACGCGCACCATTGCGAGCTTGATGACGTCCGCGGCTGTGCCCTGGATGGGCATGTTGCGCGCGACACGCTCGCCGAACGAACGGGTGTTGAAGTTGCTCGCCGCCAGCTCGGGCAGCGCGCGGCGGCGGTGCATCAGCGTTTCGACATAGCCGCGCTCTTTCGCCTGCACGACGACCTCGTCCATATAGCGGCGGATGCCGGGGAAGCGCTCAAAGTACGTCTCGATATATTCCTTCGCCTCGTATACCGGCACGCCGATGTCCTGCGCGAGCGAGAAGGCGGAAATGCCGTATACGATGCCGAAATTCACGGCCTTCGCGTGCGAGCGCATTTGCTTGGTGACCTGATCGCTTGGCACGCCGAAGACCTGCGCGGCTGTGACGGTGTGGATGTCCTCGCCGGTCAAAAACGCCTGCTTCATCGCCTCGTCATCCGCGATGTGCGCGAGCAGCCGCAGCTCGATCTGGCTATAGTCCGCGTCGACGAGCACGCAGCCGTCCGCGGGGACGAACATGCGGCGAAATTCGCTGCCGAGCTGCGTACGCGTGGGGATGTTCTGTAAATTCGGCTCGGTCGAGCTCAAACGGCCCGTCGCCGTGACGGTCATCTGGAAGCTCGTGTGGATGCGCCCGTCGGGCGCGATGACCTTCAAAAGCCCGTCGCAGTAGGTCGAGCGGAACTTTGCATACTGGCGGTACTGCAAAACCTCTTCGACGATGGGATTCTCCCACCGGAGCTTTTCGAGCACGTCCGCGTTCGTCGACCAGCCGGTCTTCGTCTTTTTGCCGTGCGGGAGCTGCAATCTCTCAAAGAGCACCTCGCCGAGCTGCTTGGGGGAGTTGATGTTGAACGGCCCGCCCGCCTCTTCATAGATGTGCTGCTCGAGCGTCTTGAGCTGCACTTCCATCTCGCTGCCGAAGGCCGCGAGAGCGTTCGCGTCCACGCGCATGCCCGCGTGCTCCATGCGCGCGAGCACGGCGCAGAGGGGCAGCTCAACCTCATAATAGAGTTCGTGCAGCTCGCGCTTTTCAAGTTCGGGGGCAAAGGCCTCATACAGCGCATCGACGGCGCTGGTATAGACGTGGAACGCCGTCTCGGCCTCGGCCGTGTCGCCGAGCATCGAGAAAGCGTCTGGATCTAAGTGCTTCGGCTCGGCAAGCGTCTGGTGGAAGTAGGCGGCGAAGAGCGACGCGATATCGTACTTGCCCGCCGTCGCGTCGAGCAGGTACCCTGCGAGCGCGGTGTCAAAAATGAACCCTTCGATGGGAAGGTCGTTTTCGAGCAGCGTGCGCTGGAGGTCCTTGACGTTGTGGCTGACTTTCTTGATATCATCCGAGAACAGGGCGCGCAGCAGCGCGTTCCAGTCGCTCTCGTAGCGGCTGAAGTAGAACTCGGCAGAGACGGCGGTCGATTCGCCTGCAACGAAGTCGACGATCACGCCGGAAAGGTCCGGCAGCGCCAGCAGCGTCACGTGCTCCGCCTTGCGGAAGAGCGAGAGATATTCCTTGGCCTTTTCCACCGTGGTCACGGCCTCGGCGGTCACAGTGAGGTCGGTCGGCTCCTCGGCGGCGGGGATGTCGGCGGGCGGCTTGAGACCATATTTGTCGATGAGCTTGGTAAATTCCAGCTTCATAAAGAGCGGATAGAGCGCGTCTGACGGCGCCTTGCGCAGATTGTCCTGCGGAGAAAATTCGAGTGGTGCGTCCGTCACGATAGTCGCGAGGTGGAAGCTCTGGCGTGCGCTCTCCTCGCCCTCGGTGAGCTTTTTGATGACGTTCGGCTTGGCCTCGATATCGGGGAGCAGCCGGTAAATTTCGTCGATGCTCTGGTATTTCTGGATGAGCGCCATCGCCGTCTTTTCGCCAACGCCCGGCACGCCGGGGATATTGTCGCTCGCGTCGCCCATCAGGGCTTTGAGGTCGACAATGTGGATGGGCGCAAAGCCGTAGACTTCACGGAAGCTCTCAGGCGTCATGTCCTTCGTCGTGGTCTGGCCCATGCGCGTGGAAATGAGCTTGACGGTCGTGTGCTCGGTCACGAGCTGCAAAGAATCCTTGTCTCCCGTGGCGACGACACAGTCCCAGCCTGCGCTTTCGCACTTGCGCGAGATCGTGCCGATCAGATCGTCGGCTTCAAAGCCCGCGAGCTCGTAGCGGGGAATGTTCATCGCGTCGAGCACGTCCTTGAGCACCGGTATCTGCATGGCGAGCTCTTCGGGCATGGCGTGGCGCGTGGCCTTGTAGCCCTCGTACTCGAGGTGGCGGAACGTCGGCTCGCGGCGGTCGAAGGCGACGCACAGCGCCTCTGGCTTTTCCTCGTCGAGTAAGCGGCCGAGCATCGTCAGAAAGCCGAAGATCGCGTGGGTGAAAAACCCGTCGCGCGTGGTGAGCGGACGGACACCGTAATAGGCGCGGTTGATGATGGAGTTGCCGTCTAAAACCATCAGCTTCACGGCAAGCACCTCCCAAAATGCAAATTTTTACTAAATATAGTATAGCGCAAAGCAAACAAAAACACAACAGAAACCGGCGGAACTCTCGGCGCGGAGTGAGAAAGTGTGGTAAAAATAAACAGAACACTTGCAATTTCTTGACGGGATGTTTATAATATTGACTGAAAATCTGTTTTGCTTCCTAATTTTTTGTTAGGAAGCGGACGGAAAAACAAAAAAGAGAGGGAGAAAATCATGGAAAAGCTATTTAAGCTGAAGGCCAACGGTACTACGGTACGCACCGAGATCCTTGCCGGTCTTACCACGTTTATGACCATGGCCTACATCATCGCGCTCAACCCGAACCTGCTGACCAACTTTGCAGTGGGTACGCCGCTGTGGAACGGTGTGTTCCTTGCCACCTGCATCGCCTCGGCGATCGGCACGATTTGCATGGCGTTTTTCGCCAACAAGCCGTTCGTCATGGCGCCCGGCATGGGACTCAACAGCTTCTTCGCGGTGGTCGTCGCCAACATCGCGGTCATCAACGAGTGCGAGTACGAGTCCGCGTTCCAGGCGGCGCTCGTCATCATCCTTGTCGAGGGTATCGTGTTCCTCATCCTCACGCTCTTAAAGGTGCGTGAGAAGATCGTGGAGGCCATTCCTCTCGGCGTGCGCTACGGCATCGCTCCCGCCATCGGCCTGATGCTGATGAACGTGGGCCTTGGCTCCAACGTCGGTATCTACTCTGAAAACGGCGGCCCGTTCTACATGATGCGTGACTTCTTCGGCGCGCTGACGCCCAGCATCATCAAGGGCAACATGGGCTCGGGCTACGATGCGATGGTCCTGACCGTCGTGACCGCGTTCCTCGGCGTTTTCGTCATGGTCGTCCTCGCCAAGAAGGGCGTGAAGGCGGCAGTGCTGCTCGGCATGCTGTTCTCGTCCGTCATCTACTGGGCGGGCAGCGCCATCTTCCTGCATGTCAATCCGTTTGCGAGCCTCGCGACTGCGAGCTTTGTCCCGCCTTTCGCCGACATGGTCTCCACCACGCTTTTCAAGTTTGACTTTGCGGGCTTTGTGAACATCGGCTGGTTCACCGCCATCACGCTCGTCATCACCTTCTGCATGATCGATATGTTCGATACCATCGGCACGCTCGTCGGTACGGCCTCCCGCGCCGGCATGGTCGATGAAGAGGGCAACATGCCTCAGATGAAGGAAGCCCTGCTCTCCGATGCCATCGGTACGGTCGCGGGCGCCTGCACCGGCACGTCCACCGTCACCACGTTTATCGAGTCCGCCTCCGGCGTGGAAGCGGGCGGCCGCACGGGCCTGACCGCGCTCACCGCAGGCATTCTGTTCCTCGCCTGCATGTTCCTCGCCCCCATCGCCGCCGTCATCCCCGGCGCTGCGACCTCCGCCGCGCTGATCTATGTCGGCGTTCTGATGCTCCAGGGCCTCAAGAATGTGGACTTCAGCGACATGGACCAAATGCTGCCGGTGTCCATCATGCTCATCGGTATGCCGATCTCCGGCTCCATCGGCCACGCCATCGGCCTGGGCCTCATCTCCTACACCTTCGTCAAGGTGCTCTCCGGCAAGGCTAAGGACGTCAGCGTTCTGACCTACGTGATCTCCGCTTTGTTCCTTGTCAAGTTCTTCGCTGTCGTGTAAGTGTGTGAAAAAACCTTAAAAAGAGCGTCCCGTTCGGGACGCTCTTTTTTTCTGCGCCGCGGTATGATATCATGACGAAGATACATAGGGTAATAGGAGCGCACGGCGAAAAACCTTGAAAAATCAAGGATTGCAACTGCCGGTTGACAAATTTGACAGTGCGCTTTCTTTCCCGCAACCGCGAAATAGGCTATGATAACGCCATCCAGACGGCGCGGGACCGCGCCTTAGAATTCAGGAGGAAGACGATATGATCTTAGCGGATAAAATCATCACGCTGCGCAAAAAGGCGGGCTGGTCGCAGGAGGAACTGGCAAGTCAGCTCGGGGTGACGCGCCAGTCGGTATCCAAGTGGGAGGGCGCGCAGTCCGTGCCCGACCTTGACAAGGTGGTGCAGATGAGCCGGCTGTTTGGCGTGAGCACCGACTATTTATTGAAGGACGAACTCGAAGAAGAGGAGTTCGTCGAATCCGAGGCGGACGAAGCGCCGCTGCGGAGAGTGACGATGGAGCAGGCGGCGCGATACCTTGCGCTGCGCAAGGCCTGCGCGCCGAAGATCGCACTGGCGGTGGCGATGTGCATCGTCTCGCCGGTCGTGATCATTTTTCTCTCCGCCATGGCGGACGCGGGCCTGGGCGGTATTTCGGAGGATCTGGCCGCAGGTCTCGGCGTGAGCGTCATTTTGGTGCTGGTCGCCATTGCGGTGGGGATGTTCCTCTCGTGCGGGGCGAAGACGAAGGAATTCGACTTTCTTGAAAAAGAGCCGTTTGAGACCGAGTACGGCGTGAGCGGCATGGTGCGCGAGCGGCGCAAGGCCTATGAGCCGACCGCCTCGCGCTGTACGATCCTCGGCGTGGTGCTGTGCATCCTTGCTGTCGTGCCGCTGATGCTCGGGGTCGGTCTCGCGTCGTCCGATGTCGCCGCGCTGCTCGTGCGCGTCGCTCCGGCGGATGTTTACGCCGCGGCGGAGGTGGATGCGCTGCTGCTTCTGGTCGCCTGCGGCGTGGGCGTGCTCGTCTGGAGCGGAACGTACACCGGCGCGATGGACCAGCTGCTCGAGGAGGGCGACTACACGCGCAAAAAGAAGGCGCGCAGCGGCGTAATGAGCACGGTGTCGCTCATCTACTGGCTGAGCGTGACGGCGATCTTCCTGTTCTACACTTTCGGACCCAAGGGGAACGGCCAGCCGCAGTACAGCTGGTTTATCTGGGCCGTTGGCGGCGTACTGTATGCGGCGGTGATGGGTATTGTGTCGCTCGTGCTGCATCACAAAGATAAAATGTAAAGCACACTTGACAAATGGGAGCGGCAGTGATATCTTACGAGTAAAGCAAACTTGACATTTGCAAAATGGCTCTTGACAGTTGGAAATCATATGATATTATTTTGATATCACAAAGATATTCGAAACGGCTGCAAGAAGAAAAGAGGGAGAACCTTATGCTCTATATTGAACACCTGACCAAGACCTTCGGCGAAAAGAAAGCCGTGGATGATCTGTCGCTCCACATCGCGCCGGGGGAGATCTACGGCTTTATCGGCCACAACGGCGCGGGCAAGACCACGACGCTCAAATCCGTCGTCGGCATCCAGCAGTTCGATTCCGGCAGAATCACGATCGGCGGGCACTCCATTCAGGACGATCCCATCGCCTGCAAGAAGATGCTCGCCTACATCCCGGATAACCCCGACCTCTACGAGTTTATGACGGGCATCCAGTACCTCAATTTTATCGCCGACATCTTCGGCGTGGAGGAAAGCGCGCGGCAGGAGCGCATCCGCAAGTATGCAGACCTCTTCGAGCTGACGACCGACCTGGCCCAGCCCGTCGCGGCCTATTCCCACGGCATGAAGCAGAAGCTTGCCATCATTTCGGCGTGGCTGCACGAGCCGAAGCTCATTTTGATGGATGAGCCGTTCGTCGGCCTCGACCCGAAGGCTTCACATATCTTAAAGGGCATGATGCGCGAGGTGTGCGACGCGGGCGGCGCGATCTTCTTCTCGACCCACGTGCTCGAGGTGGCCGAAAAACTCTGCGACAAGGTCGCCATCATCAAGGGCGGCAAGCTCATCCGCTCCGGCACGATGGAGGAGGTCAAGGGCGACGACTCGCTCGAGGAGGTCTTCCTTGAGCTGGAGGGCGAATCATGCTGAAAACGCTCGTCAAGAAGCAGCTGATGGAAATTTTCCGCAGCTACTTTTATAATGCCAAAACCAATAAAAAACGTTCGACGGCGGGGATTATCGCTTATATCCTGCTCTTTGCCGCGTTGATGATCGGCCTGATCGGCGGGATGTTCACGGGGCTTTCCGTTTCGCTCTGTGCGCCGCTTACGCAGGCGGGGATGGGCTGGCTCTATTTTGCGCTCATGTCGCTGCTCGCCATCTTTCTCGGCGCGTTCGGCAGCGTGTTCAACACGTATTCGGGCCTGTACTTCGCTAAGGACAACGACCTGCTGCTGTCTCTACCCATCCCGGTGCGGACGCTGATGGCCTCGCGGCTGCTGACGGTCTATCTCATGGGCCTCATGTACTCCGCGGTCGTCATCCTGCCCGCGGTCATCGTCTACTGGGTCACGGTCTCGGCGGCGCCGATGGCGCTCCTCGGCGGCGTGCTGCTGACGGCACTCATCTCAATCTTCGTGCTCACGCTCTCGTGCGCGCTGGGCTGGGTCGTGGCGAAGGTGAGCCGTAAGCTCAAGCACAAGAGCTTCATCACGGTCATCGTCTCGCTCGCGGGGCTTGCCATCTACTATTTCTTCGTCTTCAAGGCGCAGACGGCCATCGAGCAGCTCGTCGCCAACGCCGCGGTCTACGGTGAGAAGATCAAGGGTGCGGCGCACCCGCTCTACGTCTTTGGCCTGACCGGTACGGGCGATGTGACAGCGATGCTGCTGAGCACGGCGGTCGTCCTCGCGCTGTTTGCGCTGACGTGGACACTGCTCTCGCGCAGCTTTTTGCAGATCACGACTGCGTCGGGCGCATCGGGCAAGGCTGTGTACCGTGAAAAGGCCGTCAAGCGCCGGAGCATCGATGGGGCACTTTTCGGCAAGGAGCTCGCGCGCTTCACCGCGAGCCCGAACTACATGCTCAACAGCGGCCTCGGTATCCTGCTGCTGCCGATCTCGGGCATCCTGCTTTTGTGGAAGGGCGGAACGGTCGTGTCGCTGCTGAACGAGGTCTTCACCTCGCAGAGCGGCTGCGCGGAGGTGCTGCTCTGCACCGGCGTGTGCGCCATTGCGTCGATGAACGACATGGCGACGCCGTCGGTCTCGCTCGAGGGAAAGTCCCTCTGGCTCGCGCAATCGCTGCCCGTCAAGCCCTGGCAGGTGCTTCGCGCAAAGCTCAAGGTACAGCTTGCGCTCACGGCCCTTCCGGCGCTCGTGCCGCTTGTCTGCATGACGTTTATCCTGCCTGTGACGGCGGCGCTGCCGCTCGTTTTTGCCGAGGCACTCGCGTACATCGCGTTTTCCGCGTGCCTGGGGCTGACGCTCGGCGTCGCGCGGGCAAACCTGACGTGGACGAGCGAGCTCATGCCCATCAAGCAAAGTCTGGCCGTGACGATCGCGCTGTTCGGCGGCTGGCTCTACGCCATCGCGTTCGCGGGGCTCTACCTCTGGCAGGGGTGGAAGCTCGGCGCGGCTGCGTATCTCACCATCGCGGCGGCGGTGACGCTCGCGGTGACAGCGCTGCTTCTTCGCTGGCTCAAGACGAAGGGCGCACAGCGCTTTGCGATGCTGTAAAGGAAAATAAAATGAGAGAGTGCGGCGGTCGAATGACCGCCGCGCTCCTTTTATATGGACAGAGGTAAAATTTTACACGTTTCGTTCTTGCGGAAAGCGGCGAACTATGCTATTATGTGACTATACTCACAAGTAGACTTTGAGGAGCGTGATCGATATGCCGCTGCGCGGCAAGCAGGCGAGCGGACTTTTGACGCAGCAGAAGATGCTGCGCGCCGCCGTAAAGCTGTTTTTGGAAAAGGGATATGAGGGCACGACGACCGCGGAGATCGCCCGCGCCGCGGGCATGACGCCAAGCTCGTTTTTTCGGGCCTTTCCCAGCAAGGAAGCGCTGCTGCTCGAGCTTGACAAGCGGATGTTCAGCGGGCAGTTCGCGCTGGCCGAGCAGCACAGCACGGCACAGGACCCCGTCCTGCTCTACGCGGTGGAGACGGCCATCCAGCTCCACATTGCCGAGCTGACCGAGCCGCTGCGCGAGCTGTACGTGACGGCCTACACGTTGCCGTCGACCTCGGCATACCTGTACCGCAGCACAGCGAAGCGGCTGGAGGGCATCTTCGGGGACTATCTTCCGGACGCGGAGGCCAAGGATTTTTACGAGATGGAGATCGCCTCGGCGGGCATGATGCGCTCGTTCATGGCTGTGCCGTGCGACGTGTATTTTACCGTGGAGCGCAAGATCGCGCGCTTTTTGGAGTGCGCGCTCAAGCTCTACAATGTGCCGGTCGAGCGGCGGCGGGAGGTCACCGCAGCCGTTTTGCAGCTCGACCTGCACGCCATGGCGGCGGGCATCATCCGAACGACCGTCCAGCAGGCCGAAAAGGGCTTCGAGGCCGTGAAGGCCGAACCGGCATTTTAAGAAAAACCGCAAGGGGATATCCCCTTGGTGCATCCGATGGATGCACCAATCGCTTTGATGGAGGAATGATATGAAAAAACGTATTTTCAGCATTTTGACGGCCCTGTGCCTGTGCCTGACGCTGCTGCCGACGATGGCGGCGGCGGAGGAGACCGCCGGGACGGCAACGGAGGTCGAAACATCGGACGAGTTGGTTGGAGCCTTGGCGGACCCGAACGTCACGACGATCAAGCTGAAGAAGGATATCACGGTCAATGCAACGGAAAATGTCAAAGAGCTGACCATTAACCGGCCAATCACGCTGGTAAATAGTAGCCGTAAACCCCTACATCTCAATCTTCCTCTGACCATCGCGGAAAACGGGGCGCTGACGCTGGATGTTCTGAAAGGTGTCGTGAGTCTCAATTCTTACAAAGGCATGGTGGTCAACGGCAGCCTGACCGTGGGCGCGGGTTGCGAGGTGATCTTCGGAGGCGATCAACCTTTTCTGACAATCAATCAGGGCGGTACCGTAACGACCCAGCCCGCTGGCGAAAACACAATTTCCGGCCTGCTGTCGTTGGGAAAGGATGCTGCGCTGACGGTGAACGGCGCACTGGTCAACAACGGCAGGCTTTCCGTCTCCGACATGGAAAACCTGAAAAAGGCGGCGAGCATCGGCGGCGACCTGATACTGGACGACATTACCATCACAGAGGATTATACCCTGGATATGAAAGATTGTACGCTGACCATTGGCCACATTACCTTTCTCAATGCGAACCTAACTGTGAAAAACGCCAGCCGGGTGGATGCCACCGGTGTTACGATCTCCGGCGGAAGCTATTACTGCCCGGTGAATGTCGGAAATGCTGAGGGTGTAATCACCGGCGGCAGCTTCTACGGGCTGGTCAAAGTCGAAAAAATCAGCGACGGGACTCCCGCTTATATTTCCGGCGGCACGTTCTACGACGAATTGAAGGGAAGCTATCTCATTAAAGGCTACACAGTGATCTTCATGAATGGAAGCAGCCAATACGCCATGCAGGTGGTGAAGGACAAGGCCAGCGCACCGGATACACCAGTCAAGTCCGGCTACCGTTTTGTGGGCTGGTATAACGGCAATGCAAAATGGAACTTTGACACGCCTGTGACAGAAAATTTGACCCTGACGGCGAAATGGGAGAAAATCCACACATCTGTCCCCTCCGCGCCGCGCTATGACGTTGCGGTCTCTGACGGCGCGCACGGCAGTGTGAGCGTCAGCCCGAAGTCTGCCTCCAAGGGCAGCACTGTGACCGTCACCGTCACGCCCGATAAGGGCTATGCGCTCGAAACGCTGGCGATCACCGACAAGAACGGCAGCGCGCTCAACCTGACCGACCAGGGAGGCGGACAGTACACCTTCACCATGCCGTCCAGCCCCGTGACCGTCGCGGCGACGTTCATGGACGACAACACGATGCTCAACTTCTTCGTCGACGTCCCCGCGGGCGCGTACTACTATGACGCGGTTCTCTGGGCGGCGGAGGGCGGCATCGTCACCGGCACGGACGCGGTGCACTTCTCGCCGGACGCCTCCTGCACCCGCGCGCAGCTCGTCACGTTCCTGTGGCGCGCGGCGGGTTCTCCCGTGGTGAACTATGCGATGAACTTTAACGATGTGGACGGCGGCGCGTACTACGCCGAGGCTGTCCGCTGGGCGGCGAGCCTTGGCATCGCTGGCGGCTACGGTGACGGCCGCTTTGGCACGAATGACTTCGTCACGCGCGCGCAGGTGGTCACGATGCTCTACCGCTTTGCCAAGGCGCAGGGCATGGACACGACGCAGGGTGGCATGGCGATCCGCGAGTTCGACGACTTCGACGCCGTTCCCGCCTACGCGCTCGAGGCGATGGACTGGGCTGTCAACGCGGGTGTGCTCAAGGGCGACAACAACCGCCTCCTGCCGCAGGATAACTGCACCCGTGCCCAGATCGTGACGATGCTCTACCGCGCGCTGGGCGAAAAGTGAGCGATACTATATAATATAGGAAAAGAGGACGGCCAAAGCCGTCCTCTTTTTTCAGCTCTCCATGTGTTTGCCGAGAAAGCCTGCGACGGCCTGCGCGAGCTTGTACTCCGTCTCGCTCGCGGTCGACTCGCCCTCGGTGCCGATGAAGACCACGAGCCCGAGCGCGTCGCCCTCGGAGATGATGGGCGCGGCGATGGTCGCGCAGTAGCGGTCGAGCGACTCGGTGACGAACACGCTGCGCTCGCTCGGCACGGCGCGGTAGATACCGCGGTCCTCCATGATCTGCTCGAGCTGCGGGCTGATGCGCTTGCCGATGAGGTCGCGGCGCGCGCTGCCTGCCGCAGCGATGACGCTGTCGCGGTCGGTCACGGCCACGCTCGTGCCGGTCGACTTGCTCAGCGTGTCGCACAGCTGTGCGGCAAACTCGTCCACGCCGCCCATGAGCGAGTACTTCTTAAAAATGACCTCCCCGTCCTTGCTCGTGTAGATCTCCAACGGGTCGCCCTCGCGGATTCTCATGGTGCGGCGGATCTCCTTGGGAATGACAACGCGGCCAAGGTCGTCGATCCGTCTGACAATTCCGGTTGCTTTCATCTATCAAAACTCCTTTTATACTCGATAAACTGCACTTAGTCTTTGGAAAAGCCGCCAATTTATCCAAAGCCGCGGCTGGAAGATTTTGCAGCGCGCTGAGGATGATGTTTTTTAACAAAATAAGGTGAAAGAGGAGCGGATGTGGATATTGTGCACAGCTAAGGACGGATTTTAGATGATGAAACTGAAAGAAGTGACAGACCAAAAAAACTTTGAAAAATACGCTTGACATTTCCTGGGATGCGTGTATAATAACATACTGTTCCGCGAATGGAGCGTGCACCTTGTAAATTAAACAACGAAACTTTGACAAG
>ERZ791883.93-NODE-93-length-114607-cov-8.537843_pt1 | contig 114607 bp, 99 predicted proteins | sample MGYA00510160_ERZ791883 | MGnify/ENA primary metagenome ERZ791883 (study PRJEB30046, sample SAMN00792072) | human gut metagenome | study: EMG produced TPA metagenomics assembly of the A metagenome-wide association study of gut microbiota in type 2... | reverse complement strand
CGGTGATCATGTTCTTTACATAGTCAGCGTGCCCCGGGCAGTCAACGTGTGCATAGTGTCTGGTTTCGGTTTCATATTCAACGTGGGCGGTATTAATGGTAATACCACGTTCTCTTTCTTCCGGAGCCTTATCGATATCAGCATAGGCTTCGAAAGTGGCCTTGCAGCCCGGAGTTTCGGACAGCACCTTGGTGATGGCCGCAGTCAGGGTCGTCTTGCCGTGGTCAACGTGACCGATGGTCCCAATGTTCACATGGGGTTTGGTTCTTTCAAATTTCTCTTTAGCCATTAGAATACCTCCCAACGCTTTCTGAATATTTTTTTGGATTTTAAAATAGCCCCTTTACGGGGCTGTGTTGGTAATGGTAGCGGCGCACGGATTTGAACCGCGGACAGGCCGGGTATGAACCGACTGCTCTAGCCAACTGAGCTACGCCGCCATAATTGGAGCTGATGACCAGAATCGAACTGGTGACCTTATCCTTACCAAGGATACGCTCTACCATCTGAGCTACATCAGCATGTGGTTGCGGGGGCTGGACTTGAACCAACGACCTTCGGGTTATGAGCCCGACGAGCTACCAACTGCTCCACCCCGCGATGTTTGGTGGAGAGAGAAGGATTCGAACCTTCGAAGCCAGAGGCGGCAGATTTACAGTCTGCTCCCTTTAACCACTCGGGAATCTCTCCACATTTGTCTGTCACGAATATTTGGAGCTGGCAAAAGGAATTGAACCCTCAACCTACTGATTACAAGTCAGTTGCTCTACCTATTGAGCTATGCCAGCGCTTTTCGTTCGTAACAAGGATAAGTATAAAGGAACATGGGGTTTTTGTCAACAGGTTTTTCAAAAAAAGTGTAAGGAATTTTATAAACCGGAAAAAAGGGGGCTGCTGCACCGGCAGCCGCCCCTTTTCTCACAGATAAAAATACCAGACTGTCACCAGTGCCAGAAGGATCCGGTAGATCCCGAAGGCGGTAAGGGTGGACCGCTGGAGGAATTTCATGAACCAGACAATGGACAGGTACCCTACCACAAAGGCGGTGACGAACCCGATGGCCAGCACCGTCAGGTCTCCGGCGCTGAGACCGGCCAGATTCTTCAGCAGTTCAAACAGGCAGGCCGCCACCATAATGGGCAGGGCCATGATGAAGGTAAAGTCCGCGCCGGCCTTCCGGTTCACCCCCACCAGCAGGGCTCCTCCCATGGTGGAGCCGCTCCGGGAGAACCCGGGCCACAGGGACAGGAACTGGAAGAAGCCGATGTACAGGGCCTGCCGGATGCTGATGTGATCCACATCCTGGACCAGGTCCTTTTCATGGCCCTTGATCCGGTGTTCCGCATAGATCATCAGCAAAGCCCCCAGCACCAGGCCGATGGCCACCGTAGCCGGAGAGAACAGGTATTTCTTGATGAAGGAGTGGACCAGGAAGGCGAAAGCCATGGTGGGCACGCAGCCGGCGGCAATATGCCAGCCGGTAAGCCCATTTCCCAGCTGCCAGCCCTCTTTGGTCAGGAACCGGGCGAACCGTTCCTTGTAGAGCACCAGCACCGCCAGGATGGCCCCCAGCTGGATCACCACATCAAAGATCTTGGCCAGGTTCCCTTCGAAGCCGATCATATGGCCCACAATAATCATATGGCCGGTGGAAGATACGGGGATGAATTCCGTCAGGCCTTCCACAATGCCCAACAGCACCGCAATCAGATTTTCACTCACAATGCACACTCCTTCTTCTCTTCTTCGTCTGAGATTCCATTTCGTTTTAAGAACTTGTTCATTATATGGCATCCGGAGCGAAAAAAAAAGAGAAGACACGGATTTTTCCCCTGAGTTTAAGAAAAATTGTGCTTCTCTTTTTTGGTTGTTCAGAAAGTCATTCTTCCGGCTTTTCGTCCCCGAAAGAAATCCCCACTTCCCTGCCGGTCCGGACAATGTCCGAATCCACCGGCACCTGATGCGGGTTGGAGGCCGCCTGGGCAATGGGTACCCGGACGATCTGATTGGCCTGGAGGGAAACCATCACATTGTATTCCTCATCCAGACAGGCTTCCACAGCCGCTGCTCCGTACCGGGTGGAAAGCACCCGGTCGTAGGCGGTGGGAGAGCCTCCCCGCTGGAGATAGCCCAGAACCGTGCACCGAGATTCGATGCCGGTTTTCTCTTCGATTTCCCGGGCCAGTTTTTCCCCGATGCCACCCAGCCGGATGGGTTCGAAGCTTTCCTTCACCATCCGGGCAATGGTCAGCTGGCCCCCGATGGGTTTAGCCCCTTCCGCCACAGTGATGATGCTGAATTTCTTCCCGTTCTGCTGGCGCCGGCGGATTTTCCTGATCACCGCATCCAGATCATAGGGAATTTCCGGGATCAGGATCACATCCGCTCCCCCGGCTATCCCGGAATGGAGGGCAATCCAGCCTGCATACCGGCCCATGACTTCCAGCACCATCACCCGGTGATGGGATTCCGCCGTGGTATGGAGACGGTCCAGGGCTTCCGTGGCCATGGCCATGGCCGTATCGAAGCCGAAGGTCCGTTCCGTGCAGGGCAGATCGTTGTCGATGGTCTTGGGGACCCCCACTACGTTCACCCCGCAGAACCGGTGGAGATCATAGGCGATCTTCAGGCTGCCGTCCCCGCCGATGACGATGAGACAGCCGATGCCGTGGTCCTTCAGGTTCCGGACCACATCTTCCCGCCGGTCTTCATAGATCACATTGCCTTTTTCATCTTCTCCGGCGGCATAATGGAAGGGATTGTCCCGGTTGGTGGTTCCCAGGATGGTCCCGCCCCGGGGCAGGATCCCGGAAACATCCTCCAGGCCCATCAGCTTCATGTCGTTGCAGATCAGCCCGTGGAAGCCATTGGAAATGCCGTAGATCTCAAATCCATGATGGATGGCCGTCTTTACCACGGCCCGGATCACGGCGTTCAGGCCCGGGCAGTCACCTCCGCCGGTAAGGACCGCCAGGGTTCCCCTTTTCTTTTCCTGCATTGGACTTCACCCTTTCCTGGCTGTTATTCCACTTCCCACACCGTATAGTCCGCGGCGGAGATCCGGATGGATTCCGTGCCGTCGAACTTGTCATAGCACAGCAGCCCGTCGTTTACATAGCCGGGCCAGGCCAGCACTACCGTATAGGCTTTCCCCAGGGCATCGATGACGCTCTTGGGATCAATGTGGAACACGGGAACGAACAGCGTCTGCACCCGGTCCAGCAGGATCACATCTCCCCGGTGGCCGGACAGTTCTTCCGTCAGCATTTCCGGAGCTTTTTCCTTCCGTTCACTGGGCAGCAGCTTCAGGAATTCTTCGGTGATCAAAAGCCGGGTATCCACATAATCCCAGCCTTTGGCTTCCGCCGCTTCCCGGAGCAGTTTGCTTTTGCCGCTGCCGGGTTTCCCGGTAACGACCAGGACCTTTTCATCCTTTGCCTGTACGGCTTCCACCTGTTTCAGAAATTCTTCCATTTGACTCATGTGTATCGCCCTCCCTTAGATGCATGGATTTTCCGCTGTTTATACCATGTTATTCGCCGTGAGAAAAGAGAATTCCTGCAAAAGAGTTTTTTTCTTCTTTTCACCGGCCAGCGAATTGTCAGATTGTTTCAATTCTATCAGTCTTGTTATGGCTGGTCCGGAGATGTTCCTTGGCTGCCATAATCAAAAGTCCCTTGTTCAGTGTTATCAGGTCCAGTTCATGGTTCCGGCTGGCCAGATATTTTTCCAGTTTCCGTTTTACCCGCTGAAGAGCGTTGTCAATGGATTTGGTGCTCCGCTGGAGTTCCCGGGCAATCTCCTGGTAGCTTTTGCTTTCCAGGTATTTGCACAGGGCCTGCCATTCCAGACTGCTGAGCATGGCACTGACGTTCCGCTCAATGTCATTGAAGGCTTCCTGGTCCACCAGCAGATTTTCCGGATCCACTCCGTGACTTCCCCCCAGCATGTCCAACAGGGTCCGTTCCTTGCCTTCCTCAAACACCGGCTTGTCCAGGGACACATAACAGTTGAGAGGCCGGTGTTTCTGCCGGGTGGCGCTTTTGATGGCAGAAATGATCTGCCGGTTCACGCAGACTTCCGCAAAGACCTTGAAGGAAGCCTGCTTTCCCGGCCGGTAATCCCGTATGGCCTTGAAAAGGCCGATCATCCCTTCCTGGATGATGTCCTCCTTTTCCGCCCCCACCAGAAAATACCGGCTGGCCCGGATCCGGATGAATTCCTTGTACTTGTCCAGCAGATACTCCTGAGCCTGCCGGTCATCCCGGTCCTGGATCAGCTGGATCAGCTCCTCGTCGGACAGGGTGTCATAGACTTTCCGCAGTTCTTCCTGCAACAGTTCCCGCCCCCTCTGGTGTGTTTTGTGCTCCTTCCCATGTTAAGACCGAGGGGCTGCATGCCGCCTGCCTCAGCCTCTTTACTCTTCATTCTTCACTCTGCACTCTTTACTCTGCACCCTTCACGGCTTCTTCCGCCCTTCCAGGATCCGCTGCCGGACAATGTCATAGAGCAGGATCCCGCCTGCCACAGAGGCATTCAGGCTGGACACCTGCCCCAGCATGGGGATGCGGACGATGAAGTCACAGTTTTCCTTCACCAGACGGCCCAGGCCCTTGCCTTCCGCCCCCACCACCAGCACCATGGGGCCGGTAAGGTTGGCGTCGAAATACTGGGATTCCCCGTCCATATCCGCCCCGGCGATCCAGAAGCCCCGCTTTTTCAGCTGCTTCATGGTCTGGGCAATATTGCCGATCTGGATCACCGGCACATATTCAATGGCACCGGCAGAAATCTTGGCCACCACTCCGTTGAGAGGGCAGCTCCGGCGCTGGGGCAGCAGCACCCCGTGGACCCCGGCCGCATTGGCGGTCCGGATCAGGGCTCCCACATTCTGGGGATCCTGGAGTTCATCCAGGAGCAGCAGCAGGGGCACTTCTCCCCGGCTTTCCACCCGGGCCAGCACCGTATCCAGATCCTGGAAGGCCACCGGCGCCCCCTGGGCCGCCACCCCCTGGTGACGGACCCCATCGGAAATCCGGTCCAGGGCTTCCCGGGTCACCTTTTCCACCGGGATCTTCCGTTCCTGAGCCAGTTCCAGGATCTCGCTGAGGCTGCCCCCGTGGCTGCCTTCCTGGATCAGCACTTTGTTGAAGGGCCGGCCGCTGCGCAGGGCTTCCCGCACCGCATTCCGTCCCACAATGAAATCTTCCATGGTTCCTCCTGATACAAGGGAAGGGCTGCCGCAGCTGCGACAACCCCTTTCCCGTTGTCCCGGTCAGCGCCTTCCGCCTTTTGGCATCCGGTCCGCTGGTTCCGGCAGATTTTATTCTCCCTTGCTGACTTTTTCCGCAAAGTCGTAGCCGTACTGTTCTGCCGCTTCCAGTTCAGCAGGCAGCGGACGCCATTTCACATTGTACCCGGGCAGCAGTTCCATGCCGGACTCCTTGATCATGGCTTCCATATCCTTTTCCGCACCGCCGGCCCAGCCGTAGGTCCCGAAGGCAGCGGCCTTCTTGCCAGTGGGTTTCAGGCCCTTCAGGTAAGTAAGGAACCCGCCGATGGTGGGCATCATGCCGGAATTCTGGGTGGGAGAACCGATCAGGATCCCTTTGGCGGTGAGCAGGTCGCTGACGATATCCGCCTTCAGGCTGCTTTCATACCGGTACAGCTTCACCCGCATTCCCTGCTTTTCGATGCCTTTGATCATGGCCCGGGCCATAGCGGCAGTGCCGCCCCACATGGTGTCGAATACCACCAGTACCCGGTCCACGGTTTCACCCTTGCCCCAGGATTCGTACCGGCTCAGGATGTCGTCGATGTGGGAACGCCAGATGCAGCCGTGGCAGCTGCAGATCATCTTGAGAGGCAGGCTCCGGACCAGTTTCACCGTATTGGGTACCAGTTTCCGGTAGGGCATCAGGATGTTGGCGAAGTATTTCTGGGCTTCGAAGAACATGTTTTCCACTTCGGTTTCGTCATCGAACAGCTTGCTGCAGCAGTAGTGCTGCCCGAAGGCATCGCTGGAGAACAGGATCTGTTCTTCCGGGCAGTAGGTGACCATGGAATCCGGCCAGTGGAGCATGGGAATGGGCTGGAAGGCCAGGGTCCGTTTGCCCAGGCTTACGGTATCCCCTTTTTTCACGATCTGGGTCTTGAAGATATCCCCGTAATGTTCCTTCAGTTCATTGGCCCCCTGGACCGTAATCAGGAAGGTGGCATTGGGGCAGGCCTGGGCCAGAGCCGGCAGGCTGCCGGAATGGTCCGGTTCCACATGGTTCACTACAATGTAGTCGATTTTTTCCGGATCCACAATGGTCCGGATGTTGCTCAGCTGTTCCCCGGCGAAGGGAGCCTTCACCCCGTCGATCAGGCAGATTTTTTCATCCATGATCAGGAAGGAGTTGTAGGTGACCCCCCGGGGAGTGGCAAAGCCGTGGAAGTCATGGAGGGTCCAGTCCCGGATCCCCACTTCGTATATATCATTGACAATAGTACGAGCTTTCATGTTGAATCTCCTTTCAAAAATAACAGTTCCTTTTTCGCCCTATCATTATACTATTTTCTTCTTTCCATGACAATTTGCTTCCTAGATTTTATCTGAATCCGTATAAGTCCGGGGACGTCCATTTCATGCGGATTCCCGGATTTTCCGTTTTGTGGGATAGTCCGTGGAAGTCCGCCGTAATCCGCTTGTTTTGCACACATTGGCACACTCAGAACACCAGAAAAGAGAAGCCCCGGCTTTTATTGAGCCTTCATTTTTTCCACGCAATCCCTTTCTTCTTTTTTCATTGCTTCCGTTATATGGGTGTAAACCCCCAGAGTTGTTTTTACGTTACCATGTCCCAAACGACTGGCAATTACTTTAATGTTTAAGCCCTGTTCAGCCAGAAAACTGGCATGGGTATGGCGGAATATGTGAGATGTAATCTTTTTCCCGGGAATTTTGACGGCCCCCAAAACTATTCTGATTGTACGATAACAAAGCGGATTCCCATTGCGGCCCGTAAAGATATACCCTTTATCCTTGTATCCTTTGAACCACGCCGCCTGCTTCTTATTCTGAACGATAAACCACGCCAGAATTTCCACAGCCCGTTGACTGATAGCAACAGTCCTGCAAGAAGAAAGAGTTTTGGGAACCCCTCTATATGCTTCACTGTTCACCGGGGCCGATTCCACCAATGTGGCCCGTACATGGATAGCCTTCTTTACCAGGTCAATGTCCTCTACCTTTAGGGCCTGTAGTTCACCAACACGAAGCCCTGTCAATGACAGAAATTCCATAGCCAGGCCCACACGCTCGTTCTTTTCTTTGAGCTGTCGCAAACAGTCCGCCAGTTCTTCATGGGTGAGAAACTTGTTCTGCTTCTTTTGTACTTCATCCATGGTAGCCGGACGCCGTTTTATCGAGATTTCCAGGAAGTCGGAAATATCTCGAATGTACCCCCTCTTCCGGGCGTATCTCATACCGTTCTTGATTGTGCCTAAAAGCGTTGTGGCGTATCCAAACGATTTTTTCTCAGCATAATAAACGGTATTAATAACCTGTTCAGCGTCCGCAACAGTAAAATCAGCAAAACGAAGTTCCGGGGATACGATGTTAAAAATTTTCTTGATGTGGTAGCCGTGCAATTGGTCTGTTTGTGGTTTCACTTTGGGTTTTTCAGAGGCGGCCCATTCCGTCAGTACCTGTCGAAGCGTCAGCGTGTCCAGATTCTGGACAGCCTTTGGAGCCTTTAGGGCCTTTTGCTTCTTCAGTTCCCATTTCTTGTCCAACTCTTCTTTTGCTTCCCTGTAGGCTTGTCGGGAGTTGTGCTTTAAGGTTACAGACACCACCTTCCTTTTCCCTTGCTTGTCCCTGTAGGTCTCCCGGAACATATAGACCGTTCCCTTTGAGTTTTTCCGCTCGATACATTGCATAAATCTCTACCTTCTTTCCCGTAACTCAACCGCCCCACAGCGTCAAGAGTATCGGTCAGAAGGAAAAATTATTCGCTTGTTTTGTCAGTGGAAGCCCGTTCAGCGGCTTCCCTTTCCTCTTCCTCTGCAAATTCTCGAATATCATCTTCGGAAAGTTCAACCGAAGAAGCCGAAATTTGCTCGTATTGGTCGAAAAAGTACGGATTTACAGCAAGGATTTCATCCGATAGTTCTTTATAGGAATTCTTGATTTTCTCCATGACAGGAACCAGATGAGCCGCTTGCAGAGTATGGAGCCTTTTCAATATGGTATCGTGAAGGCTTCCGTCCTGTATTGTTGGGCACTCTTGTTTTAGAGAAATTACTTCATCAAAAGGAAGGTAGAATTTTTCCCCTAAAGGAGCAATACAGAAAGATTCCTTTATAGAAAGATAATAGTTATCTGAATTATCGCTCGTTCTTACAATAAAACCATTTTGACGCAACCAATGACATAACCTTTCCACACGTGTTTTTGGATTAGACAGGAGTTCATCCATTGAAATACCCAATGCGTTGGCAATCCGCAAGCAAATATCTACAGGCGGCGTTCGCTCCCCTCGTTCGTATGTTCCCAGAGCAATCCGGGAGATATGGGCTTGCTCAGAAAGTTCTTGCTGTGTCAGATTCAAGGAACGCCTTACAGATTGAATCTTCTCGCCCAGATTCCTAGTGAAAGAATAACGGTGAGAGGCACTTTCAGAAGGCTTTAGCGTTTCCACCGTCCCCCTTATCGGATTCTGAATATCTGAAGGAAATGTGATTTTCTTTGATTTCATGCTGTCCCACCTTTTTTCTGTTTTCGATTTCCATTATATGCCAGACCATAAAAGAAAGCAAATGCGAAATTTGTAGCGAATTTATATCAACACTACGTGTTGCAAGTTCCAGAGTTGTGGTATAATAGGCTCGTCAAGAAATTAAGAGCAAATAAGTCAAAGGAGTGATGAATGTGTTTGTTAATAAAAATGCTGTTGAACTGTTAATGGCAAAGAAACAAATGACGCAAAAACAGCTTGCTAATGTATCTGGTGTATCCCGTTATACATTGGGGCTTGCATTGCGCCATAAAAGAAGCACTAAGCCGCCGACTATTGGAAAGATTGCCACGGCGTTGGGCGTTGAACCCGAAGCCATTGTGAAAGCCGACAACTGATTCAAAGCCGCCCCACAGCGTGAAGAGTATCGGTCAGAGGAAGAGCCGGGGGAAAGCCCCCACCAGGACAAGAAGGGAGAGATTCAAATGGTAGACACGGAAAGAATATTGGAAGAGATGGGCGAATGTGGTTTTACAATCTCAGATTTCGCCCGGGAAATGGAGATGGCACCCCGCACCCTTAAAAAGCGGTTAGAGGATGGACGGTGGAGTACGGACGAAATGGAAAGGGCCAGAGACGTTTTACAGCTGACCGAACACGAAGCCGTGGAAATCTTCTTTTCCGAAAACGACAAGCCCACCATGGAACCCTGCTATATGGGACGGTTGGAAACGCTGATTTCTGAAAGCGGTCACACCCCGGAAGAGATTGCCAAACGGGCGGGGCTGAAGCCTTCCGACTTTATGCGGGAATTGGCACAAGGGCTGTTCAGCAAGAAAGACGCCGCCCAGATTGCCAAAGTATTGCGGATTCCAGAAGGATACTCCACGGACGTGGTTTTCTTTGACAGTAGCACGGTAGAGAGAATATCTCTAAAGGAAGCCAGAGAACGGGCGGGGCTTTCACAAGTCCAGGCGGCGAAAAGAGCCGGAATCTCTGAACGGACGTTGAGAGAATGGGAACACGGGAGAATAGACCCAACAGGAGACGGGTTTAAAAAACTGTGTGATTGCTACAAAGTCAGCGTTGGAGATGTATCCTATTCAAAGCCGGGGCCGGAACCCATTGAACGGAAGGAAGCCCATCTTTACGGCGACAGGTCGGAATACCTTGTCAGATACCATAAAATTCCAGAATATGATTTTATTCTGGTGAAAGATACGCCTCCCAGTGCTAAAGGAATTCGCCGTGGGGAAATGGGCTTACTTGAAATTTCGTTTTACAAGAATGGCGAGTTTGTCGGAAAGGAACAACGTTTATATTCTTTGAAGGCGTAAAGGGTGGTCCCCGCCCGGGGGCCTTAATCCCACCAATAAAAAAAAGACTGGCAAGGGCCAGTCAGAAAGGTAGTAGAGGATATGTTGCAGACAATCGAGGTTGATAACGGCGGACGGTGGTACAGAATCGCCGATTTACAGAAGAAATTCTCTTTGGGCCGCTCGAAGGCGTGGGAGCTTGTGAGCCAAATGGAACGGAACAATGATTTTCCCCAGAGCGTAATCCATGCAGGTACCCGGGTTACTCTTGTTGATGGAGAATCATTTGAAAGGTATCTCTGGACGGTGAACGAAGAATACTGGAAAAAACAGCAGGAAAAAGAAGCCCTGTAGAAGGCCAATGGATTGAAGAAAATCCCCGGCGTGATGAATCCCATTCGCAAGGGGAAAAAAACGCTCCAAACAGGGACTACAGACCCCGTAATTCAGAAAGAGAGGGAATATGTCAGAACCAATTATACTGATGAAGCAGGAAGAACCCTTATACCCTTTACAGGCAATCAGAAAGAAGTGTTTGGATTGTGTGGGCGGGTCGATTACAGAGGTTAGATATTGCCAAACGGTAAATTGCCCGTTGTTCTCGTATCGTTTTGGCAAGCGTCCACAGACGGCGTTACGAGATGAACAGAAGGTTCACCAGGTCGAAGTGGTGAAATGAAAAAACCGCCATAGCCGGGAAGCCATGACGGGTAGAAGGTAGTAGGGATGTGGAAATGGTTGGACAAGGGGCCAAAAGCCACAACCCTACTATTATTATACCACAAATAACCGAACTCCAGTTCACAGTGTTGATAAAAGGAGCAATGTACATGAAAATTTATCAAATCTTGAAAAATTACAAAGCCAGGGGAAAGGAAAACGCCATGACAACGGAACGACTCATGGAATTGTCGGGGCTGACACAACGGGAGATTGTGGCACAAGTGAAAGAAGAGCGGAAACACCATTTCATTGGGAGTACTTTCCAGGGGGACGGCGGCTATTACCGCCCTGCTAATTTCCGGGAAATCGAGGATTACAGCAGACAGCGGGAACAGCGTATCAAATTAGCCGCCTTGACCATGCGCCCCGCCCGTTGGCTGAATAAGCGGCGTGGACAGGAGGGAAGGATGTGATATTTTGGCAGGAAACAAAAGAAGGCCGTTGCCCCCGTGGGCTACAACAATACAAGGAACGAAAAAAGACAGCTATGTTAGAATCAGTGATAGTCTTTGGGAAAACGAGAATTATCAGAAATTATCGTTTTCCGCAAAACATATATACCTTTTGATGGGGAGGGTCAGTGATTACGCCAGAAATAGAGGTTTAGCAGAATTTACTTTTCCACGAGCCGTTTACTATGGGAAGTATAGAATACCCCCTGCAACTTTTAACAAGGCTTTTAAAGAACTGGAAGGGAAGTTTGTGGAATGTACTTTCCGGGGGAAAAATCAACGGCAAGCGTCAAAATACAAAATGGTAAACCGTTGGAAGATTGATAGTTAACTTATTGGCTGTACAGAAATGAGACGGCACCTTGTACAGAAATGAGACGGCACAAGGGCTCGCTTGTACAGAAACGGAACAGCAGAATAAGGGGCAGAAAACATTCAAAAAGCCCGAAACCCTCATAAATACTAGAGTTCCAGACTTTCCCATGGTAAAAAGTGCTGTTCCGGAACTGTACAAGGGGCGTCCCGTATCTGTACACTTATTATATTATATTGCCATACCAGTAGAATAGATGGAGCATACAACACGGCGGCCTACTCTTTCCATGAAGGGGATTCACAGAGAACCAACAGCATGTATACCACCAGAAGGACAAGGAACAGCAACCAGAGAAAGCAAGCATATCAAAGGGGCTAATTCTGATTGCGGCAATGAACCACACCACCAGGGACAACACCCTTTCATGTGGTAACGAATCGTTCACCGTCCCCGGGAGTATCGAAGCAAGGTGGAACCAGTCAGTTCATTGCAAGGGGTCGGTGAAACGCTGACTCCCTACAAGCGTCAGAACTGAAGGACGTTTTGTCGTTGAGTTCCCGGCGGCGTAACGAACGTTATAACGAACGTTGAACACTCGTTGTTAAAAGTGGTAACGAAAGGCGGACAAACGTCCGGACGAACGTCCGACAAACGTCCACCAGAGATAGAGATAGAGATAGAGATAGAGATAGAGATAGAGACAGAGATAGAGTTATAGTTAGAGACAGAGGAAAGAAGCCCCGCCGTTGTCATTCTCCATGGATAGCCTTCTACGATGAAGGCAACCAGGTGTCAGTGATTTTCAAAGGTACTGGTAAAGGCCTAAAAAAGGCGGTGGTCGGTCGCACCCCGTGGGGTCTTGCATAAAATATTCTGATAATTTAACATTCTATTCACTTATATAACAGCCGACTAACACTAACTCGCTTTAAAAAACGGAAAAATAAATGTTCAAATGAACACCAGAGATAGAGATAGAGTTAGAGTTAGAGATAGAGATAAAGATAAATCATCATCGCCGCCGCAATGAAACACCCCCACCATGGAACCAATGTCATGAGTCAAAACTCAAAATTGAGCTTTCAGAGCCGCCACGGGAGCCGGGAACAATTCCATGGAATCCCCCACCCCTTCATTTGGAAAATAAGCCCTGTAGAGGGCGTTTTAAAATGAGAAGTCCGCCTGCACGATAAATCACACGTGGAAGAAATGAAATCCTTTCCAGTAGCCTTCCTATTGGCCCAGAATTGGACAGGAGCCGCAATAACTCCCACCCCCAAAGGCCATATTTTACTGGTTCGACCCTGCAATGGTGAAAAAGGGGGTACCATTTCGGAACACCCCTTTCCCGGTGAAAGAATACCGTCGTGATTCGTGACGGTATTGGAAACTCGTTTAACCCATGCACCCTTATTTCAATTGAGGGTGTCAAACCCCAAAATGGGGGACTGATGATTATATTCTATCCCTGCACCCGTGGAAGGATGTCAACCAACTCAAAATTGAGTTCGTTAGATTTCGTTCTATCCCTGCACCCGGGAAGAAGTTCATCTTCGCCCACATTTGGGCGAAAGCCGAAAGTTTTACCCCTACACCCGGGGAAGAAGTGGGGTCGGCGTTTCACCGCCCCCTTGCAATGAGGTTCTATCCCTGTACCCGGGAAGGATGCGAAGATGAAGTAAGCAATCTCCGTAGTACGGAGGTTCTATCCCTGTACCCGGGGAAGGATGCTGACGCACCGTTTCAGTGCGGTTTACCCCTGCACCCGGGGAACAAAGTACCCTAGTTTTAACCGAGGGTATTCCGGGGAAGGTTTACCCCTGCACCCGGGGAACAAAGTTCCCAAAATGGGAATTTAGAAAATGTGCCTAAAGTACTCCCCTGCACTCGGGGAAAGAAGAAAGTATCAGAATCCAATTTTGGATTTTGACCCAGTATTCCCCTGCACTCGGGGAAAGAAGGCCGGTACTCCGTAAAACACGGAGTACTTCACCAGTACTCCCCTGCACCCGGGGAAGGATAGGCAACCAACGCAAAATTCCGCTTGTTAAACCAGTACCTTGTATCGTGGGAGTGGTTCATGGTGTTTCCGTTTTGGAAACGGTGGTAATGACTTATCATCTTTATCTATTCTATTCTTATCTCTTCTTCTCTATTCTTATCTACAGCGTTACATAACGTTACTGTAACGTTACATTTGCCCAACTCCCTTTATTTTTAGGAATTGCCCGTTCTCTGATTGATGGAATGGCTAAAGGTTCCAGGCAATAAAAAAGCCCTCTGGAAGAATCTCCAGAAGGCTTATTTTGTGGGGCGGCTGAAATAGCTTGCACACTTTCGGCACACTTTTCACTTTCAAAGGCCGCAACACCAGACGGGGCGGGCCTTTCTACAATCCATGACAATTTGAAAAACGGAAGTCCCAGAGAGACTTCCGTTTTGTCAATGGTCAATGGTTCTGCTGCTCAGGCAGCAGAACCATTCTTCTTTTCCTCTTTCACATGCTCCATATACTTCCGGGTCTCGGACACCACCACACCGGACAGGCCCAGAAGGGCGATCAGGTTGGGGATGGCCATAAGGCCGTTTACGATATCTGCCAGGATCCAGATGGATTCCAGTTTCAGGAAGGCCCCGCAGCCCACCAGCAGGATGAAGCCCACCCGGTAGGGCATGATCCCTTTGACCCCCACCAGGTATTCCATGCACCGTTCTCCGTAGTAGTTCCAGCCCAGGATGGTGGTGAAGGCAAAGAGCACCAGCCCCACCATGAGCATGTAGCCCCCGAAGTGGGGATAAGCCTGGAGGAACGCCGCATTGGTCAGTGCGGCTCCGTTCAGATCCGTTTTCCACAGACCGCTGATCACCACCACCAAACCGGTCATGGTGCAGATGATAATGGTGTCGATAAAGGTACCGGTCATGGAAACCATTCCCTGTTCCGCCGGCCATTTGGTCTTGGCAGCAGCGGCCACAATGGGAGCGCTCCCCAGGCCGGATTCGTTGGAGAATACCCCACGGGCCACCCCGTTCCGCATGGCGAACAGCACGCTGGCTCCCAGGAAGCCCCCTACTGCCGCCGTGGGATGGAAGGCATCATAGAACACTTCCGCAATGGCCCCCGGCACTTTGTCCGCAAAGATCACCAGGAAGCCCAGGGTAGAAGCCATGTAGATTACAGCCATGGCCGGCACCACCTTGGATGCGGTCTTGGCAATGCTCTGAAGGCCTCCCAGAGTAATGGCCGCCACCAGGATGGTGAGCACCACGGCGGTGTATTCCACCGGGATCCCGGCATTCAGCTGGGTGATCTGGACAATGGAGTTCACCTGGGCAAAGGTCCCGATGCCGAAATAGGCCACCAGTACCCCGAAGAAGGCGAAAGCAATGGCCAGAGGCCGGTAGGCCCGGCCCAGCCCGTTTTCAATGTAGTACATGGGGCCCCCGGAAATCTGTCCCTTGTCATCCACGGTCCGGTATTTCACTGCCAGGCAGCCTTCCGCATATTTGGTGGCCATGCCGAAGAAGGCGGCGATCCACATCCACAGGATGGCCCCCGGCCCCCCGGCTTTGATGGCCGTAGCCACCCCTACAATGTTCCCGGTGCCCACAGTGGCAGCCAGGGCGGTGCACAGGGCCTTGAAGGAATCGATGTCCCCTTCTCCCTGGTTTTCCGCGGAAAAGATCAGTTTCAGGGAACGGGGCAGACGGAAAATCTGCAGGAAACCCAGCCGGAAGCTGAGGAAAATCCCGGTCCCCACCAACAGGACCAGCAAGGGCGGTCCCCAGACAAAGCTGTCGATCTGATTCAGCAACGCAATACTCATAAACAAACTTCCCCCTTTTTCATTGAGCCCGCAGGCGCTCTTCCCACTTCTCCGCACTTTCCAGAGAAGCTGTATGTGTTTCTTTATCCAAAGCCAGCACCCGCTGGTGATAGCGGAGCAGCGTGCTTCTGTGTCCAACGCTGACCAGGGTGGTCCCAGGCAGCTTTTCTCCCAGGGTCCGGTACAGGGCCCCTTCCGTTTCCTCATCCAGGGCGGAAGTGGATTCATCCAGGAACAGCCACCGGGGCTGATAAAGCAGGGCCCGGGCAAAGGCCAGCCGCTGCTGTTCCCCGATGGAGAACACATGGGACCAGTCCCCTTCTTCCTGGAGATGGACTGCCAGATACCCGATCCGGCACTGTTCCAGGGCCTCCTTCAGGGTTTCGTCGGAAAATTCCCGGGTGCCGGGATACAGCACCGCATCCCGGAGAGTCCCCAAGGGCAGATAGGGCCGCTGGGGAATGAACATCAGCTGATCCTGGGGCGGCAGAGCTACCTTTCCCCGGGCAAAGGGCCAGATCCCCGCCAGTGCCCGGAGCAGAGTGCTTTTCCCGCTGCCGCTGATGCCCTTGATCAGCACATTGGTGCCCGGCTCCAGGGTCAGGTCCAGAGGTTTCAGGATGGGCTGTCCGTTGGGCAGGTCCACTTCCAGAGGCTCCAGACGGACAGCGCCGCCGGTGCTTTCCACCCGTTCCACATGGCTCTGGCTGCCGGCTTCCTGGACCCGGACCATGTCTTCCTCAAAACCCGTGAGCCGGTCCACCACCGCCTGCCATTCCGCCAGGGAAGCGTACATGTCCACAAAGTAGGACAGGGAATCCTGGACCCGGCCAAAGGCCGTGGCCACCTGCATCAGGCCCCCCAGGGTCAGTTCCCGGCGCAGGAACCGGGGAATGGCCACTACAAAAGGAAAGATGATGGCAATCTGGGAATAGCCGGAATTCAGCCACACCAGCTGTTTCTGCTTCAGGACGATTTTCCAGAAGTTGTCCAGCAGCAGGGCGAAGCGTTTCTTGAACACTTTCCCTTCCAGCTGTTCTCCCTGATAGAATGCCACGCTTTCCGCATTTTCCCGCATACGCATCATGCTGAACCGGAAATCCGCCTCCCGGCGTTGCTGGAAGAAGTTCAGGGCCACCAGCTTGTGGCCCACCCGGTGGGTGAGCCAGGTTCCTACAGAGGCGTAAGCCACCGCCACCCAGACCATATACCCGGCAATGTGCCAGGTACGGCCCAAAAAGGCGAAGGAAAAGGGACCGGACAGCTGCCACAGGATCACCACAAAGGAAACCAGGGTGCACAGGGCCTTCACGATCCCCACAAAGAACCCCAGGGTCTTGGTAACGAACAGATTCACGTCCTCACTGATCCGCTGGTCCGGGTTGTCCATTTCCTTCCCGAACATTTCCAACCGGTAATAGGTCCGGTGCTGGAGCCACCGGTCGATGTACCGGTTGGTGAGCCAGCGCCGCCAGTTCAGCACCAGCACCTGCTGGAGGTAGTAGGCGTAAACGGCCAGGATGATATAGATAAAAGCCAGCACAGTGAACCGCTTCAGCTGATGGAAGATTTCATCTGTCTGGTAGTTCTGGAGCGCTGTATAGAAGGCATTGTTCCACTGGTTCAGCAGCACCAGCATGGCCACCACCGCCAGGGTCAGCACCAGTATGGCCAGCAGTAAGGCGTAGGCTTTTTTCTTTTCTTCACTTTTCCAATAGCTGCGGGTCAGGTGCCAGACCTGACTGAGCAGTTTTTTCGTACCATTTGTTTGTTTCACGTGTCCTTCACCTTACACAATCAAGAATAAAAACTATTATATCCGTTCCAATGAAAAAAAGCAAAGATTTTTGGAGAAAAAAGGGGCTGCTGCATACGCAACAGCCCCTTTTCAATTGTCGATTGACTATTGACAGTAAAGGACTGCTGCAATGCAGCAGTCCTTTACCACGTTATTTCTTTTCTTCCGGAATCGGATCATCCACGGAACCTACAGGCACCTTGGGATGGAAGACCTTTTCGATGGTGAGGAACAGGACCGGCACCAGGAACAGGCTCAGGAAGGTGGAAGCCATCATGCCGCCGATGATGGCGGTACCGATGGAGGTACGGCTGCCGGCACCGGCGCCGCTGGCCCAGGCCAGAGGCACAGCCCCGATGACCGTGGAGAAGGCGGTCATCAGGATAGGACGGAGACGGACCGTAACCGTATCCACCAGAGCGGGCATGACAGCCCAGCCGTCGTCCACTCTCATCTTGGCGTATTCCACGATCAGGATGGCGTTCTTGGCGGACAGCCCGATCAGCACGATCAGCCCGATCTGCATGTAGATATCACTGGTGAGCCCCCGGAGGAACTGGAAGCCTACAGCGCCCATAACGGCGGAAGGCACCGCGAAGATGATGCCCAGAGGCAGGGTCCAGCTTTCATACAGGGCGGACAGGCACAGGTATACGAACACCAGGGAGATCCCGAACATCATGAAGGAGGAGCTGCCGGCGGCCTTTTCGTCCCGGCTCTGGTCCACCCATTCGTAGGTGTAGCCGGAAGGCAGATTGGCGTTCAGCACTTCTTCGATGGCACTGATGGCCTGGCCGGTGGATACCCCGCTGGCCGGAGAACCGGCGATCTTGGCGCCCCGGGACCCGTTGAACCGGGTAATGACAGGGGCGGACGGGATTTCCTTACTGGTCACCAGGGCACTCAGCGGAACCAGAGCCCCGGTATTGCTGGCCACATACAGGTTGGACAGGCTCTTCACGTCCCCTCTGTATTTGGGGTCAGCCTGGATGACAACCTTCCAGGTCTTGCCCAGCAGGTTGAAGTCGTTGACTTCGCTGCCGCCCAGGTTGGCCTGGAGGGCGGTGAACACGCTGGACACCGGTACGTTCAGGCTTTCTGCCTTGGCCCGGTCCACATCGAACTGCAGGGCCGGGGTCTGGTTGGTAAACGTGGTGTAGATGGTGGCGATTTCAGGACGCTGGCGGATCTGGCCCAGCACCTTCTGCACATCGCTGGCCATCACATCGGTATCGTGACCGGTGGTGTCCATGATGTACAGGCTCAAGCTGCCGGTGTTGGACAGGCCCGGCAGTACAGCCTGGTTGAAGGCCATGATGTTGGCCTCAGGGGTCTGGGACCCCAGGATGTTCAATTTCTTGATGATGGTGTAAACACTCAGGTCATCCGTGGTCCGGTTCTGGATATCATCCATCTTCACCGGCATAATGCCGGCACTGGATTTCCCGGCGTCGGACAGTACGTCGATACCGGAGATCTGCATCACGTATTTTACGCCGGGGATCTGTTCGATGGTCTTTTCCAGGTTTTCGCCTACCTTGATGGTCCGGTTCGTGGAAGCGGATTCCGGCAGGGAATAGGTCATCATGGCGAAGCTCTGGTCTTCATCGGGCAGGTAGGAGGACGGGATCAGCTTGAAGAACATGCCGATCAGTACGAAGACGATGGCAAGGCCCACCAGGCCCAGCTTGAAGTGGCGCAGCAGCCGCTTCACGTTCTTTACGTACTTGCCCGTGGTCCGTTCCAGCCACCGGTTGAAGTAACCGAACATCTTGCCCAAAAAGCCCTTGGCTCCGTTGGGGTCCTTGGGTTTGATCACCATGGCGCACACAGCCGGGCTCAGAGACATGGCGACCACAGCCGAGATACTCAGGGCCACCACGATACTCAGAGCGAACTGTTTGTACAATACGCCGGTGATGCCGCTCAGGAAGGCAACGGGCAGGAATACGGCCAGCAGCACGAAGGCGGTGGCCACAATGGCCCCGGATACTTCCCGCATGGCGGTGTAGGTTGCTTCCTTGGGGTCCATCCCCAGTTCATCCACGTTGTGTTCCACGGCTTCCACCACTACGATGGCGTCGTCCACCACGATACCGATGGCCAGCACCAGGGCGAACAGTGTCAATGTGTTGATGGTGAAGTCAAAGATGATGAAGGCCCCGAACGTACCCAATAGAGAGACCGGGATGGCCAGCGTAGGTACCAGGGTGGCCCGCCAGCTCTGCAGGAATACCCAGGTGATCAATACCACCAGCACCAGGGTTTCCACCAGGGTGATGACCACTTCTTTCAGGGATTCGCGTACATAGTCCGTGTTATCCTGCACGATGGTCAGTTTCAGGTCAGGCGGGAAGTTCTTTTCTGCTTCCGCCAGCACCTTCTTCACTGCCGCCACACTTTCCAGTGCATTGGCATCGGTGTTCAGGGCGATGGCGTAGTTCATGGCGTTCTTGCCGTTCAGGGTACTGGTGAAGCTGTCATCACGGGGACCGAACTCGATCCGGGCCACGTCCTTCACCCGCAGCAGGTTGCCATTCTTGTTCTTGATGATGATGTTGCCGAATTCATCGGCGGTGGTCAGACGGCCTTTGACACGGGCGGAATACTGGAATTCCTGGTCCGCATCGTTCGGCCGGGCGCCGATGCTCCCGGCAGGAGCCTGGACGTTCTGGCTGCTGATGGCATTCTTCACGTCCGCTGCCGTCACGCCCAGGGAGGCCATCTTCATGGGATCCAGCCAGATACGCATGGCCAGTTCCGGGCCGTATTCGCTGACTTCGGAAACGCCCTTCACACGTTTCAGGGCGTCCACGAACTGGGTGGAACCATAGGTCTTCATGAACAGGGTATCATACGTACCATTGGGAGAAGTCAGGGCGAAATACATGATGGTTTCAGCCGACTCCTTCTTGGTGGTGACACCGTAGGTACTTACTTCGCTGGGCAGGGAGGCCGAAGCCTGGGCCACACGGTTCTGCACCTTGACGGAGTCCATATCCGGGTCGGTGCCCAGTTCGAACTTGACGTTCAGGCTGTAGTTGCCGCTGTTGTCGCTGACGGAGTTCATATCGATCATGTTATCGACGCCGTTGACCTGCTTTTCGATGGCCTGGGCCACGGACTGTTCCACAACCTCCGCGTTGGCACCTACGTAGTTGGTGCTGACGCTGATCCGCGGGTTGGAAATCTGCGGATACTGGGCGATGGGCAGGTTATAGGCAGAAATGATACCGATCAGCGCGATGATGATGGAGATGACGCAGGCAAATACAGGGTGATCGATAAAATACTTTGCCACTTACTGTACCTCCTTAGTTACCACTGGTACCTGTTGCTGCTGTATCCGTGGTATCCAGATCGGCTTCCGTCATGGCCGTGGGGTTCACTTTCGCCCCTTCCTTCAATTTCTGTACGCCTTCCACCACTACGGTTTCCGTGCCGTCCAGACCGCTCTTCACCAGCCACAGTTTCCCGACCCGGGCACCCAGCTGGACTTCCTTCATGCTGACGGTATTGTCATCGTTGATCACATAGACGAAGTGTTTGTACATTACGTCCGTCACGGCCCGCTGAGGAACCAGGATGGCGTTGGGCACCATGGAGCCCACCACGGTCAGGTTGGCGAACATGCCCGGCAGCAGCGTGCCGTTGGGGTTGGGGAACTCGGCCTTCAGGGTCAGGGTACCGGTGCTGTCGCTGACGCTCCGGTCCACCTGGCTCACGGTACCTTTTTCCGGATAGGTGGTGCCGTCGCTGAGTTTCATGGTCACGTTCTGCAGCTGGGTTCCGTTATTGGTATTGCCCTTCATGATATCCAGGTAGTCACCCTGGGATACGGAGAACCGCACCCGCATGGGGTCGCTGCCGGAAATGGAGGTCAGGACCGTGGAGTTGGCCGTTACGAAAGCCCCGTTGGCCAGGGTGTTCGTGCTCAGTTTCCCGGAGAAGGGCGCTACGATCTGGGTATCGCTCACATCCACCTGGGAAGAGGCCACGATGGCCTGCTGGGCATCGACGGCAGCCTGGGCCTGGGCCAGTGCCGTATTGTACTGGTCGGCGGTCTGTTTGCTCACCGCGCCCTGTTCATACAGGGTCTGGTACCGCTGGGCATCCTTCTGGGCGTTGGCCAGGGTGGCCTCGGCGTTGGCCAAATTGGCCTGGGCATTCAGCACCGAGTTCTGGTACGTCCGGGGGTCGATCACGTACAGCAGCTGCCCGGCTTCCACGTAATCGCCGCCGTTCACCAGCTTCTGCACGATGGTCCCGGTTACCTTACTCTTGATTTCCACATCGTTCGCGGCTTCCACGAACCCGGTGTAATCGTAGGTAATGGGGGTATCACGCCGGATGACCTTCATGGACTTCACAGCCACATCTCCTGACGTGGTAGCCGTCTTCTTGCCGCAGCCGGCGACGCCTACCAGCAGAAGGAGTGCCATCCCGATGGATATCACTTTTTTCTTTCCTAACATGGACAATCCTCCTAAAATCCTGCCCTCCCGGGCATGTACTGCAATCATGAAACAGTTATAGAAAACCTTGTATATTATATCGTATGCAATTTCCAGATTCAAACCTGTTATTTAGAGGTTTTTTCTTTATTTTCTACGTTTTTTACTTCTTTTTTCACGTTTTCTTCATTTGACTGGCTAGTCAAAAATACTTCCCCGGGACGGTTTTTCGTCAGGAACGGCAGGACCTTTTCCGCCTCCAGATCGTATTCCTTCTGGTCCCCGTACAAAAGGCCCAGAGCCTCTCCATCGAAGTAATAGCCAGTCACGTCTTCCGGCTTCAGCAGCAGTCCGCCGGCGGCTGTTTCCTTTTCCACCATCCGCCAGAATTTTCCCCAGGGCCGGATCATGTCCTTCAGGGCCACTTCCTCTCCGGTATCCATATTGAAGTTCCAGCACCGGGTAATGGCCTGGCTCTTGTCCCGTTCCGTCAGGAGCCCCAGGACCATAATGCTGGCATAGTGCCGGCCGCTGTATTTCACATCATAATCCAGGTTCAGCCGGGTGCCGATGGACACGTTCTTCAGCTGATTCCGGACAAAGGATTCGATGCCATGGTTCAGTTTCCAGGCCAGTTTCCCATCCAGCTTCTGGAAGTGGGGATATTCCACCGCCCCGTTTTCCGCCGGCACCTTCAGGGAAACGATTTCGTAGCCGCTTTCCCCGGTGACCTTGTCTCCGCTGGTATAGGTGGGTTTGGTGTACAGCTCCGCCTGGAACCCCACGTTCCTGGGTTCCCAGCCTCCGGCCCGGTATTCCCACACAGTCCGTACATAGCCCAGGGGTTCCGCGTTCAGCACCCCCAGCACCTTCTGGATAGTGATCACTTCATCCACCCCGTCCCCGTTCACGTCCAGGGCACTGAGCTGACTCAGGTTCTGGATATAGGGCCGCAGGCCGGATTCTTTCAGGCTGCCGTCCTCATTGTACACGTTCAGGTTCCGGTAGGCGTCCTTCTCCCCGGAAAGATCCAGCACCATGTCCTGTTTCAGATCCGGGAAGGACAGGCTGGCCCGGTAATCCGGCAGATAAGTGCCCACCATGGACACCCCCCGGTTCTCTTCCTGGCCGAACACCTCCTGGAGCTTCCCGTCGATCACATCCAGGATCCGGTAGGAGACCATCCCGCCGGAGCCGCCGCTGGGCGCAGCAATGATCACGTCCGGATACCCGTCTCCAGTCACATCCGCAAGGGTCAGGTAGGCATTGTAGCCTCCCAGGTTCTGAGGCCGGTAGTAGTATTTCACCCGGTTGGCCCCGGCAGCGCCGGTTTCCCGGACGATCAGGTACATATCCCCCATGTAGCTGGATTTATCCACCAGGGGATTCCCCATAAGATCCACCACTTCCTCCACGCCATCTCCGTCAATATCCCCGATGGCTTCGCTGAGCAGCTGACCCCGCTGGAGGGAAAAGTCCACTTCCCGGGTCCGGCGCAGATCATCGGCTTTTTGGACCGGATTGACACTGTCCTTCCCGGCTGCTTCCATCCCCGGCTTTTGGGTTCCGGTCTTGGCCGGTCCCTTTTTGTCAGCCAGAGCCGTTTCTCCGGAGCCGGCAGCCGGTTCCGTTCCGTCTGTCTGAGCAAAAGTCCACAGGTCATGCACCGGTGCTGCTGCATCTGCCAGTACCGGCAGGCAGAGACTTCCTGCCAGGGCCAGGCTGAGTATGATTTTTTTCCCGATTGGTTGTTCCATGGTCCACCCACACTTACCCTTTCCAACATGTTTTATAGTTCATTATACTATAGGTTTCCCCTTTTCGTCTGCTTTCTCTGAAAAGATTCTGTATCCGGTGGATGGATAAGTTTTCACGAATTACCAAATATTAAGAAAGTTCTTTACAGTCCGTAAGAAATTGATTATACTATCCCCATGTTTCTTTTTATAGAACCGAAGGGGGAGCTTGTACAATGATCGAATACAATCCGATTACACCGGATGTGCTGGAAGCACTCCGTGAAATTTCTGGAAAACGGGTGATCACCGGCGAAGACATCAACCCGGACTACACCCATGATGATATGCCCATTTACGGCATCGGCATGCCGGAAGCCACCATCGATGTGGAAAGCACCGAAGAAATCGCCGCCATCATGAAGCTGTGCAACGAACATCACATCCCGGTCACCGTCCGGGGCGCCGGCACCGGCCTGGCAGGCGGAGCCACTCCGGTCCAGCGGGGCCTGGTGCTGTGCACCTCCCGGATGAACCAGATCCTGGGCTATGACGAAAAGAACATGAACGTGCGGGTACAGCCCGGGGTCCTGCTGGACACCCTGTCCAAGGACGCCCTGGCCCACGGGATGTTCTATCCCCCGGATCCGGGCGAAAAATTCGCCACCCTGGGAGGCAACGTGTCCACCAACGCCGGAGGCATGCGGGCCGTAAAATACGGCACCACCCGGGATTACGTCCAGGCCATGACCGTGGTCCTGCCCACCGGGAAAGTGATCCATCTGGGGGCTCCCGTCTCCAAGACCTCTTCCGGCTACAGCCTGCTGAACCTGATCATCGGCTCTGAAGGCACTCTGGGGATCATTACGGAACTGACCCTGAAACTGATCGCCCCGCCCAAATGCCATGTAACCCTGATCGTTCCCTTTGCGGAACTGGCTGACGGCATCGGCGCCGTGCCGGCCATCAAACATTCCGGCCTGGATCCCCAGACCCTGGAATTCTTCGAAAAGGAAATCCTGGAATCTTCCGAAGCCTACATGGGCAAAAGCGTCTTCCCGAAAGAAGTGGAAGGCCAGGAAGTGGGTGCCTACCTGCTGGTGACCCTGGATTCCAACGACCGGGACCTGCTGGACAAACAGGTGGAAGAAGCGGCAGAAATGCTCCTGGAAGCTGGCGCCCTGGACGTGCTGGTGGCAGATACTCCCATGTTCCTGGAAAAGACCTGGGCAGCCCGGTCCTCCTTCCTGGAAGGCATCGAAGAACAGTTCAAGCTGCTGGATGAATGTGACGTGGTGGTCCCTGTATCCAAGATCCCGGATTTTGTCCTGTACATCAAGGAAATCCAGGGAGACTTCCCCTTCGAAGTGAAGATGTTCGGCCATGCCGGGGACGGCAACCTGCACATCTACACCTGTGCCAACGACATGGATCTGATGGAATTCAAGAAATCCGTGGAACAGTTCATGCATCTGCTGTACGCCAAATGCACGGAACTGGGCGGCCAGATTTCCGGGGAACACGGCATCGGCTTCGGCAAGGTCCAGTTCCTGGCAGAAAACCTGGGCGGCACCACCATTTCCCTGATGCAGGGCATCAAGGAAGTCTTCGACCCCAACCTGATCCTGAACCCCAACAAAGTGTGCTTCTGATACTGCAGATGAAAGACTGCCGCAGCCGCGGCAGTCTTTTTTTGTGCATAAAATGGAGGCTGTTGCTTCTGCAACAGCCTCCAGAGGGATGGTTATGGGATTTCTCAGAAGAACTTCAGATCCACTTTGTCTTCTACCGCATCCAGGATACCGCCATCCTGGACCAGCTTGGTGATCTTTTCCAGTTCCTTGAACATTTCGATGTCCTTGTCGTAAGCGATGAAATCGTTGGTCTTCCGGACTGCATCATAGGCAGCCTGAGTACCGGCGCCCAGTTTGAAGCCTTCCCCTTCCCGCAGGTCGATGGCCTGGCAGGCGGCCAGGATTTCCGTTGCCACCACCCGGCGTGCGTTGAAGGCGATTTCTCCGGCTTTCCGTGCGGCATGGGCACCCATGCTGACCAGGTCTTCCTGGTTTTCGCAGGAAGGAATGGAGTCCACAGAAGCAGGATGGGCCAGGACCTTGTTTTCGCTGACCAGAGCGGCTGCCGCATACTGGGTGATCATGAAGCCGGAGTTCAGGCCGGAATGTTTCACCAGGAAGGAGGGGAATCCGCTCAGGGAGTTGTTGATCAGCCGTTCCAGACGGCGTTCAGAAACGTTGGCGATTTCGGAGATCCCGATGCCCAGGAAGTCGAAGGGCAGAGCCATGGGTTCGCCGTGGAAGTTCCCGCCGGAGATCACGTCACCATCCGGCAGCACAATGGGGTTGTCAGTGGCCGCATTGATTTCAATGTCCACTTTGTCCTTCACAAAGCCCAGGGCATCCTTGCTGGCCCCGTGGATCTGGGGTACGCAGCGCAGGCAGTAGGCATCCTGCACCTTCAGCTGGCCCTGATGGGTCACATAGGTACTGCCGGCCAGCAGGTTCCGCATGTTGTAGGCGGTATCCAGCTGCCCTCTGTGGGGGCGGATCACATGGAGCCGTTCGTCATAGGCATCGATGATGCCCCGCTGGGCTTCTACGGACAGGGCGGCGGCAATGTCGCTCTGTTTCAGCAGGGACATGCCTTCCCACAGGGCAAACACGCCCATGGCGGTCAGGATCGGGGTGCCGTTGATGAGAGCCAGCCCTTCCTTGGCTTCCAGATGGATAATGGGGATGCCGGCTCTTTCCATGGCTTCCTTGCCGGGCATTACCGTGCCCTGGTATTCCGCATCACCCAGCCCCAGCATGGGCAGGACCATGTGGGCCAGAGGCGCCAGGTCACCGGAAGCCCCCAGGGAACCTTTTTCCGGAATGTAGGGATGGACACCTTTGTTGATCATATCCACCAGGGTCTGCAGGGTGGACAGCCGGATGCCGGAATAGCCTTTCACCAGGGCGTTGGCCCGGATGGTCATGGCAGCCCGGGTCACTTCCCGGCTGAGAGGTTTCCCATAGCCGCAGGAATGGGTACGGATCAGGTTTTCCTGGAGCTGGGCACAGTCATCTTTGGAGATGTGGACCCGGCACAGGGAGCCGAACCCGGTGGTAACCCCGTAAACCACACGGTCACTGTTGACGATATCATCGATAAGAGCCCGGGAAGCCTTGATCCGGTCCACAGCATCAGGATCGAAGCTCAGCTTGGCATTGTACCGGCTGACGGCGATCAGCTGTTCCAGGGTCAGGTCATTCCCGTTCAGTACGACTTCTTTAATGGCTTTTACATCTTTCAGCATGTGATTTTCCTCCTTACAAGTGAATTCCATAGAAAGGGGCTGCCTGGCAGCCCCTGATTGTTATCCAGTCAGCCCAGGATCATGGCGCCGATCAGGCCGCCGATGAACAGGGTCACATCGAAGAAAATGAAGGTGGGTACGCAGGTATCCCAGATATGGTTGTGCTGTCCGTCCGCGTTAAGCCCCGAGGTGGGTCCCAAAGTGGAGTCGGAAGCAGGAGAACCGGCATCCCCCAGTGCTGCGGCGATCCCGATCAGCAGGATGATGGCGGGAATGCCAAAGCCCAGTTTCAGGCCCATGGGGATGTAGATGGAAGCCACCACAGGGATGGTCCCGAAGGAAGTGCCGATGCCCATGGTGATCAGCAGGCCCACGGCCAGCATCAGGAAGGCGCCGCTGAATTTGGTGTTGATTACAGCCGTGGTGGCCATAACCAGGGATTCCACAGAATGGGTTTCCCGGAGCACATTGGCATAACCGGCAGCCACCAGCATAACGAAGGCGATGAAGCCCATCATCTTGACGCCGCCATCCACCATTTCATCCATCTTGTTCCATTTGATGGAACCAGTAACCAGCATCACCAGCAGGCCGCACATGGCGCCGATGGGCAGGGATTTGAAGTACAGCTGGGCCACAAAGGCGGCTACGGCACCGGCCAGGGCTTTCCAGCAGTCCGCGTTCATTTCCGTTTCCCCGGCTTTTTCATCCTGGCCCATAATGGGCAGGTCCTTGTATTCCCGGTCACGGCTGTAGAAAATGGTGGAAAGGATCAGGCCCACCAACATAGAGGCACCGCCGATCCACATAACGGAAGAAATGTCACTGATGGAAACCATTACGTTGTTGGCCACCATCTGATCCTTGATGATGGTCATGAACAGCAGCCCGAACCCTACAGGAAGGGATACGTACGGGGCTTTCAGTCCGAAGGTCAGTGCGCAGGCAACCGCTCTCCGGTCCAGTTTCATATGGTTCATTACCACCAGCAGAGGGGGAATCAGGATAGGGATGAATGCAATATGTACCGGGATCAGGTTCTGGGAGAAGCAGGCCACGAAAGCGATCAGGAATACAAAGGCTGTTTTTTTCGTCCCTACCACCTTGGTGATTTTCCGTGCTGCAATGTCTGCCAGGCCGGACCGTCCGATGGCCACTGCCAGGGTCCCCAGCAGGATGTAGCTGAGAGCGGTTTCCGAGTTGCCGCCCATCCCGCCGATCAGGATGCTCACCGTTTTGTCAATGGCCAGGCCGCCGGTGGCTCCGGCTACAATGGCTGCCACCAGGATGGCGAACAGGACGTTCATCTTGAGCAGGCACAAGACGGACATGACAATTACGGAGACGACGATGGGGTTGGTTAAGATTTCCATACATTGATCACTCCTTTTCTATTCACTTTTCCGTTTGCGGGGATTCCTGCGCAATCCCCTTTGTCTTACGGATTTATTGTACTGTAAAAAAGTCAGAAGAATGTCAAATATTTTTCACTCGGGACACGATTTTGAATTTTCTTTTTATTGTATACAGTATACTTTGTCGTTTTTTATTCCAGTATTTCGCTAAAGCAGAAGACGTTTTATGGACAAAAAGAAGGTGCTGCAGGCAACGTGCAGCACCTTCTTTTTAGACCTTCTTTTTAGACCTTCTTTTTACACCAGCTTCTTCCCCATTCCTTCTTCCGCCCAACGAAGGATGCTTCCGTCGTGGATCTTTTCCTTCAGGAACTCGATATGGGGATACAGGTACATGTCCTCTTTCATTTCCGGCACTGTTTGGGCGATTTCCGCCAGCACCTGCCGGCTGGCGCTGCTCCGCCGGAGGCTTCCGTCCACAAAGGGCTGGACCTCGTAGACGGACAGCAGCTCAATGGCCAGGATGTATTCCAGTTTCTCCGCCACTTTCAGGGATTTCAGGGACGCATTGTATCCCATGGCCACATAATCTTCCTGGTTCCCGCAGGTAGGCGTGTTGTCAATCACCGCAGGAGTACACAGGATCCGCATCTGGTTCAGCAGCCCCGCCTGGGTGTACTGGGGAATCATCACCCCGGAATTGAGCCCCGGATTCTGGATCAGGAACCAGGGGTACCCGGACAGATTTCCGTCAATGAGCCGGTTGTTCCGCCGTTCGGACATTTTGGCCATCATGGTGGCCGCCATACAGGACGAATCCATGGCGATCCCCACATAGGCGGAATCCGCATTGCAGGCGGAGATTACGTCCTCGTTCCCGGGCTCCGGCCACAGGATGGGATTGTCGCAGCAGGCATTCATTTCGATTTCCAGGGTTCTCCTGGCATCTTCCAGGGTTTTCCGGGCCGCCCCGTGGAGCTGGGGGATGCACCGGAGAGACAGGGCATCCTGTACTCTTTTCCCCTGGGCAGCGGCAATCACCTGGGAATCCGCCAGCAGGTTCCGGACGTTTTCCGCCGCTTTGGCCTGGTCCGGATGGGGCCGGACGGCCATGACCCGGGGATCGAAGGCATTCATGACCCCCTGGAGGATCTCCAGGCTCATGGCCCCCACCACATCGGCGGTCCGGGCCGCCTGGAGCAGATCATAAAGACCGATGGCTCCCAGGGCCGTGGGAGACGTGGTGCCGGACACCAGGGCCAGCCCTTCCTTGGAAGCCAGGGTAAGGGGCTCCAGTCCCGCCTGTGCCAGGGCGTCCCGGCCTTCCAGCAGTTTCCCCTGATACCAAGCTTTTCCCCGTCCGGTGATCACCAGGGCCATGTGGGCCTCCGGGCTCAGGTATCCCACGCTGCCGTCCCCGGGAGCCCAGGGCGTCACTCCCCGGTTCAGGAACTGCCGGACCTGTTCCAGCACTTCCAGACGGACCCCGCTGTATCCCTGGCCCAGATTCTGGAGCATCATCAAAAGGGTTCCCCGGACCGCTTCTTCCGGCAGAGGTTCCCCTACGGACACGGAATGGGACAGGATGATGTTCTCCTGGAGCTGGGCAGTTTCTTCCCTGCTGATGGCTTTGGTGCACAGGGCCCCGAAACCGGTGGTGACCCCGTACATGACTTTTTCTTCTTCCACCCATTTTTCCACCAGGGCCCGGGACCGGTTCACCCGTTCACAATACCCGGGAGAAAATTCCACCGGAGCATGGAACCGGGCCACGGCCATAAAATCTTCCAGATTGATTTTCGGTCCAAGGATAATTGTCTCAGCCATGGTGTCACTTCCCTTCCGGTGTCTCGATCAGATCTTCACTGTCCACAATGTCCTTTTTGGTTTCTTTTTCCATAAAGAACACCTTCACTGCAGCTGCCACCTGAAGGATAAAGATGGCCAGCACCACAAAGCCGCCGCAGGCCGCCAGGAATTTCACCCCGTCGACTCCCTGTTCCCCGCCGCCGAAGGCCACCATGATGGCGGCAATGGCACCGATGGAGACCCCCCAGACCACTTTCTGCCAGAGAGCCGGTTCTTCATCATGGCTGGCTCCTTTGGTGCACAGAGCTGCAATGGTGGTGGACATGGTGTCCGCAGTAGTGGAGAAAGCGGCGATCAGGGTGATGATGATCACCGGGATCAGCACGCCCCCAAAAGGAATGGCCTGGAGGAAGGTCCAGATCCCGGATACCGCGCCCCCGGCCTTGATGGCCTGGACAATATCCACACGGCCGTCCATCTGCCACTGGAGGGCTGTGCCGCCCCAGACGGAGAACCACACCAGACCGAACACTGCCGGCAGGATCCAGTTGATCAGCAGGAACTGTTTGATGGTGCGCCCGTAAGCGATCATGGCAAAGAAAATCCCCATGAGGGGTGCATAGGCGATCCAGATGGCCCAGTCATACATGGTCCACCAGGTGACCAGAGCTTTCCCTTCCGCCAGGTAGGGATCCAGGGCCCAGGTCCAGAACCGGTCCAGCCAGTAGCCCATCCCCACATTGGTGATGTTCAGGATGTACACGGTGGGCCCGATGATGATTAAAAGGATCAGCAGGGCATAGAAGATCTTGGTGGTCAGGTTGGCCAGCCATTTGATCCCTTTGTCGATACCCATGACGGAGGCAGCTGTAAAGGTGGCGGTGATGACGGCCGTCAGGATGAACCAGACCACCGGCCCCTGTTTGATTCCGTAGGCAGCCGTAAGCCCGGTGCCCACCAGAGCCAGCCCGGCACCCAGGGAAGCCGCCAGCCCCAGGGCGATGGCCAGCACCGACAGAGTGTCAATGGCTGCCCGCCAGAAGCCTTTGGTCACCCGTTCCCCGAAGAGAGGAGTCAGGGACGCGGCTACGGACAGTTCCTTCTTCCGGTTGTAATACATGTAGGCAATGATCACGCCGCTTAAGGCATACATGGCATAAGGAATAAAAGTCCAGTTGTAGAAACACCGTGCCATGGCGAAGAAAGAGGCTTCCGGCGTAAAGGGAGCAATGCCCGTTTCCTTCAGTTCCCCGTAGATGCTGCCGTAATAGATCAACGGTTCATTGACCCCGTAGGTGATCAGCCCGGTTGCAATGCCTCCGGTCAGGGTCATGGCAAACCAGGCACCGAAGGAGAATTTGGCTTTGGCGTTGGGTCCGCCGAACCGGATCTTCCCCAGAGGAGAAAAGGCCAGCAGGGTGATCAGGATCAGGGTGCCCAGGGCCACCCACTGATACAGCCAGCCAAAGGTTTCCAGGGACCAGCCGAATATGGCCTGGGTCACCTTGGTCAGCCAGGCGTTGTTCACCACCCCCAGGATGGCGGCTCCGCCGATGATCAGGAAACAGGGGACGAAGACATCCCAGCGGATGCCCTTTTTGTCGGTTGTCTGCGCATTCATTGCAATCCCTCCCAGATTCTGCAGTTGTGGCTGCGTTTGTTGATTTCTGTCTTTTTATTATGCAAATTGGATGCCAGTTCCTCTGTTTTCCGGAAAAATCTCCTATGTATACTGCATACTTTTTCTTCTCACCCTGTTTTATTTCATTTACAACAAATTTCTGCCTTTCTGAAGCAGATTTCTCTTGCCTTTGCCCTGGGAAACAGGCATAATGAAAAGAGAAATGCAAAATCATTCTGCATCTGCAAAATTTTTCTGCGCATAAAAGGAGGGCATGATGACATCTTATATCCATTTTCTGGAAAAAGCCCTGGACCTTTTGGATGAAGCAGTCTACATTTATTCTCCTCTGGGGAAAGCCATTTTCATGAACCGGAAGGCCCGGCAGATGATGGGTGTGCCGGAAAACAGTCCGTACCGGGGAGAAGCTCTGCTGTCCGTGGTCAATGTGACTTCAGAAGAAAGCACCACCCTGTCCTGCATCCGGGAACAGAAAGAGATTCGGAACCGGCTCTGCCGGTACAAAACCATGGACGGAAAGGAACACTACACCTTCAACACCGCCCATCCGGTCTTTGAGAACGGGACTTTGACGGCGGCCATCGACTTTGAAGAAGACGTGTTTCTCCTGGACAAACGGCGGCAGCTGCTGGAACAGCTCCAGAACCGGGCCCAGAACCTGGCCCTGGCTCAGGGACAGGAAAAGAAAAAGCGCAGCTATGACCTGGAGGATTTCATTGGAGAAGCTCCATCCGTGCAGGAACTGAAAAAGACGGTCCGAAAGGTGGCTCCCCAGGACAGCAACATCATGATCTATGGAGAGACGGGCACCGGCAAGGAAATCCTGGCTCAAAGCATCCACCAGCTGAGCCGCCGGAAAGACAAGCCCCTGGTGGTGCTCAACTGTGCCGCCGTTCCCGAAAGCCTCATTGAAAGCATCCTGTTCGGTACCGTAGCCGGGGCCTATACCGGTTCCACCAACCGGAAAGGTCTGCTGGAAACCGCCCATGAAGGGACCCTGTTCCTGGACGAACTGAATTCCATGAGTCCGGCCATGCAGGCCAAGCTTCTCCGGGTACTCCAGGAAGGTGTTTTCCGCCGGGTGGGAGAGACCCGGGAACGGGAAGTGGATGTGCGGGTGATCTCTACCTGCAACAAGGACCCCTTCCAGCTGGTCCGGACCGGCCAGCTTCGGGAAGACCTGTTTTACCGGCTGGCCACCATGGTGCTCCAGATTCCCCCGCTCCGGGATCGGATCGATGATCTGGAAGCCCTGTGCCATTTCTACCTCCGCCGCTGCGCCAGCCGCTATGCCTATCCCCTTACCCATATTGCCCCCAAAGCCCTGTGGCAGCTGCAGCAGTACAGCTGGCCCGGAAATGTCCGGGAGCTGTTCCATGTACTGGACTATGCCATGAACCTGGCGGAAGGCAACGAGCTCACCGATGACCTGCTTCCGGACTTTATCCGTGCCCCCTGGACGGCCCCCTCCCTCAGGGAGACCAGCCGGAAGAGATCCGCCCTGCCCCGGTCCGGACGCCAGGACCCGCCTCCGGATATGCCGGGCCATACCCTGGCGGAAAAAATGGCCAGCTACGAAATGTACCTATTGGAGGAAACCCTCCGCCGGAACCAGGGGAACATTACCCGCAGCGCCAAAGAGCTGGGGATCCAGCGTCAGAATCTCCAGTACCGGATCAGGAAATACGGGATCGAGGTGTAAAAAAAGGGGGGTGTTGCACGTTTCGTGCAATACCCCCTTAGCTGTAGAGCCGCATAGCGGCTCAAGTCTGGAGTCGGAAGTCTGGAGCCGAAGGTTAAATTTGCAGGCAAATTTTTTGAATGTGTAGAACCTTTGGACGAAATGATCTCTCAGATTGATTGCGATTCTGGTTTTACAGAATCAAAAGGATCCGTCCAGCCAGACGGATCCTGTCCTGAGGCTTCCGACTTCAGACTCCCGACTTCCGACTAAGGGACTGTTGCCTGTGCAACAGTCCCTTTTTTCTTACAGCTTCACCTTGCCCAGCAGTGCCTGTTCTCTGGCATCCACATCGGCTTCGATTTCAGCCATTCTCTTTTTCAGATCTTCCACGAACAGAGCATCCTTGATGCTGCCCAGGTTGATCTTTACGTTCAGGAAGGCTCCCCGTACGGCAGCCCGTGCATTCATGGCCGCCACTGCCCCATCGGTGATAGCGTTCTGGTTGCCTTTGGTGATCACGGTTTCCGCCAGAGCAAACAGCTCGTTGGCTTTCTGGCCCACCTTGAAGGGCACCAGGGCTGCGCCCTTGGTGGCTTCCTGGATGGCCGCGCTCCGGGCTTTCTTGGCTTCGTCCGTATCCTTCGGCAGCTTGAAGGCTGCCATGATTTTATTGAAAGCGTTGCTGTCCTCATCAATGAGGGCCAGGAAATCATCTTTCAGGGCCGTGGCTTTGGCCGCCAGATCCTTCATGTCCCCTTCCACAGCCGCATACTTTTCCTTGCCCAGGGTCAGGTTGGCCACCATGGCGATCAGGGCGGCAGAAGAAGAAGCGTTCAGGGCTGCAATGCTGCCCCCTCCGGGAGCCGGAGAAGACGAGGCCGTTTCATTGATGAATCCTTCCACTGTCAGTTTGCGTAATTCCATTGGATCCTTTCCTCCCTGCTCAGAACAGGCCGTAGATCTTGCCGTTGTTGTCGATGTCCATCTTCAGGGCCGCCGGTTTCTTGGGCAGGCCGGGCATTACCATGATGTTGCTGGTCTGGCAGACAATGAACCCTGCCCCGTTGGATACCCGCACATCCTGAACATTGATCTTGAACCCTTTGGGAGCGCCCAGGAGAGCCGGATTGTCACTGAGGGAATACTGGGTCTTGGCCACGCACACCGGCAGTTTGTCCAGTCCCCAGTCTTCCAGCTGTTTGATCTGTTTCTTGGCATTGGGGGTAAAGGTCACTCCGTCGCCGCCATAGATCTTGGTCACAATGGCCTTCAGCTTGTTGGGGATGGTATCGTTCACATCGTACAGTTCCACTTTTTCCGGAGCCTGTTCTTCCAGCATGGCCACCAGTTTGTTGGCCATGTCGATGCCGCCTTCGCCGCCTTTTTCCCAGCATTCGTTCAGGCTGACTTCCACTCCGTAGCTGGCGCATTTCTGGAGCAGCATGTCGATTTCCGCCGGAGTATCCGTGGCGAACTTGTTGATGGCCACCAGGACCGGCAGCCCGAAGGTCCGCATGTTTTCCACCTGTTTGGCCAGGTTGGAGAACCCGTCGCTGACAGCCTGGACATTTTCCTGGCTCAGATCAGCCTTGGCGACGCCCCCGTGCATCTTCAGAGCACGGATGGTGGCCACCAGCACCACGGCATCCGGATACAGGTTGCCGTAATGGCATTTGATGTCCATGAATTTTTCAGCACCCAGGTCAGCACCGAAGCCGGCTTCCGTAATGGCAATGTCGCCCAGTTTCAGGGCCATCTTGGTGGCCAGGAGGGAGTTGCACCCGTGGGCGATGTTGGCAAAAGGCCCCCCGTGGATAATGGCCGGAGTGTGTTCCAGGGTCTGGACCAGGTTCGGTTTGATGGCATCCTTCATGAGCATGGCCATGGCCCCTTCGCAGCCCAGCTGGTGTACATGGACCGGATTTCCGTCCAGGTCGCAGCCGATGACGATCCGGCCGAACCGGGCTTTCAGGTCTTCCAGGTCTTTGGCCAGGCACAGGATGGCCATGATTTCAGAAGCTACCGTAATGGTGAAGGCATCCTGACGGGGGAATCCGCAGACTTTGCCGCCCAGGCCCACCACCACGTTCCGCAGGGCACGGTCGTTCATGTCCATGACCCGGCGCCAGGTGATCTGACGGGCATCCAGCCGCAGTTCGTTGCCGTGATGGATGTGATTGTCGATCATGGCGGACAGCAGGTTGTTGGCTGCAGTAATGGCATGCATGTCTCCGGTGAAATGGAGGTTGATGTCATCCATGGGAACCACCTGGGCATAACCGCCGCCGGCAGCCCCGCCCTTGATCCCGAACACAGGTCCCAGGGACGGTTCACGAAGGGCCACCACAGCCTTTTTGCCCACCCGGTTCAGAGCCTGGGCCAGGCCGATGCTGGTGGTGGATTTCCCTTCCCCGGCAGGGGTAGGGGTAATGGCGGTGACCAGCACCAGTTTCCCGTTGGGTTTGTTTTCCAGACGTTTCAGCACATCCAGAGAAATCTTCGCTTTATAGTGACCGTACTGTTCCAGTTCTTCCGGCAGGATCCCCACTTTGTCAGCGATTTTGCTGATGGGTTCCATCACATTCTTTTGTGCAATCTCGATATCGCTCAGCATCGAATTTCCTCCTTGTGGACCGACTTGTTACTCTTCCAGTTCCAGCAGCCGTTTTTCCAGGATTTCATCCAGGTTGAAGTTTTCAATCTGCAGATAATATTCTGCAGCCATCAGCAGGGCCTTCATGGGAACAGTCCCGATGACTTCACTGCCCACCACGTTGACGCCGTACCGGCGGGCTTCCATCTTGATCATTTCAAAAGCCTGGTACACAGCGGATTTTTCGTAGTTCACCAGGTTCATGGAAACCTGTACCTGGTTCCGTTCTTCCAGTTTCACGCCCATGGCCTTTACATAGTGGAGACCGCCGCCGATGTTCCGGACTTTCCGGGCAATGGCATCGGCCACAGCCTTGTCGCTGCAGTCCAGGTTCACGTTGAAGGCCACCAGAGGCACCCGGGCGCCTACAGCGGAACAGCCGGATTTTTCGTTCATGACGGCAGGGCCGTAATCCGGTTTCCATTCCGGATCCTTGATCTTTTCAAAGAAGCCTTCGTACTGGCCTTTCCGTACTGCAGCCAGGTTCCGGCGGGCTTCCTTGGTGCAGGCATCTTCATACAGATACACAGGGATGCCCATTTCCCCATAAGCCTTGCCCACAGCATTGGCAATGGCCACGCATTCGTCCATGGTCACGCCCATCACCGGGGTGAAGGGAACCACGTCCACGGCACCGAACCGGGGATGAGCCCCATGGTGGGTCCGCATATCGATCAGCTGGATGGCAACTTTGGCCATGTTGATGGCTGCTTCCGTAACCGCTTCAGGAGAACCGATGATGGTGACGACAGAACGGTTGTGGTCAGCATCGCTGGAGTAATCCAGGATCTTCAGCCCTTTGATCTTGCGGGCTTCGTCAACGATCTTTTCAACCTTTTCCTTATCCCGGCCTTCACTGAAATTCGGAACAAATTCAACCAATTTTTTCGCCATAATGGCACCTCCATCAGACAGTTATAGTTTGGTAACAGCTGAAAGGCATCTTTATGCCCCTGTTTGCTATTATAGTATGAATTCTTCGCCTAAAAAACGTCTGAAATCAATTTTTTCCGATATTTTTATTTTTTGACACTTTCTGGACGTTCTTTCCCTAGGATGAAACTGGAAAAGACTCTTGCAATGAGGTGATACTATGGACATCCTGAAACTGTCCCGGGCCCAGGCGGTGACCACCCGCTGGTCCGGAGGCACCACCACGGAATTTTACATCGATCCCCCTGGCAGCGCCTATGCCCGACGGGATTTCGCCGTCCGGATCAGTTCCGCCACGGTGGATCTGGAAGCCTCGGATTTTACCCTGCTCCCTGATTACGACCGGATCATCCTGCCCCTGAAGGGTGGTTTTACCCTCACCTTCCCGGAAGACGGGAACCGGCAGGTGACCCTGGGGCCCCTGGAACAGGCTTCTTTTGACGGAGCCTGGCATACCCACTCCATGGGAAAAGCGGTGGATTTCAACGTGATGACCCGGAAAGGCCTGACGGCCCACTGCGAAAAGATCACTGGGAACAAGCCGCTCCAGCCCGCTCCCCGGCGTTTCGTCTACGTTCCCTTCTGGACGGAAGCCCAGCTGAAAGGCGCCACTCTGGACGGGAAGCCCCTAGAACCGGACACTCTCTATGTTCTTCCCCCGGAAGGGACCGGTGAGCTGGTCCTGCCGGAAGGGGTGGCCGTGTTGTATATTGTGGTGAAGTAAAAAGAGGTGCTGCCTGTGCAAAAACGCATACAGGCAGCACCTCCTTTTTGTCAGCAGTCAACAGCCGTTTGATAAAATCTGCAGGCAAATTTTTCGAATGGGTAAAGCGGTACCGTAGGGGCCGCACGCCGGGCGGCCCGCACAGGCATTAGCCGTTTATGCATCCTGCCCTGGTCCTTATTCAAAGGTTTCGTGACAGTACATGGCATCGAACTGGGCCCTGATTTTTTCCGGCATCCATTCACTGGAAAACATGGGATGGCTGACGGCCAGCTGACGGACTTCCTGCTTTACCTGTTCCAGCAACTCTTCATTGTCTTTGTTCTTCAACACCTTTCCCAGCAGCCGGCCGATTTCATACATCTCCTCTTCCTTTGCACCCCGGGTGGTCATGGTGGGAGAACCGATGCGCAGCCCACTGCCAAGACTGGGAGGCAGCGTATCATAGGGGATCATGTTCTTGTTGGTGATGATTCCCACGCTGGCCAGCAGTGTCTCCGCCAGCTGTCCATTGGCAATGACCGGCGTCACATCCAGCATAACCATGTGGGTATCCGTCCCGCCGGTAATCAGCCGCATCCCTTCATCCGCACAGCCTTTGGCCAGTGCCTTGGCATTTTTCACCACCTGATGGGCATAGGTCCGGAATTCCGGCTGCATCAGTTCCAAAAACAGCACGCCTCTGGCGGCCAGCATATCCCCTTTGGGCCCGCCCTGGATACGGGGAAAGACCCCTCTGTCGATTTTCTTCCCCAGAGCCTCTTTGCACAGGATCACTCCACAGCCCCGGGGCCCCCGGAGCGTTTTCTGGGTAGAGAATGTCACCACATCCGCATAGGGTACGGGACTGGGAATGGCACCGCCTGCAATGAGCCCGATATCGTGAGCACAGTCAACCCAGAAATAGGCCCCCACTTCGTCACAGATGGACCGGAATCCTGCATAGTCAATCATACGGGGATAAGAAGAAGCCCCGGTAACAATCAGTTTGGGATGATGTTCCAACGCCATCTGGCGAACCTGATCCATATCGATCCGTTCTGTTTCCCGGTTGACACCATAGTGAAGGGCATTGAACTCCCGCCCACTGTAATGGAATTTGGCTCCATGGCTTAAATGGCCTCCATTATCCAGAGTCAATCCTAAAAAAGTATCTCCTCTTTCCAGAAGACCGGTCAGTACGGCGCAATTGGCAATCGTCGCATTGCCAGACTGGATATTGGCATGTTCTGCCCCAAAGACTTTTTTGACTCTTTCCAAGGCCAGCAGTTCCGCCTGATCCGCCAGTTCACAGCCTCCCACGAACCGTTTTCCCGGATACCCTTCCGTATTTTTGTTGGTGAATACGGATCCTTCCAGGCAGGTGGACAACGGAGATGCCACATTCTCAGAGGCGATCAGGCCAATGGTTTCGAACTGCCTTTTTTCTTCTCTATGCAGCAGACTGGCCATTTCAGGATCGAAAATATCCAGCAGTTTTACAGCATCTTGTTTTACAGGTTTCATTTCAGGACTCCTTTCCAGCATGAGAGGTTGAGAACACAAGAAAAAAGAAGAACAATACAGCTGAAATCCAACAGCTGCCTGTTCTTCCCCAAGACAGTACTGAGAGGTCATCCCAGTCCCATTAAAAAAGAATCTGCAGAAGAGTGCTTATTTCGCCTGTGGGTACACCAGCAGAAAATGATTCTGGGCATCCTTGAAAGCGGTAATAACGGCTTTTTGTGACAGTGCCAGGAACCGTTTCTTTAAGATCAACGTAACGGCTTCCCCATCTGTCAGCAGATTGCGCCCTATCAGGATGTCTTTCAGGAACTCCACCGTATCCTGCATCACCATATTGGCACTGGCATTGAGGATCATCCCGGTGTGTCCATCGATGATCAGGCTCAGGCTGAACGTACCATACATGGCATTGATGGCGTCTTCCCGGGTAACTTTGGCCACCCCGGTCACAAAGACCGAATCTTCCGGATAGATACATTCTCTCATAGCTCTGCCCTCTTTTCAGGTACAAAAAAAGCCGACAAAAAGAAAACTCTTTTGTCAGCCTCCCATATGTCGGTTCCAGAAGGTTATCCTGCAACCCATATACTCGACGATTTAGGTGAATCATAGCATGGTCCGGCTATTCTGTCAAGAATATTTTGGAAAATCGATTTTTCAGAAAATACCACTTGCAGGATTCCTGTTTGCTGTGGTATAGTATAACAAATTTCAAACCCCTTATAGACAGGGTACTGAATCTCCTTCATTACCCTCTGTTTAGAAGGCCTGACCAACTGCACTGCAGCTGCCGTCAGGCTTTTTTATTTCCTGTCAGGCCAAGGAGGAATATCCAATGTCCAGATTACTGATTGGTAAAACCGTAAGCGCAGCCCTGCTGCCCTCTCTGCAGAACCAGGCTTCCCTGCTGAAAGAAAAAGGTGTGGAACCGGTCCTGGCCCTGATCCGGATTGGAAACCGGCTCAGTGATGTACGGTATCAGACCAGCATCCAGAAACGCTGCAGCAGCATCGGCATCACCTGCCGTCCCCAGATCCTTCCGGAAAACTGCCGACAGCAGGATCTGCTCCGTCTGATCCGCCAGGTCAATCAGGATATGTCCATTCACGGATGCCTGATTTTTCGTCCTTTCCCACCGGCTTTTGATGATGCTCTGATCCGGGCTTCTCTTGCCCCTGAAAAAGACGTGGACGGAATCACGGATGCATCTCTGGCCGGGCTTTTTACCGGAGCTCCCACCGGATATTCCCCCTGCACCGCTGCTGCCTGTATGGAAATCCTGAATCATTACGATATCCCTGTCAAAGGCAGGGATGTGGTGGTAATCGGATCCAGCCTGGTCATCGGCCGGCCTGTTGCCATGGAATTTCTGAAACGGGAAGCCACCGTCACCATCTGCCACATCCGGACAAAAGATGTGGGGAAGTACTGCCGGTCCGCTGACATCATCGTTTCCGCCGCCGGCTGCCGGAACCTGGTTACCGCCTCCATGGTCCGTCCAGGACAGACCCTCATCGATGTGGGCATCAACCCTGCAGAAAACGGGGGAATCTGCGGCGATGTGGATTTTTCCAACGTATCCCCTATTGTGGACGCCATCACCCCGGTTCCCGGCGGCGTCGGTTCCGTCACTACAGCCATACTGGCCCGGCATGTACTGGAAGCAGCTGAAAAAGCATCCAGACCGTTCCTGGTCCTTGGCCCCCATCCCCTGAAAATGGATAAAAGAATGACGGCAGCAAAAAGACACTGTCCTTCCATCTCTTGAAAAGGAGGTATTACCATGACTATATCCCTGAATCTTTATCATACCATGGCTTTGGCCGTTATCGTATTCTATCTGGGATCCGTCCTGAAAAAGAGAATTGCATTTTTCCAGACATACTGTATTCCCAGTCCGGTAATCGGAGGAATTGTTTTTGCACTTCTCCAGTTTTCCCTTTTTGAACTCAACCTGCTGAATCTGACTCTGGACACCAGTCTTCAAAGTGTTTTCATGAATCTCTTTTTTACCAGTGTGGGGTTTTCCGCCAGCATTCCCATGGTTAAAAAAGGAGGTAAGACACTGATTGTCTTTATGGCGGTTGTAGCTGTTCTGATAGTTCTCCAGAATACGGCCGGTGCCCTGCTGTGTCACTTCTTCGGTCTTCCGCCTCTGCTGGGATTGGCATTGGGTTCTCTGCCCCTGACAGGAGGCCATGGAACTTCTGCTGCTTTCGCTCCTCTGCTGGAAGACATGGGCATCAGCAATGCTTTAACAGTTGCCATTGCTGCAGCCACCTATGGCCTGATTGCAGGAAATCTCATTGGCAATCCGGTTGCCAGAAAACGCATTGTTTCTCTTCACCTGACAACCAGTTCTTCAGGTTTCAAGAACGAAGAAGCCAAAGCAGAACTGGAGAAAAACACGCATTTTCGACAAACGCTGGATCCAGAACGAGGGACCTGGGCCCTTGCTCTTTTATTCCTGGCCTCTGGAGCAGGCACCTTTATCACGTACTTTTTCAACCAGATCCACCTGACCATGGCCTCTTATGTAGGCTCCATGATTATCGGGATCCTGATCCGCAATATCAGTGACAGCCAGGGGCAGAATATTCCCGTCCCGGAAATCAGCACCATAGGTTCCATCTGTTTGAATTTCTTCCTGGCCCTGGCCATGATGGGGCTGAAACTCCAACAGCTGGCAGGGCTGGCTCTGCCCATGCTGGTGATTCTCCTGATCCAGACAGGCATTTGTGCCGCATTCTGTTATTTTATCACCTTTTCCTGCTGCGGACGGGATTATGATGCAGCTGTCCTGTCCTCCGGCCACTGCGGATTTGGTATGGGGGCCACCCCCAATGCCATGGCCAATATGGATTCCCTGACAAAGGTCTATGGCCCCTCAGAAAAGGCTTATCTGATCATTCCCATCTGCGGAGGATTCTTTACGGATATCGTAAACTCGCTGATCATCACCCTGTTCATGAATCTGCTGTAAGACAGATGTCCTCTCTTTTCGCCTTTGTATCCGTCAAACTTGCGGGCCGCCCGGCGTGCGGCCCCTACGGGTTCAGGATTACAACATTCCAATAATTTCCATTTTATTTCTTTAATTCAATTTCAATTCAATTCAACTCATTTTTTGAGTTGATATCATTGATTCAATTCATTTATTGAGTTAAAATGAATTGAATCCCTTTTGATATTTGTTTAATGAGTTGAATTAAGTTGAATTCTTTTATTGAAACAGGCAGGTGTTACGATGCAGACAGACAATTTACCAAAAAAAGAATCACTGTCTATTGAATTTAAGAGCGACCGGGGGAATAGCGGAAAAGGGTATCCTGTCAATGATTTGATCGATGAAATCGTTGGAATGACCAATACGGAAGGCGGCACTCTTTATCTGGGTATAGAGGATGATGGCCGTATCACCGGAATCATATCTGCTCATCAGGATCCGATCAGATTGGCAGCTTTAATTGCCAACAAGACCCGCCCCTCTCTTTCTGTCCGTACCGAAGTGATTTATGCACAAAATTTACCCATTATGGCAATCCATATTCCCAAAAGCTATTCTATTGTTGCTTCTGCTTCTGGTAAAATTTTAAAAAGAAGATTGAAAATCGATGGAACCCCGGAAGTCATTCCCATGTATCCTTATGAGATCTATACTCGGCTCTCTGATTTGCGGAAGCTTGACTTTTCAGCACAGCCCATTAAGGACGGATCCCTGGAAGACTTGGATCCAAATCAACTTATCAGGTTACGGGAAACCATCCAGAACCAGAATGGGGAGCAGTCTTTACTCACCTTAACTGATGAAGAACTGGCACAGGCCTTGCAGTTTACAGCACGCGTAGGAGAAAAGGTCTATCCAACATTAACTGGTCTGCTCTTGATCGGTAAAGAAAACAGTTTACGAAAACTTGTTCCAACGGCAAAAGCGGATTTTCAAGTACTCCAAGGAACCAACGTCGTTATCAACGAATCTTACTGTAAACCAATTATCGAATTGGTTGAATTATTCTCCGAATATATGAAGCCCTGGAATCCGGAAAAGGAATTTGACTATGGCCTTTTTAGAATACCCATTCCAGAATTTTCTAAGCCAGCTTTTCGTGAAGGTTTAATCAACGCATTCGCGCATCGGGATTATTCTGTACTGGGATCAGTCCATGTGCAACTGACAGATGAAGGATTAACTATAAGCAGTCCGGGAGGATTCATTGATGGTATTTCTTTGGATAATTTATTGACGGCTGAACCTTATGGGCGGAACCCCACCTTATCAGATGCCTTAAAAAGAATTGGTCTGGCTGAAAGGACGGGACGCGGTATAGATCGTATTTTTGAAGGTTCCATTACTTTTGGCCGACCTTGGCCAGATTATTCTGCATCCACTACAAAAAATGTGGTTCTCTTCATTCCACGTGCCAAAGCCGATCTGCCTTTTATCCGAATGGTCATGGATGAGCAAAAAAGTATCGGACATCCTCTTTCCATCAATACGTTACTGGTACTTTCAGCTCTTTACAGTGAACGGAAAATGAGCAGCAAAGATTTATCTGAAAAGACCCATATCCAACTTTCCAGACTTAAACCAATGATGGAAATGTTGATTGAACGCGGTTTGGTGGAAGAAATAGGCAGAGGACATAACCGCATGTTTATGTTGGGATGCAGCCCTTACACAAAGACAGGCAAAGCAAAAGAATATACCAGACAGCGCGGCATTGATTCAGTCCGCTTCCCAGAAATGGTTCTGACCCTTGCAAAACGTCAGAATGGCAGCATCACAAAAAACGATGTAGTAGAGTTGCTGCATATTACGAAAACTCAAGCTTATACCATTCTACAAACATTATGTAAAGAAAAGAAATTGAAGATTATTGGAAAAGGGAGATATTCGTATTATAAAATCGTACAGTAGGGGAAAACACAAAAGTTCAGAACCGCCCTACAGCTTTTTTCCAATAGAATCAATGTGCCTATTCAAAAAATCTGCCTGCAGATTTTATCATCCGGCCGTTGACCGTTAACCGTTTGCCGCTGACAAAAAAAGCCTGCTGCCCGTGTAGAAGACATCCACGGACAGCAAGCTTTTTTTATTCTCCTATTTTCTCCACCACCCACATAAGTCCTGCCACAATTGTCAGGAACAGGACCAGTGCCCGGCCCCGGTCTTTAATGTCGAAACGGGTTTTGGGACGGCGGAGGAATTCTTGGAACCCTCTCCATTTCTGCCGGAGGGTGGGCTTGGGTGCCTTATTCATAGCGCAAGGCGTCGATGGGATCCAGGAGGGCTGCCTTCTTGGCCGGATAGAGGCCGAAGAACAGGCCGATGCCCACGGAGAACACCACAGAGATAATGGTGGCTGCAATGGAAATCACAATGGGCCAGCCAATGATCTTGGCAGCAATCACCGAAATCACCGTCCCCAGGATCATGCCAGTGGTGCCCCCGGTGACCCCGATCACCATGGATTCCACCAGGAACTGGAGCAGGATGTCGTGATAGGTGGCCCCCAGGGCTTTTCGGATGCCGATTTCCCGGGTCCGTTCCGTAACGGACACCAGCATGATGTTCATGATACCGATGCCCCCCACCAGGAGGCTGATTCCGGCCACAATGGCCAGCAGCAGGGTAATGGACCCGGTGGTCTCCTGGGCGGTCTTGATGATTTCCGTCAGATCCCGGACGGAAAAGTCGTCATCCATTCCCGTCTTGATCTTGTGCCGGGTCCGGAGGAGCGTCACCACATCGGACTGGACCTGGGACACGGTGTTTTCATTCTCGCACTGGATGGTAATGTTCCGGATATAGGTGAGCCCCATGAGCCGCTGCATGGCTGTGGTCAGGGGAACGAACACAATGTCATCCTGGTCCTGTCCCATAGCCGACTGTCCCTTGGAAGCCAGCACCCCAATCACCGTAAAGGGAGCCTTGTTGATCCGCATGATCTGGCCCACAGCATTCCCGTCCGGGAACAGGGTATCCGCCACGGTCTTCCCGATGACGCACACCCGTTCCCGTCCGTTCATATCCCGCTGGCTGTACATCCGCCCCTGATCTATGGAATAATTCCGGATGGACAGGATGTTGGGGGTGACACCCTGGACCTGGGAGGTCCAGTTCTGGTTCCCGGCCACCAGCTGATAGCTGGCCTGCACCCCCGGGGCCACATACTTGATGCCGTCCACGTTCTTTTCGATGGCCTTGGCATCCTCGTAGGTCAGTTTGGCCCCGCTGCCGCTGGCGATCCGCTGGCCATTGGCCGTCCGGCCGCCGCTCATAACGATCAGCAGGTTGCTGCCCATGCTGGTGATGTTTTCCTTGACCTTCTGCTGCATCCCCAGTCCCAGGGATACCATGGCGATGACGGCGCCCACCCCGATGATGATCCCCAGCATAGTCAGGAAGGTCCGGATCTTGTTGGCCAGCATCCCTTCAAAGGCCATTTTCACACATTCTCTAAACAACCACCTGACCTCCTCCCTCTTTCTCTTCCGTCAGCCGGCCGTCCCGCATCACCAGGATTCGCTGGGTCATGGCCGCCAGTTCCGGTTCGTGAGTAACCATGATCACTGTTTTCCCCTCCTGGTTCAGCTTCTCGAAGATGTCGATGATCTCCAGGGTGGATTTGGTGTCCAGGTTCCCGGTGGGTTCGTCGGCCATGATGATGGCCGGATTGTTGATGAGGGCCCGGGCAATGGCCACCCGCTGCCGCTGGCCCCCGGACATTTCGTTGGGTTTGTGATACATCCGGGACCCCAGCCCCACATTGGTCAGGGCCTGTTCCGCCCTTTTGGTCCGCTCTTCCAGGTTCACCCCGGCGTAAATCAGGGGCAGGGCCACATTTTCCACCGCCGTCAGCCGGTTCAGCAGGTTGAAGCTCTGGAACACGAATCCAATCCGCCGGTTCCGGGTCCGGGCCAGTTCATCGTCAGTGTAGTTGGCGATGTTCTTTCCCTCCAGATAATATTCCCCGGAAGTGGGCCGGTCCAGACAGCCCAGGATGTTCATCATGGTGGATTTTCCGCTGCCGGAAGGCCCCACAATGGAAGTGAATTTGCCCTGTTCGAAATCCACTGTTACATGGTTCAGGGCATAGACGATGGTATCCCCCATCTGATAGCTTTTTACAATGTCTTTCAGTTCAATGACGTTCATGGCTGTCCTCCCGTCTCTTAGATCGGAGGCCCCATCCGTCTGTTGTTGGTGCCGCCGGTGGCCTTGGTGGTCTTCACCACCAGTTCATCCCCAGGCTGGAGATTCCCCTGGACCGCCACCCGGTCTTCCCCGGTAAGCAGCACCTGCACCGGCACCTTCCGGCTGGTGTTGGTGGCCTTGTCATAGACCAGCACATACTTTTCCCCATTCTCCGTATGGAGGCACTTGTTGGAAACAGTCAGGGCATCCTGGATTTCATCCACGATCACATTGGCCCGGGCGGTCATGGTGGGCAGCAGCTTCCCTTCCGAATTTTCCACATCCACATAGCAGGTGTAGTAGTTTACGTTGTTGGTGGTGGTGGCGCTGCGGCCGATCAGGCTGATGGTTCCCTTGAAGGTTTCATTGGGATAGGCGTCCACGGTGAACTCCACGGTCTGCCCCTGTTTGATCTGGCCGATATCCGATTCATCCACCATCAGGTAGATCTGCATTTTGTCCAGGTTGGCCACACTCATCAGTACCTGAGGCGTGGAAATACCGGAGGATACGGTCTGCCCCACAGGAGTGGGTTTACCGATTACATACCCGTCAATGGGAGTGCTGATCACCGTATCATTCACATTGGACGTAGCCTGTTCATATTCTGCTTTGGCCACCCGATAATTGGCTTCTGCCGTATCGAATACGCTTTGAGCAATGGCCCCCTGTTCCAGCAGGGCCTGGTCCCGTTCGTAGGTGGCCTGTTTGTCTGCCAGAGCAGCCCGCTTCATTTCCTGGGTGGCCTTCAAAGAGGTGTCATCCAGTTTCACCAGAGCCTGGCCCGCGGTCACATGCTGGTTTTCCGTTACATAGACCTGGACGATACGGCCGGTGATCTTGGAGTTGATATCCACGTTGTCCAGGGCTTTCAGGGCCCCGGTGGCGGAAATGGTCTTCCGCAGATCCCCCCGCTGCACGGCATCGGTCCTGGTGGCCGCCACGGCCTCCTGGGTCTTTTTGACCTGGTAGTACTTGTAGCCGCCGGCCCCGCCGGCAATCAGGACTGCCAGGACTATCAGCAGCACTTTATGCTTCTGCACGATGTTCACGCTGTTTTCCCTCCATCATCCTCCTGCTCCTGCAGGAAAAAAAAAGCACGGATGTACAGAGAATGGCTCTCCATACATCCGTTCCCTCATTCTCTTATGGATACTGCTATTGTATAAAAGATTTATGAATCTCCCATGAACAGTCTGTAAACAACTCAGAAATTCTTACTGTCCATGCATGGTCGTTCCGGTCATTTCCGGACCTGGCCATTGCCGTTGACCAGATATTTGGTGGTGGTCAGTTCCGGCAGACCCATGGGCCCTCTGGCATGGAGTTTCTGGGTGCTGATGCCGATTTCCGCCCCGAAGCCGAATTCGAACCCGTCAGTGAACCGGGTGGAGGCGTTCACATACACCGCTGCCGCATCCACCAGCTGCTGGAACTTCCGGGCATTTTCATAGTTGTCCGTGACAATGGCTTCCGAATGGCCGGTGCCGTACCGGCGGATGTGGGCCACGGCCTCTTCCAGGCTGTCCACCACCTTCACGGAAAGCCTCAGGTCACCGTATTCCGTGGCCCAGTCCTCGTCCGTGGCAGGCTGCACGTCTCCGCTGTAGCCCTGGGTCCGGGCATCCCCCAGGATGGTCACATGGGCCTTTTTGTAAGCCTCCAGCATGGCCGGCAGGAAAGCGTCCGCAATGTCCTTGTGGACCAGCAGGGTTTCCATGGCATTGCAGGTGGAAGGCCGGTTCACTTTGGCGTTCATGGCGATTTCCACCGCCATGGGCACATTGGCATAGGCATCCACATAGGTGTGGCACACCCCGGCGCCAGTTTCAATCACCGGCACAGAGGCGTTGTGGACCACGTTCTTGATCAGTCCGGCCCCGCCCCGGGGAATCACCACATCCACCAGGCCTTCCAGATGGATCAGTTCATCCACCGCAGCCCGGTCCGGCACATTGACGAACTGAACCGATCCCTGGGGCAGTCCCGCCTTTTCCCCGTAGGCAATCAGCACATCGCTGACGGCCTTGTTGGAATGGAGGGCTTCCCTGCCCCCCTTCAGGATCACAGCATTGCCGCTTTTCACGCACAGGGCAATGGCGTCGGCGGTCACATTGGGCCGGGCTTCATAGATGATCCCGATGACCCCCAGAGGTACGGAAATCTTGGTGATAGTCAGTCCGTTGGCCAGATTGGCCCCGCTGAGGATCCGCCCCACCGGATCCGGCAGCCCGGCCACCTGCCGGATGCCTTTGGCCATCTGGACCAGCCGGTCATGGGTCAACAGCAGCCGGTCCAGGAGAGAGTCCCGGAGCCCGGATTTCCGGCCTTCTTCCATATCCACGGCATTGGCTTCCAGGATGGCCTTTTCTTCCGCCAAGAGCCCGTCCGCCATACTTTCCAGGATCGCATTCTTTACCCGGGTATTCAGGATGCCCAGTTCCAGAGAAGCCTTTTTGGCGGCTTCTCCCTGGGTCCGCACCATTCCCACTTCATACATGGTTTCCGCCCCCTCTTACAATACCACCAGGTTGTCCCGGTGGATGACTTCATCATAATGTTTGTAGCCGATCTTTTCTTCGATCTGGCTGGTCTTGCAGCCTTTGATCAGATTCAGGTCTTCCGAGTTGTAGTTGGTCATGCCCCGGGCCAGTTCATGGTCTTCCTGATCCCGGACACTCACCGTGTCCCCGCTGTCGAAGCTGCCTTCCACAGCGGTAATGCCCACCGGCAGGATGCTGCAGCTCCCCTTTTGACGCAGGGCTTTGGCCAGCCCCTCATCCACAATGATCTTTCCGCTGATCTTGGACCCGAAAGCCAGCCACTGGTTCCGGAACCGGAGATGGTTTTCCCGAGGGACGAACAGAGTCCCCACTGGTTCTCCTCTCATGATCCGACGAAGGATTTCCAGATCCTCTCCGTTGGCAATGATCAGGGCAATGCCGGCGCTCATGGCATTCTTGGCCGCCTGGAGCTTGGTGAGCATGCCGCCGGTGGCATTCTTGGATCCGGCTCCTCCGGCAGTGGCTTCGATTTCCGGCGTCACTTCCTCCACCACAGAAACCAGTTTGGCCTCAGGATGGGTCTTGGGATTGGCGGTATAGAGTCCGTCAATGTCCGACAGCAGGATGTCCAGATCCGCATCCGCCAGGCTGGCCACCAGGGCGGACAGGTTGTCATTGTCCCCGATCTTGAATTCATCGATGGCCACCACGTCGTTTTCGTTGATGATGGGGATCACCCCCCAGGAAATCATCTCCTGGAGCGCATTCCGGGCATTGGCATAGCTGTGCCGGTTCACCATATCCGACTTGGTCAGCAGCACCTGAGCCACCACCTGGCCGTATTCCCCGAAAAGCCGTTCGTAAATATGCATCAGGATGCCCTGGCCCACAGCGGCACAGGCCTGTTTCCCTGGAATGGTGGAAGGCTTGGCGTCCAGGCCCATCCGGCCCACCCCGGCTGCTCCGGCCCCGGAAGACACCAGGATCATTTCTTTCCCCTGGTTCTGGAGGTCCGTCATGATCCGGGCCAGTTTCTCGATTTTTTCATAGTTGATCTTGCCGTTGGGATAAGTAATGGTACTGGTCCCGACTTTCACCACCACACGTTTGACTTCTGCCATCTTGGCGCGATCCATGGAATCAACCCCTTTGTGCATACAGACAGAACCTGCTTTTCAGGCCCCGCTTCCCCTTACTGCTCTTCATAATCGAAGACCATGTCTCCGATTTTCACCGACTGGCCTTCCTGGATGCCCTTTTCCTTCAGGGCCTTTTCAATCCCCAGTCTCCGCCAGATCAGCTGGAACCGGTACACCGCTTCCTCGTTGTCGAAATTGGTCATGGCCACCAGCCGTTCGATGTTCTTCCCTTTCACTTCGAAATCCGCATCTTCCGTATCCCGCAGGATGGTAAAGGAATCCGGATCCGCTTCTTCCACTTTGCCGATGTCGATGACTTCCTCTTCCGCCGGAGCCTTCTGGAGCATCTCATAGGCCTTCCACATGATTTCCCGGAGCCCCTGACCGGTGGCGGCAGAGGCTTTCATAATGGGATACCCCTGGGCCGTCACATAGGCTTCCAGCTTTTTGAAGTTCTCTTCCGCATCGGGCAGGTCCATTTTGTTGGCCACCACCAGCATGGGCCGTTTGGCCAGCTTTTCGCTGTAGAGGACCAGCTCTTCATTGATCTTCTTGAAATCCTCCACCGGATCCCGGCCTTCGCAGCCGCTTACATCCACTACATGGAGGATCACCCGGGTCCGTTCGATATGCCGGAGGAAGTCATGGCCAAGGCCCACACCCTGGGACGCCCCTTCAATGAGCCCCGGCAGGTCCGCCAGTACGAAGCTGGTTTCCGCATCCAGCCGGACCACTCCCAGCACGGGGGTCAGGGTGGTGAAGTGATAGGCCGCCACTTCCGGACGGGCAGCGGATACCCGGGCCACAATGGAGGATTTCCCCACGCTGGGATACCCGACCATGCCCACATCCGCCAGCATCTTCAGTTCCAGCCGGAGCCAGCCCTTGGTCCCCGGTTCGCCTTTTTCCGCAAAAGTGACCCCCTGCTTGGTGCTGGTCACATAGCAGGCATTCCCTTTGCCGCCCCGGCCGCCCCGGGCAGCCACAAACTGGTCTCCCGGATGGGCCAGATCCGCCAGGGCCACCCCGGTGGCATCGTCATAGACCACGGTCCCCAGAGGCACTTTCACTTCCACATTGGGCGCCTTAGCCCCGGTGCAGTTCTTGGCCGCCCCGTTGCCGCCCCGCTGGGCCACGAACTTCCGCTTGTAGCGGAAATCCACCAGGGTATTCAGATCCTTGTCCGCCACCAGCACCACGGAACCGCCCCGGCCTCCGTTGCCTCCGTCCGGGCCCCCGCAGGCCACATATTTCTCTCTCCGGAAACTGGAAGCACCGTCGCCACCGGATCCGGCTTCCACATAAATTCTTGCTTTATCCGTAAACAGCATGTTACACCTTTGCCTTTCTTTCTGTAAAAACAGTAATTGATTAATATCTTATTATATAATATCAGGGCGGAAATGCCTAGAGGGTCCCGGCTTTCCTCCCGGATATCTCCGATTTTCTTCCGTTTTTTCAAAAACACCTTGACAGATTTTTCTCTTTCCCGTATAATAATGACTGTTCGGTAATGACTCCGTAGCTCAGCTGGATAGAGCGTTTGGCTACGAACCAAAAGGTCGAGTGTTCGAATCACTCCGGGGCCACCAATTGAATGTACAAGAAGCTGTTGCAAATGCAACAGCTTCTTTTTTTGTGCCGTACCATTTTATACAAAAACTGTAACTTTTTCAGCCGCTTTCTGATTTTTCTTGCATATTTTTAGAAAAATGCTATGATAAAGCCAAGAAAGGAAATCCAACCAAAGACAGGGAAGGTTGGAAGTTCCGAAAGACAGGAGGGGTTTCCAATGGGCCTAGATAAAAAGATCGCGAAAGCAATCGTTGCCGGATTGGTTGTTGCTTCCTCTTTTGGTACGGTTGTTCCCGCAATGGCTGCACCAGCCGTAAAAGATACCATTGCCAGCAAACAGGCTGCGATTGATGCTGCAGCGAAGGTCGTACCGCCTGAAGCGGTGCTGACAAGTGCGAAGACGGATGATGCAAAGTTTGATCTGGAGTATCTGGTTCCCGATACCCTGCAGCGGTACGAAATCGTTGTGGACCGGGCCACCAGCAAGGTACGGAGTGCCGTCATCAAGACGAGCAACTATCCTGGATCCGTTACGGTGAACAAAACGGAAGCTGATGTGAAAGGAACCATATTGGCAGACTATCCGGATGCCAAGAATATTGTGGTCACGAAATATACAGACGATAAAAGCGGTACACCGTTTGTGATTTACAAAGCCACTTTCGAAACTGCAACCTTTACCGGGACTGCTCTTTTGAACCCGGCAACTGCGTTGATCGGTTATCAGGAATTGAAATTCAAGTAAGCCAATTGGCTTTTGGGGTGAGTCCAAAATACAGGATCGTGTAAGTACGAACAGAAATGATTATTGGGGTGAGTCCAAAATACAATTGAGTGAGAAAGACCTTGAAACTTTGACAACTGAATACAGAGAATGATCCCAGGAGCGGTAAGCTGGCTCCTGGGATCGTTGTTTTATGACCTTGCTTTTTTCTGTTCCACACGTTACAATATCCATAATCTGCTCCCTGCGTACAAGGTGAACCGAGTACTAAGGCAGTACAGGAACGAATCACAGGGGGAGCTGGGCCTTTTTCAGGCCGGGCTCCTTTTTTCTATTTCAGAGGGAGCGAAGGGGAGGAAAAAATGACCATACCGTACAATCCTGCATCTCCGAAAGCGGATGAATTCATCAACCACCAGGAAATCCTGGACACCCTGGCCTTTGCAGATAAGCAGAGCAAAGACCTGGACTACTGCCGGAGCCTTCTGGAAAAAGCCCGGACCCTGAAAGGCCTCACCCACCGGGAAGCTTCCGTGCTCCTGGCCTGCGAAGACCCCTCCATCCTGGAAGGGATCTATGACCTGGCCCGGGAAATCAAGGACAAGATCTACGGCCAGCGGATCGTGCTCTTTGCCCCTCTGTATCTGTCCAACTACTGCGTCAACGGCTGTGTGTACTGCCCCTATCACATGAAGAACAAACACATTGCCCGGAAGAAGCTCACCCAGGACGAAATCCGGAAAGAAGTCATTGCCCTCCAGGACATGGGCCACAAACGGCTGGCCCTGGAAGCCGGGGAAGATCCGGTGAACAACCCCATTGACTACATCCTGGAATGCATCCATACCATCTACAGCATCAAACACAAAAACGGCGCCATCCGCCGGGTGAACGTGAACATCGCCGCCACCACCGTGGAAAACTACCGGAAGCTGAAGGAAGCCGGTATCGGCACCTACATCCTGTTCCAGGAAACCTACCATAAAGAAAACTACGAAAAGCTCCATCCCACCGGTCCCAAACATGACTATGCCTACCATACGGAAGCCATGGACCGGGCCATGGAGGGGGGCATCGACGACGTGGGAGTCGGGGTGCTGTTCGGCCTCAATATGTACCGGTATGACTTTGCCGGCCTGCTGATGCACAAGGAACACCTGGAAGCCATGTTCGGGGTAGGGCCCCACACCATCAGCGTGCCCCGAATCCGTCCGGCCGACGACATTTCCGTCCAGTCCTTCCCCAACGCCATTTCTGATGCCATGTTCAAGAAGATCGTGGCCATCCTGCGGATCACCGTTCCCTACACCGGGATCATCATTTCCACCCGGGAATCCGCTGCCACCCGGAAAGCTGTACTGGAAGTGGGGGTTTCCCAGATCAGCGGCGCTTCCCGGACCAGCGTAGGAGGCTATGCAGAAGAGGAAGAAGAAGATTCCGCCCAGTTTGAAGTAAATGACAACCGGACCCTGGACCAGGTGATCAACTGGCTCCTCACCGACGGGTACATCCCCAGCTTCTGCACCGCCTGCTACCGGGCCGGCCGCACCGGGGACCGGTTCATGAGCCTGGCCAAAACGGGAGAAATCTCCAACTGCTGCCAGCCCAATGCCCTGCTGACCCTCCGGGAATACCTGGACGACTACGCCTCCCCGGAAACCCGCCAGAAAGGCATGGAAGCCATCCAAAGAGAACTGAACCACATTCCCAACCCGCAAGTAAGAGCCACCTGCGAATCCTATCTCCAGAAAATCGATGGAGGGGAACGGGATTTCCGGTTCTAATAGTAAAAAAAAGGGTGTTGCACGTTGCGTGCAACACCCTTTTTTGTCAGCTGACCGTTGTCCAGGGGGCTGCTCCACAGCCCCCTACCAACTCCTGCTGGAGCCCCCGCCGCCTCCGGAGCCGCCCCCGTAGCTGCCGCCTCCGAAGCCTCCTCCGCCGAAGCCGCCGCCTCCGCGGCCGCCGCCCCGGAAAAAGAACAGGTAAAAGAGGAAACGGAACAGGGCGCCTCCCAAAAGCACCCGGTCCAGGAGAAACAGGATCAGGATCCCCAGGAGCCCGGCCCCTGCCATAAGGGGAGATACGGTCACACTGTCCCCCTGTTTGGCCGGCAGGGTCTTTTCCACCTGCAGGTCCTGAGGGGTAAGATTATACTCTTTCAGCACCATCTGGAGGATGGCCGAATAGGCATTCAGGATGCCCCGGTCATAATCCCCCTGACGGAAATAGGGCAGCATGGCCTGGTCCTGGATCCGTCCGGTGAGCCCGTCCGGCAGGGCGCCTTCCAGCCCATACCCTACCTCGATCCGGCTTTTCCGGTCCTGGACTGCCACCAGCAGCAGGACCCCGTTGTTCTTTTCCTTGTCCCCGATCCCCCACTGACGGAGCACCGTCAGGGAATAGTCCTCCAGGGACTGGCCCCGGAGGCTGGGCACCGTCAGCACCACAATCTGGGCCTTGGTCTTTTGAGCCAGGGCCGTACTGTAGGCACGGATGGTGTCCCGGGTGCTCCGGGACAGGACCCCCGCCTGGTCCTGGACATAGATGCTGGATGTGGGCCGGGGCGGGACCTGGGCTGCCGCTCCTGCCTGGAGCGGGGCAAAGACCATTTGGCAGACCAGCACCAGAAGCAGCAGCAGCCGTTTCATAGGCCTCCTCCTTTCATGGTGTTCCCCCGGTTAAAACTTCACCTGGGGCGCCTTCTGGGCCTGGGGATCCGCCTTGAAATAGCTCCGTTCCTGGAAGCCCATCATCCGGGCCACCAGCACCGTGGGGAAGCTTTTGATCTTGGCGTTGTAGGCCTGGGCCGCATCGTTGTAGTCCTTACGGGCCACCGCCAGCCGGTTTTCCGTCCCGGCCAGTTCATCCTGGAGCTGGATGAAGTTGGTATTGGCCTTCAGCTGGGGATAGTTTTCGGAAATGGCCAGAAGCCGGCTCAAAGCACTGCTCAGTTCCCCATTGGCCTGGGCCGCTTCGCTTACGTTCTGGGCCCCTGCCAGTTTGGCCCGGGCATTGGCCACATCGGTGAACACCTGGCTTTCATGAGCGGAATATCCCTTCACCGTATTCACCAGGTTGGGGATCAGATCACTCCGCCGCTGGAGCTGGGTTTCCACCTGGCTCCATTTTCCATTGACATTTTCGTTGGCGGTGACCACCCCGTTGTAGGACCCGAAGATCCACCCGGCCAGCAGCAGGACCACCGCAAAGAAAATCACCAGACCTTTTTTCATCTGTCCGTTCCTCCTTGTAAAGAACTGTCAAAATTTCCTTCTCTACTCTGCATGGTATCCGATTTTTGTAACCCTGTCAATGTCAAAAAGTCAAACTTCTTGTGAATTAAGGGGGGTGCTGCTCAGCAGCACCCCCTAATTCAGATTCTCCACAAACAGCTTGATCAACAGCAGGGTGTGGGGCTGATAGGCCAGATCGGCCAGGCAGGACCCCACCACCGGCACGATCAGGAAGGCTTTCCGGCTCATGCCGTACTGGTCCGCCAGAACCGTCATGTTCACCATGGCAGAGGGCACCGCCCCCAGCCCGTGGCCGCAGAGACCGGCGCACATCACCGCCGCATCGTAGTTGCTCCCCAGCAGCCGGAACACCACAAAATAGCACATGGTCAGCATGAAGGCCACCTGGGCCAGCACAATGAGCATGACCCCGCTGAGGATCCCGGCCATTTCCCACAGTTTCAGGGACATGAGCACAATGGCCAGATACAGGTTCAGCATGATTTCCCCGAAGGACCCCACCAGGGATTCACTGAACCGGTATACCTGGAACTTTTCATTCAGATTCCGGACCAGCACCCCCACAAACATGGCGCACACATAACTGGGGAAGGTCATGTTCAGCAGGATTCCCACCCCCTGGGCCAGCCATACCCCCAGGCCCATGCAGATCAGGATCACCGCCACATTGATCAGGATGTCCAGCTTGGCCATCTGCTGATGGGTCAGTTCCCTGGGCTTTTCCGGAAGGGGCTGGACCTCTTCCGTGTCTTCCGAATGGAGATGGTATTTTTCAATGAGGAAACGGCCCATGGGCCCTCCGCACATCACCGCCGCAATGAGCCCGAAGGTGGCGGCGGACGCCCCCACTTCCATACTGGCGGGATACCCCATTTTCAGGAAGGTGCTCCCGTAGGCCCCGGCGGCCCCATGGCCTCCCACCATGGAAATGGCGGAAGACAGCAGGGCATAGGCCGGTTCCAGGCCGATCACATGGCCTACGGCAAGGCCGATGAGATTCTGGCACAGGGAGATGAAGGCGGTAATCAGCCAGTAGATCAGCAGCAGTTTCCCGCCTTTGTTCACCCCTTTGCTGAAGGCAGACAGCTTGGCGCCCAGTCCCACCGCCGTAAAGAAGGAAATCATAAAGGGGATCTGGAACTGGGTATCGAATTCCATCTGGAACAGCCCGGTTTCGTGGCCCAGGAACACCAGGAGCATGGCCAGGGTGCCCCCTACCACCGGTGCAGGAAGGCAGTATTTCCGCAGCAGCCGGCTCTGTCCCTTCAGCCACACCCCCAAAAGCAGCATCACCGCTGCCAGGGCGGTGGTGCAGATGCCATCCGCCCGGATGGTCAATATTCCCTCGGACAGGGAAATAAACATGGTGTCACGTCCTTAGCGATTTTTCTTCCAGAAATCTTCCATAAAGTCCACCAGTGCCTGGACACCTTCCAGCGGCATGGCGTTGTAGATGGAAGCCCGGATGCCCCCTACGGCCCGGTGGCCCTTCAGCCCTGCCATGCCGCGAGCCTTGGCTTCTTCCACGAACCGGGTTTCCAGGTCTTTGGTGGGCAGATTGAAGGTCACGTTCATCAGAGACCGGCTGTCCTTCTGGGCATGGCCCTTGTAGAAGTCCGGATGGGCATCCAGCACGTCATAGACCTTTCTGGCCTTGGCGATGTTCCGCTTTTCCACCTTCTCCAGGCCTCCCTGGTCCAGCAGCCACTGGGACATGAGATCCACCAGATAGATGCCGAATACCGGCGGGGTATTGTAGGTGGAATCGTGGTCCGCATAGGTTTCGTAGTTCATCATAATGGGCAGCTGAGGATCCCGTCCCTTCAGGAAATCCTTTTTGGCCATGACCACCGTGACCCCTGCAGGACCGATGTTCTTCTGAGCCCCGTTGTAGATCAGGGAAAACTTGTCCAGGGGGATGGGCCGGCTGAGGATGTCAGAAGACATGTCCACGATCAGGGGCACATCTCCCGTATCCGGATAGTCAAAATATTCCAGGCCTTCTGCGGTGCAGTTCCCGGTAAGATGGAGATAGGCGCAGTTGTCCGGCAGCACCAGTTCTTCCGGCCGGGGCACCCGGTCCAGGCCCGTGGCCTTGCTGCTGTACACTTCCACCGCATTTCCCACTTTATGGGCTTCCTTGATGGCCTTTTCAGAGAAGGTGCTGGTAATGGCATAAGCCGCGGTCTTCCCGGGGGTCAGGAAGTTCATGGGGATCATGGAGAACTGCAGGGTGGCCCCGCCGCCCATGAACATTACGCTCCAGCTGTCATCCATGCCCAGCAGTTTTTTGATATGGTCCTGGGCCTGGTCGTTCACTTCCTCGAACAGGGGGCTCCGGTGGCTGATTTCCAGCATGGACATGCCGCTTCCCTTGTAATCCAGCAGTTCCCGCTGGGCCTGTTCCAGCACCGGCAGGGGCATCATGGAGGGCCCTGCCCCAAAATTAAAGATTCTTCCCATCTTGTTCATCTCCTATTAAGTGTACAGTCAGTGCGTCCCGGAGCTTCGGTTCAAACCAGGTGGATTTGGGAGGCATCACCAGTCCCTTGTCCGCCACCGTCATCAGCTGATCCATGGAAGTGGGGTACAGGGAGAAAGCCACGGTGGCATCTTCCCCGTCCACCGCGTCTTCCAGGGCTCCCAGCCCCCGTACGCCTCCCACAAAGTCGATCCGGGGATCCGTCCGGGGATCGTCGATGCCCAGCACCGGTGCCAGCAGATTGTCCTGGAGGATGCTTACATCCAGGGAATGGATGGGGTCAGCGGTGGGATAGGTATCCGGTTTGGCGGTCAGCCGGTACCACTGGCCGCTGATATACATGCCGAAGGTGTGAGGAACCTGAGGTTCCACCGGCCGGTCGTCCTTTTCCAACAGGAAGTTTTCCTGGACCATTTCCAGGAACTTCTCTTCGCTCAGTTCTCCCAGATCCCGGACAACCCGGTTGTAGGGCAGGATATGGAGCATGTTGGAGGGGAAAATCACGGACAGCACGTAGTTGTATTCTTCCTTTCCGGTCTGGCCCGGCCGTTTGGCCAGTTCTTCCGCCACCCGCAGGGCTGCGGCGCACCGGTGATGGCCGTCAGCGATGTACAGTTCCGGCACCTGCTGGAACAGACGGGTCACTTCCTTTACCTTCAGGGGTTCGCTGATCACATACAGGGTGTGGCGGATCTTGTCATCCCCTACAAAATTGTACACCGGCGTATGGCTGCCCATGTATTCCAGCAGGAAAGCGGTCAAAAGTCCCTTGCTTCGGTAGGCCAGGAACACCGGCCCGGTCTGGGCTTTGGTGGACAGAATGTGATTCACCCGGTCCGTTTCCTTCACCTGGCGGGTCAGTTCATGGCGTTTGATGATCCCTTCTTTATATTCCTTCAGAGAGGCGGCAGCCACCAGACCGATCTGGATATAGGCCCCCATCTGCTGCCGGTAGATATAGTAGCAGGGCTGGGGATCCTGTTTCATCTGGCCTTTGGCCACATAGTCCTCCAGGTTTTCCCGGGCTTTGGCATAAACCCTGGGATCTGATTCTGCCACATTTTCCGGCAGATCCGCTTCTGCCCGGGTGACCCGGACGAAACTCAGAGGATTCTTTTTCAGGATATCCCGTGCTTCCTGGGTGCTCATTACATCATAAGGTAATTCAGCAATCTGACTGACCAGTTCCGGAACCGGACGCAGGGCAGCAAAAGGTCTGATTTCTGCCATAATTATCACTCCCGAATGATAGCTTTGATTTTTGGGTGCTTTTCGTAACAAAAGTCCCTCTGCAATATTGTGTCATAGGCTCATTATACCATATTTGCGTTTTTATAGTAAAAATTCGTAAACTGGTATATAATATGGGACAAAGAATTCTGTATCCAATATACAAAGAAAGAGGAGTTTTGTTCATGGCTTATATTACACGGCGTGTACTGCAGAAAGACGCTCCCATTATCCTGGGGTACTGGGTCCTGGGAATGGCCTGCGGCATGTTGGGAGAAAAGGCCGGCCTGAATCCCTTCCATATGTTCATTATGAGCGTGCTGGCCTTTGCCGGCAGTTCCCAGTTCATCGGGATCGCCATGATGCTCCAGAGTGCCTCCTATATTTCCATTGCTCTCACCATCCTGATGGTGAACCTCCGGTATTCCCTGTTCACCTCCACTCTGGCTCCTCTGATCTCCCAAAAATCAGGACTCTACACCGGGCTGTTCGCCTATGGTACCACAGATGAGACCTTTGCGGTGAACCTTTCTTCCTTCCAGGAAGGGCAGGACCACTGGACCCATGAAGAAGCGCTGGGCCTGGATATCCTCAGTATGGGGGTGTGGGCAGTGGCCAACGCCTTCGGCTGCTATGCCTCCCGGCTGATCCACCTGGATCTGTCCCTGGTGTCCTACATCCTTACCGCCATGTTCCTGGGGATCTGGTCCAACTACCTGAAGAACCGGACCATGGTGATCACCGGCCTGACTGCCGGGATCCTGGCTGTGGTGCTGTCCCAGGTGGTGCCCTACAAGCTCCATATCGTCCTGGCGTCCCTGATTCCTTCCGGACTGGCCGCCTGGGTATACCTGAAGCATGAAAAGAAAATCCAGCCGGAAAAAGCGCCGGAAGCGGAAGAAGACTGCGGGCCTGTGGAAGGAGGCAGTGAAGCATGAGTGAAACCTATATCCTCATCGTGATCCTGATTATGGCTCTCACCGGCTTCCTGCCCCGGGTGATCCCCATGGCCATTATCCGGAAGCATCCCATTCCCCACTGGTTCAAGGTGTGGCTGAATTTTGTGCCTCCGGCCATTTTCGGAGCCCTGGTGTTCCCGGATATTTTCCTCACAGAAGGCCACCTGAACCTGTCCCTCCACAACATACCACTGTTGACCACCCTGCTGATCACTCCCCTGGTATTGAAGACCAAATCCCTGGGCGTAGCAGTGCTGGCCGGAGGCGGCGTGTTTGCGTTGTTGGAGCACTTTTTGTAAGGAGCTGTGAAGAAATGGATCCTCATTTCTTCACAGCTTTTTTTGTAACACCATGTTACACTTTTCTCTTTGTTTATTTTTTTAATTGTGAAATTGATTTGTCTTTTTGACTTTTGATCTCCGTCTGCTATACTTATATCTGAAGTTGTAATGAAGGAGATGAGGGATCATGGAAAGCAAGCTGATCCATGATGCTGAACGGAAAGCCGTGGAAACGGTGGTTGATCATGTACTGTCTGTAAAAGATCCGGAAGAACGGAAGAAATCCCTGCTCCGTCTTTCCTATCTGATGGAGAAATTCTTTGGGAGCTTTTTCGCCCCTTCCTCCTTTGCCGGTGCCCGGGAACTGATTCGCCAGGACGGAAAATGGTGGAAGTTTGTGGAACGGGGCCTGGATACCCTGAATCCCCATATCCTGAAAACCGGGATCATGAATCTGGGTTTTGAATCGGGATTTTATGGACTGAAGACCCGGAAAGCCTGCCGGGAAAAATACCACTGCAACATTCCCTGGACCATCCTGTTCGACCCTACCAGTGCCTGCAACATGCACTGCATCGGCTGCTGGGCGGCGGAATACGGCCATACCCTGAACCTTTCCTATGAAACCATGGACAAGATCGTGACTCAGGGGAAAGCCCTGGGGGTCCATACCTTCATGATGACCGGGGGCGAACCTCTGGTCCGGAAAGGGGATATCCTGAAGCTCTGCCGGGCCCATCCGGACTGTGAATTCCACGCCTTCACCAACGGCACCCTGATCGACGAGGATTTCTGCCGCCAGGTAGTGGACGTGGGGAACCTGAGCTTCTCCATCAGCATCGAAGGCTATCGGGAAGTCAATGACAGCCGCCGTGGCAAAGGTGATTTCGATAAAGTGATGCACGCCATGGCCCTTTTGAAGAAATACGGGATTTTCTTCGGGACATCCATCTGCTACACCCGGAAGAACATCGAGACCGTCACCAGTGACCGTTTCCTCCAGATGCTGGTAGACAACGGAGCCTGGTACAGCTGGTTCTTCCATTATATGCCCGTGGGCAACGAAGCGTCCCTAGATCTGCTGCCTACCCCGGAGCAGCGTGCCTATATGGTCCGGCGGATTCGGGAGATCCGCAGCAGCGAAAATCCCATCGCTCTGTTCCCCATCGACTTCCAGAACGACGGGGAATTCATCGGCGGCTGCATCGCCGGGGGTCGGAACTACTGCCACATCAACCCGGCCGGGGATGTGGAACCTTGTGTATTCATCCACTATTCCAGTGCCAATATCAACCGGGACGACCTGCTCACCTGCCTGCGCCAGCCCCTGTTCCAGGAGTATGCCAAAGGCCAGCCCTTCAATGAAAATCACCTGCGGCCCTGCCCCATGCTGGAAAACCCGGACTGCCTGAAGGCCATGGTCCATCGCTCCGGAGCCCGTTCCACCGATCTCCAGTCTCCGGAAGACGTGGATACCCTCTGCGGCAGCTGCCAAGCTTATGCCAAAGCCTGGGCTCCTATGGCTGCAAAACTTTGGAAGGAGATCCAGGAAAAGAAAGAAAAAGAAGAAATACCTTTAGGAGCAGATTGAAAAGATGGGTGTGCTGCACAAGACGTGCAGCACACCCATCTTTTATTTTCCTAAGGGAACCAGATGTTTCTTCAATACCGGCAGTACCAGGCTCAGGATCCCGAACTTGATCACGATCCCGGCAGCGCACTGGAACAGCCGGAGAGTGGCCAGGTCTTTCCAGGGGACCTGGAACAATACCGTGAGCCAAAAGGTGTTCAACAGCAGGCTGATGGCCACCTGGACCACCAGCACCGCCAACAGGATCTGCCGCTTGCCGATGCCCCGGCGGAAGCACCAGCCGTACACCACCCCATCCAGGAAGCTGGACAGGGTAAATCCGGGGAAATAAGCTCCCACCGGAAACAGCAGGGCTCCAATCAGATCCCCCAGGGCCCCGGTGATGCCGCCGGCCAGAGGCCCGCCCCACAGGGCAGCCGCCGCCACCGGCAGAAAGCTGAAGCCGATTTTCAGATTCCAGGTATGGAGAGACAGGAACCGGGCCAGGATCACCTCCATGGCCACACAGAACCCGATCATGGTGATCCACTGTCCGGGCCGCCTTTTCTGCAGCCCTGTCATGGCTTACTCCTGTTTCTTTTCCCGGGCCTTGGTGGCAAACCCCAGCATGTCAGAAATCAGCCGGGCCGCCAGATACCCGGTGGTGCCCCCCACATCGTCAAAAGGAGGGGCCACTTCCGTCAGCACCATCCCCACCAGTTCCGTATGGTTGGCAATGGCTTCCAGGATATCCACCGCATCGTCGTAGTTGAAGCCCCCAAACATGGGAGAACCGGTGGCCGGAGCGTACACCGCATCCATGGCATCGATGTCGAAGCAGAGCACCACTTTGTCCGCCGGCTGGAATTCGTCCAGGATGGCCTCGATGCCCTTTTTCCGCACGTCCCGGACGGAGTAGATCCCGTCCCCGTGTTCCCGGGCTTCCGCAAAGTCTTCCGGGCCGCTGCTGCCGATGCCCCGGATCCCCAGATGGAGGATCCGTCCCACATAGGGCAGGCTGGCTGCGTTCCGCATGGGAGACCCATTGAAATATTTCTGCCCGTCCAGAGGCTTGGTCCAGTCCAGATGGGCATCAATGTGGATGATGTCAAACTTGCCGGCCCCTTCCATGCCCTGAAGCATAGGGAAGTCCACGGCGCAGTCCCCACCCAGCACCACCGGCATGGTACCCTGGCTCTGGATGATTCGGACCGCTTCCCGGAGGTTGGCCATGGTACCCATCAGGTCCCCGGGGATATAATCCGCATCCCCGCAGTCCACCACCTTCCATTTGTCCGTATCCATGTAGAATTCTTTCCGTTCGGAATCGTAGGTGCCGCCTTTTTTGTAGGTAAACCGGGTGGAACCCAGACGGATGCCCCGGGGCCCCAGCCGGCAGCCGGTACGTCCCTGGATGGCCAGGTCAAACGGCGCTCCCAGGATGGCGATATCCGCATTCAGGTTGTAGATATCCGGCGCCAGGTCGGTTTTGGCAAAGGTGGCAATGCCCGTAGGGGCCATATTCAAAGGTTTCTGCAGGCTGAAGTTGTCCATGTGCAATCTCCTCTTCTTTCTGTACTTGGGTTTTCCCTTCTCTTGGGACCATTATAGGAAGACCCCTCTGGGAAGTCAACGAAATTGGACACTATTTCGCAATACGGACACTATAACGAAACAATTTTTCTTGACCCTGTTTTTGGTTCTCCGTATAATGAGGAAAAACAAGATCCATTGGGAAAGGAAGTTCAATGTTATGGCAGAAACCACACCGGCGGTCCATTCCGTCCTCCATGCCATCCGGATCCTGGAGCTGTATGCCGCCCAGCGCCGGGAAACCCTGAGCCTTACGGAAATCAGCAAAGCCCTGGGGCTCCACAAGACCACGGTCTACCGGATCCTCCGGACCCTCCAGCAGGCTGGATGGATGGAACAATCCGCCAAAACCGGAAAGTACTACCTGGGAACCGGGATCCTGCTGGTGGCTTCCGCCGTTTCCGTCCACAACACCTCCCGGGATCTGCTGTCGGAAGAAATGCACCGGCTGGCGGAAAAGTTCAACGAAACCGTGGTACTGTCCGTGCTCCTGGGCCATACGGGGATTTGTGCGGACCTGGCCAAAAGCCGGCACCGTCTGGGGGTGGCGGGAGAACGGGGCTACATCGTCCCTCTGCGCAGCGGCGCCACAGGCAAGACCCTGCTGGCCGCCCAGCCGGAAGAACTGCGGGAGCAGCTGCTCCAGGAACTGGAACCGGACCGGACGAAGCAACGGATCCTGAAGAACCAGCTGCTGAAGATCCTCCAGGACGGATACTGTATTTCGGAAGGAGAAGTGGACCAGGGGGTGGCCGCCATCGCCATGCCCCTCCATCTGAAGGATAAACGGTTCGTCCTGACCATTTCCGGTCCAGTGGACCGGCTTCGGGCCATCACCTACCCGGTGCTCCGGCAGGGACTGGAAGAAACGGTAACCCGGCTGGAGCGGAAAAGTGCATTGTTGGAAGAGTGAAAAAGGGGGCTGTTGCCCATGGCAACAGCCCCTTTTTATCACTTGCACGCAAAAGCTTCGATTTCCACCAGGGCCCCTTTGGGCAGAGCGGCCACTTGGAAGCAGGCACGGACCGGGCATACGCCGGTGAAGAAGGTGCCGTACACTTCGTTCATGGGACCGAAATCGGCAATGTCGCTGAGAAGCACTGTAGTCTTCACCACATCCTCCATGGTGTAGCCGGCGGCTTCCAGGATGTTTTTCACATTGGTCAGGGACTGGCGGGTCTGGGTCACAATATCTGTCCCGGCAAATTCACCGGTAGCCGGGTCGATGGGGATCTGGCCGGAAACATACACGGTCTTGCCGGACGCTTCGATACCCTGGGAATAAGGTCCGATGGCACCGGGGGCTTTGGGAGTTGCAATCTGTTTGTTCATGGGAAAAACCTCCTTAAAAGTTGGGATAGGGGTATTATACCATGGAAGAGAGGGTGTTGCACATAACGTGCAACACCCTCTTCTTCACGTAATCACATAATTGCTCTTTTCGTTGTTCAGGAGGATCACGTCTTCCAGATCCAGGTACAGGGGTTCCCCGTCAGCCCACTGATGATAGGCGCTGCCGTGGGTCATCACCCGGAGGACATGGTCTCCCACCTGGATCCGGTAATCCACCGCATCTCCCATGTAAAACCGGTGCTTCACCGTTCCCTGGAGCATCCCACCGGTTTTGGACAGGGTGATGTTTTCCGGACGGACCCCGATCACCGCCGGCCCTGCCGGCAGGTTCGCCTTGTTGGGGAAGGACACCTGGGTGCCCTGGACAAAGACCCGTTCGCCCCGCACTTCCGCCGGCAGGAAATTCACCAGGCCGATGAAATCCGCCACCATCCGGTTCACCGGATGGGTGTACACCTCGTAGGGCCGGCCCACCTGCTGGACCACGCCTCCGTTCATCACCACGATCCGGTCACTCATGGTCATGGCTTCCGACTGGTCGTGGGTCACGTAGATCACCGTGATCCCCAGCCGTTTCTGGAGGGAGGAGATTTCGAACCGCATGCTTTCCCGGAGTTTGGCATCCAGGTTGGACAGCGGTTCGTCCAGAAGCAGCAGACCCGGCTGGGCGATCAGAGCCCGGGCCAGAGCCACCCGCTGCTGCTGGCCTCCGGACAGCTGGCTGGGATACCGTTCCCCGTACTTGTCCAGATGGACCATGGAAAGAGCCTCAGCCACCCGTTTGTCCCGTTCCTCTTTGGGGACCTTCTGGATCTTCAGGGGATAAGCCACGTTTTCCGCCACAGTCATATGGGGCCATACCGCATAGGACTGGAACACCATGCCGATGTTCCGCTTTTCCGGGGGTACGAACACATGGGATTCCGCACTGCTCACCAGGGTGTCCCCCAGCAGGATGTTCCCTTCCGTGGGCCGTTCAAAGCCGGCGATCATCCGCAGGGTAGTGGATTTGCCGCATCCGGAAGGTCCCAGGAAGGATATGAATTCCCCATCCGCCACCTCCAGGTTGAAATCCCCCACGGCCGTCACGGCACCGAACCGTTTGTAGAGATGTTCCAATTTTACTTGAGCCACAATAGTCCTCCTCATCAAATGGCAATATTGCCCTTGGATACCTTGTTCAGGATCAGGTTCCCCACCATGACGATCACCAGGATGATCACCGACAGCACGGAGGCATTCTGGGTATCCGCATAGGTCTGGAGCTCGTAAAGCAGCACCCCGATGGTCTGGGTGTCACTGCCGTAGAGCAGGTTGGACATGGTCAGTTCATAAAAGCTGGGCATGAAGATCAGGAACCAGCCGGCCACAATGGAGGGGGCGATCAGGGGCATGATAATGTCCCGGCACACCCGCAGCCAGTCGGCCCCGGCGTTGAGCCCCGCCTCTTCCAGACTGCTGGAGACCTGGCTCAGGGAAGCGGCAATGGTCCGGACACTCATGGTCATGTATTTCACCAGATAGCTGACGATCAGGATCCACATGCTGGAATACAGGTTCAGCCCATAGTTGCCGGAAAAGAAGATGATCAGGGCCAGGGCAATGACCACACTGGGGGTACTGCCCCCCACCATCACCAGGATATCCGGCAGGGACCGGCCGGGCACCCGGGTCTTTACGGACAGATAGGCTACAAACAGGGCCAGCAGGGTACCCACACAGGCGGAAATGAAGGCATAGCCCAGGGACCGCCAAATGCAGTCCAGGTACTGGCTGTTTTCCAGCACCGGGATCCAGGCGTCGATGCCGAAATTGTCCAGCCGGATGCCCTTGGACATGCTGACCATGAAGGAGGTCATCACAATGGACCCCAGGGGCAGGATCACGGAAAGGAAGGCATACAGCCCCACAAAGAAAGTGGCCAGTCCTTTCCAACGGCCCAGTTCCACCAGCACCGGACGGGTGCTTTTGCCGCTGATGGTGGTGTAGTCCTTCCGGCCCATGAGCCAGCTCATGAAGAACAGCAGCCCGTTGGCCAGAAACATCAGAGAAACCGCTAACGTGGTGGCGTCCCGGATTCCCTGGTCATCCCCCATGTACACGAAGGATACGATCCGGGTGGTGAGCACTTCGATGTTCCCGGGCATCCCCACTATGGCCGGGATCCCGAAACAGGAACCGGCACCGATGAACACCAGGAGTCCCCCGGCCAAGATGCTGGGAGCCATAAGAGGCAGAGTCACATCCCACAGGGCTTTGAGGGGAGACGCTCCGGCGATCCGGGAAGCCTCCTCCAGGGTAGGATCCATTTTTTCCATGGCCCGGGAAATGGTAATGAAGGCAAAGGGAGAATAGAATAAGGTCAGGACCCAGATCATCCCGCCCCGGGTATAGATGTTGAAAGGCGCCTGGGACAGGGAAAACAGGGTTTTCAGCAGCTGGTTCAGATAGCCCACATCCGGGTTCAGCAGCTGGGTCCAGGCAATGGCTCCCACATAGGGTGGGATCATGTAGCTGGCCACCAGGATGGTCCGGAACTTTTTCCGTCCCGGCAGGTCCGTCCGGCCAATGAGCCAGGCCAGGGGAAAGGTGATCAGCACGCTGAGCAGCATCACCAGAAGGGAAATCTCCACGGTGTTCCGCAGGGCTTTCAGATTCACTTTCTGGCTGTACACCGCTGCATAATTGCTCAGGTCAAAGGTCCCCTCCACCATCACGCTGTCCCAGATCAGTACCGCCAGAGGCAGCACGATAAAATACAACAGAGCCAGGACGGTAAGGGCAATGACCGCAAACTTACTGTCGATTCGAGGCAAATTCCACTTTTTCACCATACACTCCTTTGGACACAATGAGGCAGGAAAGGAGCCAGGGCTGGATTCCCGACCCTGACTCCTTTTGTCTCCAGGCATACTTGGGCATCATGTCCCGCAACACGCCGGATCAGGCATCCATGACTCTGGACCGGAATTCTTCCTTGATCTTGGATTCGTCCCGGGTGAGTTTTTCCCAATCCACTTTCAGAGCGTTCTTCAGCAGTTCCTTCAGACTGTACTTGGCCCCTTTGGGTTTTTCCACATCATCCCGCACAGAATGCATCCAGCCGGCTGTTACCGCCGCCTGGCCTTCCTTGCTCAGCCACCAGTCGGTGAGGGCTTTGGCCCCTTCCGGGTTCTTGGTGGCCTTGAAGATCCCGATGGGGGAAGAAATCAGGATGCAGCCTTCCTTGGGATAGACCACTTCCAGGGGTTCCTTCTTGGTTTGCTGGAGCTTCAGGATGTTTTCTTCCAGGATGATGGCGGCCATGTATTCTCCGGTCAGGAGCTTGTTCTGGATGGCGCTGTTCCCTTCTTCCACCCTGAGTCCGTTGGCTTTCAGGGCATCAAAGTATTCCCAGCCGAATTTGTCCGCCAGGGTCCCTACGGCCACATAGGCGGTACCGGACAGCAACGGGTTGGGCATGGCGATGCGCCCCTTGTACTTGGGATTGGTCAGGTCCTGCCAGCTGGTGGGCACATCTTCCGGTTTCAGTTTGTCCTTGTTGTAGGCGATGATCATGTTGCACACCCGAACAGCCTCCCAGGCTCCGTCCTTGTCCACTTCCATGATGTGATGCTTGGTTTCCGGCGATTTGTAATCCAGCAGCAGACCTTTTTCCTTCAGATAGATGTAATAGGAAGGATCCGCCACCATCAGCACATCGTCGCTGATCTTGTTGGCCTTTACTTCCCCGGCGATCTTGGTCTTGATTTTTTCCGTTCCGCCCTGGAACCAGCTGACTTTCAGATCCGGGAAGGCTTTCTGGACTTTCGGTTTGCACATGGAGTTGACGATATCCGGATACATGGAGGTGTAGACCATTACATTCCCGGATACCCCTTTCTTCCCATCCGCCGCCTTTTTGTCTCCCCCGCCGCAACCGGCCAGGAGGAGGGTTCCGCAGGCCAGCAGAGCCGCTGCCGCGGCCAGCCATTTCTTGCTGCTCATACAATCCCGTCCTTTCCTGATGATTTTTTTTATTCTGATAATTCGTGATGCCCTGATGCCTGTCAGGGATGATTTCTTTCAGTATATCCGTTTTCATCCGGAAAAACGTCAAAAATCAGTTTTATCCATTACTTTTTTCATAATAGGTGAACAGAGCCTGGGTCCCCAGGTCCCCCTTCCCTTCCTTGGCCAGGGAACGGTATTCCTTCAGCACCTGGTGGAGCACCGGCAGCTTCAGTTCCTTCTTTTCCGCTTCTTCTTCCGCCAGGCCCATGTCCTTGATGAAATGCTTCAGGAAGAAGCCGGGAGCATAGTCTCCCTGGATGATCTTGGGCCCGAAGGCGTTCAGTTGGGCACTGCCCGCCGCCCCGGTGGACACTGCCTTCAACAGGGTTTCCAGATCAAGGCCGTTGGCCTGGGCGTACCGGAGGGCTTCGCAGACCCCGGACAAGGCACCGGCAATCATGATCTGGTTGGCCATTTTGGCGTGCTGGCCCATCCCCGCTTCTCCCATGTAGTTGATGTTGGTACCCATGCCCTGGAACACCGGCTGGAGCACATCGAAATCTTCCTTTTTTCCGCCCACCAGGATGGACAGGGTGCCGTTCCGGGCGCCGGTATCCCCGCCGGTCACCGGTGCATCCAGCACATGGAAGCCCCGTTTGGTCCCTTCTTCATACAGTTTCCGGGCCAGGGTGGGACTGGTGGTGGTCATGTCAATGAGGAAGCTGCCGGGCCGGGCGCTGTCCATAAGAGCCCCGGGGGCCAGATAGACTTCCTCCACATCCCGGGGAAAGCCCACAATGGTGATCAGGCACTGGCAGGCGCCGGCCAGATCGGCGATGGAAGGATGAAAGGTAACCCCTTCTGCCTTCAGATCCGCCACTTTTTCCGGATGCCGGGCATAGCAGTGCATGGCATAGCCCGCCTTTCCCAGATTCCGCAGCATGGATTTCCCCATAATACCCGTACCGATAAAACCAATATCACGGATTTCCGTCATACAAACCCCTTCTTTCCGGAAAAATGCAAAACAAAACCACATCATGCAAAATCATTATAATTTATGAGAATGGAGGCGTGCAAGAGGGAATTGGATCGTCAGCTGACCGTTGACAAAGCCTCACATCCTCCTATTTCCCCTTGCTGGGGGTGATCTTCAGGGTGTTGATGATGTTGGTGAGCTTGTGGGTGTCTTCGTTCCAGTAACCGTCATCCGCCTTGTTCCACACCACCGTCAGGGTATGGACCCGGTCCAGGTTGAACAGAGTCCACCGTTCCGCGTGGAAGGTCATCAGGTGCTGTCCCTTTTGGAGCACTTCCATGTCATAGCTGGTATGGAGGCTTTCCACTCCATTCACGATATTGCTGGCCATGGGCTGCCAGTTGGTGAATCTCAGGGAATAGCCTTCCGGCAGCATCTTGGTGTAGATCCCCTGGATGCTTTTTTGGGTAATGTCCCCGAATTCTTTGATCTGGTCCCCTTTCAGGCCGATGTTCTGGCCGTACCGGGGCATTTTTTCCGGGCTGGCCACGGTCTTGAATTCCACCCACACCAGGTGTTCATCGGTATTCCAGGGCACCGGATCCAGTTTCCCGCTCTGGACGATGACGGACCCGGGGCTCTTCACCACTTCCTGGTCCGCTTCCAGCCATTTTTTCAGGAGCGGATCCAGGTCCGGAGCTTTCAGCAGTCCATCCCGGGTTTCCTGGCTCTGGAGGATCATTTCCGGAGGCACCGCAAAGGATCCCTGATCCCCGGCCTGGATTTCCACCCAGCCCGGATAGGAAGCCACATGGACCTGTTCTGTTTTATTGGTCTCTTTGCCGCACCCGGCTCCCAGAAAAAGGGCCAGCAGGCAGCCAAGGAGCATGATTTTCTTCAACATACGATTTCCCGCCTTTCTGATACGGGAATATTATAGCATAAAAAAAAAGGAGTGCTGCACAGAACGTGCAGCACTCCCTTTAACTCAGTCCCCCACTGCCACCGCTGCTTTTTTGGCGGCTTTTCTGGCTTCGTACCGGTCCATGTTCCGGGCGAAGAGGCCGGCCAGGAAGGAACCGGTGATCTGATGGACGGCGGCGCCTACAGCAGCCGGGATGGCCACGGCAGGAGCGAAGTACACGGCGCAGATGGACAGGGCCAGGGCGTCATTCTGCATCCCCACTTCCAGGGTCACGGAATGCTGTTGGGGTTTGCCCATGCCCAGTTTCCCGGTGACAAAATACCCCATACCGAAGCCCACCAGGTTGTGGAGCAGCACCAGCACCACCACAAAAGCACCCAGGGCCACGATCTTGGCTCCGTTCACAGCCACCACGCCGCCCAGGATGGACAGCACCGCAAAAGCGGACAGCAGCACCAGCACTTTCTGGATCTGGGCCAGGAACTTTTCCCCTACGGCTTTGTGGACCAGGAGCCCCAGCACCAGAGGCACCAGGATCACTTTCATCACCGTGAGAGCCATGGAAACAAAGGAAACATTCACATATTCACCGGCCAGGGCCCATACCAGGAAGGGCATCATCACAGGAGCCAGCAGGGTGGAAACAGTGGTGACGGATACGGCCAGAGGCACATCCCCTTTGGCCAGGAAGCTCATCACATTGGAAGCGGTGCCGCTGGGGCAGGAACCCAGGAGCACCATGCCCACCGCCAGATCCGGGCTCAGGTGGAACACCTTGGTGAGAACAAAGGCCACCAGGGGCATGATGGTGTAGTGGCACACCGTGCCGGCCAGGACTTCCTTGGGCCGCTGGAGCACCAGTTTGAAATCAGACAGATGGAGGGTCATGCCCATGCCGAACATCACCACACCCAGGAGCCATACAGTGTAATGGACGGACCAGGAGAAAGCCCCCGGTACAAAATAGCCGCCCACGATGGTAGCCAGCACCAGCCAGGTGAGATTCTTCCCTACGAAGCCACTTACTTTTGTCAACAGATTCATGTTTTACCCCTCCAAAAAATGTTTTCTGCAAAAATCAAACGGCTGATGGCTTCCCTGGGAAAAAAAGAAAAGCGCTTTGTCTCCTGTAAGAGACAAAGCGCTGTGCTCTGCGGTACCACTCTTGTTGTCGCTGCTGCGACCTCTTTACTAGCATCTCCGGATTTCCCTTCCAATGCCGGACAGGATAACGGCTGTCAGCCGGCCCCACTTACTTGGAATCTTTCAGCGGGCAGCTCCTGGGTGATTTTCCTTCTCCTCTCAGCATCCTGCCTCGCACCAAGCGGCAGGTTCTCTGGAATGTGAGACTGGACAAGTACTTTTCCCATTCAACACTGTCTGATGTTTTGTTATGAGCTTTATTATACGCTTTTGAGAAAATTTGTCAACAAGTTTTTTTCAAGTCCTCAATACGCGGACATCCATACGTCCATCAGAAGGGTCCCAGATGGGTAGCAGAAGCGTACCACATCACCACGAAGGCAAAGATCCATTCCAGCCCCAAAAGAGGGAAGGCAAACTTCCACCAGCGCCGGAGAGGCACACCGGCTACGGTGAGCACAGTCATGGTGGTGCCGCTGGCCGGGGTGATCATGTTGGTGAAGGCGTCCCCCATCTGGAAGGCCAGGACGGCGGTCTGCCGGGTGAGCCCCACCAGATCCGCCAGCGGTGCCATAATGGGCATGGTGATGGCTGCCTGACCGGAGCCGGAAGGCACCACCAGGTTGAACACGTCCTGGACGATGAACATGCCGAAGCCCAGCAGAGAATGAGGGAATACATTCAGCCCGGCCGCCAGGTAGTAGATGATGGTATCCAGGATCTTGCTGTCCCCCATGAGCAGGGTCACCCCTTTGCACAGGGAAACCATCATGCAGGGCATGGCCATGTTCTTCACTCCGCCGATGAAGGCGTTGGCAAAGTCGTTGACGCTGAGCCGTCCCACAATGCCGGCGAACACCGCCATCATCAGGAACAGGGCGGCCAGTTCATCCATGTAGAAGCCGTATTTGATGACCCCCACCAGGATGGCGGCCACGGTGACCACAAAGCCGGCCATGATGATCTTCTGACGGCCGGTCATGAGCACATTATCCCCTTCATAGGCACTCAAGTCCATCTGGGGACGGTAGATCTGGTCGTAGTCATACATGTAGCTGCTTTCCGGATTCTTCTTGATCTTCCGGGCATACCACATGGTATACACCACATTGATCACAATCAGCACCACCAGCATGGCCACCCGGACCTGGATGCCGGAGAACATGGGCAGGCCGGAAATGCTCTGGGCCACCCCTACGGTAAAGGCGTTGGTCACCCCGGCTCCGTAGCCCCCGCTCACAGCGGCCAGAGGCATGGCCACCGCCACAATGGAGTCGAACCCCAGGGCATAGCATACGGCCATGATCAGGGGCACAAAGGCGATGTATTCCTCGCTGCAGCCGGCAAAGGTGCTGAGACAGGTCATAATGGTGAGCAGCACCGGGATCAGCAGCATTTCCCGACCCTTCACCTTGGTGACCACATGGCCCAGAGCCCCGTTGATGGCCCCGGTGGCCGCCATTACGTTCAAAGCTCCCCCGATGATCATCAGGAAACCTACAATACCGCTGGCCCCTTTGACGCCCCGGGGCACCGCCTTGAACACGTCGAAGAAGCCGGCAGGATGCTTGGCGATGAAATGGAAGGTGTTGGGATCCACCACCATACGGCCGCTGGCCGCATCCTTCACCCGGTCAAAGATCCCGGCCGGGATCAGATAGGTGGCAATGGCGGTAAGGATCAGGATAAAGAAGATGATAATGATCGGGCTGGGTACCGATACTTTTTTGTTCACCGGTTTCTGGACGGTGTCCTGTTTGTTTTCTGTCATAACAACTCCCCTTTACAGCAGTTACAGACGGCAGATGGCTGCGGTCAGCAGCATGGTCCGTTCAAACATGGTTTCAACGATGGCATATTCCTGGAGAGTATGGGCTCCATCCCCCTGGACCCCCACGGAATCCAGGATGGGGATCCCCGCCTGGGCCATGAAGGAGGCATCAGAACAGCCCCCGGGATGAGCCGCACCGAAAGCCGGGATCCCGAATTCCGCAGCCGCCTGGTTCACCAGGGCCAGCAGGTGGTCATTGCCTTCGGTCCGTTCAAAGACGGGCATGAAGGCCGGGAATTCCACTTCTGTCCGGGTGCCGGCCACATGGGTCTCGGCGCAGATGGCCCGGATGGCTTCCTGGAGTTTTTCCTTGTCCTCATTGTAATCGTACCGGCAGTCCACTTCGATCCGGCAGGTATCCGGCACCGCATTGGAGGCCGTGCCCCCGGAAATGATGTCCGTGCTGACGATCCGGCCTTTGTCCAGGTCCGTAAGAGCCCGGAGGGCCACGATTTTGTGGGCCATTTCTTCAATGGCGTTGGCGGATTTGGTGTAGGCATTGCCCACATGGCCGGCCTTCCCGTGGACGGTGATCCACACATCCATGCAGCCTTTTCGGCCTACGGTGAGGCAGTTGTCCATCCGGCCGGTTTCCAAGTTGAAGGCGCACAGGCAGCCCTTGGCTTCTTCCGCCAGCAGCTGGTCCGCCCGGGACCCCTGGTGGGTGATTTCCTCATCGGGGACGAAAAGCAGTTTGATGGGATGCCGGTCATAGCCGATCTTTTCCAGCACTTTGGCCAGGTAGACCGCCATGACAATCCCCCCCTTCATGTCGCAGACCCCGGGGCCATAGGCCTTTCCTTCCTTGATGGTGAAGGGATTTTCCGGGTAGCTGCCGTTGGGGAACACCGTATCCTGGTGTCCGCTCAGGAGGATGGGCTGGCCGGCCCTTTCCTTCCCGGACCAGGCCCGGATCAGGGGGACCGCCCCGGTTTCCACCAGTTCGCTTTCCATTCCCAGCTTCTGGAGATAGGCAGACACCTTTTCCATCAGGGTCTCCATCCGTTCTTTTTCCTTGCTGCCGGCCTGGAAGTTGATCAGATCCTTCCAAAAATCCAGCATGTCCTGCCGGAAGCTTTCCACCGCTTCCTGGATTTGTTTGTTTTGCTGCTCCATGGGTTTCTCCTTTGTACAATACAGCAACTTATCATCGATATTTTATACAGATATAGTGTATATTAATTTTTATTTTATCGAAAATCTTCGGAGTTGGCAATAGGAAAAAGGGGGTGTGAATTTTTTCACACCCCCTTTTTTACATAAAAAACAGCGCCAGTGCCGTGGTTATGATCCCGCACACACACAGGGATATGGAACTCATGGCACCCTGGATCTTGCCGATTTCCAGGGCCTTGCTGGTGCCTACGGCGTGGCTGCAGGCACCGATGGCCACCCCTTCCGCCACCGGATCCGTAATGTGGAACAGTTTGCACAGGAAGGGAGCCAGCACCGCCCCTTCGATGCCGGTAATCACAACTGCTCCTGCGGTAATTCCCGGGATGCCCCCGCCGTTTTCCGAAATCCCCAGGGCAATGGCCGTGGTGACGCTTTTGGGCAGCATGGAGGCGGAAAAGACGGAATTGGTCCCGAACAGATGGCACAGGGCCAGAGCCGCAATGATGCTCCCCAGGCTGCCGATGGTGCAGCCCACCAGGATGGGCAGGAAGTTCTCCTGGAGTACCTTCCGCTGCTGATAAATATTCAGGGCCAGCACCGCCGTGGCCGGTCCCAGGAGCATGGTGATCACCGACCCGCCCATATTGAAATGCTTCAGGGGCACCCCGGTGACCGTCAGGATCACCACGATCATCAGGGCTGACGTGAGCACCGGGTTGCACAGGAGCCAGCCGGTCTTTTTCTGGAGTTTCACCCCCAGGACCCAGCAAATGAAGATCAGGGTCAGGCCGAAAAACGGGGTACGGGTAAATGCATCAGGCATGGGAGGCTCCTTTCTTTCTCCACAGTTTCAAACAAATCTGGACACTCCAGCCGGTAATGAAATACACCAGAGGCGTGGTCACCAGGGTGATCACCAGGAAGGGGATCAGATAGTTTTTCAGGGTTTCCACATATTCCAGGGTCCCCACCACCGCCGGGACGAAAAAAATACCCATATTCCGGATGAAGAACCCGCCGGCATCTTTGATCTGCTCCGGTTTCAGGATTTTCCGGTACAGCAGAAAAGTCAGCACCAACAGACTGATCACACTGTAGGGTACCGTAAAGGGCAGCAGCTCCGCAATGCCGATGCCGATCAGACAGACGCCGAAAATCAGCGCCAATTCCATGACAATATTCATGACTCCCCCCAAACAAACTGCAAGCAATAAACGTTCCGCAACACACAATATTAATAGTATATAGTATCAACGGCCGGAAGGGAAGATGTTTACTGTAAAATCTGACTTATTTTTACTTAATTAGCTGACAATTCTTCTGTACGAATTCAAATTTTATCGAACATACGTCATTGAGTTTTACATTGCCGTTCAATATTTTTAGAACGCTATGAAGAATTTATGCTTGATTGTTCGAGAAAAAGGTTTATAATGGGACCATAAATTGATTTCCAAGGAGGAAACAGGCAATGAGTGAGCAAAAACTCGAACGTTTGGAAAGTGATTCTATCGGCAAGAAGTACGTCCCCCGGGACGCCTATTATGGGGTGCAGTCTCTCCGTGCCCATGAGAACTTCCACATCACCGGTCAGTCCACTCATCCCGTCATGATCCGCAGCCTGGCGTACATCAAAAAAGCCTGTGCCCTGGCCAACCGGCAGGCAGGCACCCTGACTCCCAAAACCGCAGATGCCATTATGGCCGCCTGCAATCAGCTCCTGGAAGGGAAATACCAGGACCAGTTCATCCAGGATCCCATCCAGGGCGGCGCCGGCACCTCCCTGAACATGAATGCCAATGAAGTGATCGCCAACATCGCCATCGAGATTTTAGGCGGGGAAAAGGGAGATTACACCCTGGTCCATCCCAACGATGATGTGAACCGGGGCCAGTCCACCAATGACGTGATCCCCACCGCCGGGAAACTGACCGCCCTTTTCCTGCTGGAAGACCTGTACAAAAGCCTGAAAGCCCTGAAAGAGGCCTTTGCCCAAAAAGGCGTGGAATTCGACCCGATCCTGAAAATGGGCCGGACCCAGCTCCAGGATGCAGTGCCCATCCGCCTGGGCCAGGAATTCAAAGCCTATGCCACCGCCCTGGACAGAGGGCTCAGACGGATCCAGTCGGTAGCCAGAGAAATGACCGAAATCAATATGGGCGGTACCGCCATCGGTACCGGAGTCAATGCAGTCCCTGCCTACTCCCGCCATATTGCCGAAGACCTTTCCCGGCTGACCGGCTTTTCTTTTACCCAGGCCGCGGACCTGATCGATGCCACCCAGAATATCGACAGTTTCGCCGCCGTATCCGGCAGCCTGAAGGACTGTGCCATCGCCCTTTCCAAGATTTCCAATGACCTGCGGCTCATGTCTTCCGGTCCCCGGACCGGCCTGGAAGAGATCAACCTGCCTGCCAAGCAGAACGGATCTTCCATTATGCCCGGGAAAGTGAACCCGGTGATCCCGGAAGTGGTGAGCCAGGTAGCCTTCCGGGTGGTGGGCAACGACACCTGCATCGCCATGGCCGTGGAGGCAGGACAGCTGGAACTGAACGCCTTTGAACCGGTGATTTTCTATTCCCTGTTCCAGAGCATCGACATGCTCCGGGAAGCGGCGGACACCCTGCGGATCAACTGTGTGGAAGGGATCACCGCCAACCGGGAACACTGCCAGCACCTGCTGAAAATGAGCGCCGGCATCGTAACGGCCCTGAGCCCCTACATCGGCTACGTAAAAGCCGCCAAGCTGGCCAAGGAATCCCTGGCCAAGAACATCCCGGTGGTGGAACTGGCCCGGAGCCGTCATTACCTCAGCGACACCCAGCTGGACAGAATCCTGGATCCCTATAAGATGACCACGCCGGTGGCGAAATAAAAAAGCTGCCTTGCGGCAGCTTTTTTTATCATATGGTGCGATTGGCGCGAGTCGAACGCGCGACCCTCTGCTTAGGAGGCAGATGCTCTATCCAACTGAGCTACAACCGCATAACATGATTATTATAACAACTGCCGTCCCCGGAAGCAAGGTATACCCCTGCTTTTGTCAGGAAATGTAGACATTTTTCCTGATTCTCCCTTATAATATAAATTAACAGTTTATTCCGTCCTTTTATCCCAGGGGCGGTCCTCTGTATCCCTGAAAGGAGGAATTCCCATGACAGCCATCGAACAGGAACTGCTCCAGCTGGCCCGCACCATCCTCCATGCCTATTTTGAAAAAACGGATCCGGATCCTCTGCTGGCCCATCTGGCTCCTGATGTGATCTGGCTGGGGGCCGGGCAGGAAATGGAGGCGGAAGGCCGGGACAGGGTTGCCGCCATTTTCCGGAAGGGCCAGGATCAGCTGATTCCCTGCCGGCAGAGCCAGGAACGGTCCCTGGTGCGTCCTCTGGCAGAGGGACTGTGGCTGGTCCAGGTGTCTTCCCTGGTGGAAACGGATCCCTCCTACAAAATGTATCTCCAGGGCTACCAGCGCTGTGCCTTCTGTTTCCGGAAAAACGCCGCCGGCCGCTGGGAAATCACCTATCTGAACCATTCCATGGCCTATGAGGCCGTCCGGGAAAACGAGCTGTTTGCCATCAGCCAGGGAATCCGGAACTTCCGGAAGCTGAAGACGGCGGATCCGGACCTGTTCACCCCCCACGACAAGGAACTGATGTACCAGCTGATCCGGAAACTGTTCCATCCCCTTTCCCGGGAAGAACAGCAGGTCTGCCTGATTCTTTCCCTGTTCCCCCGTTTTTCCCGGGCCCAGGCGGAATTCCTCTGCCCCCACCCGGACACCCTGGCCCGGCTGGAAGAACACTGGAAGCGCAGCCCCTTCCTGACCTACGAGCCTTTCCAGGGGACCTTTGCCTTCCATCCGGTGTTCCAGGAATATCTCCAGAGCCAGTTCCAGTGTGAAGCCTGGAACTGGCAGAAGAAAGCCTGTCTCCAGGCCGCCCGGTGGCAGCTCCGCAGCCGAGATTTTGCCCAGGCCCTTGCCCTGGCTCTCAGGGGAAAAGCCTGGCCCCAGGCCCTCCAGGCCGTAGAACAGGCGGGCCTTGCCATTTTATACCAGCAGCCTCCCTCCCTGCTGATCCAGCTGCTCCGGAAATGCCCTCAGGAGGAAAAAGCCCGGCATTTTGCTGGCTGCGGCCTGATTCTCCTGGCCCTGAACCTGCTCCAGTCCCCTCAGACCGCCCGGGAAGAACGGGAAATCCTGCTGGCCTCCCTGCCCGATGCCTGGACCTGTACCCCGGAAGACCAAGCCCGGATCCTTTTCCTTACGGCCCTGGACAGCCTGCCGGACCTGGGCGCCATGGAGCCGGCCTTCCGGCAGTTCTTCACCTATTGCCGGGAGCACCGTATCCGGCTGCCCCGGGATTATTTCCAAGGCATCCACCGGGGTGTCTCAGGTCAACTGGTGCTGTACTACCGCCGGGCCGGCAGCCTGGCCCGGAACACCCGCCAGCTCCAGGCCCTCTATGACGGCTGCGGAGAAGCCCTCCAGGGCGTCAGCGGTCCCCTGTGGCGTTCCACAGTGGCGGCGGAGCTGGCCTATCTCCAGGGGGAACTGTCCACGGCCGAAGAAGTGCTCCAGGCTTTTCTGGATGCTCCCTGCCGGACCCTGGATGAACAGCAGCGGGCCATCATCGCTCTGTTCCTGATGCCCCGGATCGCCCTGATCCGGCAGGACCAGGAACAGTTCCTAGGCTGGAAAAAGCATTACCAGAAGCTGTCCCAGCTGATTACAGACCCCCTGACCCGGACGGACCTGGATCTGGTGGGGATTTTTGTCCAGAGCCTTTTGGAACAGCCTTCTCCCAGCCTGGCAAAACATCTGGAACGGATGAACAGCCTGCCGGATTATCCTTCCCTCCAGGGGATGCGCCAGTCCACCCGGCACCGTCTCCAGCTGACCATGGGCAGATACCAGCTGTTGCTCCTTTCCACCCGTCCCCAGGATGCCGTCCCAGCTCCCACTTCTTCCCAAATGTGCCGGTGCTACGATGCCATTGTCCAGATTGCGGCCCTGGAGCATACGGGCCTTGGGGAAGAAGCGGCCGCCCTGCTCCGGTCCACCCTGGCTGAAGCCCTGAAAGACAGACTGTACCTGCCTTTTGTTGAGCACCAGTCCCTGCTGGGTCCCCTGCTGGTGAAAGCCGCCCGGCAGCCGGAATTTGCCGCATTCCTGCAGGCGGTCCTGTCCTATTCCCTCACTCCGGCCAAAGGCCGCCCGTTGAAGGAGGCATCCTTCACGGCCCGGGAAAAGCTGGTGATCCGGCGGGTGAAAGAAGGCCGGACCAACAAAGAAATCGCCCAAGAACTGAACGTGGCGGAAATCACCGTAAAAAAACAACTGAGCCTGCTCTATCAGCGTTTCCAGGTAAAGAACAGGACCCAGCTGCTCCATGCGGTGGAGAAAATGTGAAAAAAGGAGATGTCACACAGGACGCATGACATCTCCTTTTTTTAAAACTTGTACGATACCCCCACATTCACTTCATGGGTCTTGGCATCGATGTCTCCTTTGAAATCTTTGTACTTGCTGTCGTTGTAGGAGACGTTGGCTTCCCAGTTGTCGGTGAAGGCATAGCCCACGCCCAGTTCATATTGGGTGATGTTGTTGCCGGTGCCGAACTTGGCCCAGCCGGTGGTCTTGTCCGTAATGGGCAGCCGGCCTATGGCCCCCACCTGATAGCCACTGTTGTTGTCATGGTAGCCATGCTGTTTCAGCCGGTTCCGCACATAGCCCCCGTACCCGTACAGATAGGGATTGAACTGATAGATCAGGCTTACCTGATGGGACTGGGCCGAAGCATCATGGTCCCCTTCATGGGCTGCATACCGGTAATCCAGACCCAGGTTGTCGGCGATCCCGATGGTACCCCCCACCCGGTACCGGGAATCACCTCCAAAGTCTTTGGTCTCTCCATGCTGTTTCCATTTGAGAGTATTGCCCACCGTGACGTTGGCATCGACTTTTGCAGCGCCAGGAGCAATCTTGGCCAGGGGAGAAGCACAGGCCACGGTCAAAGGCAGCAGGCTCAGCACTGCAGTGGCCATCATCATTTTTTTCATGGGAAATCCCTCCTTCAATGGATTCAATCATTCATCATTCTTTCATTATACACTTTTTCATCAATTTTCGCAAAATTTCACTGTTTTCCCCCGGAGAGCTTCACGGCCGCTGCGGCTGCAGCCAGGGCCGCCAGGGTGGGCAGCAGCCAGCTCATCCCCAGGGAAAACAGGGGAAGCTGATGGTAGCAGCCCAGCAAAGCCTGGACCGGCGCCGTCCCCTGGAGCCCTTTGGGCAGCACGCTGAGGGCATCCCCAAAAGCCGCCACACCGGCCAGCACCATGGGCCACCGGTACAGCCGCCGGTCCTTCCCCAAAAGAGCGGAGGCAAAGGAGGACAGGATCAGGGTAATGGCCATGGGATACAGGAACATGAGGATGGGCACAGCCAGCACAATGATCTGGGTGAGCCCCACATTCCCGATCAGGAAGGAAATCCCTGCAAAGACCACACAGTAAGCCTTGTAGCCCAGTGTCCCGGGGAACAGTTCCTGGAAGGTGTTGGCGCAGGCAGTGATCAGGCCGATGGCGGTCTTCAGGCAGGCGAAGGTCACAATGGCCGCCAGCAGCATGCCTCCTACCGGTCCAAAATAGCCATGGGCGATCTGGGCCAGAGCAATGCCCCCGTTGGCGGATACCGCCAGCTGTCCCAGGCTGGAGGTGCCCAGCCAGGTGATCAGAGTATAGATCAGGGACATAAGGAACACCACAATGCCCCCTACCTTCAGCAGATCCACAGAAATGGTGGCCACATCCCGGACGCCCAGATTCTTCAGGGTATTGATCACCACCACGGAAAAGGCCAGCATGGCCAGTACGTCCATGGTATTGTACCCTTCCTTGAACCCGGTAAGGAAAGCATGGTCCACATAGTCTCCCTGGGGAAGGCTTCCGGCAATGGACCCCATGGGATGGACCAGGGCCACTGCCACCAGGATGGCCAGGAAAGCCAGGAACACCGGGTTCAGGAATTTCCCGATGTACACCACCAGTTTGGATGGCTTCAGGGAAAACAAAAGGGCCACTCCCATGAACAGAAAGGTAAACCCGGCCAGGATCAGGGTCTGGTTCTCTCCTACAAAGGGCACGATCCCGATCTGGTAGGACACGGTGGCAGTCCGGGGCAGGGCAAAGGCCGGCCCGATGGTCAGATACAGCAGTACTGTAAAGACCCGGGCAAAGACAGGGTGCACGTTTCCGGCCAGTTCTTCCAGGCTGCCGCTGCCGGAAAGGCCGAAGGCAATGAGCGCCAAGAAGGGCATCAGCACCCCGGTGGCAATGAAGCCGATGTTGGCGCTCCAGAAATGGGCACCGGCCAATTGGCCCATGTGCACCGGGAAGATCAGGTTCCCGGCTCCGAACAGCATCCCGAACAGCATGGAGCCCACAAAAAGATATTCAGCAGAAGTCAGTTTGTGATTGTTCATGGTGCCTCCTTATTTGGCGGTCAGGCCGCCATCCACGGAAATGATGGCGCCGGTCATGAAGCCGTTCATAGGGGACAGCACCGCACAGATCATATGGGCCGCTTCCTCCGGTTTTCCGATCCGTCCCATGGGATATACAGAAGCCATGGATTCCCGGGAATAGCCCCCTTCTGCCAGCTGCTTTTCCACCAGAGGGGTATCCACATCCCCCGGGCACAGGCAGTTCACCCGGATCCAGGGGGCCAGATCCAGGGCCAGAGACCGGGTAAAGGCCACCACCGCCCCTTTGGAAGCGGCGTACAGACAGCAGCCGTAATTTCCTTCCAGGGCCGCGTCAGAAGCGATGTTCACAATGGACGGACCGTCCTGGACAAAAAGGTCCAGCAGGGCCTGGGTAAGGAAAATGGTCCCCTTCACATTCACATCCATCAGCTGCTGATAATCCTCTTCCGTTACGTCCTGGAAAGGCTTTTCCTGGTAGATCCCGGCGCTGTTCACCAGAAAATCCAGTTCCTGGTGCTGTGCCTGGAGTTCCCCGGCGATTTTCCGGCAGCCTTCCACGGTGCTTACATCTCCCTGGAGATACAGGGCTTCTCCCGGCAGCCCTGTGAGGCTCTCCACCGCCTTTTGGCCCCGTTCCGGATCCCGGCCCACCAGCCACACTGTGGCTCCGTCCTGGACCAGCAGCCGAGCTGCTGCCAGGCCGATGCCGGACGTGCCACCGCTGATGACCCCTTTTTTCTTCTCCATTCCGTATCCGATCATATCCACGACTCCCTTCCTGCAATTTGTTCCCCAAACAGAAAAAAAGGAGATACCGTTTCCACGATATCCCCTCTTTGTTGCGCTTGTTGTTCTTGCAGATATCTATATCTTACAGTTTCACAACGTTGGCAGCCTGTTCACCACGGTTGCCTTCGACAACGTCGAATTCTACAGCCTGGCCTTCTTCCAGAGTTTTGAAGCCTTCACCCTGGATTGCGGAGAAATGAACGAATACATCGCCGCCATCTTCCCGTTCAATGAAACCATAACCCTTTTCAGCATTAAACCATTTAACTTTGCCAGTCATCTTTACTTGGCCTCCTAAAAATTATTGCGAAAAACGATCCAACTATATGTGATACCTGCGTGAGTTCAACATTCAGTAAGTCCGTTGTTTCTGTGTTCCATTCTAGCATAACCCCTGGACTTTTACAAGCAAAAGAATTGCGAGAGTACAGACGACTCAGGGTATTTTCAAAGATTTTCGAGAAAATTGACGGACCAGCTCTTCTTTTTGTTTTTTTGCCAGTTGTTTCAGGGCATATTCCCGCTGAAGGGCCGTCCTTTTGTCCGGCAGTTCCTCAAAATAGGCCAGGTCCACCGCCTTGAAGGCCCGGGTGTATTTGGCCCCGGACCCGCGGCGGTGCATGGCCAGCCGGTGGACCAGGTCGTTGGTCCAGCCGGTATACAGGGCGCCGTTGGCACAGCGCACCATATAGACGTAGGCAGTCATTCCGTTACGATTTCCACCTTTTCCATCACCACGTCCTTCAGGGGACGGTCGGCGAAATCCGTGGGGGTGGAGCCGATTTTATGGACCACATCCATCCCTTGGGTGATTTTCCCGAAGACCGCATGATGGCCGTCCAGCCAGGGGGTGGCATCCAGGGTGATGAAGAACTGGCTGCCTCCGGTGTTGGGGCCGGCATTGGCCATGGACAGGATCCCTTCCCCGCTGTGGGCCAGGCCGGGACCGAATTCGTCGTCGATGGTGTAGCCCGGGCCGCCCATGCCGGTGCCGGTGGGATCCCCGCCCTGGATCATGAAGCCGTCAATGACCCGGTGGAAGATGACCCCGTCATAGAATCCCTTCTCCACCAGTTCCCGGAAGTTCCCGGCGGTTTTGGGAGCCTTGTCCTCAAACAGCTCCGCGGTAAAATCTCCCAGATTCGTATGGAAATGCACTTTTTTGTTCATGTTGTTCACCTCGTTGTTGTGGGGCTGCCTTCAGCAGCCCCTGGAAATCGTTTCTGTAGGGGCGGCAGGCCCGGCCGCCCGTCAAATCACCGTTTGTCCGTAGTGTTTGCGGGCCGCCCGGCGTGCGGCCCCTACGGTTCAGGGTTCAAAATCAATTGGCAAAATTGATTTCCAACGGCCGTTGACCGTTGACAGCTGACAGGAGGTGCGCCGCACCTCCCTAAAACTCCCTGATCACCAGATCCGACAGATCCAGATCCACCCGTCCTTTGCCCGGGACGGAGGCCAGGGCCACCAGACGTCCCTGGGTGGTGATGTAGAAATCATCCTTCTGGAGCCGGGCTCCTTCGCCCAGTCCGGCCAGCCGTTCCTGGAGCTCTTCCTGCCGGTTGGCTCCCAGGAAATACTCCAGAGTCAGCCGGCTGCCGGTGGCCAGGTCGAACACCAGGGCATAGTGGAGGTCCGTGATCCGGGCCACCAGCAGGGTGGGATCAGCCCCTCCCTGGAGGGAGGATACATAAGCGTAGTTCTTCAGCCGGGTCCAGCTGGCCAGGCTGTTCACTTCCGACACCGGATAGCTCCGGTACAGGATGGGGGTCCCCTGGAACACCAGGCTCAGGATCTGCCGCCGGTTGTAGGTGACCTGGCACTGGAGTTCGCTTTCCACCGGGCCGGTAATGTGCCGGTACACGGACAGGTAGTTCCCCAGTTCCTGGTTGATCCGGTCCTGGACCTGAGGAGCCACACCGCCGGTCACCTGGGGAAAGGTGGTCTCATACCCTTCGTTGGTAATCTTCAGTGGATTCCGTTTGTCCCGGGGCCCGGCTCCTTCTTTGGCCGGCACCGCATACCAGCCGGTGACCCCGTCCCGGGTGGCCACCTTGGCCCATTCCAGTCCGTTGATTTCCCGTTTCCCGAAGATCATCCCCTGGGCTCCCTCCGGGGCCGGCCGGAGGATGGTTTCCGGCTTTTCTTCCGGCAGGCTGCGCAGGTAACCTCCGCTGAATATGACCCGTTCCATTTTGTGTTCCCGGTTGACGAATTCCACTCTTGCTCCCTGTTCCCCCTCCCCGGGGGCCAGGGCCTTGGTTTCCGAAGCTTCCGTTTCACTGGCGGTCTGGCTGCTTTCCGCCGTCTGGGACCGGCTGCACCCGCCGGCCAGGCAGCCCAAAAATGCCAGAACCGTCAGGACCAGCAGGAAATGCCGGATCCTGCCACCGGTCATACCGGATTCTCCCGGAGCCAGGAAGCCGCAGACAGCAGAGCCTTCTGGCCTTCTCCCGCCGCCTTGTTGATCTGCCAGGGATAGCCCACCGCATCTCCGGCGGCAAAAACTCCCTCCACACTGGTGGCCAGGTTGTCATCCACCCGGATGAAGGGACCATCCAGCCGGAGTCCCGGCAGGAGCCGGTCCAAAGGATCCGTTTCCCGGAGCAGGAACAACCCCTCCAGTTTTTCCGTGCCGGCAGTGGTTTCCAGGGCTTCCACCCGTTCCTCTCCCAGCACCTTCCGGGGTTTGCCTTCCATGATCTGCACATTGGCAGGCCGTTTTTCCGGCAGGGGGAAGTCCGCCCACAGCTTCACTTCCCCAGCCACCCCCGCCAGGAATTCCACTTCTTCCCAGGCGGACGGCAGATTGGTCACCACCCCGATGGTCTTTCCCCGGTACAGGTACCCGTCGCAGGTGGCACAGTAGGTGACCCCCTTCCCCACAAGGGCCGTTTCTCCCTCCAGGGGCTTTCCGTGGGAGGCTCCCGGGCACAGCAGGATGCTCCGGGCCTCGTACACTTCTCCCGGGGTGGCCAGATAGAAGTGCTTTTCCCGGGGCAGGATGCTCAGCACCTTGTGGGGGACCACCGTGGTCCCGGCGGCCTTCATGTGGGCGGTAAAGGCGTCCATCAGTTCCGCTCCCGACCGGTCCGGCATCCCCAGGTAGTTTTTCACCAGGGCGCTTTTCCGCAGGGCCAGGCCGAAATCCCCGGTATCCAGCAGCAGGGCGGACAGGGACCGGTTGGCGGCGGTCACCGCCGCACTGCAGCCTGCAGGGCCGCCCCCTACAATGGCAATGTCATACAGCATAGCTTTCTCCTTGTTTTCTCATCCGTTTATTTGAAATCCGCCACTTTTTCCAGGGGCAGTTTGGGCACATAATAATCCCGTGCCTCATCCACATAGTAGGCCAGTTTCCCTTCTTCCCCGGGCACCAGGGTGCTTTTGTGGGCAGGATAGCCCAGGGCCAGCACGGTGACCACTTCCCGGTCTTCCGGGATCTCCAGCAGAGCGGCGATCTTCGCCCGGTCCACCGCTGCCAGGATGGCGCTGCCCACCCCCTGGGTCCAGGCGGTGATGGCCATGGCATCCAGGGCGATGCCCACGTCGATGCTGGTGATGGTGGGGTTGGCCTCCTTGGGCCGGGACACTACCACAAAGGCCACCGGCTGTTCCCCTTCCCTGGGGGTGCCGATTTCTTTGGGCAGAGCCGCCGCCCACCGGAGCAGCGGCTGCATGGCCTTCACGTTGGCGGGGCTTGCCACCACCGTGAACCGGAGGCTCTGGCCGTTCCGGCCGCAGCTCCGTTTCCGGGCCACATCCGCCAGGGTCCGCAGCAGGGCCGGATCCACCGGTTTCTGTTCAAAACGCCGGTAGGTCCGGCAGGTATCATACAGGGAAGCCAATTCCATTCCAATCACTCCTTTTTATTCCACTTCGGCCACATAGCCGTTTTCTCCATCCGCCCGGAGGGCCAGCACATGGGGAGCCTGTTCCAGGAACAGCACCGCTTCCTGCTGGCGGATCTGGAGAGGACTGTTGAACACATCGGTGGGCACAAAGCCGTTCACCGGCAGCTGCCGGATCACCCCCAGGGAATCCTCCCCGATGACGGCCACTTCATTCAGATGGGTCTTGCCGGTGCCCCGGCGGCCGTAGCTGAGCACCAGGATATCCTGTTTTCCCGGACGGAAATCCAGTTTGTACAGGGCGTATTCCACTCCTCTCTGGAGGGTGCACAGGCCTACTCCGTCTCCCACCTGCCAGCCCAGCACCAGGACTTTTTCGCTGCCGGCGGCACCGGTAAGGCTGGCACTGATCTTCTGGGGAACCCCTTTCTGGAATTCCACCGTCAGAGGGGGCTGCAGCTGGCCGTTGGCGCTGAGGCTGTAACGGGGAGCAAAATACTGGGCCGCTTCCCCGGCCGCCGGCCCGCCCAGCCCCAGCATCACGGCCAGAAGGGCAATTTCCCAGGTATTTTTCATACATCCACCTCCCCCAATGTTTGGGCTTTCATGATTTTTCTGTATCCTTTTTATTATACCCTACCCAGAGGAAAGAAGACAATTGTCTTTTCCCTTACCCCTCCAAGGCTTCCCGGAGGGCCTCCACTCCTGCCCGGATCTTTTCCTCCCCGATGCCGGCAAAGGACAGGAGGAATTCCGGAGGCCGGGCCGGTTCCGTACCCCGGACAGGGATCACCCGGACGCCTTTTTCCAGGGCCCGGGCGGCCAGTTCTTCTGCTGTCCCCGGCCGATCCAGAGCAATGTGGAGATGGAGCCCGGAGCCGTAGCCCAGCAGCCGTACCTGGTCCCCGAACACGGCAGTCAGAGCTTCCTGGAGCAGCCGGCTCTTGGTCCGGTACAGGGTCCGGAGCTTCCGGATGTGCCGGGTCAGATGCCCTTCTTCAATATAGGCCGCCAGGGCCAGCTGTTCCACAGTGGACGAGGTCTGGTTGTACCGACCGGCAATGGCCCGGTAGGCAGGCAGCAGTTTTTCCGGCAGCACCAAAAAACTGATCCGCAGGGAAGGCAGCATGGTCCGGGAAAAGGACCCCAGATAGATGATCTGTTCCCGGTTCCCGAAGCTGTGGAGGGCAGGGGTGGGCCGGTGGAGGTAGCGGAATTCCCCGTTGTAGTCGTCTTCCAGCAGGTACACCCGCTCCAGCTGGGTGGCCACGATCAGGTTGTTCCGTTCTTTTTCCGTCAGGGCCCGTCCCTTGTAGGGATTGGCGGGAGAGATCATCAAAAGGCCGGGCCAGTCCCCTTTAGGGTCTGCCGGATCGTAGGCACAGGTTTCCCAGCCCATGAGATGGAAGATCTGTTCCGCCTGGGGGAACCCGGGGGCTTCCAGTCCCGCCACCTTCCGTTCCAGAGGCAGCAGGGGCAGCAGCACCAGCAGCAGGGTCTGGAGACCGGCTCCCACCAGGATCTGTTCCGGCCGGCACACCACCCCCCGGGAAGCATAGCTGTACCGGGCCAGCACCTTCCGCAGTTCCGGTTCTCCCTGGGGATCCCCGTATCCGGCAATGGAGGCGGGATTCCGGAGCACCTGGTTCAGGCACCGGCGCCAGAGCACCGTGTCGAAGGTGGAGGTATCGATGTAATTGTTGGAAAAATTGTAAAGGACAGCCGGCCGGGCCGGATCCGGCGGGGTTTTCGGTTTCTCTCCCTCTTCCCGGGGCCGGTAGGCGGCCACCCGGTACCCCCGGTTGGGCAGGTTTTCCACCACTCCCTGGTCGATGAGGATCTGATAGGCTCCCTCCACGGTGGTCCGGCTCAGTTTCAGGTCCCGGGTCAGCTTCCGGATGGAAGGGAGGAAGTCCTGGGATCCCAGGTGGTGGAGCCGGATTTCCCGGCAGAAATAAGCGGCCAGCTGCCGGTAAAGGGGACCCGCCCCCGGCTGTGCCCGGAAATTAAAAGTGGTCAGCAAAGAACCGTGCTCCTTTCAGTGCTGCTTTTCAGCAGGATCTATGGTCACGGATATTGTAGCATAAAAAAAGCAGAGTGCTGCAGACAACCTGCAGCACTCTGCTTTTCACGCCTGTTTCGCCATGATTTCCTTGGCTTTCATCAGGCGTACGGTGCTGGCTCTTTCGTTTTCGCTGAGTTTCATGGTGATGTACTTGATGCTTTCCTGCATTTCCGGGATCATGACATATTCCAGGGCGTTGACCCGCCGGCGGGTCTTTTCGATTTCATCCGCCAGCATGTTGCAGGTCTTTTCCACTTCCGCCAGTTCCAGGAGATCCGGCAGGCAGGTGGTCAGTTCCGTCACCGCCGTATCCAGTTCCCCGGTGGTGAAGGCGAAGGAATAAGGCACCTGGGCCGCATCATCCGCCGTGGCCCCGGTATAGGTCAGGGTAGGCACATCCACACTCATCACGTTCTTGCTTCCCACTTCGAACTCGGCGCTCCGGGCCGGGTACAGCAGGGCTTCGTTCATGGTCAGGAATCCCATATGGGCCCGGGCCACCACGAAATGGTGGGACACGTTCTGGAGGGCTTTTTCCATTTTCAGCCGCAGTTCGTGGTTCCGGCGGATGTAGATCATGAACTGCCGGACCATTTCGTCCCGTTTGTCTTTCAGCAGTTTATGCCCCCGGACGGCGGTGGCCAGCCGGCGTTTCAGCCGGGTCAGCTCCATCCGGGTAGGGTTTACGTTGGTAGCCATGGGTTATTCCCCCTTGGTGCCGTCCGCCGGTTTGTAGTACTTGTCCAGGTATTCATCCCGGATCCGTTTCAGCTCGCTGCGGGGCAGGATCCCCAGCAGCTTCCAGCCCAGATCCAGGGTCTCTTCGATGGACCGGTTGGTCCGGTACCCCTGGGACACGTATTCCTTTTCAAAGGCATCGGCGAATTGGGCATACAGCTTGTCCACCTTGCTAAGGGCCGAATCCCCCAGGATGGTGGCCAGTTCCTTGGCCTGTTTCCCCCGGGAATAAGCGGCGAACAGCTGGTTCATGGTATCCGCATGGTCTTCCCGGGTCTTGCCCTTGCCCACCCCTTTATCCTTCAAACGGGACAGGGAAGGCAGCACGTCGATGGGAGGGGTCAGCCCCTTTCGGTACAGTTCCCGGGACAGGATGATCTGGCCTTCGGTGATGTACCCGGTCAGGTCGGGGATGGGATGGGTCTTGTCGTCTTCCGGCATGGACAGGATGGGGATCATGGTAATGGACCCCTTCTTGCCCCGGATCCGGCCGGCCCGTTCGTACATGGTGGCCAGGTCCGTATACAGATACCCAGGGTAGCCCCGGCGTCCGGGGACTTCCTTCCGGGCAGCGGACACTTCCCGGAGGGCATCGGCATAGTTGGTGATATCGGTGATGATGACCAGCACGTGCATATCCAGCTCAAAGGCCAGATATTCCGCTGCGGTAATGGCCATACGAGGGGTGGCGATCCGTTCTACCGCCGGGTCGTTGGCCAGGTTGATGAACATCACCGCACGGCTCAGAGCCCCGGTCCGGTTGAAGTCCTGCATGAAGAAGTTGGCTTCTTCGAAGGTGATCCCTACGGCGGCGAACACCACGGCGAATTTTTCATCGGTTCCCCGGACTCTGGCCTGCCGGGCGATCTGGGCAGCCAGCTGGGCATGGGGCAGACCGGAGCCGGAGAACACCGGCAGCTTCTGGCCCCGGACCAGGGTGTTCAGGCCGTCGATGGCACTGATCCCGGTCTGGATGAATTCCGAAGGATATTCCCGGGCTGCCGGGTTCATAGGCTCCCCGTTGATGTCCTTGTATTCTTCCGGAATGATGGCCGGGCCTCCGTCAATGGGGTTGCCCATGCCGTCGAACACACGGCCCAGCATGGCAGGGGATACCCCCAGCTGGATCCCGTGGCCCAGGAACCGGGCTTTGGCGGTAGCCGGCTGCAGCCCCTGGGAGTCCTCGAACAGCTGGACCAGAGCTTTGTCCCCGTCCACGGTAAGCACCTTCCCGTTCCGGACTTCCCCGTTCTGCTGGTGGATTTCCACCAGTTCGTCATAGGTTGCGCCTTTTACCTGGTCCACCAGCATCAGAGGGCCCACCACTTCACGGATGGTTTTGTAATCCTTACGCATTTTCTTCACCCTCTTCCGTCAGTTCTGCAAAAGCCTGCTCCAGTTCCCGGTTCAGCTGGCCGAACTTTTCCTTCCGTTCTTTTTCCGGAATGTACTTGGCACGGCCAATCTGTTCCCGGATGGGCATGTCGATCAGCTTGTCCAGCTTCACATGCTTGGTCATGGCATCCAGGGCCTTTTCATACCAGGTGATGATCAGCTTCAGCATATCGTACTGTTTTTCCAGGGAAGTGTAGGTATCCACTTCGTGGAAAGAGTTCTGGTGCAGGAAGTCTTCCCGGATGGACCGGGCACATTCCATGGTGATCCGGTCCTTGAAGCCCAGGGCATCGATCCCTACCAGACGGACGATTTCGTTCAGGTTGGATTCTTCCTGGAGGATTTCCATGGCAGTCCCCACCAGTTTGGACCAGTCGGGAGCCACTTTGGCATCATAGTAGGCCCGGAGCCGGTCGGAATACAGGGAATAGCTCTGGAGCCAGTCGATGGCCGGGAAATGCCGGGCATAGGCCAGGGCCGAAGACAGGCACCAGAACACCTTCACGATCCGCAGGGTGGCCTGGGAAACCGGTTCGGAAATATCCCCGCCGGGAGGGGACACGGCCCCGATGGCGGAAACGGCGCCTACCCGGTCGTCCTTCCCCAGACATTCCACTTCCCCAGCCCGTTCGTAGTATTCAGCCAGACGGGAAGACAGGTACGCCGGGTACCCTTCTTCACCGGGCATTTCTTCCAGACGGGAGGACATTTCCCGGAGGGCTTCTGCCCAGCGGGAGGTGGAGTCAGCCATAATGGCCACTTTGTACCCCATGTCCCGGTAATATTCCGCAATGGTGATGCCGGTATAAATGGACGCTTCCCGGGCGGCCACCGGCATGTCGGAGGTGTTGGCGATCAGCACGGTCCGCTTCATCAGAGGCAGGCCGGTGCGGGGGTCGTTCAGGGCCGGGAATTCGTTCAGCACGTCGGTCATTTCATTCCCACGTTCTCCGCAGCCCACGTATACGATGATGTCCGCATCCGCCCACTTGGCCAGCTGGTGCTGGATCACGGTCTTGCCGCTGCCGAAAGGACCGGGTACGGCGGCCACGCCCCCTTTGGCAATGGGGAACAGGGTATCGATGACCCGCTGGCCGGTAACCATGGGTTCTTCCGGAGGCAGCTTGGTCTTGTAGGGACGGGCCACCCGGACCGGCCACTGCTGAAGCATGGGATAGTCCTTCACATTCCCCTTGCTGTCCTTCAGTTTGTACACCGGGTCCAGGATGGTGGCTTCCCCTTCATAGACCCATTCCACAGTGCCGCTTTGGCCGGGAGGCACCATGATTTTGTGGAGCACGGCGGGTGTTTCCTGGACGGTACCGATCACATCGCCGCCGGACACCTGGTCCCCCACTTTGGCCACCGGCACGAACTGCCATTTCTTTTCCCGGTCCAGTTTGGGGACTTCCACCCCACGGCTGATCCGGTCCCCGGCCAGTTCATAGATTTTTTCCAGCGGGCGCTGGATTCCGTCAAAGATACTTTCGATCAGCCCGGGAGCCAGTTCCACGCTCATGGGAGAGCCGGTGGATTCCACCGGTTCCCCAGGCCCCAGGCCGGCCGTTTCTTCGTATACCTGGATAGAAGCCTTATCATCACGAAGCTCGATGACTTCACCGATCAGGCGCTTGTCACTGACGCGGACCATATCATGGAGCTGCACGTCCTTCATGCCTTCGGCGACAATCAGCGGGCCGGATACTTTCACGATCTTTCCACTCACGATTGTTCCCTACCCTTCCTTGAATAGAATATCGGCGCCTACTGCTTTTTCCACATTTTCCCGGACACGCTTCATGCCCAGTCCCAGGGATTTGTTTCCTGCCGGGATGGGGATGATAGCGGGAAAGGTAGCGGTAGCATATTCTGCGATCACGGTCTGGGCTTTCTGAGCTGCGGTTTCCGTAATGTAGATCACGGCATAGCCCTCATCGGCCAGACGGTGGATCCTGCGCTCTATCTGTTCCTGTTCTTCCTCGTAGAATACATCGAACCCTACGGCCTTGAAGATCATCACAGAGCTGGGATCGCCGATCACTGCAATTTTCTTTTTATCCATCTTGCTGCCTCCCATGCTTCCTGTGATCAGGCATAGACGCTGGGCAGCTGGGGTTCAAAGCCGCCCTGGATGGCTCCGAAGATCATCCGCAGGGCTTCCGCCTCGGTTTCCCGGGCTTCCAGATACCCTACGATGGGTCCCAGGGTATGGGTGTCCCATCTGGCCCGGCGGAGGATCAGGCTCAGGCCCTCTTCCATCCGGCGGGGAATGACCCCCAGCTCATTGGTCTGTGCAAATTCATTGATGGCCTGGACCAGTTCGGCTCCATGGCTCCCCTGGTTCAGCCGGGCTCCCAGCTGTTCCGGAGGCACATCCAGGCTTTCCTCGAACACCGTTTTGGGGATATCCCCACAGTCCACCAGGACCAGACGCAGCTGGGACAGCTCCCAGTGGAGGTTCTGGGCCCGGATCAGGCTGATGGTGTTCTGGTAATCCGCCCACAGGGAGAAGTAGTTCCGGATGAAGCCCCGCTCCTTTTTCCGGTCCAGCACCTCTTTGGCCTGGCGGAACAGGGCTCCGTCCAGGAGCGCGCTGAGTCGGAACGGATCCGCTTCCCGGGCCAGGTCCCCTTCGATTTCGTTGAGCACCTGGCAGTAAATGGGCGGCAGATCTTCATAATACTTGGTATGGACCATGTCCTTCAGCAGGTTCAGGTCGAAATTGCCTCCCTCCCGAAGGATGTCATCGGCCTGGATCCCCAGCAGCCGTGCCTTCAGCAGGCATTTCAGGTTGTGGGTATCCACCGGCAGCAGGAACAGGCCGGTAAGCTCCGGATCCGGGGTCAGTTCCTTGATCCGTTTCCGGGTCAGCTGCATCTGGGCCCGGATGATCAGGTCGATTTCTCCCCGGGCCAGTTCCTGCTCCGTGGCCACGTTTTCTCCATAGCCGGTTTCCAGCAGCAGCTTCATGGCTGTCTTCGTACTGTCCGCTTCCGCGATCCGCCGCAGCTGGGCGGCGGTGAGCAGATGGGTGGACAGGACGCTGATCCGGCCCAGAGCATATTCATAACTGGGCTGGGGCATATTACTTCACCTCCGCGCCAAACAGGAGCTCTGCCACGCGGTATTCCTCCCCGGTCCGTACGTCTTCCAGCAGGGTGGCGAAGGAGCCGTCATAATCACAGGTCTCCCCTTCGATGAGCACACCGTCGGTGAACTCCGCCTCTTTGTCCGAAAGGGTCAGGGACCCGTTCCGGCCCTGGGCCTTCAGCTCTTTGTTCAGCCGGTCCAGGAATCCCTTTTCATACCGGGGACGGTCCTTGGCAGGCACCACCAGGGTTTCCCGGCCGGTAAGATCCGCTTCCAGGATGATCCGTCCGATCAGTTTCTCCCACTGTTCCTGGGGCAGGGCTTCCAGCTGCTCCCGGGCCCGGTCAAAGGCCTCCTGGAGCACTTTCCGCTTGCTGGCCAGGTTCTCTTTCCGGCTCTGCAGTTCGGCAATCAGCTGCAGACGGCCTGCAGCCTCTTTGGCATCCACCTGGGATTTGGCCTGGATTTCCCGGACCTGTTCCTGGGCTTTGGCCAGGATCTGTTCCTTTTCCTTCCGGGCCTTTTCCTGGGCTGCTGCTCCGATGGCTGCCGCGTCCTGCTTCGCTTCTTCTTCTATTTTCTGAATGATTTTATCGCCAGACACGACGGGTCACCCTTTCTTATAATTTGATCCCGTTCACCATGATGAAGGAAATCAGCAGACTCAGCACGGCGTAGGTTTCCACCATGGCCGTCAGGATAATGCCTTTACCGGTTTCTTCCGGCCGTTTGGCAGTCAGGTAGATGCCGGAGGCAGCCACTTTCCCCTGGTAAATGGCGGACAGCAGGCCCCCGATGCCCATGGGCATGGCGGCAAACAGATAAGCCAGGCCCTGGAAGGTGGTCAGGTCCTTTACGTTCCCGTCGATGACTCCCAGGTTCAGGATGATGATAAAGGCGATCAGCAGGCCATAAATGCCCTGGGTACCAGGCAGAGCCTGGAGCACCAGCACGTTACCGAATTTGTCCGGATCTTCGCTGACCACGCCGGAAGCGGCCTGCCCGGCAATCCCTACACCAATGGCACTGCCAACCCCTGCCAGAGCTGCAGCCGTTGCTGCTCCACCAAATGCCAGCGCTGTTCCTAAAGTAATCATAATGAAATCCTCCCTTATTTCGTAATATCCGTATACTTGGTCCGGAGTGCCAAAGGCAGGAACGCCCGGCCGCCGGCTTCATAAAACTTGCCGAAGAACTCGATGTACTGCAGACGGCTGCTGTGCACGAAGGCACCCAGCACGTTGATGATGATGTTGAAATAGTGACCGGCCAGAAGCACCAGGATGGCGGCCACAATGCCCACCGGTCCTGCGCTCCAGAGCATCTGGGCCACCGTGTTGATGACCATGGCGATGACCCCGGTGGCCAGTCCCAGGGCAAAGATCCGGGAATAGCTCAACAGATCGCTGAGATAGCCGCTGATGTTGTACAGAGTCAGCAGCCCTCCCAGTAGCCGGCTGACGATGCCTTTTTTCTCCCGGCCTCCAAAAAGGATGATGATCCCGGCGCCCAGCCAGGCCAGGTATTTGCCCACAGGCCCCGGAACCAGAGCCATCAGGAAAAAGCCCAGGAACATGATCAGCCAGCTGATCTGGTCACAGACCGCTCCCACAATGTCTCCCTCCCGGAAGAGCATGTAGACCTTCACCAGCATGCCGGCCACCAGGTGGATAGCCCCCAGGCCGAAGCACAGGGCCAGCATCTTCAGGGGTTCCTTCATGGGGACAAAGAGCAGAGGTTTCCACTCCAGCCCGAACCAGCCTCCGAACATGGCCCCCCACAGGATGGTGGAAATGCTGCCGAAGAAAATCACCATGGCCAGCTGCCGGGCAAAGCCCGTAGGCCGGAACTTCTTCAGAGCGAAATACAACATCACCGTAAGCACCAGCCCGTAGCCTGCGTCCGAAAGCATCATCCCGAAAAAGATGAAGTGGAAAGGAGCCATGATCAGGTCCGGATCGATGGACCCGGCTTTGGGCAGGGAGTACAATTCCACCACGCTTTCGTAGGGTTCCACCAGCTTCCCGTTTTCCAGCACCGTGGGAGGGATCTCCCCTTCCGCCGGGTCGGCAAAGGTCAGCTGGTAAGCATCGGTGACGCCCTGGACCACTTTTTCCACTCGCTGGACCCGGTCCTTCCGGACCCAGCCCTGTACCTTGAAGGCACTGACGGTTTCTACCCCGCCGTTCTGGAGACGGTCATGGGCGGCGTTCAGCTGGTCGTAGTACAGTTCCACCTGCTGTTTCTGAGGGATGCTTTGCCGGGTTTCCTCTTTCAGCCGGGTGATCCGGCTTTCCTTTTCTTCCGCTTCCTGGAGCAGTTCCTTCCGGACATCCGCCGCCAGGCCGCTGCGCTTGGGCAGCACCGCCTCGCTGAAATCATGTTCCTTCAGGAGATGCTTCACCTCATTGTCAGCGTCTTCATAAGCCAGGATCACCATGGCCTGGCCGTCCTGGGTCAGGCCATAGAGGCTTACATCCGCCAGGAGGCTGCTGATGGCCTTCTGGAATTCCGGCAGTTCCTTTTCCGGCAGGAAGCCCACATGGCAGCGGGTGGTTTCCGTAAAGCTCAGCTGCTCCAGGGGAATATCCAGTTTCAGCCAGGGATCCAGGCTTTCTGCCTGAGTCCGGAGGGCGGCCGCTTCACTTTCCAGGGAAGCGATCTTGCTGGCCGTAGTATCCAGTTTCTCCGTCAGCTGCCGGCCTTCCTGGGTCTCTTTCAGGAAATTTCCATAGGAAATGGCTTCTTTTTGGGGAAACAGAGGATTCTTGGCACCGTTCTGGACCAGGAACTGGAGCACCTGGCCGGTTTTATCCAGCTGGGCGCTGACTTTTTCTGATCCGGGCAGGGCCTTGGTTCCCGCTTCCGGTTCCAGCATCACACTCCCGTCCTTCTGGAGGGCCAGGAGCAGGGCATCGCGATCGGCTTTCAGAGCATAGAGGGTCAGTTTTTGCATGGGTACTAACATTCGATCACGACCTTCTTCATAATATACTGGACTGCCCCATCCAGATTTTTCCGGGCTTCCGCCGCCTGGGCCTCATCCCGTTTCCGGTTTTCCTCCACCAGGGCGTCTGCTTCCTGTTTGGCCTGGGCTTCCGCCTGGGCAATGGCTGCGGCGGCCTGTTTCCGGGCTTCCGCAATCAGGGCTTCCGCCTCCTTGTGGGCTTCCGCCTGAGCATCCCGGACAGTGTTCCGGGCTTCCAGGGTGGCCTGTTTCTTCAGGTCGTCCGCCTTCTGTTCAGCATTTTTGATGTCTTCCAGCATGGACATGGTATCACCACCTTTGCACAGGGAAGGCTGTGCCTTCCGGATTTCAATGAAAAATAAAATTGCGGTAACAATATAGTATTTCAACAAAAACAGAGAAATTCCTGCTGGTATACTATAGACCCATTATACTATACTGTATCTATTTTTGTAACATAAACTTTGTGGAAATTTAAGAGTTTTTCCTGACTTTGTTCCGTTCTTTGAAGATTCGTTTCATATGAAACAATAATATAGCAAGAAAACGGGAAGCAGCTGACTTACAAGTCAGTTCGCTTCCCGTTTTCTTCACTCTTCACTCTTCACTCTTCACGCTTCACGCTTCAACGTCTCCAGCAGATAATCCGTGAACTCTTCTGCCGTGGCTCCGTCTTTGTCGGTAGTGATCACCACTTTCCGTTCTGTCCGGGTGCAGATGTCCAGGGCCTTCACCAGCTTTTCCTTCTTGTCCGCATACCCGATGTGGCTGATCATTTCTCCCATGGCCCGGATCAGGCTGCAGGGGTCCGCATATTGGGCCCGGTGGTGCTGGACCAGGAAGTTCCCCACCCCGTGGATGGCTTCGAACAGGGCGTACTGGTCCCCGATGTTGGAACTGCTGGCGGTGCCCAGGCCTCCCTGGTATTCCGCCGCCACATCCGTCACAATGTCCCCGTACAGGTTGGGCAGCAGGAACACCTCCATCCCTTTGGTGAATTCCGGATCCGTGATCTTGGCGGCCATGGCATCCACCAGTTCTTCCCGGACGGTGATCCCGGAGTACTCTTTTTCCAGGGCATGGGCGGTCTTCAGGAAGTTCCCGTCCACCAGTTTCACGATGTTGGCCTTGGTGACCACGGTCACGTTGGTCTTTCCGTTGTTCCTGGCGAATTCGAAGGCGGCCCGGCAGATCCGTTCTGCTCCCGGACGGGTCAGCACCTTGAAGTCCACCGCCAGGTCCTCATTCACCTGGATGCCCTTGTTCCCCCAGATGTATTCCCCTTCGATGTTTTCCCGGAAGAAGGTCCAGTCGATGCCCTTTTCCGGGATCCGTACCGGCCGTACCGCCGCATACAGCTGGAGGGCCCGGCGGAGCAGGCTGTTGGCGCTGACCAGGTTGGGCCAGGGATCCCCCGCCCGGGGGGTCACAAAGGGTCCTTTCACCAGCACATCGCAGGCCTTGCAGGCTTCCAGCACTTCCGCCGGCAGGCTTTCGTTCTTTTGGGCCCGTTCCTCGATGGTCATGCCGGGGATGGTCCGGAATTCCACCTTACCGGAAGCCACTTCTTCCTGCAGCAGGTATTTGGCCACCCGCAGGGCCTGTTCCATGATGTAAGGCCCGATCCCGTCCCCGGGCAGGATCCCTACGGTGATGTGATCCAGCTTCTTGAAATCCTTCCGGCCGGGAGCCTGTTTCATACCGTCGATCCGCTTGAAATCCTCCCGGATCAGAGCCCCGAATTTTTCCATGGCCTTCCGGATGGTTTCTTCCCGGACCTGTTCTTCGTATCCCATTTCGTCCATATGTTCCATGCTGTATTCCTCCTTATAATCAAAGCCAGCGAAGCTGGCCTCCTTCGGCCGTTGACCGTTGACATCTGACCGCTGACACGCTTTTTTATATCTCCGGCAGCCGTTCCATTTCTCCCAGATGGAGCAGTTTGATGGCCATCTGCCGTCCCTGGTTGGGATAAACATGTTCCAGCAGGCTCTCCGCCTTGTTCAGCAGGGCTTCCTGGGGCAGGGGTTTCCGATAGGACCCGGTGGGGTCTTCGATGAACTGTTCCAGCTCCCGTCCGTCCTTCAGCCGGATCTTCACCCGGCAGCTCCAGTGGCCGGGATAGGCTGCGGTCAGTTCCGGCTCCTCCCGGACGGTGACCCGCTGGATCAGGGCCCGGATGGCCGGATCCTTCACTTTGTCCGGGGCAAACATGCTTTGATCCACTTTGCCGTACAGCAGGCTGCAGGCCAGACCGTAAGGCAGGGAAAACTTGGCGTCCAGGGGCGTCCGGGGATGGAGGCACCCTTCGCTGACGGCACACTGCTGGTAGCCGATCTTATAGGTACCCGCCTCCAGGCTTTCCACCTGTCCCAGGATCCGTTCCGCCGCATCTTCGAAGGGCAGCAGGCCTTCTCCCAGGATGGCCTTCCGCAGGGACAGGGCCCCGTCGATGCCGGCGTGGGCGCTGCGGCAGCAGGGATAGGGCTTCATGTCCATATTGAGAATTTCCCAGAGGGTCCCCAGCCCTTCCGTAAGCTTTTCCACATGGCCTCCGTCGCTCATGGCCCGGAACAGACCCCCGTCTTCTCCTTCCAGGATATGGATGGGGCCCTGCATACCGTACCGGGCCAGAAACGTGCACCGGAGGCCGGTCATGGCCGCCTGTCCGGGATTCAGCACCTTGGAATTGGTCCTATCTCCCAGGAAGGCCCACACCCCGGTGGTCTGGGACCCGGCCAGACCCAGGGCACTGGCGGTGCCTTCTCCGTTGAGGCCCAAAAGATGGCTGCAGGCGGCGGCCGCCCCGAAAGTGCCGCAGGTGGCCGTGGCATGCCATCCCCGTTTCCGGTGGGCCGCCACATCCAGGGCCATGCCCACCCGGTGGGCCACTTCATATCCGGCCACCAGGGCCGTTAGGAACTCTTTTCCCGTGCTGCCCAGCTGCTGTCCCAGGCACCAGGCCGCCGGAATCATACTGGCGGAAATATGGGTCTTGGAAGCCGGATGCACATCATCCAGTTCCAGGGTATGGGCCAGCATGGCATTGAGCATGGCGGCGTCGGTCACGGACCATTTTTGTTCCAGAGGCTGTCCCCACAGGGTCACTCCCTGGGTCCGGTTCTGGGGATCCAGGGCCAGGAGAGCCTGTTTCATCTGTTCCACCAACGGGTCCCCCACCGCCCCCATGGCGGCGCTGATCAGATCCAGGGCCCGGCAGACCGCCGCCTTCTGGACTGTTTCAGGCAGCGTATCCCAGGAAAGGCCGGCCGCAAATTGGGCCAGCCTCCCCAGAGGTGCTGCCAGCACCTTGTTTTCCATGGTCCTGCCTCAGCTTTCTTTAAACAGATTGATCATGGAACCGGCCAGCAGGGTCTTCCGTTCCGTGTCGTTGAGGATTTTCAGATCCAGGTGGAGGGTCCGGGTGCTGCCGTCGGTGCCGATCACCGTGGCATCGATGCCTCCCCTGTTTTCCGCCACCACCTGACGGATGTTGGGCAGCCAGAGCAGTTCGCCCACTTTCAGGTCGATCTCCGGGTCCGGATGGGTGAAGGGCAGCATCCCCCAGTTCACGCAGTTGCTCCGGTACCGTTTGGTGGCATATTCGATGCAGATGTTGGCCAGTCCCCCCAGCACCTTCTGACAGGAAGCGGCATATTCACGGGCGGAACCGTCCCCGGGCCGTTTGGCATAGAGCACGGAACCGATGCCGGTGGTTTTCATCAGGGTATCCAGGTCTTTGTCCACGTCAATGCCCACCTGTTTCAGCGGTGCATAGAATCCTTCCGCTGTCTTTTTGTCCCCGGCCAGACGGGCTTTTTCATAAGCCTGGGCAGCCTTTGCCCGGCCTACGTATTTCGGATCCTTCCGCAGCAGGGTGAATTCAGAGATCTTGAAGGGGTTGGACCGGTAGGAAGCGGTTTCCCCGGAAGGGATCAGTTCATCAGTGGTAGTCACTTCGTCCCGGATCACCGAAGCCACCTGGAGCAGCAGGTTGTCCGTCATGTGTTCCATGGCCGGCCAGTCCTTGATGAAGGGACCGTAAACGATTTCCGTATCCGGCTGGGCTTTGCCGAAACCGTTGTATACTACATTGTCGTAGATCTTTTTGTTGAAGGTGAAGGCCGGCAGTTCTTCCGGTTTGAACACATCCCCGATTTCCTCCGCAGAAGTCAGGTACCCGCCGTTGAAAGCCGTGGCGGCAATGGACTTGGAGTCCATAAGGGCGGCAGAAGCCACCTGGCCCATATTGGGCTTGGACCCTTCCCGGTTGGGGTAGTTCCGGGTGGAATGGCGCAGGACGAAGGCGTTGTTTTCCGGGCAGTCGCTGGCGCCGAAGCAGGGGCCGCAGAAAGCCGTCTTGATCCGGACCCCTTCGGTCATCAGATCATTGCTGATCCCGTCCCGGTTCAGTTCCGTGAGCACCGGCTGGGAAGCCGGGTAGATGTTCAGAGGGAACATGCCCAGGCCCCGGTTTTCCGCTTTGGCCACCTGGTCCACATAGGCAATGTTCTCAAAGGAGCCGGCGGCACAGCCGGCAATGGCTGCCTGGTCCACCAGGATCCGGCCGTTCTTCTGGATCTTGCTCATCATATCCGGATGGATGTCCGGGTTGTTTTCAAAGATGGTCCTGGCATTGTCTTCCACATATTTCATGTATTTTTCCGGGTTGGCGATCACATCCTTCAGGGGGAAGGCATTGGAAGGATGGTAGGGCAGAGCGATCATGGGCTCCACCGTATCCAGATCGATGTGGATGAAGCTGTCATAAAGAGCCTTGTCCTTGGGAGCCAGATGCTTGTAGTCCTCTTCCCGGTCATGGATCCGATAATCTTCCCGGACCGTATCGTCGGTTTCCCAGATGGAAGTGAGGCAGGCAGATTCCGTGGTCATGGTATCGATGCCGTTCCGGAAATCCATGGACAGGGAATGGACCCCGGGGCCCACGAATTCCAGGACTTTGTTCTTTACAAAGCCGTTCTTGAACACGGCACCGATGAGAGTCAGGGCCACATCCATGGGACCCACCCAGGCTTTAGGAGAACCGGTGAGATACACCCCCACCACCTGGGGATACTTCAGTTCATAGGTCTTGTCCAGCATGGCTTTGGCCACTTCCGGGCCCCCTTCCCCGATGGCCAGGCAGCCCTGGCTGCCGTACCGGGTGTGTGAATCGGACACAATGGCCATGCTGCCGCCTTTGACGATCATTTCCCGCATATAGGAATGGATCACCGCTTCATGGGGCGGTACGAAGATGCCCCCGTATTTCTTGCAGATGGTTTCCGCATATTTGTGCACGTCGGAGTTGATGGTCCCCCCTACGGCACACAGGCAGTTGTGGCAGTTGGTGAACACCGTGGGCACCGGGAACTTTTTCAGCCCGGAAGCGCAGGCGGTCTGCATGATGCCCACATAGGTATTGTCATAGACCCCGATGGCGTCGAACTTCAGCTGCAGGTTGGCCGGATCTCCGCTGGTGTTGTGGTCGGCAATGATCTGGTACGCAATGGTGTTCTTCCGGCCGGCTTCCTGGTCCCATTCCGGATGGTCCTTGGCCGGCACAAAGGTTTTGCCCCCGTCCAGGGCATAATAGGCTTCATTCACACACTGAATCATGATTCTTCTCCTTTTCTTTTCCCTCAGCGGATATATACAAATCCATCCATGATCCGGCGGGCCGTACGGACCACGCCGCCCTGGAGCACTTTTTCTCCGTCCATTTTCATCAGCACATCGGTGACCCCGCTGGAGTGGCCCAGCCGGACACAGTCGCTGTCATGATTTCCCAGGATGTCGCTGACAATGGTCCCAGGGATCTTGGCAGCCGCCCCGGTGGCTACAGCCACGGTCATGGGATAGGCCTTGTGGAGGGCTCCCACGGAAATAGCCCGGACGCACAGGTCCATGTTACCGGCCTTCACCACATTTCCGTCCATGTTTTTGTAATCCTGGGCCGGGCTGACGATGGCCACCTTGGGAGCGGAAGTGGATTCCGTCCGGGCTTTCATGAAGTCATCCACAAAGCCGAATTTCTGGGCGGTGATGCCCCGGATCCGCTCGATGTGTTCCATCACGTCCTGGTTCTGGTTCAGCTCCGTCAGTTCCGTGCCGGTGATGCCCAGGTCTTTGGCCTTGATGAAGACCACCGGGTTGGAGCAGTCGATCATGGTCACTTCCGCCGGTCCGTACCCAGGCACATTGATGGTTTCCTTTTTCAACCCGGTGGGGAACAGCTTCCCGGTCTTGGCCCCGGCGGGATCTTCAAAATACATGTCGATCCGGGAACCGGTGCCGGGCACCCCCTGGATCTGGGCATCCCCGTTCACACAGGCTTTGCCGTCCTGGACCCGGACATGCTCTTCAATGACTTTGTTGGTGTTCACATTGTAGACCCGGACTCTGGTGATTCCTTCCACCGGTTCCACCAGCCCTTCGTCAATGGCGTAGGGCCCCACCGCGGAGGAAATGTTCCCGCAGTTGGCGGAATCATCCACCCGGGGGATCACAATATCCACCTGGTAGAAGTGGTAGTCCACATCGATGCCGGGACGGGCGGACCTGCTGATCACCGCCACTTTGGAAGTGGAGCTTACCGTGCCTCCCATACCGTCGATCTGCTTCACATCCGGAGTCCCCATCACCTTCAGGAAGATTTCCGGCCACTGTTTTTCATCCGCCGGCAGATCCTCCTTGTGGAAAAAGACCGCCTTGCTGGTGCCGCCCCGCATGTATACGCAAGGGAACTTCCGCTGTTTCTGATTCATGGTATTTCCTCCTTCTGACCTGTGAGCCATTCTCTGTTCTTGTTGTCTCCAGTATAGCCCTTTCTTTCCATTATGAAAAATGATAGAATATGCTTGAATATCATTCCTATTTGGAATATAGAAGGGAGTCTTTTAGATGGATGAACGGGATATCCAGATTTTCCAGAGCCTTATGGAAACCCGGAACGTGACCAAAACCGCCCAGGCCCTGTACATGACCCAGAGTGCCATTACCAAGCGGCTCCACAAACTGGAAGAGGAACTGGGAGCCCCTCTTTTTCTCCGTTCCGTCAAGGGACTGATCCCGGCGCCTTCTGCCGATGCCATCGGGGAAGAAATGGGGCGGCTCCAGGAATCCCTCCAGCGGCTGAAGACCCTGTCCCAGTATGCCCAGGGCCGGATCGCCGGCCATCTGAAGTTCGGCGTCTCCGTAAACTATGCCCGGTACACCCTGCCGCCCCTCCTGAAGCAGTACATGACCGACTATCCGGAAGTCCGCATCGACGTGACCACCGGCCAGAGCCTGGACCTGTTCACCAAGCTCCAGGAAAACCGGCTGTCCATGGCAGTGCTCCGGGGGCATTTTCCCTGGGCGGGAGAAAGCCTGCTGCTGTCCCGGGAACGGGTCTATGCAGTGACCAGCCGGGCCAATGAGGGCATGGCTCTGTCCCGGCTCCCCTACATCCACCGGCAGTCCGACAAGCCCTTCATGTCCCGGATCCAGCGTTGGAAACTGGAACAGCACATTACGGAAGCCGCCTCCTCCATCCAGGTCAACGACATTTCCACCTGTCTTTCCATGATCACCAGCGGCATCGGCTGGTCCGTGCTGCCGGAAATCTGCCTGAAGGATCGGGAAGACCTGGTGCGCCAGCCCCTCACCTTTCAGGACGGCACCCCCTTCACCCGTTCCACCTTCGCCCTGTACCGGGAAGAATACGCTCATCTGCCCCAGGTGAAGATCTTTCTGGAGAGATTGAAAGGGGCTGTTGCATGAGCAACAGCCCCTTTCCTATTCTTTCCACACTACACATACCGGCGACCCGGCGTTGATCTGTTTTTCTTCCCGTTCCAGGGTCCCGTCTTCCTGGATCTGGAAAACCGTAAGGGTGTGGGTCAGTTCGTTGGCGGCCACCAGGCGTTTTCCTCCCGGTTCCAGGTCCAGGAACCGGGGCTGTTTCCCTTCCGTGGGCAGGTTCTGCCGGAAGGCCAGCCGTCCCGTTTCCGGATCGATGGCAAGCACCGTCACCGAATCATGGGTCCGGTTGGACACATACACAGCCTTCCCTTCCGAGCCCATAACGATACCGCTGGCCCAGCCAGGCCCGAAATAGTCATCGGGCAGGGTGGTGACCATCTGCCGGGGTTCTAGGGTCCCAGTGGTTTCATCGAAATGGAAGAAAATGGCGGTACTGTCCTTCTCATTCACCAGATACACCCATTTCCCGTTGGGATGGATGGCCACATGCCGGGGTTCCGCCCCTTTCCGTGCCGTCCACACAAAGGCTTCCGTCAAGTGGTTGTCCTCAGGGTCGATGGCATAGACTTCCACCTTCCCCACCCCATGGTCCCGGCCCTGGCAGGGTACCAGCAGCCACTTTCCATCCGGATGGAGACATACCTGGTGGGGATGGGAAATGTACCCGTGGCCCGGCTCCCCGGGAACGAACAGAACCTGCCGGACCTGGCCCAGCCTCCCGTCCTGTTCCAGGGCCAGTTGGGTGAGGCTGCCCGTTTCCAGGTTGGCCACATACAGACTTTGGCCGTTGGGGCTTACTACCAGGTGGACCGGGTTGGTGCCATAGGTAGAAACAGAATTCAGCTCCGTCAGGTGCCCTCCTTTTCCCACCTGGAAGGCAGTGACTTCACTGTAATCTCCATGGACCGCATAAAGCCGGTCCTGTTTTTCATTCAGGCACAGGTAGGACGGATTGGGGCCGCAGGACAGGGTCTGGATTTTTTCCCATTCTGTTCCCGTCCGGCAGTACACGGTGATTCCTTCTCCCAGGGCTTTTCTTTCTTTGGTGGTTCTGGATCCGATATAGGCAAACATGAGCATTCCTCCTCATTCATTGTAAAAAGGACAGGCCCCCGGCCAGGGTGAACAGGAAAATAATGGCCACACACAGGGCGGACACCCCGAACAGTCTGGCAAACAGGGATGAATCGTTTTCCTTCCCGGTTTTTTCCTGGGCACAGCTGGCCATCACCAGAGAACCCCCGGTGGACATGGGACTGATCCCTGCCACCGTGGCCGAGCACACAATGGCCGCCACCATCTGGATCAGAGAGGCACCTCCTACATTGGCCGCCACTTGGGGCACGGTAGGGATCAGCGTGGGGAACACCACCCCGTTGGCACTGGAGAACCAGGACATGATGCCTCCCGTAAGCCCCATAAGAGCCGGGGCAGTAGCCGGACTCATGAAGGAAGCCAGTCCCCTTGCCAACAGATCGATGCCCCCCAGGAGCTTCACCGCGTTCATCAGCACACTGATGCCGCAGATCAGAATCAGGGTGTTCCAGGGCAGGCTTTTCACCGCTTTCTTTTCATCCACTTTCCCGGTGAACAACAGGATCAGGGCCAGCAGGAAGCATACGAATCCCACATCCTGGGAAAAGCCCACCACGGAAACGAACAGGGCTGCGATCAGTGCCAGGCTCAGTTTCTGCTGTCCGTCAAAGACAATGGGTTCCGGAGCACTCTGGACCGGCTGTCCACGGAGTTTCCAACCTTTGAACACCAGATAGGTCACCAGGGCGCACAGAGCATTGGCGGCAGTGACTCCGGCAAAGATGGCCATCCCCGGCATGGGGATCTTCATCTGGCCCAGCAGGTCCCCCACAATGATCCCGGTAAGGGCAATGGGAGAGGCGGTTCCTCCCACCGCTCCCAGGATGGCCATGGCGCCCATGAGGATGGGACTGGCATCCAGATGGAAGGCCAGGGGCACTGCAAACAGCACCATCACCGTCTGGACGCTGATGGCCCCAGGGCCGATGGCGGACAGGATGAAGCTCACCAGATAGATCACAATGGGCACCAGGAACACTTTGGTGCCGCAGAGCCGTGTCAGCTTTTTGGAGGCCTTGTCCAGGGTCCCGTTTTCCTGGAGCAGGGCAAAAAAGAACATGGTCCCCAGCAGGGTCAGGAACAACTTACCGGGAAATCCTCCGTAGAGTTTTTTCACTGGCAGGTTCCCCATTTTCCCCAGGACCAGCACAGCCCCCAAGCTGATCAGCCCCACATTGGATTTTTTCACGAACCCCAGGGCAATGGCCCCGAACAGAAACACCAGTGCAACAAATGACATGGACATGATACTCCCCCTTTGGATCAGAAAAGGCTCCGTGCGTCCTTTTCTTTCAGATTATTCCGAATCCGTTGATGATTCCATTATAAGGAAGATAACTCATTCTGAAAAATGAATAAAAAGAGGTATTTTTCATTCCATGGAGGAATCATTGATCCATTTCCATTTTTCCGGAACGTTTCCATGAGCTACATAGACTTCGTGGAAATCGATGTCAGTAAATTGATTTTAAAACAGCATAAACCGTAGGGGGGCGCACGCCCGGCGGCCCGCAAAGCACACAGACAGCCGCTGTTCAAGGCCAGCTTGGCTGGCTACCTTCGGCCGTTGACCGTTGATGGGTTCTTCTCATGCCCCCTGGGTGGCCGGGACGGGCTCGCCGCGGCAAGCCCCTACGCCGTCGCTGTCCAGGGGCCGGATAACAACGGATTTCTCCGGAAGTACCTTCCCTGGATGCCGGATGCAGGCCCAACGGCAGCAGCGGCCAACCGCTTGTACAAACAATCTCCGATACCAACGGTGTAGGGGCGTGACGCAGGCCCGCCCTTCCCGGCCTATGGTTTTCTTATATTCCCAGGAATCCGCCCCGGCGGGTTCCTTCCGACCGCTGGGGACTAGTGAACAGAGACTGTGAGTTCTTGCGTCCCTCCCCTTCCATTGGCCTGTTCCTGTTTTTCCGCTATAATAGATTCATACTGACACAGTAAAGGAGAGATTTTCCATGGATATACAGGAAACCCTGAACCGGCAGCTGCCTTTGTATGCCCGGGTTCTGGTGAAAAAAGGGATCTGCCTCCAGAAGGACCAGATCCTGGTGATCAACGCCCCGGTGGAGGCCAGTTCCTTCGCCACCCTGCTGACGGAAGAGGCCTACCGGGCCGGTGCTTCCCAGGTGGTGTTCAACTGGTACTGCAACGGTACCACCCGGCTCCGGTACGAATATGAAACCCAGGACAAGTTTGAATCCGTCCCGGGCTGGCGCAGCGAATTCAACCTGTACTACTACCGGAAGGGAGCGGCCTTCCTGAGCCTGATCTCCGCAGACCCCTATGCCATGAAGGGCATCGACCGGAACAAGATCATGGCTTGGCAGAAGGCGTTCCACCAGGCGGTAAAGGAGTATTCCGACGGGATGATGGCTTCCAAGACCAACTGGCTGGTGGCCGCCGTCCCCAGTACCGTTTGGGCCCGCCTGCTGTATCCGGATCTGCCGGAACAGGAAGGAAGGGACCGGCTGTGGATCCAGCTGCTGGATGCGGCCCGGTGTCTGGGAGAAGACCCGCTGGCGGACTGGGACAAGCATCTGGCAGAACTGAAACAGCGGCGGGAATGGCTGACCGCCCAGCAGTTCACTGCCCTGGAATATAGAAACAGCCTGGGCACCCATCTCACCGTGGGCCTGCCGGACCGTCACATCTGGCAGGGCGGGGCCGAAACTACCGGCCGGGGCTTTTTGTTCAACGCCAACATCCCCACGGAAGAAGTCTATTCCGCTCCCCAGGCGGATCGGGTGGACGGGGTGGTGTGCAGCACCCGGCCTCTGGTGTACAGCGGCAATCTCATTGAAAATTTCCGGCTGACCTTTAAAAACGGAAAAGTGGTGGAGGCCACTGCAGAAAAAGGAGTAGAAATCCTGAAAGACCTGCTGAAAATGGACGAAGGAGCCTGCCGGCTGGGGGAAGTGGCTCTCATTCCCTACCACTCCCCCATTTCCCTTATGGACAGGGTTTTCTACGAAACCCTCCTGGACGAAAACGCCTCCTGCCACCTGGCCCTGGGAGATGCCTATCCCACCTGTGTGGAAAAGGGAGCGGACATGAGCGAGGAAGAACAGAAAAAAGCCGGCCTCAACGATTCCATGATCCACGTGGACTTCATGGTGGGCAGCCCGGATCTTACCATCACCGGGATCCGGAAAGACGGCACCCGGGTGCCCGTGTTCGTGGATGGGGATTGGGCGTAAAAAAAGGGGGGTGTGAAAAAATTCACACCCCCTTTTAATTTTTACTTCCCGTGCCGTTCCCATACAGCCTGAGGAATGAACACCAGGTGCTGATTCACGAAGGTATCGAATCCGCTCCGGGACAGTTCGTGGCCGTAACCGGAATTCTTTACGCCTCCGAAGGGCAGTTCCGGCAGAGAGGTCCAGCCATGATTGATGAAGCTCATACCGGTTTCGATCCGGGCCGCCACCCGGCCTGCATGGTCCATATCACTGCTGAACACCGTGTTCCCCAGTCCATAACTGGAATCGTTGGCCAAGGCAATGGCTTCCTCTTCGTCCCGGACTTTGTATACCACACCTACCGGGCCGAAGACTTCTTTGTTGTAGAGGGGATTGTCTTTCGTCACATCGGTCAGGATGGTGGGCATCACGAAATAACCGGGGCTCTCGATAGGCTGGTTCCCGTACACCACCCGGGCACCGGCCTGGACAGCCTGGTCAATGGCGGCCAGCACATCCTGCTTGGCCGTGGCGGAGGACAGAGGTGCCAGCGTGGTAGCCGGATCCATGGGATCCCCCCATTGGGCGGAAGCAAAGACTTCCGTCAGATCCTGGAGGAACCGGTGATAGTTCTTTTCCGTCACGATAAACCGTTTGGAAGAAACACAGACCTGCCCTGCATTGTACAAACGGGCGGCAAATAGCTGGGACTTCACTTCGTCCATATCCGCATCATCCAGGACAATGAAGGCATCGTTGCCCCCCAATTCCAGGGAGGAAGGCTTCAGGGCCTTTCCGGCATGTTCTGCTACAGAGGAACCTCCCCGTTCCGATCCTGTCAGGCAGGCTCCGGCCACCCGGGGATCCTCGATGATCCGGGAAACCTGATCATAGCTGGCAAACAGATTCTGGAAAGCTCCTTCCGGAGCCCCCGCTTCCCGGACCAGGGCTTCAAAGGCCAGGGCAGAGCCAGGACAGTTGGAGGCATGTTTCAGCAGCAGCGGATTCCCTATGATGAAGTTGGGAGCAAACACCCGCATCACCTGATAGAAGGGAAAATTCCAGGGTTCCACCGCCATGATCACACCTCGGGCCTGTTTCAGGATATAGGCTTTGCCGGCAGGGGTTTCCACCGGTTCCCGAGCCAGGAATCCATCCGCCTGGTCCGCATAATATTCGGCAATGGCGGCGCAGAGGGCCACTTCTCCCTGGGCTTCCACAAACAGTTTGCCCATGTCTTTGGTCATGGTTTCCGCATACCGGTCCAAATCCCTCCGGAGCAGTGCGGCTACCTGACGTAGGACAGCTTTCCGGCCTTCCACATCATTGTCTTGCTGCCAGGCCTGATATTGTCCATAGGCCCGTTCCAGGGCTTTTTCCACCCCAGCATCGGACAGATTTTCATAGGACTGGAGCACTTCATTGGTATAGGGGTAAATCGTCTGATAAGCCATCTTTGTTCCTCCTTTATTTTTTCAATTGTATTTATGCCGTTTACAGTTAGCCATATTATACGATATAGCTTCCAGAAGCGCAAGTGTTTTTAAGAATTTTTATTAATTAAAAAGGAACTGTTGCATATGCAACAGTTCCTGCAGCAGCCCTGTATTCTCTTTATTTCTCCATCCCCCAGGCATACCCGGTCATAGCCATGGATCCCAGGTTGCAGACTTTGTTGAACACCTGGGCCCGGTCGCTTCCGGCGGCTCCCAGGCACACCAGAAGGGGCAGGTAGTGGTCCGGAGTGGGTACGGCATACGCCGCATCCGGATGGGATCCGAACCCGATCACCTTGTCCGTGTCTCCCTGGAGCACCGCTTCGGTAATATAGTCATTGAACCGGAGAGTGGCGGCAGAACCGCCCTTGTTGTCCCATTCCACTTCCCGGAGGTTGTGGACCACGTTGCCGCTGCCCAGGATCAGATACCCCTGTTTCCGGAGATCTGCCAGCTTCCGGCCCAGCTGGAATTCTTCCTCATGAGAAATATCCCCGTCCACGGACAGCTGGACCACGGGAATATCCGCCTTGGGGAACATATGCACCAGCACCGTCCAGGCCCCGTGATCGATGCCCCAGTCGTCATTGACGGCCACGGCGGAACCCAGCAGTTCCTGAACCTTCCCGGTCAGTTCCCGGTCCCCTTTGGCGGGATACTTCACCTGATACAGTTCCTTGGGGAACCCATACATGTCATAGACCTGCCGGGGTTCCGGGGCACTCTGGACGAAGGTTCCGTGGGTGTACCAGTGGGCGGACACCATAAGGATGGCCTTGGGTTTGCCGAACTGCTTTTCCACGGCCCGGCCGATCCGGTCCATCCCTTCCGTGATTGCATTGTGTTCCAGGGCAATCATGGGGCTGCCATGACCGGAAAACACCACCGGCATGATTTTCTGTTCTTCCATGGTTTCTCTCCTTTTATTTCAGATATTTATCGAAGAAATCTCCAATCACCTGGAGCACATTGTCCTGGACCCAGTACACGCCTCCATGGGCGGCCCCTGGGATCTCATACCGTTCCGCCGAAACTCCCTTGGCCTTCAGGGCCTGGTACAGCAGATCCGTCTGGCCCGGGGACACCACTTTGTCCGCCGTCCCGTGCATCAGCAGCATGGGGGCGCTGTTTTTCCCGATATAGGCAATGGGGTTGGCTGCTTCCGTGGCTTTGGGATCGGCGCTGACCCCGCCGTCTTTTCCGCCGAACACCGGGCTGCCATTGATCCACAGGGCTTCCGTGGCTCCGGCGGACTGATGGAGCTTCTGGTTTTCCGGGCTGTAGTCCATGCCCACCCGGCTCAGGTCGGAGAGCCCGTAGAGATCCACGGCACAGTTCACCTGGCTGGATTCCTGGAGATTTTCTCCTTTGTCAAAGGTCCTGGTGCCGCTGGTGGTCCCTGCAAAAGCGGAGAGATAACCCCCGGCGCTGCCTCCCACGATGCCGATCCGGTTTTTGTCGATGTTCCATTTGTCCGCATGGGCCCGAAGATACCGGATGGATGCCTTCACATCTTCCAGAGGTTCCGGGAACCGGGCGGTGGGCGCCACCCGGTAGGTAATGCTGGCTACCACATAGCCTTTTTCCGCCAGGTAGTTCCGCAGCTGGACCCCGTTGTCCCGGTTGGCGTTGATGAAGCCCCCACCGGTTACAAAGACGATGGCGGGCATTTTCTCTTTTTTCTGGGGCTGGAGCAGATCCATGGCCATGGGCACATTGGGATAGCCCCGGGTGGGCACCTGTTCATAGACCACACCGGAAATCTGCTTCACTTCCGTTTTCACCGGAGTCACCTCCAGGGTCTTGCTGGCATAATGCTCTGCCCCTTCTGCCCCGGAAAATCCCGTCATGCCCAGCAGCAGACTGGACAGCACCAGCCGGCTCATTTTTCCTTTCATTTTCATAAAACTGCCTCCCTTGCTCGCTCTCAGACTGTCTTCCTCCTGCTGAAGGAAAACATGTAAATATTTACATATTTTGGTTGTCACGAGTGTAGCATGTTGGCAGACAGGCTGTCAATATGCCTGGATGTCCTTTTTTCTATGATATAATACAACGGAAGAAAGGAGCCCTCCCATGACGAAAGAAAACACCCTCCAGTATGTTCTGCTGGGCCTTTTGGCCAAGCAGGATCTCACCGGCTACGACATCAGGAAGATCTTTGCCCAGGAAGTGGGAGACTTCTGGAGCGCCCGGCACAGCCAGGTCTATCCGGAACTCCGGAAGCTGGAAGAAAGTGGACAGATCACCAGCTATACCGGCACCGTGGGCACCAAGCTCCAGAAAAAATACTACCGCCTGGCCCCTTCCGGCCGCCAGCGGCTTCGGGACTGGCTGGCCCAGCCTTTGGGCAGCATCATGCCCACCCGGGACGAATTCACCATGAAACTGTACCTGATCCGCAGCCGGAAAGATCCCCAGCTCCGTCAGCTGTTCCTGGAAGACATCCAACGCCACGAAGAACGGCTGGCCCACCTCCGGCTCCGCTGGCAGCTGCTGTTCCCCACCCAGGAAGACCGGGAAAAAGAATACGGCCACGCCCTGATCCTCCAGGAAGCCATCCAGCGGGAAACCCGGAAGCTGGAGTGGGAAAAGAAGCAGTTGGCGGAGATTTAACAATTTGTAAATTTTTTGGGGAAACGGTTGAAGGCACCGGATTTTCGCGATAAAATATTGACCCGGTAGTCAAGATGTGCAGAACAATCGAAGAGTTGTACAGGACGTGCCGCCGGCACGTCCTTTTTGTAAGGAGCAGGTATGGAGAAAAAGGAACTGACGGATAAATTGAAAGGAATCAAGGGGATCCTCCCTTCCGGGCACCTGGTGGGAGCCGGTTTTTCTTTCCAGTGGAAAGATGCAGACGGGCAAATCCAGGAATTCCATGCAGGGCCCAAGCTGCTGGTAGGCTTCTGCGGTGCCTTCCTGGCCAGCCTGATGGGGCTGGCGGTGTGTGCCGGGCTGCTGTTCAAGGCCTGGGACGAACAGACGGAACTGGCCAACTACCGGGCGGACTATGGGGTCTATACGGAACGGCTGGCCAAGCTTATGGATGACAACGAAAAGCTCCAGCGGGAACTGGCCCAGGTGGTCCAGGTGGAAAACGCCGTCCGTCAGAAGCTGGCCAAGGACGGAGTAAAAATCGGAGAAGATGCCGTGGACAAAAAGTCCAAGGAACTGGACAAAGGGGGCCAGGGAGGCTCCACCACCGCTGACCAGCTTTCCGTACTGGAAGTCCAGGATGAAATCAACTGGAAAAAGCTGGCCTACAAGAAGGAAAACCTCACCAACATGCTGCTGGCCCTGTCGGATACCGGGGACGGCACCTACGGCTGGCCGGTGAGCGGCGGAGAAATCAGTTCCTTCTTCGGGCTCCGGGCAGATCCTTTCGGGAACGGCAGTGATTACCATCCCGGGGTGGACATCGCCGTGGATTACGGCACCCCCATCAAGGCATCCGCTGCCGGAACGGTAGAAGATGCCCAGTGGAACGGGGGCTACGGCCGGTTCGTCAGCATCAATCACGGCAACGGGCTCACCACCTGCTACGGCCACATGAGCGCCATCGCCGTCCAGCCGGGCCAGACCGTACGCCGGGGAGACATCATCGGCTACGCCGGCAGCAGCGGCTACAGCACCGGCCCTCACGTGCATTTCGAAGTGCGCCAGAACGGAAGCCCGGTGAATCCGCTGAATTTTGCAAGGCCGGTGGGATAAAAAAGGAGCTGTGAAGAAATGAATCCTGAGCTGACCCCCAATTGTTAGACCAAAAATCTAACAATTGGGGGTCAGTTTTTTATGGCAAAACACAGCTATGAATTTAAGAAAAAAATGGTACTGGAATATTTGAACAGTGACGAAGGGTGTATTTCTATTTCACGTAAATATG
>ERZ791883.85-NODE-85-length-118492-cov-6.076564_pt1 | contig 118492 bp, 130 predicted proteins | sample MGYA00510160_ERZ791883 | MGnify/ENA primary metagenome ERZ791883 (study PRJEB30046, sample SAMN00792072) | human gut metagenome | study: EMG produced TPA metagenomics assembly of the A metagenome-wide association study of gut microbiota in type 2... | reverse complement strand
TGCCCTCTGGGCGGCCGGGACGGGTTTGCCTGCGGCGAACCCCTACATCGTTGGGGTCAGAGACTCATACATCTGGCGGGCGGCCGGGCCTGCCGCCCCTACGGTTGATGCACCAACCACCCAACCACTATCCCCCGCTCCTTGACCATTTCCCCAACCAATGCTAAAATATAAGAATCTTACAATAGAGCACAAAACCCCGCATTCTTGCGGGGTTTTTCTTGTTGACGGCAGATAGACGGCAAAAATAATTTCAAAAAATATCGTTGACCGCTTTTGCCGCAGCCAACTGGATGTCTTTTGTGTTGTTGGCGTATGTGGTGCTGACTGTCTGGATGGTATCGCCCAGCAGGTTGGCCACCAGGTTGATGTCACCGGTCTCGTGGAGCATCAGCGTGGCGTAGGTATGGCGGAAAGCATGGAGGGACCGGCCAGGGTAATGCTTATGTATGTAGGCGTTAATGTAGACCTGGATGGTGCGCAGCCGCTCGGGAGGGAATACCATACCGTCAATCCGGAACGGCTGGGAGTCCTTCCATTTGCGGAGCGCTGTCAGCACGTTCTTTGGCACTGGTATTGTCCGGTTGCTGTTCTTCGTCTTGCAGGGGGTCAGCCCATAGGTAGTGCGGCTGGTCCTGGCCCACTGCTTGCAGATCTTGAACGTTCCGGCCGCAAAGTCGACACAGTCCCACGTCAGCCCCCGGATCTCTCCGATTCTCATACCCGTCCGGCTGGCAATCAGCACCACGAGGTAATAGAGTGGATCCCGTCCATGCTTCTGGTAGTGATCCAGGATCTGGGCCACTTCCTCCCGGTTGAAGGCCCTGACTGTTTGTTCTCTCCTGTCCTGGACCTGGGGGACATCGAAAGCCGGGTTCGTCTTGATGATCTTGTATGTCATGGCATGACGGAGCACACGGCCGACAGCTGCAAGAGAAAGGTTCTTCGTTTTGGCGGCAAAGGGCAGGCCATTGATCTCATTCATCAATACCGGCGGTGTGATGTTCTTGATGGGCAGGTCCAATATGTTTGGAAGCCTCTTGATTCTGTCCTCGTAGGCCAGGATGGAACCGTAGGTCAGCCGTCCTTGCATATCACGCTTGAAAATGGCCCAGAACTGGCGCAATGTGATGGCCTTTAGGGTTTTATCGAGCGTAACGCCAATCTCTTTCTGAGCGGCCTCCAGCAGCTCATCCTGGTGCTGCCGGGCTTCTCTTTGCGTCTTGAAGCCCTGCCGGGTCTTCTGCCGCCAGCGGCTGCCGACTTTGTAGGACAAAATCAAACAAACAGAGCCGTTCTTTTCACGGTAGCTGAAATGGTAATCCATAGGTCATACCTCCTTCTATAGATAGGGGAGGGGCGACTGTGGTACAATATTACAGTAAGCCCCTTTGAGAGGGTGGTTTGCGTTTTCCCTGCTGGTATTTGCGGTACCAGCGGGGATTTTTATTTAATGTTTGAGTTGAAAAAGATTCATAATGGAGCCCCTTTTTGCAGGTGTTGGTAATATTTTGAAAACCGAGATTTTATATCAGTTGGCATTTTAGTAATTTGCGCATATCCATTAAACATTTCTTCATTACGATCTGATGAAATGATCACCAGAAATTCTTGAATAAATAGAGAACGCAAATAAGCATTATCCAGAAAACTGAGAATAGCAAGCATTACACCATATATTCCTTGAAAAGCATCTTTATCCGATTTCGTTACTTTTTTCTTTTCTCTTTGAACCAACGGGCTTTTCATTAAATCCCATAAGATTTCAGAAGGGATTTTGTATTTTCCAGTGATTCGTAGGCTTGTGAAATTTAGGTTATGAGCAACACAATTTCTGAACTCACGAATAGCGTTGAGAGATAAAGTGATGTAGTTGGATTTTTGATCATATTGTAAATTAGAATATGGGATAAGTGCATCAACAACTTGTCTTTTGACTGGGGAGTTCAACAAGCGAAAAAGATTTATAGAATTCCCCAAAGAAATATTTTTAAAAAGAATCCAGGCAGGTATATGATTATGATAACGAGAGTAGTATTTGCTAGGGTTTTTAATGTGATATGGATCAAGTGAATTATTGATTATATCCAAGGTCCCTTTAAAGGTCACGCCATTAGAACTTAACCTTGGTTCATAATGAGATGGATTCAAATAATTATTTTTGTCGACCCCGTATTTTTCAGATAGTACATAAGCGAAACGTGTTTTAAATAGTGTTTCAATCATTCCGCTATATTTTAAAATAAAAGCCTGAACCTTGTGGTCAAATAAGGAGAAAAGGTACAGGTATTCTATAGATATTCCTTGCTTGAAACAATCTTCTGAATCCATAAAATAAATTTTATAGCGGTTAATCAAATCATAATAGGAAATAGTATTCAAAGCATGAATGGCAAAGGCTTCATTTTTGATTATCAAGCCTCTCTCCTTTAGTAATAAAATTTGGTCATGATATGTTAAAAACGGCTTATCATACTTCATTATGTGTCTCCATTAAAAATAAAAGGACCCACTGCCCAATTAAGGGTAGTGGGTCCAGTGCCCAGCAAGAAACTGCTGAAAGCTTTTCACTACCCAAATTATAACACGGAATTAGAGAATGTCAAATATCATTCATTAGTTAATATCGCCAAGTCACCTTTTTTAATAGGAGACGCAGGCGGTAACTCACGGTGTGAAAGTTCATCTTCGTTTACATTCATGGGCCGCAGCAGTCTCATTGTGCGCTCAAATGCAGACAATGGATTAAGGGCATTCTCAGTTTTATAAATTACTTTTCTACAGATAGAAAATTTTTCATAAGGAACATCTATTTCAACAATTTCTTTCACTGCATCCAGTGTGCCATAATCAACACCATCAATGACTACAGGTTTACCCTTCTCAATAATTCGTAGAGTATTGCCTTTTTTTGCACCATCTTTCAATCCAAAATTTATCAGGAGTGAAGATTCGTCAATTACTTCCAATACTTTAAAACTTCTCATCTTCGTTCATCCTTTCAATCCACTTTGTCTCAAAGTAGAACCTGTTGTGGTATTTCTCATTATCAGCGAGGCTTTTTCTTTCCCTCAGAACTTCCTTCTCAGCTCCACCACCTTGCCGATGATCCGGATGGGGAGGTCCTGTATTTGCTCACGGGTATAAAAATGGGGACTGTACACGCCGACGTTATGACCAATCAACGTCAGCCCGTCCGGCCCCTCTTTGACTTCCTTCACTGTGGCATCGTTGCCGTTCACCAGCACGATGGCGATTTCTCCGTTCTCCACTTCCGGCTGCTGCCTGACGATGACCACATCCCCCTCGTGGAGCGTCGGCTCCATGCTTCGCCCCTTGACCTGCAATGCAAAGTAGGTGCCGCTCTTGGCCATCTGGGCGGGGATCTCTTCGTAGTCGATGATGTCTGTTATGGCCTCGATGGGGATACCGGCAACCACACGGCCTAACACCGGGATACGGACGCCACGGGTGGGCTGGGGCTTACTGGACACCACAACGGGCTGATTGGTGTTCAATGCCTTCAGCATTTCATCCAGGCTCATTCCCATCGCACTTGCAATAGCTTTCATTTTTTCGAGAGTGGGGGCTACGGGCTCTTTAGTTTTCGGATTATAAATTTTTTCAAGTACGCCGATATATGCTTTACTAATACCAGAAATATTAGCAAAATCTTGCATTGATAAATTGTGATTCTTCCTATATTCTTTAATTAATTCACCTACATACATGAGAAACACCTCCATGCCTGTATTGTATAAAATTTTAGACAAGAAAACAAGTTTTTTGTCTAAAATAGTTGACATTCCCTCACTTGTCTAATATAATAGACGCATAGAAAGGAGGGAGCTACATGTATAAGGTAAAACTGATGAGAGAAAAGTTAGGGTGGACACAAGAAAAACTATCCGAAATTAGCGGTGTGTCTAGAGCCTTGATTTCCATGCTCGAAACGTCTGACGAAACAAAAACTTCTACCGGCACTCTGCTGAAATTGGCGAAGGCGATGAATTGCAAAGTAGCAGATATTTTTGTGGCTTAACCGTCCAATATAATAGACGATACATAAAAAAGACAAGAAAGGAGGCCCGCCATGGAATCGCCGCTGATGAACGTGAAAGAAACGGCAGCGTATCTCCACGTTGGGAAATCCACCGTTTACAAACTGGAAGCCGATGGGGTGCTGCACCGGGTCAACAGTGCAGGGCGCATCCGGTTTTCCAGGGATGAAGTCGAAAAAACCGTCATGGACAAGGTCCACAACGGTTGGAAAAGCTCCCGGGAAAGGGAGCTGGAGCGGGAACTTGCCCGCAAGGATGCCACCATCCAGAACTTGAAAAGCCTGCTGTACAGGCTGGCGTCGGGGGTCATGGATGGACTGGGAAAGGAAGGACTACTTGAACCAGAAAAACGATGAAACCTACCAGCTCCGCTATGTGTGCTGGTACGGGCACATTTTCTACGACTACCAGGATGCTGTGACAGCCCGGAAGCACAGCCGCTGGCACAGCGACTTTGACCGGATTGTCAAGGTCTGGGGCGGCTGGAAGATCGTGCCAGCAGGAAGGGAGTGAAAGAGCATGGATGCGGAAATGATGGAGAACGTCCGGCAGAACGAAAAATACTACCGGATCAAAGCAGGGGTCTCCGCCAAGCACATCGGCGAAATCACAGGGCACTGTGATTCCTGGATCATCATGTTTGAATCCAGCGTAATCAAGAATCTGAGAGACCAGGACATGCAGAAGATTGCCGAGGCCCTGGGGGTGAAGCTCAAGGACCTGGTGAAGCCAGCAAGGGAACCGGTCCTTTCCATCACGAAGGAAGAACACGAGAGAGGGCTGAAGAATCTGGAGAAGATCCGGATCCACCGGAAACTGACCCGGCAGCAGTTCAACGCCATCCTGGGGCTGAGCAAGGCCTATTTCCGGAAGGTCATGGTCGGCTACAGCCACTTCGGAATCAAGTCATGGTGGCGGATTGCCGATGCCCTTCACATGGATCTGAAAGTACTGATAGGGAGGGAATGAAGATGGAGCTGAACAAGATTTGCGCTGCGGCCGTCATCGCCCTGGGCGCCCTCACCATGGCATGCCACGCCGGGCAGGCCGTCCAGGAGCGCCGGAATCCCCAGTACACGATGGTATCCCGCCGGGTGATGGCCGGGGAAACGCTGTGGGAGATCTGCAGCAAGGTCAACCAGGGCCGTGAGGACGTCTGGGAAGTCATCGACCGGGTACGCCTGGACAACGACATCAAGGAACCGTGGACCCTGAAGCCCGGGCAGGTCATCACGATTAGGGTGAAAAAATAATGGCTACCAGCACGGCAATGCTGATAGCCAGGAGATGAAGTTGAAATCTTCCTCTCCATTATATCATGGAGGTAGAAAAAATGGCAATTTCTAAAAAGATTGTTTTCATAACCAAAAACTACGGCCAGTTTTCAAAGCTGAAAGGCAACCGGCCGACTGCAGCCAGCAGAGTGAATAAAATCATCAGAAGTATCCAGGATGTGGGGTATATCACGAACCCTATTATCGTGAATGAAAAAATGGAAGTCATTGACGGGCAGGGGCGCCTGGAAGCGATGAAAAGGCTCAACCTTCCGGTGGAGTACATCGTTGAAAAAGGCGCTGGCATCAACGAATGCGTGGCCATGAACATCAATCAGACGAACTGGACAACGCTTGATTATGTCAAAAGCTACGCCGAACAGGGGAACAAGGACTACAAGCAGCTTGAACAGCTCTATGAAACCTATCGTCCATTTGTGATCATGGATGCCCTGATCACCATTTGCGGGAAGCGTAAAGCCTGCGGGAACAACGCCTCCACCCTGGTGAAGGACGGAACGTTTAAATTCGCAGAAAGCCAGTCGGAAGCAGTTAGAATTGCGGATTACCTGAGCAGCTTCAAGGATTTCAAAATCATGAAGCCGAACGGGAAAAGGACCCCGGTAACCAGTATCAGAGCATTCTTCAACTGCCTGATCTTCTGCGCAAGGGATCCTCATATTGACGAAAACAGACTGAGAGAGAACCTGTTCAAATATGTCCTTGAACTGCCTCCGTTTTCCGATACTTCGACCTGCCTTCAGGCGTTCGAGTTCATCTACAACAAACGGCTGAGCGACAAGTACAAACTCTTTTTCAACGGAATCTACAAAGAGTACGAACAACGATTCTAAAAAATAAAAAGCCACCGGCTGTGGGAATCAGCCGATGGCGGGTAACCTTCACTCTGGCAGTAAGGTTACCTCCAGTATAACAAGGAGGACTCGAAATGTCAAAAATCAAAGGAACAACGATGATCCTGACGGTGGACCAGAGCAAAGACCATAGTGCCTGGCTGGCTGCCAGAAGCAAAGGTATCGGCGGAAGTGACGCCGGAACCATCATGGGGAGCAATCCCTGGAAGAGCCCCTACCAGCTGTGGCTGGAGAAGACGGGGCAGGTAGAACCGGAAGACATCAGCCAGAAGGATCCCGTCTACTGGGGCACCGTACTGGAGCCCCTGGTGGCCAAACGCTTCAGCGAGGTGACTGGCAAAAAGGTGGAACGCTGCGGCACGCTGCAGAACAATGAAGCACCCTGGATGCTGGCTAACATCGACCGCCTGGTTCTGGGAGAAGGCGCAGGGCTTGAAATCAAGACCACCAACGCCTTCCGGTCCGCTGAATGGGACGGTGACCAGCTGCCGGACAGCTACTACTGGCAGTGCCAGCATTACATGATGACCACCGGACTGCCGCTGTGGTACATCGCAGTGCTGATTGGTGGGCAGGACTTCCGCTGGAAGGCAATACCCCGCAACGAAGCAGACATCAAGGAACTTTTTCTCCGGGAAGAGGAATTCTGGAACGTGAACGTGCTGCAGCATGTGATGCCGGGTATCGACGGCAGCGACTGCACCCGGGAAGCGCTGAAGGAACAATACCCAGGTGGCGACATGGAAGAGCTTGAATTGACGAAGGATGTGGATCTCTTGCTGATGGAACGGCAGGACGTGATGGAGCACCTGGGCCAATACAAAGCCTACCTGCAGATGTACGACAACAAGCTGAAAGCCCTGCTGGGTAATCATGAACTGGCCACTACGCCGCAGGGCATCCGGATCACCTACAAGACCCAGGCCGGAAGGACAACCATCGACAGAAAGAAGCTGGAAAAGGAATGGCCGGACATCTACCAGCAGGTAGTCAAGATTGGGAAACCTACCCGGGTATTACGGTTCAGAGCACCGAAGGAGGATGACAGCAATGGCAACGACTAAAGGAGGACTGGCCAAGCGCCAGGCCGGAGTACAGACGAAAGTCCACAGCATCAAGGACTTAATCAGGAGCATGGAGCCGCAGATCAAAGCGGCTCTGCCCAGTATCCTGACCCCGGAGCGGTTCACCCGGATGGTGCTGACGGCCCTGAGCTCTAACCCGAAGCTGCAGGAATGCAGCCCCCAGAGCTTCCTGGGCGCCATGATGCAGGCTGCGCAGCTGGGCGTAGAGCCAAACACCCCGTTGGGCCAGGCCTACCTAATCCCTTACCGCAACCACGGCATCCTGGAATGCCAGTTCCAGCTGGGGTACAAGGGGCTCATTGATCTGGCCTACCGGTCCGGTTCCATCCGTGATATTTCCGCTCACGTGGTCTATAGTGGCGACGGCTTCGAGTTCGAGTACGGGTTCGAACCGAAACTGATCCACAAACCGGCCATGACGGACCGGGGGACGCCCATCGCCTACTATGCGGTCTACCATACCAAGGATGGCGGCGGGAACTTCGTGGTCATGAGCCAGGAGGACATCGAGAAACACCGGAACAAATTCTCCAAGGCTGCCGGTCAGGGCTTCAGCCCCTGGGGCACGAACTTCGAGGAGATGGCCAAGAAAACGGTGCTCAAGAAGCTGCTGAAATACGCACCGCTGAAGACCGAATTCGTCCGGGCGGTGGCCACGGATGAAACCGTGAAGAGTAATATCATGCCGGATATGGCCGACCAGCCCAATGAAATGGACTATGCCGAGGCTGCAGAGGTCCAGGAAGAACCGGTGGCAGCCATCGAGGATAAAGACAGCAGCATCCAGGCACCTGCCATGGAACTGCAGACCGAGGACGTCAAAGTCCCGCAGCAGTAACGAAACCTGAAAGGAAAGGGGGTGAACAGATTGCAAATCAACTATGTCTCCGAGATCAACGCCTTCCATATGTGGTTGGCTACGAATCCTACACTTTCGACATCAGCGAGAATATTATGGTTTTCCCTTATGCATTACTGTAACTCTTGCGGATGGAAGGTGGATTTCGCCGTGCCACTATCGGCAATCGAGGCTGATACCGGGCTTAAGAGAGATGCAATCTATGCCGCCAGGAATTCTCTGATCCAGGCCGGGCGCATCAAAGTCACCCAGCGGAAAGGAGGAAAGGCAGCCGTTTACTCCCTGATATTTTTCACTGTGGAAGCTGGGGATGAAAAACCCGTGTCGGGAATGGCGTCGGTTAAACCGACGCGAACCCCGACACGAACCCCGACACCATCCCCGACACGAACCCCGACACGAACCCCGACATCAACCCCGAATATTCCTAGAGTAGAGAAGAGTAGAGTAGATAAGGGAGGAGGAGCCGCGCGCGCGAGGAGCACCCGGAATCCGGTGAACGATCTGGATTTTGGAGAAGTAGCCCAGGCGTTCAGCGACAACATCAACCCCATCACGCCTTTCCAGGCGGATGATCTCCACGACCTCTACGAGACTTACGGGAAAGACCGGGTAATCTGGGCCATCCGTGAAGGGGCAAGGAACAACGCCAGGAGCATCCGCTACGTGGAGCGTGTACTGGAGCACTGGCGGAGGGGCGATACGGGGAAACCCAGACAGCAGCAGAACCAGACAGCGACGGATCTTTATCAGGGCATGGCCAGTGTAATCTCTGACCAGGGCGATGATCCGGAGAAGATTGCTGCCTGGATGGAAGAGGAAGGTGTGGACATTGATTCTATCGCAAAGAGCGGCGGCCATGGCTCTGATTAAGGCCTGCTATCCCAAGTTCACGGACGTGCAGGGGGAAGCCTATGCCCAGCTGACGGCTGACATCCCAGAGGGAGTACTGGCCCAGGCTGTGAAGAACGTGATCAAGACCAGCCGGTACCAGCCGACGGTAGCGGAAATCCGGGACGAAGCCGCAAGGATCGTCAAGGCAGCCACCGGCACCCGGGCACCCATGGCGGAAGAAGAGTGGGAGAAGGTGCTGCGGGCTGTGGGAAGCGTCGGTCCCTACCGGATCCCTGTCATGAAGGACAAGGAACCCCTGGCAGCCAATGAAGCCCCTGTGTGGGAGAACTGCCTCACAGAAAGCGCCGTGAAGAAAATCGGCTGGATCACCCTGTGCGGAACGGAAACCGCCTCCATGGGTTACCTGCGGGGGCAGTTCATTGCCACCTGGGAGAAGCTGGCTGCACAGGAAAAGGCTCAGCGGCGGATGAAGAACACGCTGCGGGGACAGACCGGCAGGCAGATCGTGGCCAACCTGGCCAAGAAGCTGGGCGCAGGGCAGGAACCCAAACGCCTGGAAGGAGGACAAAATGCGGACGGAGGAAACAAAGGCCAGACGGCAATGCGTCCAGCTGCAGTATAAGCTGGATGCAGCCAACCGGGCTCTGGAACGGGCAATCAAGGGCAAAGACCGGATGGTAGGAAACCTGAAGGCAGCCCTGCAGGACATGACCCAGCGGTACGAGGAAGAGCATCGCCGCCGGATCCACGCTGAACAGGAAGCCAACCGGCAGCGGCATCTTTACCAGGACATGGCAGAGACCGCCCGGGCCCTTATGGCCGAAAAGAACCGGCAGGAAGGCACGGGCGCCGCATGATCGAGTTTTGTGTGTTCGGCGACCCCAGAGGCAAGGGACGCCCCCGGTTCAAGGGGCATGCCTACACGGACAGCAAGACCCGGGCCTATGAGCGGATGATTCAGGGCGCTTTCCTCCAGAGCGGGGAGAGCATGTTCCCGGAGAAAGTCCCGGTGGGGGTGGAAGTGGAGTGCTACTTCCGGATCCCCACGAGCTACAGCAAACGGCGGAAAGGGCTGTGCCGGGAAAACCTGGAGCTGCCCCTGAAGAAACCGGATGGGGACAACATCCTCAAAATCGTCTGTGACGCGCTGAATGGGTTGGCCTATAAGGACGATACCCAGGTGTCAGATATGATCATCAGGAAGCGGTATGGACGGGATGAGGGGTATATCAGAGTCAGGATTTGGGAGGTAAAACCATGAACGAGAATAAGCGGAACATTACGGTGACCGAAATCAAGTGGGACGTGTATTGCCCGACAATTTCCTACCGGGAAGTCACGGGTACGAAGATGAAAGAGGTGGATGGGCTGAGCATGACCCAGTCCGTGCCGGAACCTGAATTCGTAATGGCAGCCAAGAGGATGGCGAAGGATTTCCTGCAGATGATGCAGCTCAATATCCTGGACGGGGAAATGCTGGCAGAGCGGGTGGACTTCACCGGTCTGAAAGCGGACAACCTGGAGCGGATCGTGGTCAAGTGCGAACTGTCCTTTGACAAAGCGAAACCGAAAGAGTACTGCACCCCGGCCTATGACCTGCTGGATCTGCCGGAAAACATCCAGAAGGACATCAAGTGCATCCTGAAAGAAGCTGCGGACTGGGTGCAGGGCAAGACGGCCCAGACGGTGCTGGATTTTAGCGGAGCCCAGGACAGCACGACGGACGGTGATGGAAAGCGGGGGAAGACAGCATGAGAGTGTGGGGCACGTGGAAGGTACGGCACAGCGGCACACAGGAATGGCAGCTGCACCGCTATAACTACCAGACGGGGAAGGACGAAACCTATCCCCGCCGGTTCGATATGCGGATGTTCGCAACGGAGAAGGCCAAGGAGCTAAACCGGGCAGCAAAGGAGGCTCAGCAGCATGGAAACGTATAGAAAGTGCGAAACATGCGGCATGACCTTCAAGGACCCGGGCAACCGGGCATGGACCTGGCAGACGAAGGACTACCAGGGTACTCACTGGTTCTGCGGGAACGACTGCCTTTCCCGGTGGAACCATGCTCAGAAGGTCCGGAAAGAAAAGAAACACCGTGGGTGGAGACGATGAACCGGGTTAGACCCACTACCTGCGTGAAGCTGGCGCTGCTGGCCATCAGCATCATCCTGATGGCTGCAGCCGTCTTCATCGGGGGCGGGATTATCGTAGCGGCGTATCTGCTGATCATGGGAGGTGCAGGAGTATGAAAAAGAACCCTAAGAAGGACATGCGGAAAGAGTTCGAACGGCGGCTGAGTCGCTGCCTGGGCTGTCCGCACGTTAGACCCAAGGCGTTCCAGGCCTATCCCAGATTATGGGATTATCTAACCTGCGACAAGGCAGACGAAAAGATTCTGGACATTGAGGTTTGCTGGGAGGGACCGAAATGAAGCTGAGAAAGTTTTTGGAGCCGTTCGAAAGTAGCGAAGAGGTTTTTGTCCATCGGACTGATGACGGCACGGAGATTGAAGCGAAGCCGGAAAGCAAGGAACTAGAGCCTGTACTGGATTTCCAAGTGATTTACGCTTGCCCAAGAATCGGTGGAGCCGATTGGGCGTATACCTATATCGAAGTGGAGAACCCGCCAGATCCATGGGTGGTAGCCTGTGATGCCGACCAGTATACGGTTGTTCGGTTGAGTGATCGTGAAGAAGGGCGTTGCTGCGGCGAGCACTTTTACTTTGACTGGCATGATGCTCAGGATGACGCAGACATCATGAACGAAATTGAGGGCATCAAAGATGCACCGAGGTTTGACGAAGAGTAAAGGAGGACTGGAAATGAGCCTTGAAATCAAAACCCATCTGCAGAACCTGAGCAACGAGATGGGCTGCATGGAAACAGAGATGTCCTACATGGCTGTCAAACTCCGGCCTGACAGCAGCGATGAAACGACTCATGATGTGCTGCTCCAGGCCATCGACCGGGTGAGCCATACCCGGGATAAGCTGAAGGACGAGGAAGACTTCCTGAAGAGGAAGCTGGTAGAGGGGTAACAAGAATCACATCAGATAGGAGGTGGGGCCCATGTATTACAACGAGTGGGAGAATATCATCCGGGACAGGCTTCGGAACTACAATATCTGGACGGCCAGGGTGAATACGCTGGAAGCCCAGATCAGGGAAATCGCCGGCCAGCTTCGGCTGGAAGCGGCGCCCAAGACTACCCGGTTTGGCTATGACAGCTTCGGCGGCGGGTGGGACAAACCTTCACCGGAAGAAGTGGCCTTCCAGCAGAAAGAAATCCTGGAAAGCCGGCTGCAACGGCTGAAGGCAGAATACCAGAAAAAGAAAGCGGTCCTGAAAGCTCTGGATGATCATATGGACGCTCTGGAAGGGGCTGAACGTCAGATGATCCGGCTGCGGGGCATCAATCATCAGCAATGGAAACAGATTGCCCTGGATACCTGCCATGATGAAAGCTGGTGTCGGCGGAAATTCCGGGACGGGTTGCGGAAGATGACCGGCATGGAGTACGGGCCGAAAGCAGCGCCCACACAGACACGGCTGAACCTGGTGGAACTGTGAGAACCAATCCCGTTTTTATCCCGCTTTTGTCCCGTTTTTATCCCACTTTTTCTTAGGAAATCGTGCTATACTGATATCATGGATTTGCGGAAAGCAGTCCAGTTCATTAACACCTCCTTTTAAGATATGTAGAACCGGAGGAAGCGCCCCGCCAAGGGCGCTTTTTTCGTGGGAGGAACCATATAGCTTATGACCGGCACCTGAAAAGGTGCTTTTTTAATCCATTTTGAGGACGGTGGTGAAGATGTAGATGGCCCGAGAAGATTTGATTCCTTTGAACCGGCGAACAAAAGACGAACAAAAGGAAATTGCCAAAAAAGGTGGCATCAAGAGCGGTGCGGCACGGCGCCGCCGGAAGGCCATCAAGGAAATCCTGGCAGGAGCCTGGAACATCCGGCTGTGCGATATCGAGGACCCTGGCGTCCGAAAGGCTTTCATGACGGCAGCCAAATCCCAGGATGGACAGATCACCATCGGAGAAGCCATGACAAACGGCATGGTGCTGGCCATGATCCGGGGCAATGCCCTTATGAGCCAGCTGGTGCTGGACCTGATGAAAGAGAGCCCGGCTGTGAAGCTGAAAGAAAAAGAGCTGCGGCTGCGGGAGCGGGAAATCGAGGTCAAAGAGAAGCTGGCTGAAAAGAATCTGCAGGAGGATGAACCTTCTGAACAGGTGGAATTCACGTTCGAAAGGGAGAAATGACCATGAAAGTGAATGTGGCAGACAGTATGGGGCCGGCTTTCGACCCTGTATTCTGGGATGCCCAGCAGCACGGCCATACCTATTACTGGTTGGCTGGTGGGCGGGGTTCCACAAAGTCGTCCTTCGTGGGCATGGAAATCCCTCTGCTGATGCTGCAGCATCCGGAGTGTCATGCTGTAGTCCTGCGGAAAGTAGGCGGGACCATCAAGAACAGCGTGTATCCACAGATCCAGTGGGGCATCGAACAGCTGCAGATCATCGACCGGTTCAAATACAAGATGACGCCGCCGGAAATCACCCTGAAGGGCACTGGCCAGAAAATCCTTTTCCTGGGCTGCGACGACCCCATGAAGGTGAAATCCATCAAGCTGCCTTTCGGTTATGTGGGTATCGTCTGGCTGGAAGAGCTGGACCAGTTCAGCGGCATGGAAGAGATCCGCAACCTGTGCCAGTCCCTTCTGCGTGGCGGGCCCCAGTACTGGGTGTTCTGCACGTACAACCCGCCCAAGAGCCGGAGCAACTGGGTGAATGAGGAAATCCTGGTGGATGATCCGGACAGGCTGGTGCATCGCTCCACCTACCTGCAAGTACCACCGGAATGGCTGGGGGAACAGTTCCTCCAGGAAGCTGGAAAGCTCAAGGAGCGGAATGAAACAGCCTACCGTCATGAGTACCTGGGAGAAGTGACCGGCACCGGCGGGGCAGTCTTCGAGAACGTGGAGGACTTGCCTTTGACTGATGAAGCTCTAGGCCAGTTTGATCATCGTCTGTTCGGCCTGGACTTCGGGTTCGCTGTGGATCCGCTGGCCTTTGTGGCCATGCATTTCGACGCCAAACACGAAGATCTGTATATCTGGGGAGAAATCTACGAACAGAAGCTGACCAATCCCCAAGCTGTGGCCAGAATCAGCAAGATCATCCTGCCCCAGGAACTGGTCCGCTGTGATTCGGCGGAACCCAAGTCCATCAAGGAAATGCGGTCCCTGGGGATGAACATCATCGGGGCGGCCAAAGGACCCGACAGCGTTGAATATGGCATCAAATGGCTGCAGGGGCTGCGGCACATCTACATTGACAAGCGGCGGTGCCCCAATACCTACCGGGAATTCATGACCTACGAATACGAACGGAACCGGCTGGGGCAGTACATCAGCGCCTACCCGGACAAAGACAATCATGCCATCGACGCTGTGCGTTATGGCTGCAGCGGCGTGATGCCGGTACGGACCACCATCCGTTTGGCAAGATTTGATTACTGAGGGAGATTATGAGCGAACGAGATTTTTATTTGAGCCCCACCGGCAATATGTACCGGCTGATGCGGGATTCCTACTATGGGGACGGAGGCTACTGGGGTGCGTACCTGATCCCCCATAAGAGGGAAACAGAACAGAACTACCGGGACCGTCAGCAGACGGCCTATTACCTGAATCATTTTTCCCTGATTGTGAACGCCCTGGTGAATCCCATCTTCAAACGGCGCCCGCTGCGGGATTGGACCGGAACGGCCAGCCCGGTGGCAGAGGCGTTCCTGGAAGACGTGGACGGTGCCGGGAATGACATGGACAGCTTCATGCAGGCTGCGGCCCTGTCGGCCAAGCTGTACGGGGCTGTGTTCATCGTGGTGGAGAATTTCCAGGCCATGGACCTGCCGGCTTCCATGGGTGAAGCCCTGGCCCAGCGGAAATTTCCTTATGCGTACACCCTGGACCCGGACCGGGTGGAAGGCGTGAGCATCGACAAGAATGGCCGGGTGCTGTCCATCAAGTTCCGGGATACGGCCGTGACCAGCACCATGGGCGACGACAAGGAACGGACCGTGTACTTTGACACCCGGCGTTGGGCGGTCTATGAGAACGGGCAGATGGTCTCTTCCGGTGATCATAACCTGGGAGAGGTCCCGGTGGTGTGGTTCCCCAGCCAGCACGTGAAGAACGGCGAGCTGAACCCCACCCCGGAACTGTACCCTATCGCCGGGATTGCCTGCAGCCTGTACAATCACTGCTCCTGGCTGACGGAAATCCTGCGGAACCAGACGTTTCCGCTGCTGACTTTTCCCAGCAAGGAAGCCTCTGACCTGATCATTGGGAACAACAACGCCCTTTGCTACGACGGGGACACGGTGCGGTTCCAGCCCGGGTTCATTTCCCCTCCCAGCGATCCGGCTGCGCTGATCCAGAGCCAGATCAAGAATATGGTGGAAGAGATGTACCGGATTTCCGGATTGACCTTCTCCACCACGACCAAACAGGAAGCCAGCGGCATCAGCCGGCAGTGGGAGTTCGAACGGACGAACCAGCGCCTTTCTGCTTTTGCCAAGCGGTGTGCAGCAGCAGAAAAGAAGATCCTGGCCCTGGTGGCCAAATGGATGGGGCTGGAGCTTGAATACACGGCGACCTACTCCAATGACTTCGGCATCACGGACGTGGCCACGGAGCTGAAGAACGCCCAGGCCGTCCTGGATATGCAGCTGACCAACAAAATCAAGGTGGAAGTGGCCAAACAGGTGCTGACGGCCTATGTGCCGGAACTGCCTGCTGACCGGTTCGATGCCATCATTGCCGACATCGAAAAGCAGGAGACAGAGCCGGCTTACAACGAGCCGCCACAACCGCCCCAGCCGGCTGAACCACCGGAGCCGCCTGAACCAAAGGATGAAGAGAAACCACCGGAAGAGTAGGTGAACCATGGACGAACTGCAGCGGCAGCTGAAAGCCTTTTCCAAACGATATGGATTCCAGGGCCAGATGATGAAGGCCCGCATTGAGATCCTCATGAAACAAGGAAAGAGTCCGGAGGAAGCCATCCGCCAGGTATTCAAGGAATACGGGGTGGAAGACTGGCTGCAGGCCAATGTGTCCAGCGTGATCGTCGGTACAGCCCAGGATGCTCTGGGGCAGGAACTGGCCAGGAAACTTCCTGCGGCTGCTCTGCTGGAAGCCCTGTCCAATCCCTGGGACGGCAGCGGGCTGACCCTGTCGGAGAAGATCCACGGAGCCAGCAACACCATGCTGAATGACGTGATCACTACGGTGCGGAAACAGATACACCTGAATAAGACGGTGAAGGACACGGCCCAGACCCTTTATGATGGGTACAGAAACGGCCATGTGGTTCGGCAGCAGGAACTTCCCAAGTATATGGACGAGCTGACCCGCTGGACCCGGAGAAGCCGGGAGAATCTTTCCGAAGCCGAGGTAAAGGACCTGCAGCGGGCCATCCGCAAGGTACGGGCACAGGCTGAGGAACTGGTGGACGACAGCAGCACCTACAATCACTTCAGAACGGCTTTAAACAACCTGTTCGATAAATTAGACCAGGGAAGCGAAAAAGCTGCTGAGAAAGCCCTCCAGGCGGCCATAGAGGAAAAGAGCCGGTACGTTGCAGAACGGATTGCCCGGACGGAAGCCGCCAGGGCCCGGTATGATGCTTTCATTGCCCGCTACGGGGAGGATGACAGCGTTGTGGCCTACCAGTGGAAGCTGGGAAGCCGGCACCCGGCAGAGGACATCTGCGACATGTACGCCCATGCAGATCTGTACGGCCTGGGGGCCGGAGTTTTCCCTAAAAATCTGGAACCGGTGAATCCGGCCCATCCCCATTGCCTGTGCCATTACGCACCGGTGTACGCCAGCGAGCTGAAGGGCAAAAAGAGGTCTGACAACGTGGAAGGCCGTGGCAATGCCTGGTTGAAACGGCAGCCACTGCACATCCGCCAGGCCATCCTGGGTGTAAAGGGCGAACAGGAATGGAAAGCCGGCAGAGCCGGGTGGATGGAGAAGGCAAGGAATCTAAACATTCAAATTGGTGGGTATTATGGGATTGGCAGTCGTATTGTCAACTTCTTGAAGCTCAAAGTTGGGAAAATATCTTCTATGGAGTATAATGAGCGTAGGAGCCTTGATTCGATACCTAGAATTAATAGGAAACTCTCTTTTATTGAAAATCTAAAAGAGACGAACAAGAATTATAACGAGGGACCAGAATATCAAGCAAATTGTCAACGTGCAGTCCCCACCTTTGAATTACGATTAAGAGGATACGATGTTTTAGCAAAACCCGGTACTCTAAGAGACCAATCTGATTATTTGTCTTTGGCTCGTGATCCGTTTGGCGCTTTTTGGAATGTTGATGTAATAACTTGTAATCCAGCTTACGATAATGGGAAACAGGAAATCACTGATGCTTTAAAAAAATGGGGCAATGGGGCAAGAGCTGAAATCGCTTTTAAACCATTTGGTGATGATCCAGGACATGTTATTATGGGCTTAAATCAAAATGGAGAAATTCAATTTGTAGATCCTCAAAAGGGAGAAGCCAACTATCAATACTATTTCAGTTATCGTGGAAAAATAAGCGTTGAATTTGGCAGAATAGATAAGGCAGGAATAAATTTAGATCGCCTTACTGAAATCTGTGAATGGAGAGGATTATGATGATTGCTTTTTTGGAAGCTTTAAAGACAGCTCAAAGCTTTGGAAAGATAAAGATGCAGAGCTATTGCAAGTTTGATAAATATTACGTCTTTAGTGGAGCTAAACCGAATGAAAAATTATATGGGGCATTTTTTGTTACAGTTAATATGCAGACAGGAGAAACAGGATTGATAGCTGACTCTGATTTGCATAATATAAAATGGCTACCTACAGAAAAATGAAAAATTTATTGCTTTAAAGCCCTCTGCTCCGGCAGCGGGCTTTTCTTATACCTAAAATTAAAGATCTGTTCAAAGAGAGGAGAACAAAATGAAGAACCTGAAAGCGATTGCAATGACGATGGCCCTGGTGGCTGGTATTACGGGGACGGCTTTTGCCGCCGACATCCGGGAAATCGTGGGGGACCCGGGAACCGAAATCACGGACCGGAACCCGACCTGTTACCAGGCTAAGACGGTAGCCGGCCACTATCTGGAATCCTACGTGGAAAATGATGTGGCCGTTACGAAACAGGATGGGGAAGTGGTGCTGGAATATGAAATCCAGCGGAGCGACTTTGCCCCCTTCGACTTCGATTCCAACCAATAACCCATACATTACCCTGTGCAGACCTTATGGGCCTGCTTTTTTATTACCCTGATAGCATCGGCCAGGCGCCGGTCTATATAAATCAATTGCCCCAGGCGGGCAGGAGGAAACGATATGTATACCCTTGATCAAATCTTTGCCGCCCTTGGCGGGGTGGAAAACGGTGGTGCCATGGTGGCGGATCTGCAGGCCCTCATCACCGGTGCCCGGAACGAAGCAGCCGCCAATCGGGTGGAACGGAACAAGGTGCTGGACGCCCTTGGCCTCCGTGGCAGCGAGAACCCCGAAGCGGCCCTGAACAACCTGCGAACGACTCTGGAAGCCCTGAAAAAGACGGGCAACCCGGAAACCCTGGGAAGTCAGATCACCTCCCTGCAGGACCAAGTGAAGGAGCTGACGGATAAGTATGCTGCATCCGAAGAGAAAGCCAAAGCTGAACACACGAAGCGCATCAACACGGCAATGCATTCTGCACTGCAGGCCGCCCTGGCCAAAGGGAATGCACTGAATCCGGAAGCCTTCATCAAGCTCCTGGAGGACAAGGTGGAGGTAGGCAATGATGATTCCCTGAGCATGAAGGTAGGGGACAAGGCCGTTTCCATCGACGAAGGTGTGAAGGACTGGCTGACGACCAACCCCTGGGCTGTGAAGAACACGGCAGCAGGCGGCGCCGGAAGCGGCAGCGCTGGCAACCCGAAAAAGGTGTATACCCCTGATGATCTGAAAGGCATGACGCCGGCTGAGATCAACGCACACTGGAATGAAATCAAAGATTCTATGAAAGGATGATTGAAATGGCAATTTCTACTTTTATCCCTGCCCTGTGGTCCGCACGTCTGCTGGCCCACCTGGACAAGAACCTGGTCCTGGGCAATCTGGTGAACCGGGACTATGAAGGCGAAATCAAGAACCTGGGCGACCGGGTGAAGATCAACCAGATTGCTGACGTAACCATCAAGGATTATAAGAAAGGCACTGATCTGGTGTATGACGACACCGACGGCACCCCCACTGAACTGGTCATCGACCAGCAGAAATATTTTGCTCTGAAGGTGAATGATGTGGACGCCGCCCAGGCCAATATCGACCTGATGGACCGGAGCCTGGAACGGGCTTCCTACGCCCTGCGTGATGTAATCGACCAGCGGGTAGCCGGCCACGCCAAGGAAGCCGGCACCATCCTGACCCTGAAGGACATGGAAGCCCCGGAACAGGCTTATGAAACCATCGTGAAGATGGGTACCAAGCTGGACGAAAACAACGTGCCCCGAATTGGCCGCTGGCTGGTGATCCCGCCCTGGCTGTATGGTCTGCTGCAGAAGGACCAGCGTTTCGTTGGCACCGGCAGCGCTGCGGCGGAAAGCCGTCTGACCACCGGCAACGTGGGCTCTGCAGCCGGCTTCCAGATCTATGAATCCAACAACCTGGCCTATGTGAAATCCACTAATACCACGTCCGTAATGGCCGGTACCAATGCGGCGATCTCCATGGCCACCCAGATCATCAAGACGGAATCTCTGCGGCTGGAAAAAGACTTCAGCGACGCAGTCCGTGGCCTGCTGGTCTATGGATCCCTGGTGGTGCAGCCGAAAGCCCTGGTGACCCTGAACACCAACCCCAAGGCTGAAACCGTTGCACCCTGATCATGGTCAGGGTATCGTTCCGGGCTGATGCTCTCAGCAAGAATCTGAGGCACGCACCGGGAGAAATCCAGAAGCAGCTGCGGGAAGCCATGGACATTTCTGTGCGGGATGTGCAGGAACGGGCCCGGGAGGAACATAAGTTCATCTCCCGGACCGGCCAGGCCGAAGGCTCCATCCATACAGCTGTGGAAGGAAGCGGCGACCACCTGGCGGGAACGGTCTACACGGCTCTGCCCCATGCCGTTTACCAGCACCAGGGCACCCGTTCCCATACCATCGTGCCACGGAGCAAGACGGTGCTGCGATGGTCCGAGGGCGGGCAGTTCGTGTTCGCCAAACGCTCCCAGGTGAAAGGCATCCAGGCGGATCCGTTCATCTTCAATGCCTTCGACAAGGAAAAGTCGGCTATCATCAGCCGGTTCAAGAAGGCAGCCGAGAAACTGGGGATGGGGTGATTTTATGGATCTGATCAAAGCAGAAGACATTACGGACGCCATCCTAAAAGGACGGGTCACGGCCGGGAATCTAGCACTAGCTAATGAAACAATCGTGCGGCTGGCAGCCACCTACGGGGTGGACGAGGCTGCCATCGTACCCAGCAACCTGCTGAAGCGGTACGGGATTGTGGAAGCCTGCCGGTCCTGCTGCCTGGAACTGGTGGGGACTGATCCCACGGTACAGATCAGCAACTATTCCGGCAGCCGGCAGGATGACATTTATGAACGGAAGTACAAGCTGTATGACGATCAGGCGAAGAGCCTCTTGAAAGATCTTACAGCATCGGACTTTAACGGTGGAGAAACGGAAAGAGGAGGAAGCCCATGGACGAAAACGGTGAATATTTACCGGGGATAGACGATTATTCGGCTGCCATCCGTGAGCTCCTGGAGGAAGCGGTCCCGGAAATCCCCTGGAATGAGGAAGTGAAGGGGCCGGCTCTTTCCAATGAGACAGAGGGAACCATTGCGGCGGACAAAGTGACCTTTTCCGGCCAGGATAAAGAGGACGAGGAAGGCGTGATCACCTTTATGATCTACATCGTTGTTCCTGACCAGACGGAAATCCGTCTGGAAACCCTCTCCCGGAAGGTCCGGAAGGTACTGAACGAGGCAGATTTCATGGACGGGCATGTTGCGTCCATCACTTTCGGGATTGCCCAGGGCCAAAGGGGGCGAAACCCGGGCACAGCAGTCCTGGAATACCTTGTGAAAGCATGTATGTAAGGAGGAATAAGAATGGCAGATAAAGTTCGTGCCAAACTGGCGGCGGTACACACCAAGCTGGAAGGCAAATATGTACTTGTATACCTGAATTTCGGGGAAAGCGCTACGGAAGCCTCTCCCAAGTGGGCCATGATCGGTGGCCAGAAATCCGGTGACCTGGATCTGAGCGCTGACTCCATCGACGCCAGCGACAAGACCAGCGGCGGCTGGGGTGAAAAGTATCCTGGCATCAAGACGTCTGAACTGAGCGTGGAAGGGAACATTGTCGGCGGGGATGAAGCCTACCAGGCCCTGCGGGATGCCTTCAATGCCGGGGAACCGGTTGACATCTGCCGGTACGACAGCAAGAACAAGACGGCAGACCGGAACTGGTACTCCATTACCGAACTGAGCGATGAAACGCCCCATGACGATGTGGCCACCTTCTCCATGAAGCTGGAAGGCATCGGGGCTCCGAAATACTACAAGAATCTGACCAGCGTGGATTCCGTAGGGACCACGGCGGCTTCTTCCAGTTCTACTACCACTACCGGGAAATGAGGGATTGAGTAATGGATATTTCCTATAACAAAGTGACCCGGATTGTCTGGGTCAAGAGCGGTGACAAGCTGTATCACTTCCGTCTGACCATCAACGGGCTGCAGGAGCTGGAGGCGGTGGCCTTCGGCGGGCAGTCCTATTTCGATTTCCAGAAGGAACACCAGACCATGCCCTTGGGGGCACTGTTGGAAGCCTTCCGGATCATGCTCTTTGCGGCCGGCGATAAGAACGAAGCCAAGAATGCGGGGCAGGTGGTGGAAACCCTTTCCATGGATGCGGGCATCCAGCAGGTGGAAGCCATCTTCTACGTGACCCTGGCTGTCTCCGGAATCTTTGGCGCCAAGCAGTCCAATGAAATGCTGAAAGCCCTGAAGGTCAAGAGCAAGGACGTGAAGGAAGAAACGGCGGACGACGGAAAAAACGCTTAGAAGGGGAATCGGAGACCTGGGGCTCTTTCACGGAGTACATCGAGCTGATTCTCCCTGTTTGTTATGGGGAATTGGGCATGACGGGGGAGGAAATTGGTGCGGCGACGCCCTGGGAAATCCAGTGGCGCATTGAGGGCTATGGGGCCAGGATGAAGGCCAAGCGGATGTTCACCGCTTCCTACATCACGGCTCCGGTCATCAATGCCGGCTACCGGTCCCCCAAACGGCCCGTAACCCCTGATAAAATCCTCCCGGATGACTTCCGGACGCCAGAGGCCCAGGAAGAAAGGGACGAATGGCTGGCGATTGCCAAAGCGGAGGAAGAAAGGAGGGAGAGATTGAAACATGAGCAGCAACACGATTAACATCACCCTGGAAGCGGATGCCAGCGGGGCCATACGGGTCATAAAGCAGGTGAGCACGTCCGTGGACCAGCTGGCCGGGAAAAAGGTTGGCAAAGCTGGGATGGATGAGCTGGCCAGCGGGGCCCAGAGGGCTTCTCAGAGCCTGAAACAGACCAAGGCTGATACGGATGCCCTGGCCAGTGCCATAGGGAAAATCAAGGGCATGATTGCCGGGGCTTTTACTGTTGGAGCTATTACAAACCTGGGCAAAAAGGCCCTGGAAGCATCGGCGAATATGGAAGTGCTGCGGCAGGGCCTGGATTTCGTTCTGGGTTCCTCCGAAGAAACGGACAAGCTGATCAATGGAATGCGTGATCTGGGTGAACAGTCTGCCTATGACACTAACGAATTGATTCCCTTAGCCCGGCAATGGGTCAACATGGGGGACAATGCGGAAACGGCTGTCGGGAAGATGACAAAGATCGTGGATCTGGGGTCTGCTTTTGGTCTGACTTCCGAGCAGATTGGCTCTGCTACCCTGGCATTGAGCCAGATGGCAGCAGCCGGGAAAATCAACGGGCAGGATATGCTGCAGCTGACCAACGCCAACATTCCGGCCTGGAAGCTGCTGGCAGATCATATGGGACTTTCCGTTGCTGAATTGCGGAAAATGTCTGAAGCTGGTGAACTGGGCGAGGATGCCATTAACGAACTGTGGGACGCCATTGAGGAACGGACCCAGGGCGCTACATCCCGGATGAACGGGACTCTGATGGCCAGCTTCTCCAACTTTGAAGAAGAAATCCAGAACAGTATGGCCAGTATCGGCGATATTATCAGCCAGGCCTTCAATCTGAAGGGAATCCTCCAGGGCGGCAGCGATATGGTGTCCAGTTTCCGGGAAGCCCTGGGGCAGATCAAGCAGGATGCTGAATCTGTGGGTATCGGACAGGCAATCATGAATCAGATTTCCAACGTGAGCCCGGAGTTGGCAACCCTTCTGGGAACCATCGGGAACATCGTCGGGGAATTCATCAACATTGTGATAGCCGGCTGGAATGAAATCTATGCGACGCTTTCCAATCTGGATATTGCGGCCATCCTGATGGTGATCAACGATGTAGTCAGCAGGGCTGGCCCGGCTGTCCTGGCGGCTGTATCCCTGATTATCGGGGCCATTAATCTGATCCTTCCGGTTGTGGTTGGCCTGATCAATGCTTTTGCCAATGCTTACAACACGGTGTCTCCTTATATCACCAGTATGGCGGGCCTGTTCCAGCAAATCCCAGTGGCGGTTTCTACAGCCATCACGGCCATTTCTACTGCCTTCAACAGCTTTGTGAGCTGGTTGGAAAGCAGCGTATGGCAGCCCATCAGGAACGCTGCGGTGACGGTTATTAACTTCATTGTAGGATCGTGGGTTGCCTTTGGCGGCTTTGTGATGGCTGCTGTCCAGCCCCTGGTGGATTGGTTCCAGAGTTCTGTATGGCAGCCAATCAGTGAATTCGCAACGGCGGCCTGGAACACCATCACAGCTCTGTGGGGACAGTTTGTCGACTGGTTCTCCCAGGTCATGAGCCCGGTGACGGATGTGGCTTCCGAATGCTGGAATGCTATCTGCGACTTTGCCAGTGAAGCCTGGGACACCATCAGTGGTGTCTGGGGTGCAGTAGCCGGCTGGTTTGATTCTACTGTGGTGCAGCCGATCCGGTCTGCTTTTAACAACGGTACCAGCTACATTTCTCAATGCTTCCAGAATGCCTATTCCGAGATTACTGGACTTTTCAGCAAGCTGGCGGGTTGGTTCGACAGCAATGTGGTCCAGCCCATCAAGGAGAAATTCAGCAAAATCCTTTCTCTCGGTTCTTCTGTAACCGGAATGACCGTTACGGCTTCGGGCGGTGGGGACGCACCTGCTGCGGCCCAGGGCGGTGTATTCGGCCGGTTTGCTTCCGGTGGTGTTGTAGGTGGCCGTATCCCGGCTCTGGCCAATGGCGGCCAGTCGAACCGTGGGACTATGGCCCTTATCGGGGAAGCGGGCCCGGAAACGGTGCTGCCTTTGAAGAAGATCATTTTGGGGAAAGTTGGGCAGGCGATTGCTGAAGCCTCCGGGATGGATGCCAACAAGAAGAACCCGGTGTATAACACCCGGAAATCCTTCTCTGACACGACCAAACCCAAAGACGTGGACGCTTATACCAAGATCCTGGACGAAACCAAGCAGAAGATCCTGAAAATCAACGAGGCCCAGGCCAAATTCCATGAGGAGTGGCAGAAAGCCCAGGAGGCTGCTGCCAAGTATACGGAAGGCGGGGAAAAGGCTCTGGCCTTTCAGAAACAGATGGCCAGCAACCAGGAGAAGATCGCCAAACTCCAGGAGAAAATCAGCTCCGGGAATGGGGATGCCAAAGACGCCGAAGCGTTGAAAACGCTTCAATTGCAGACCCAGAATCGGATCGCTGAATACGAAAAGGAAAAAGCCGCTGCCATTGCTGCAGCCCAGGAAACCCAGAATGCCATCACCAACATTGACGCTGAGGCAGAAGCAGCCCGGCAGAAGGTCAAACAGCAAGCGGTTGACCAGATGGGCTCTTACGAAACCCAGGTAGCTGAGGCACAATACGCCCAGAAAAAGGCCATGATGGCCACGGAGCTGGACGATTTCCTTGCCCAGATGACGGCCAAGGACGAAATCACCGGTCAGAGCTATGCAACGACCCTGGCCAACGAACAGTACCTGGCCGAACAGCGCCGGGTGTGGATGGACGAGCTGATGCTGGCTTCCGTCAGCTGGGGCGAATACATGCAGACCATGCTTACCAACATGGCGGTTCAGATCCAGGATGGCATTGCCTCCGGGATTGCTTCCTGCATCGTGGAAGGCAAGAAGTTCTCCGAAGTGATGAGCAACCTGGCCAAGACCCTGCTGAAGCAGCTGATCCAGGGAGTCATCCAGAAGGTTATTTCCGGCTGGATCATGGCCATCGGGCTGGGGAATAACCGGCATAAGCAGGAAATGAAGAACACGGCAGCTGAAACGGAGCAATGGGGGGTCAAGGCTTCTGTTATGGCTCAGGCCGCCACGGCGGCCGTCATTGCGGTCAATCCGATTGGGGCAGCTGGAGCAGGGGCTCTGGTTGCCGGACAAATGGCTACAGCCGCTGCGGCCTCTATGGCACTTACTAAAGTAGCGCAGAAAGTGATGCAAGGAGATGGCCTCTCTGCAGGTGACACAAAAAGTGGCATCCAGGAAACCACAACCACACCGACCGGATCTGGTATTTCCATCGGTCAGGATATTCCTTTGAAATATTCTCTCCCTGGCATGGCCAAAGGCGGTGTGGTCACCGGCCCTACGGCTGCCCTGATCGGGGAAGGGCGCTATGACGAAGCGGTACTTCCGCTGAAGCCCAGCCTGCTGGAGAAACTGTTCGGCGGTGGGGACGACAACCGGCAGAATACCGTGGTGGCCACCCAGAACATCTACGGGAACATCAATTCCCGGGATGATGAAGACGACCTGTTCGGCGGCTTCAATGACATGGTCCTGGCCGGACTGCGAGGTGCGTAACGTGAAGCAGTTAGCAAGAAAAATCCTGAAAGACAGCAAACTGAAGATCGTGACCCAGGCCGGCACGGAGTATTCCCTGCCGGCTTTGTGGTCCATTTCCGATGCAGGAGCGTACACCTTCCGGAACAAGCTGGAGGACAAGGCATTCTCCCACGGCGGCAACGTGGTGGGGGATGGCCGGATCTCTGGCCGTACCATCAAGGTGGAATTCTTCATGCACGGCGCTACGGAGCAGGATCATGACTATGCCCTGAACACGGCCTACACCTACTTCTGCCAGACCAACTATGACCTGTATGTGGGCCGGTCCGACCGGAAATTCCGGGTAGCCGGCGTTTCCAAGATCACCCACAAATACCAGAAGGGCTTCCAACAGCGGTGGAGCGAGATTACGGTTTCCCTGCTGCTGGCGGACCCGTTCCGCTATGAAGGGCACACCACGAAAATCACCAAGGTGTTTCCCAGAGCGGTGGAAAATGCGGAGATCTACGTGGACAACCTGGGAAGTGTGGACACGCCATTGACGTTCCGGTTCATCCCGGTGAAGTCCATGGCCAAGATCCACATCTACCACAAGCAGGCCAAGGAGGAATTCAGCCTGTCGGATGCCCTGCTGATTGCCCCGGCCACCGTAACGGTGAACGGGGATGCAGGGACCGTCTGGCGGGACAAGGCCAACAGCATCAATACCTTCTCCGGGCAGTTCCTGCACGTGAAGCCTGGCAAGAACCTGTTCTATTACACAGGGGACGCCGGGACCATTGAAATCAGCTTTACCAACAGGTGGTTCGTATGAGTACGATGTTCGGGAGAAGCCTTTTCGGCCATCTGATCTATGCGGGACCGGACCAGGGCGGGGCAGGAAGCATTGACACTTCCGTCCCTGACTTTTACCCTGGCCAATTTACCGTGATTGCCTACAACAAGAGTGGAACAAAGACGGCCTATTTCGGGTCCGGGGCAGAGCATAACGCCCTGTCCAAGGTGACGTTCGAAATCGGGGAAACTGGCTGCGGAAACGTGGAACTGACCTTCCATGAGCTGCCCAGCAATGCGGAACTGGATTACATGCAGCGCATTGATATCCACCTGTTCGGGGACCGTTCTCCCTGGTATTCCGGCTATATCATCAACCGGCCGGTGAATGGGACTACGGACACCACCTACACCTTTAAGGGTTACGGCTACTACAACCAGCTGTCCAGTTACCTGATCTTCAAGACCTACGAGAACATGGACCCGGGTGACATCGTCCGGGACATTGCGGTGGAAGCGGAAAAGCATCTTGATGTTGTGTTCAACGATATCAAGATAGAGAAAGCCGGCTATACCTGTACGAAGATCGTGTTCGACGGGGTAACCATCAAGGATGCCCTGAAGACCCTTTCGGAGTTCGCTACTGACTTCGTCTATGGCGTGGACGAGCGCCGGAACATCTACTTCAAGCCCCGGGTGAAGGAAATCAACGAGCAGGCCCGGCTGACTGTCGGCAAGCACATCACCAGCTACAGTCCGGCCTGGAACGTGGACAAGGTGGTGAACTGGGTGCGGACCAAAGGCGGGAACGTGGATGACCAGGGGGAACAGTGGCTCTGCACCGCCCAGGATGCGGCCAGTATCCAGAAATATGGGTACCGGATGAAGGTGCTGTCCCTGCCCTCTGCCTATGCGGTGGCTGATGCCCAGCGCTACAGTGATAATTACATTGCCCAGTACAAGGATCCCATCAAGTCTGCCACGGTGAAAGGCGTGAAGCTGGAATATCCCCTGATGGACGGGACCTTTAACGTGCGGCACATGACTACGGAAGGCATGGCGGAGATCCGGACCCTGTCCGGAGACGTCCATGACTATCCCATTACGAAACTGAAGTACACCATTTCCCCGGATAAGGGAATCAGCTGTGACATGACCCTGGGCGAACCTCCCTTTACTGTTGACCAGTACCTGGCAGGGGTGGAGCGGAACGCCAAGAACCTGGAACAGGCCCAGGCTACGGCCATCAAGCAGCTGCACAAGTAAGGAGGTGAGAGCATGATATACGATTATCGCCTGGATCCCTGGAACAATGTGTTGGACATCCACAACATCAGCGGGGAACAGCACCAGATCCCGACCACCAGCCCGTTTACGGTTCGGCTTTTGGAGGTCCCACAGAAAACGGAACCGACTTCCCTTTCTGTGACCTGCAATGGGACGGCCATGACGGAAGTGGCAGCCACGCCGGAGCAAGGGCAATTCTTTCCTGACTACAGGGCCAGCGTGACCGGCGACCCCAACTGGAACCGGGGTGAGTTGCTGTTCAACGCGGCGGATGCCGGGAAGACCATCACGGTATCCTACCGGGGCATGGGGACGCTGGTGGACAGCCGGCTGCCGGACCAGCTGCAGATGCTGTTTACTGGTAGTCAGCAGGCTGACCGGGAAACCAACCTCAGCACGGCACCCAACAGCTGGGACTCCCAGGAGGGGAGCTCGCCCAAGGGGAAACCGATTTACGGCGGAAAGTTCCGGAGACACCGGGGCATCCCGGCTGGCACCTATTCCCTGCGGGAAATCCTACAGAAGCTGATCAATCTTTCCAGCTCCACGGAGTTTGTGAGGACGGTAAGGGACTGTGACTGCAATTGCAGCGATGGCTGCAGCGATGACAGTGGACCTTGATGGATAAGGAGGCAGCATGATCACCATAGATGATGCGCTGAATATCGAGGTATCCCAGTACGATACCTTTGCACTGAAATTCATTTTCAAAAACTATAAGCTGGATACGGATGACAAGGTGGTGTTCTCTATCAAGGCCACCACCAACAGCAATGAAGTGGTCTATTCGGCCGAGTTCTACAATTCCGGGCAGAACTATGTGAACGTAGAGGTGCCCAAAGGGGCGTTGAACGATCTGCAACCCGGGACGTACGTTTATGATCTGGTGATCATGAACAGCCGAACGAACAAGATCGTGACTTGCTTCTTCCCGGCCAGCTTCATCATCAGAGGGGTGGCGCATAATGTCTGATAACGAAAAGACACTGGAGATCCAGGTAATATCCGGAGCAGAGGGACAGATTGCTGCGGGGGATACCTACGGAGCCGAACAGGCACGGGAGTATGCCAATGAAGCCGCCCAGTCTGCGGAAAAAGCCAAAGAATCCCAAAACCTGGCGGAAGCCTGGGCTCACAGTGACCAGGCTCCGGCTGGCGAAGGAACCCGGAGCGCCAAGACCTGGTCCAATGTATCTAAAGAATGGGCAGAAAGCACTACGGCACCGGACAATACAGCCGGCTCCCGGAGTGCCAAGACCTGGGCGGATACGGCCCGGCAGTGGGCGGAAAGCAGCACGGAGCCCGATGGGGTGAAGGACGCCAAGAGCGCCAAGACCTGGGCCGGGGTTGCCAATGACCACGCCAATACCGCCAGCCTGAAAGCCAATGCGGCGGCCGCCAGTGCCAACACGGCAAGCCTGCAGGCCCAGGCGGCGGCCAACAGTGCCCAGACGGCAACTACGAAAGCAGGAGAAGCCAGCACCAGTGCCAGCAATGCGGCGGTGAGTGCAAAGGCTGCGGCAGAGAAAGCAGCTGCGGCGTCTACCAGCGCCTCCAATGCCAAGACCAGTGAAAACAATGCGGTCGGCAGTGCTCAGACGGCGGCCAGCAAGGCCACAGCTGCCAGCACCAGTGCCGAAGCTGCAGCAAACAGCGCCACGGCAGCCGCTGCCAGCGCCAAAACTTCCAGTGACCAGGCCAGTGCGGCGGCCACCAGTGCGACCAATGCGGCAGGCAGTGCCAAAGCTGCGGCCGGGTCTGCTTCTACGGCCAGCACGAAAGCCAGTGCTGCCGGTACAAGTGCGGATGCTGCGGCGGCCAGCGCCAAAGCGGCGGCGGATAAGTACACGGCCCTGGTGAATGTAGACCTGCCCAAAAAGGCCAATCTGTCCGGGGCGGCATTTACGGGCAAGGTGACGGTGCCAACGGCAAAAGCCGGGACCAATGACACCCAGGCGGCCAGCACGGCCTTTGTCATGGCGGCTATAGCGGCCATGGTGGATGGATCCCCGGAAGCCCTGGACACGCTGAAGGAACTGGCCACGGCCCTGGGCAATGACCCGAACTTTGCCGCCACCATCACGAACCTTATTGCCACAAAGCTGGACAAGACGGGCACGGCGGTGAAGGCGACCGGCGATGCGGCCGGTAACGACATCCAGAAAACCTATGCCACCAAGGCGGAAATGACCAAGGCGGCCAACGACGCCAAGGCTGGAGCCCTGACTGGGCAGGTGCAGGCGGACTGGAACGTGACGGACAGCACCAGCAAGGCTTTTGTGAAGAACAAGCCGGCTGTGTACCAGGCTTCCAAAACGTTGGCAATCAACGATACCAGAACGGAAAATCCATCTCCCGGAAATCATATGTCCAACTTTGCAAGCAGGATGATTGCTGATTTCAAAATTGGAGCTCCGGATGACAGCGATTTTTCCTCTGTTTTGAGCGTGGTCCCATGGTCTGACCCATCTGGCGGGTATCCGGCTCAGTTGTCTTTCACCATGGGTGGAAAGTTATTCTATCGAATTGGGTCCGATCAGCTTACCTGGGGCCCATGGCACCAGATTCCTTTTTCTGATGGGACTGTGAGTAATGCGCTGCGGGCAACCAGCGACGCCGCAGGTAATAACATCCAGACAACGTATGCCACGAAGAAGGAACTGCCAACGGTGCCATCCAAGATCAGTGCCTTTACCAATGATTCCGGATATGCCAAAGCTGCCGACCTGGCCACTGTGGCCAAATCCGGCAGCTACAAGGATCTGTTGAATCAACCGGCCATCCCGTCCAAAACTTCGGAGCTGACCAACGACAGCCGGTATGTTTCCACGGATGCCAGCGGGAACGTGGTGCTGACCGGCACCCTGACCGCTACTCAGGTGTTCAACGCTGTTTACAACGACTACGCAGAGTTCTTCCCCAGGGGCGGAGATACGGAGCGAGGAGACATCATCGCCTGTGATGAAACAAGCACCCGGGAACAGTACGTGAAGGCCACCGACAAGAGCCAGTGCGTGGTGGGGGTTCATTCGGAAGAATTTGCCCAGATCATCGGCGGCCTGCAGGTGGAAGAAGGCAAGGGTGTCATGGAGACCAACATCAGGCAATTCATTCCGGTGGCCATGGCCGGCCGTGTCCACGTGAAGTATTTCGGCAAGGCAATCGTGGGGACAAAGGTAGTCCCCTCTGAAATCCCCGGCGTGGGGAGAGCCTGGCAGGAAGGCGACAGCCTGGACCACGTGGTGGGCAGAATCGTGGAACCGGATACACGCCAGGATGTCCGGCTGGTGAAAATCCTGGTAGGGAGGTAATGCATGGGAGACTTTTTGAAGAGAAACATCAACACCATCTTCCTGATGCTGGGGAACGGCTGCAACATGAACTGCCGGTACTGTCTGCAGCATCCCCTGGTGGAAAAGAGCCTGTCAGGGCATGTGAATCCGGACGTGTACCGGTTCATCCGGCAGGTGGTGGATGAAAACGACGACAAGACGGAACTGGGGCTGCACTTCTACGGAGGTGAGCCCCTTATCTATTTCCCGCTGATGAAAGAAATCATCGGGAAGCTGAAAGACGTGAAGGGCATCCGGTTCAGCACCATCAGCAACGGCAAGGCCATCACGGACGAAATGGTGGAACTGTTCAACAGCCTGCCCCTCTACGTGTGCATCAGCTGGGACGGGCACAATGTGCTGCAGACCCGGGGCTATGACGTATTCGCCAAAGGGAGCAAGACCCGGGAACGGCTGCTGAAGCTGGACCATCTGGGAGTCAGCGCTGTGCTTTCTGCTTACAACTACCCACAGGAGGCCTGCGATGCCTTCCAGGAACTGAGCAAGGATTATTTTGATATCCACGGGTATCCTCTGTCCTTTAACTATGACACCATCATGGATACGGGCCTGGGGGATAAGTCCCTGCTGGACATGGACTATGACAGGGTGGAACGGGAAGTGGGGACCATGATGGACCGGTACATGAAGTACCGGCTGGGCCAGGGAAAAATGAAATTCGCCGAACTGGCCTTCATTGAGTCCCGGTTCAATGCTCTGTACAGCTATCTGCGCAAGGACGGGGACTTCTGGAGCCGCCAGTGGTGCACCTGCAACAACGGGTACAGTGTGCTGAACCTGGACCTGGCCGGGAACCTGTATCCCTGCCATAATACCAGCCAAAAGGCTGGGAGCATCTATGATTCCTATTTCAAGTATCTCAACGAGATCCTGAAAACAGACCGGACGTTCGAGCGGCGGGAAAAGTGCATGGATTGCCCGGCGGTGGCTTCCTGCAAAGGTGGCTGCAAGCTGGTAGCACCGGAGAACATGGAAAATGGGCTGTGCCGGCTGCGGCGGGCCATCTTTCTGCCCATCCTGAAAGGCACCATGGCCTATGGGCGGGAAATCATGGAGGCAGGAAATGGCTAAGAACGGTCCCATCACCAAGACTACCTGGACGGCTATGGCTGCTGGGGATAAGGTGACGGCGGCCAATATCACAGAGCTCCAGACGGCCATTGCAGCACTGGAGGGCTACGCCAAGAATGTGGACAACTGCGGGTTCACCAACTTCTGTCAGAAATGCCAGGCCTGCCAGGGATGCCAGACCTGTCAGAGTCAGACCTGTCAGAGCATATCTTGCCAGGGGTGCCAGACGTGCCAGGGTTGTCAGAAATGCCAGCTGATAAGCGTTACGAATTGCAATTGCCGCGATGGCTGCAGCGATGACAGTTAAAGGAGGTGGCCATGGATAAGGGAAGCAAAGTTCAAACTACAGATATGACCGCCCTGCAATCCGACCTGGTGACCATCGCCACAGGAATGAAGCGGAGTACAGTGCTTGAGAACGCTGGCCACGTGGAAAAGGCTACGTATAAGGGTAAGGTGCTGGCTACGGACATCCAGAACATCCGGGCAGCCATCAATGGGCTGGAAGCAGAAAGCAACGGGAATTGCTGTGAATCCAACTGCTGCCAGACCTGCCAGGGCTGCCAGAGCCAGACTTGCCAGAGCAGTACCTGCCAGAGCTGTCAGGGGTGCCAAAAATGTCAGAGCTGCCAGACGTGTCAGAGCGTAAAACAGTGTAGTGTCCAAGATTGTTCCCAGTGCTCTATAAAGGAATGCTATTCAAACTGCAGCAATTGCTATGCTGGTGACTGCGGTGGCAGCGACGACGGGGGACCCTGAGAAAGGAGAAAAAACATGATTGTGCAAGGAGACGTACTGACCAACGAAGGACCGAAAACCATCGAGGAAATCAAAGAAGGGGATATTGTCATCAACCTGGGGAACCGTCCCTGCCGGGTGGTGAAGGTTGAGAAAGCGGACGTGACGGAGGTTATCCGCTTTGCCAGCAACCCCCATCTGGTGATTGCCCGGGATACGGACATTGCCACCCGCTATGGCCGGGTGAAGGGAAGCGGCATCCAGGCCCACACGGTGGAGGAAATGCTCTACCAGTGCGAGGCTCCCTGTTTCTACGATACCCTGGAACCGGGTACGCTGGACGGCCCTAAAACGGGCTATGAACTGACGGTGGACAGCGGGGACGGGGTATTCGTCGATGGCTACGGTATCTATGTGAAGAAGGAGGAAAAACGTGCTTAGCGTACTGTATAACTCTGATTCGGTGGCCACCCGGGATGACGGGGCGGTCAAGATCACCATCAAGGGAATGTATCTCAAGGCAGAAGTCATGGACAAGAACGGGACGGTGGAGGGCTTCGACGTAATCAAGGCCCTGCGCTCCTACAGTTCTTATACCCTGGTCCATCGTTCCGGCTTTGTGAAGGTATTCCGGAAGATTTCCAAATCCGATTACAAATTCCTGGACCTGAACCGGCTGGGGGTGGGAATCCGCATGGACTTCCAGAACATCTGCCAGCTTTACGGGGATTATGACGTTCTGCAGTTGGATACGGGCCTGATTACACCCACCAGCCGGGATATTATCATCCGGGTGTTCGAAATCCACAAGGACAACATCCTGGTGGATGCGGACAGCGAGTATACTTTTTCTGACTTCAGTACTGCGGCCCTGGAATTCGGGGACCATCCCCGGTTCAACCTGTGGGATAGCTATGCCCTGGTGGTGAACGGCCGGGAGCTGAAGGCCAACCGGAAGGGCACGGTGTACGAAGGGGATTTCGCGACGCCCATCGTTTGCCCGGAAGGTCAGGAATACATGGAACTGGAAATCCGGAAGTACAAAGGCAACTTTGACACCACAGCCGGCCCTCTGACACGGGCCGAGGACTGTGAAGGCGTGATGATCCACGCCAGCGCCGGGCTGCTCAATGCTACCCGGGTGCGGCTGGACCATGGTGTGGCCAAGGTGCGGTTCTACCCGCTGGGCTACATGGGGGAAATCAAGATCAAACTGGGCCGGAAGTGGTACGAAGTGTGGAATGAATACAACCTGATTGTGGGTGAGACGAAATGAAGAGCGTGACCATCTACCTTGGCAGCAAGTGCAATATGAATTGCGCTTACTGCCACCGGGAACCGGACCCGGATGAAACGAAAGGACTGCCGCCGGAATTTTACAGCCGGCTGCAGCAGCTGGCGAAGGAAGGCCCCCTGACCGTGAAGTTTATGGGCGGGGAGCCTACCTTGTATATGGACACCATCAAAAAGGTGGTAGAGTCCGTCCCTGATGCCTCTTTTGCCATCGCCACCAACGGGAAGAACCTGGAATGGTTTCTTCCATCCTTCCGGGCCAACCATTTCAAAATTGCTCTCAGCTATGACGGCGGGGATGTTGACCTGCGGGGATTCAACCCCCTGGAGAAACTGGTGGATTATCCCTACCTGAGCATCAGCACTACGATCTTCCATGGGAACACCGATTTCCGGAAGATCCTGGCCCAGTTCCGGGAGAAGCGGGAAAAAGGGATGCGGATCTCTTTCTTTCCCCACCTGGTCCACCACACCAGCCCGGCCAATGCTGCCTATGCCCTGACGAAAGAAGATTACGCCAGCGTGCTGCGGCAATGGAAGGAACTGGTCCTGGAGCTGGTGGAAGGGTTCAAGGAAACGGGAGAAATCAACTGGGAACTGACAGCCCTGTTCTGGGGACTGTTCCGCCGGCTGGAAGCTAACTACCAGTACGGTGAAACCTACTGCTTCGGGCGGAACCTGTTCAAGGTGGGGCCCACCGGGAAGCCCTGCAGCTGCCTGTATATCCGGGATGTTCCTTTATCCTGGACAAACTGGCAGAAGCAGCAGGCCGCCCTCCTGGATTACCTTTTCCCCAAATGCAAGGGGTGCAAGGTGTACGGGATGTGCGGAGGTGGCTGTCACAAGAGCCTGGACCATGAGCAGGAATGTGAATTCTACTATGCCCTGTATTCCTGGTTCCAGGAGTTGGCCGACAAAGAGCCGGCAGTCTGGAGGCTGGGCAATGCTTTACAGTAAGGACAGCGTATTCGTCGTGTTCCCGGACTGCATCCAGAGCAGCCAGGAGGAAGAACTGTGGGTGGATCTGGTGGGGAGCCGGCTGGAAATCGTCCATAACGGCAATCCCATGACCATCGACCTGGACGCCCTGGTGCCCTGTTCTTCTACCCAGGTGGTGACGGGCAGAGCCGGGGACATGGTCCTGTACAACTACCGGGAACTGCTGATGATTTACGGGCTGAAGCCCCTGGAGTTCCTGCAGGTGTTCCGGCTGCATGGCTGGGTGCAGGTGGATAAGACCCATCGGGGCGTATTCGTGAAGATCTTCTGCCCCCAGGGGCAGCAGGATCCACGGAGCAGCCGGACGGACTGGAGCAGAGTCCAACATGCCGGCCCTGGTGAGCTGCATCCGGTTGACCGAAAAAACTCCTGGGCCTTTACCCTGGAAGATTACCAGATTACCGGCCGGGTGTTGCACGTCACCGGGACGCTGTGGAAATCCCCATTGTGGCAGGATGAAATCCTGTATTTCAACCATGAGGGCCAGGCAATCCCCCTGCAGGAAGGGGAGAACAGTTTCAACCTGCTCTATGTGCCTGGGGAAGATGCTTATATGGGGACGAAGTACAGCCGGTATCCTGGCCGGCGTATCAAGCTGACGGAGGGGAAAAAGTGAAAGATATTGTAATTGAAGGACTGAGTACGCTGGTAAGCCTGCTGCTGGGCGGCCTGGCCGGCTATGTGATTGCTTATGTGACTGGATTGCAGGCTGTGAGAAAAGGGATGCAGCTGATTCTGCGGGCTTCTCTTAATGATATGTACGTCAGGTTCCAGCAAAACGCTCCCACCGCTGAAGAAAAGCAGGTGTGGCAGGAAATGTATGGCGTATATGAGCACCTGGCAGATAACGGGATCATGAACGCCAAACATGAAGAGGTGCTCCACATGGCGGAACAGGTACGAGAATGAATAAAATCCAAAAGACCCTGCTGGATCTGCTGGGGTCCATGGGCCGCATGCACGTCCGTGGACTGCCCCGGGCTCTGGTCATTACGATTATGCTCCTGATTATCGGGAGCATTTTTCTGTACTTGGCAGCCTGGATGTGGCTGTGGTGGGTGAAAAACCATGTGGACCTGCCGGCCCTGAATATGCTGATTCAGACCATCACCAGCATGGCCTTCGTGGCTGCCATCGGTTTTATCGGAAAAAGCCTGATTGATGCCGATGGCGACGGAGTGCCGGACCCTTGGCAGAAGGAGGTAAAAGAGGCAAATGAAAAGAGTGACGCTGAAAGACATCCGGACGATGGCTGAGGCCGCCAGGCCCCAACTCTGGAAAGACGCAAAAGACATGGGGCGGGACGTGAAAGTTTACCTGCATTGGACAGCCGGCCGATATGGCCAGATGTACGATGACTACCACATCAACATCGACAAGGACGGGAGCCTGTGGGCCAGCACCGACGAATTTGCCGAAACTTTGTCCCATACGTGGCACCGGAACACGGGCAGCATCGGGGTGACGCTCTGCTGCTGCTACCAGGCTGCCAGCAACGCCCTGGGCCCCTACCCACCGACTGCAGCCCAGATTGAGGCCATGGCCCAGGTGGTGGCAGTGCTGGCCAAAGCCCTGTGGCTGACCATCGACCGGGATCGGATTATGACCCATGCGGAGGCGGCTGACAATATGGACGGCCTCTTGCCAGAGGGGGACGAATACGGACCTTGTAACGGATGTGAGCGCTGGGATCTGCAGTATCTGGGTACCCCGGAGAGCCCCTCCTGGACCACCGACTACGACAGCCCCAAGACTGGGGGCAACGTGCTGCGGGGGAAGGCTATCTGGTATCAAAATCAAATGCAGGAGATGCAGGATAATGGGGAGGGCTAAAGATGTGTGGAATCAAGTGCAGGCACAGGCTGGCCGTTGCCCTCGTTGGGCTGTGTACCTTGCTGTTGCTCTGGTGCTATTCGGGGCAGGCTTTGGCTGCGGGTACTACCGAGGAGCCCATGTATATGGTCAGCCAGTCGGAGATGGAACGGCTCAGCAGCAACTTGATGCAGCTCAAAAAAGCCAACGAGCAATCTCAGAGGGAGCTGAAAGAGCTGCGCAAAGAGCTATCGACGTCGAAGACCGAATTGACCGAAGCCAGGAAGCAGTCGAACGAGCTGATGAGCGAGCTGAATCAGCTGAAGGCAGCCTCCAGGAAGCAGGAAGTATCATTGATGACTGCCAACGAATCCTTGAAGAGATTCGGAACAGAGGAACAGCGGACCCGGTTGCGCATTAAGGCGCAACGAAATACATGGGAGGCTGTGGCAGCGGGGCTCTTGATTGCCTGGGCCGCAAAATGATATAATCATGATGTACCGACCGTACATTATGGGAGTGGGCAGTTCTACCCCTGTCCCCGGTGAGTCCAGTCACCGGGGATTTTTAATTATCCGAAAAACCATAAATCAACCGTAAAATTTTGCGACCGAAACAGATTTCGGGCACAAACGACAGAAAACCCGTAGAGTCAGGAAATACCTGGCTTTACGGGCCATTTTTTTAAATAAGTATAGCGAAAACACTTGACAATAAAGTGAATTCGATATATAATATAATCATCAAGAGGAAAGGAGGTGAGAGACTTGGACAATGATAAAAAAGTAAGCCTTGCAACAGCAGTAATCCAGCTGGTGACCGCGATTATCCTGCTTCTGCAAAGCTTATTTAAGGACTAAGGCGTGGCCCCTTCGGGGGCTAACCTTTCCAATATCATTGTAGCATGTCGATATTATGAAAGCAACGAGAATCCTGACTATCACAGCATTAGTAATTTCAGTCATTGCTCTGTTGAAAACACTGGGGGTGTTTTGATGAATCCATTGGATGAAGTGATGAGTGTGACAGAAGCAGCAGAACGGTGGGGGCTGAAACCTGTAACGGTCCGGCTGGCATGTACTGGGTACAGCCGGGCTAAGCCCCGTTTTACAGATAAGGAAGCCCGGAAGTCCGGTAGTACGTGGCTAATTACGAGAGCAGGTATGGAACGGGTTTACGGACCGGCAGACGGCAAATAAACGGCAAAAATTTGACGGGAAACACGGTGGCCGTTGTGTGGCCACCGTGAATTATACTATGTTTCGGAAACTATGGACAAAACGCCCTTCTATGGTCTATAATGATAGAATCTGATATGTGGAGGGAATACCTGTGGCTTTAGATATATTGATGGTTCTTGATGTGATCGTGAGCGTCCTGCTGATCGGGTCCATCCTGCTCCAGTCTGGCAAAAGTGCCGGGTTCAGCGGTCTGGGCGGGGGAGAATCCCTGTTTGGGGGCAAACCCACGGACATGGATGAGGCGCTGGCACGGATCACCGTTGTGCTGGGGCTGATTTTCGCTGTTATCAACGTGGCAATTGCCCGCCTGCAGTAAGCAATTAAAGAACGTTCACACATTTCACAGTGGCATTGCCTGGCAGGGTAATGCCATTTTTGCTATGGGGAAGGAGGCGATGGGGATGCTCCAGGGCGCGGAACCGTATTTCTGGCAGGGGCAAAACGGCAAAGGGGTGCTGCTGGTCCACGGCTTTACCGGCAGCCCTTCGGAACTCCGGGAACTGGGGGAGGACCTGCACCGGAAGGGGTATACGGTGGAAGGGCTTCTCCTGGCCGGCCATGGCACGGATCCCCATGATCTGCTGGGGGTAACGGCGGAACAGTGGGAAGCCCAGGTGCGGCAGGGAGTGGCCCATCTTCGGGAAACCTGCGCCCAGGTAACGGTCATCGGCCTTTCCATGGGCGGGCTGCTGACCCTTTATGCCGGAGCAGAGACAAAAGCGGACAAACTGGTGGTGCTCTCCACCCCCATCTATCTCTACGACTGGCGGGTGTACTTCCTCTGGCTGGCGGACCGGCTGCCCTACTGGGCCATTCCCAAAAATCCCCGGACCATCGACGCTCCTGCCCGGTACAATGTGGCCTACCGGTGCATGCCCATTAAAGCGGTCCACCAGCTGGTGCGGCTGCTGAAGGCGGTGAAGGGAAAATACCTGCCCAAGGTTCGGCAGCCCCTTCTGATCATCCAGTCCCAAACGGACCACACGGTGCGCCCGGAAAGTGCCCTGTACATCCAGGAACATGCCGCCTCGGACCAGAAACAGCTGCTGTGGGTAAAACAGGCCCGGCATGTGATGACATTATACAAAGGCCGGCAGGCCATTTATGCTGCCATTGAGGCCTTTTTGGAGGAATAGAAAATGGAAAATGACAGAGATACCATGTGTTTCGGCTGCGGGAAGGACAACCCAATGGGGCTCCATCTCCACTTCCGCACTGACGAAAACGGCTGCTACACCAGTTTTGTGCCCCAGCCGGTGCACCAGAGCTATGACGGCCGGATGCACGGGGGACTGATCTCCACCCTGCTGGACGAAACCATGGGGAATTACCCTTATATGTATGAACACAAAGTTGCCTATACGGCCCGGCTGGAAGTCCGCTTTCGGCAGCCGGTGCGGATCGGGGAACGGATCCATGTGATCACCAAAGTAAAAAGACGAAAGGGACAGCTGCTGGAAATGACCGGCCAGGTAATCCGGGAAGACGGAACCGTGGCGGCTGAAGCGGACGGCAAGCTGATGTATGAGGAGAGAGAATGATCAATACAGAAATGGAAACAAAGATCCTGGGATATATGAAAGACCATCCCACGGCCCCGCTTTCCGCCGATGAACTGATCCAGGCCCTGGCACTGAAAGGCGCGGACCTGAAACTGTTCTGGACGGTGATGGAAGACCTGGAAAAACGGGGCCAGGTTGTGAAGACCCGGTTCAACACCTACGGGCTGCCGGCGGCCATGGGCCTGGTGGTGGGCCGGTGCCAGGTGACCAGCAAGGGCTTTGCCTTTGTGATCCCGGAAGAAAAGACGGAAGACGGGGACCTGTTCATCCCGGCCAGCAGCCTCAGTGGGGCCATGGACGGGGATACGGTCATGGCCCGGGTGATGAAAAGTGCCTTTGACGACCGGCAGGAAGGGAAAATCATCCGGATTTTGAACCGGGCCCATCACAAACTGGTGGGGACCTTCAGCAAATCCGGGGAATTCGGCTTTGTGATTCCGGACAACAAACGGGTGGGCCGGGACATTTACGTGCGCCGGAAGGACTTCAACGGAGCCCGGGACAAGGAAAAGGTGGTGGTGGAAATCACCACCTGGCCGGACGAACGGCGGAACGCGGAAGGAAAAATCGTGGAGATCCTGGGGAAACCTGGGGATATCGGCCTGGAAATCCTTTCCATCATCAAAGACAATGACCTGCCCACCAAATTCCCTGCTCCTGTCCAAGAAGCGGCAGAAAAAGTGGAGCAGAAGATCAAAAAGAAGGAAATCCAGAACCGGCTGGACCGGCGGGACTGGAACATCATCACCATCGACGGGGTGGATTCCAAAGACCTGGACGATGCAGTGTATGTGGAAAAACAGGGGGACAACTACTTCCTGGGGGTCTATATCGCCGATGTAAGCTATTATGTGCAGCCCCACTCCCTGCTGGACCAGGAAGCCTATGAACGGGGCACCAGCGTGTACCTGGTGGACCGGGTGCTGCCCATGCTGCCGGTGGAACTGAGCAACGGCATCTGCAGCCTGAACGAAGGGGAAGACCGGCTGACCATGGCCTGCGAAATGCTCCTTGACGGGAAAACCGGCCGGACCATTTCCTTCACCATTGCGCCCAGTGTGATCAACAACCACCACCGGATGAACTATCCGGATGTACGGGCCATCCTGGTGGACCAGGACGAAGCCCTGCGGAAGAAATATGCGGATATCGTCCCCATGCTGGAAGATATGGGACGGCTCCAGCAGGTACTCCACAAGAAACGGGAACGCCGGGGCGCCATCAACTTCGAACTGCCGGAACAGAAGGTGCTGCTGGATGAGCAGAAGCATCCGGTGGCCATTGTGAAGCGGGAACGGTCCGTGGCGGAAATGATGATCGAAGAATTCATGCTGGCGGCCAACGAAACGGTGGCCGGGTTCATGGCCAAGCACAAACGGCCCTTCATCTATCGGGTCCACGACCTGCCGGATCCGGAAAAGATCCAGAACCTGGCCAAGCTCATGGCTCTCTTCGGAGTCACCCTGAAGGTGGAAGAAAAAATGCGCCCCAAGGATCTCCAGAGGGCCCTGGACAAGGTGGCCGGCAAACCGGAAGAAAAGCTGATTTCCACGGTGGCTCTCCGGAGCATGCGCCAGGCGGTGTACCAGACGGAAAACATCGGCCATTTTGGCCTGGCAGCCCACTTCTACACCCACTTTACCTCTCCCATCCGCCGGTATCCGGATCTGATGGTCCACCGGCTCCTGCGCCGGCAGCTGGATGGGGAACGGCTGACCCGGCAGCAGGCGGAAGAGCGGACCCAGCGGCTGAGCCTGGTAGCTTCCCACTGTTCCATCCGGGAACGGGGGGCCATCGATGCGGAACGGCAGACCGTGGATCTGAAAATGGCCGAATACATGCTCCAGTTTGTGGGCCAGGAATTCACCGGGACCATTTCCGGGGTCTCTTCCTTTGGGTTCTTTGTGGAACTGGACAACGGGGTGGAAGGCCTGGTCCATGTATCCAGCCTGACGGACGACTATTATGACTATATCGAGGGTCAGTACGCCCTGATCGGCCAGCATCTGGGGAACCGGTACCGTCTGGGCGACCAGGTGAAGATCCAGGTGCTCCAGGTGGATGTGGCGGAACGGAAAATCGACTTCGTCCTGGCCGGCCTGAGCCCGGAGGCGGCGGACCAGATGCGCCGGGAACTGGGACGGCAGAAAAAGACCAAGACCGGTATCGCTACCGGGAAGCTGCGGAATGACACCACCGGCCGGAAATCCGGAGAACGGAAGGAATCCGGAAAGAAGAACAGCCGCAGCCGGAACCGGAAAAAGAAAAAGAACACGGCCCAAAAAGGCAAAGAAACCTCTTTGAGCCAGCTGGTGCCCCAGGGCACGGAAAATGCTGGGAACAGCAGCTCCACCAAAAAGAAAAACAACCGCCGGCGGCGGAGAAGAAGGGATCGGAAACATGGAAAAGCCAGTGAAGGTAATCGCAGAAAACCGGAAAGCCAGGCATGACTACAACATCCACGAAACCTATGAAACCGGCATCGTGCTCACCGGCACGGAGGTGAAATCCCTCCGTCAGGGCAAGGCCAACCTGAAGGATTCCTATGCGGCAGTGACCAAAACCAGCGAGGTGTACCTGTACAACCTCCACATCAGTCCCTATGAACACGGGAACCGGTTCAACGTGGATCCTCTCCGGGACCGGAAGCTGCTGATGCACAAACGGGAAATCCAGAAACTGATCGGGAAGACCAAGGAAAAGGGCTTTACCCTGGTGCCTTTGCAGTTGTATTTCAGCCACGGGCTGGTAAAGTGCAAGCTGGCCCTGGCCACCGGGAAGAAGCTCTATGACAAGCGCCAGGCCATGGCCGACCGGGCTGCCAAACGGGATATCGACCGGGCTATGAAGGAAAGGAACCGGTGATAAGGGGCTGCGGAGGCAGCCCCGTCAACGGTCAGCGGCCGAAGGAATGAACCCGCCTTTACAAGACGGGTTCGTTAGAGACGAATACGACGCAGAAAATCTGGCAGTATGGGGCCTACCTTTCTCAGACGGATTACCGCATTGGCAGGAATCTGCAGAAAAAGTGGCAGGTGAATGTGGGAGTAAACTATCAGTTTTAAGGGAAAAGTAACGGGCAGGAGGCTGCTGCAGAAGCAGCAGCCTTTTTGTTTCCACAAAATATTCACGCAATTTGTATACAAAATACGAAAAACATTGGAAAATTTTTTTTTCCATGCTACAATGTAATCAGCGGGCAGACGGAACCATTCCGGGTTGCCCAAATTGTGTGTTTCCCATTATAGGAGGTATTGATATGAAGGTTTTATGTTATGGTGTAAGAGATGTAGAACTGCCGATTTTTGAGGCCTGCAACAAGGAATTCGGTTACGACATCAAATGTGTCCCTGATTATCTGAATACGAAAGAAACTGCCGAAATGGCTGCTGGCTTTGACGCAGTAATCCTGCGGGGCAACTGCTTCGCCAATAAACAGAACCTGGACATCTACAAGAAACTGGGCGTAAAATACATCCTGACCCGTACCGCCGGCACGGATCATATCGATAAGGAATATGCCAAGGAACTGGGTTTCCCCATGGCTTTCGTTCCCCGTTATTCCCCCAACGCCATTGCTGAACTGGCTGTAACCCAGGCTATGATGCTGCTGCGTCATACCGCTTACACCACTTCCCGTACTTCCAAGAAGAACTTCAAGGTTGATGCCTTCATGTTCTCCAAAGAAGTCCGCAACTGCACCGTGGGTGTTGTTGGCCTGGGCCGGATCGGCCGTGTGGCTGCTCAGATCTTCCACGGCATGGGCGCTACCGTTATCGGGGAAGACGTTTTCGAAATCAAAGGGATCGAAGACTACTGCACCCAGGTTTCCCTGGATGAAGTCCTGGAGAAATCCGACATCATCACCATCCATGCTCCGTACATCAAAGAAAACGGCGCTGTGGTTACCCGCGACTTCCTGAAGAAGATGAAAGACGGTGCCATCCTGGTGAACTGCGCTCGCGGCCAGCTGGTGGATACCGAAGCTGTCATCGAAGCTGTGGAAAGCGGCAAACTGGGCGGCTACGGCTGCGACGTTCTGGATGGGGAAGCCAGCGTATTCGGGAAAGACCTGGAAGGCCAGAAACTGGAAAACCCGCTGTTCGAAAAGCTGGTTGACCTGTATCCCAGAGTCCTGATCACTCCGCATCTGGGTTCCTACACGGACGAAGCCGTGAAGAACATGGTGGAAATTTCCTACCAGAACCTGAAGGATCTGGCTGAAACCGGCGACTGCCCCAACAAAATCAAATAATTTTGCTTCTTCCCAAGGGTGCTGCAATCTGTTGCAGTACCCTTTTCGTGTTATAATAAGGGAAATATGGAATTTCGGGAAAGAAGGGGTCCCTATGCTGGACAAAATCGATCTGAAAACGAAAATTTCCAAAGAAGCATACGCAGAAAAAATAGCAGAGGAAGAAAACCGTCTGGGATTCCTCCAGCGGACAATCCGGGATGCCAAGATCCCGGTGATCGTGCTGTTTGAAGGGTTCCGGGCCTCCTGGCGTAGCCAGCTGATCAGCAAGGTGATCCATGCCCTGGACCCCCGGGGGTTCCGGGTGTATTCTGCCTCCAAGACCACGCAAAAACAGAAGGAGAGCCCGTTCTTCCTCCAGTTCTGGAAGGAGCTGCCACCGGCCGGGCAGATCTGCATCCATCACCGGGCCTGGTATTTCCTGCGGAACGAACATGCAGTGGGGGATCCGGACGAGGCTTCCGAATGGTACAACGTAAGTTTTGACGAAATCAACAGTTTCGAAAAGGAACTGGTCCAGGGGGGCTATGTGCTGGTGAAGATCTTCACCCACATTTCCAAGAAAAAACAGAAGGAAAACATGGAAAAGGGCCAGGAAACCATGGGCAGCCGGTGGGAAAAACTGGCACCGGGAGGCATCGAAGGAGTCGACTACGACAAATACCGGGATGTGTACGAAGACATGCTGGCGGCCACCAATACGGATCTGGCCCCCTGGCACATCGTCCCCATGGAAGACAAACGGACCGGTACGGAAGCGGTCTTCCGGGTGCTGATCACCGCCCTGGAAGAAGCCCTGAAGGACCGGGAGCGTCCGGTGGATCCGGAAAAAGGCCCGGCCAGGGAACTGACCATTCCGGATATCCTGTCCGGGTACACGCCCTACCAGCCCATGGAACAGGAAGAATACAGCAAAAAGCTGAAAAAATACCAGAAACGGCTGGGGGAACTCCAGTTTGAACTGGCCAAACGGAAAATCAGTACCATTGTGGCCTTTGAAGGCCAGGATGCCGGGGGCAAAGGGGGCGCCATCAAACGGCTGTCTGAATCCTTCGACCCTCTGGGTTACCGGGTGAACCCGGTGAGTGCCCCCAACGAATGGGAAAAGCAGTTCCATTATCTCTGGCGGTTCTGGACCAGACTGCCGGCTCCGGGAGAAATCTCCATTTTCGACCGGACCTGGTACGGCCGGGTGCTGGTGGAACGGGTGGAAGGCTTTGCCAAAATCAGCGAATGGCGCCGGGCTTATGAGGAAATCAACGATATGGAAGCCCAGTGGGTGAAGCAGGGGATCATCGTCCAGAAGTTCTGGATGCAGATCGATTCGGAAGAACAGCTGAAACGGTTTCAGGCCCGGGAGAACGACCCCAACAAAACCTGGAAGATCACCCCGGAAGACTGGCGGAACCGGGACAAATGGGATGCCTATGTGGATGCGGTGAACGAAATGCTCTATCGGACCGATACCAAAGGCGCACCCTGGACTGTGGTGGAAGCCAACAATAAACTGTTTGCCCGGCTGAAAGTCCTGGAAACCATGATCCAAAGGATGGAAGCTGTGCTTTAACGTTTACAAACCAGTAAAAAAACAGTACAATGAGGGTTGCTGGAAGTTCTTTCCAGGATTTCCTGCTGTGCAGGAAAAATTTGACCAATGAGGTGGGAAAGATGGCTGATTTTGCCTTTGCAGAAGCGAAAGGTGTGGAATGGGGCTGTTTTCCTGCCTGGAAACAGTGGGGTGTGGTCCACGGATTCCTTTGCCGGACAGGGGGCTGCAGTTCCCTGTTCCCAGGTGGACTGAACCTGAGTTACAACGTGGGAGATGACCGGGAGAAGGTGCTGGCCAACCGGCAGAAAATGGCGGCGGCCCTGGATTTTCCCCTGGAACGGGCAGTGGCCTGTCAGCAGGTCCACAGCACCCATGTGGCGGTGGTGACGGAACGGAATGCAGGGAAAGGAACCCTGACTCTGGCCGATGCCATCCCGGAAACCGACGGGATGGTCACGGACTGTCACCGGCTGCCTCTGTTGATTTCCTATGCGGACTGTGTGCCCATTTTGCTGGCGGATACCCGGACCGGGGCGGTGGGAGCCGTCCACGGCGGCTGGCGGGGCAGTGTAGGGAAAATCGTCCCCCATGCCCTGAATGTGATGAAAGAAGCCTTTGGCACAGAGCCCGGGGATGTGGTGGCGGGCATCGGCCCTTCCATTGGTCCCTGCTGCTATGAAGTGGGCCAGGAAGTGGCGGACCGGGCGGCGGAATATTCTTCCTGCCTGATCCCTCACGGACCCGGCCACTACATGCTGGATCTGTGGCAGCTGAACACCCTGGAACTGCTGGAAGCAGGGGTGCCCCGGGAACAGATTTACCGGGCGGACTGCTGCACCAGCTGTCACAAGGACCGGTTCTTCTCCTACCGGGCGGAAAAGGGGAAAACAGGCCGCCTGTATGCGGTGATCTATCGAAAATAAAGGAGATGGGGATACCCATGTTGAAGGATAATATTGCGGCCGTGGAAGCCAGGATCCAGGAAGCCCTGGGCAAGCGGACAGAACCCAAGGCCACCGGGGACAAAGTGACCATCCTGGCGGTGACCAAGAACCATCCGGCGGAAATCGTCACGGAAACTCTGGCAGCCGGTCTTACGGAGATTGGGGAAAACCGGGTCCAGGAAGCCATGCACAAACAGGCGGTACTGCCGCCGGGGGGCAACTGGCACCTGATCGGCCATCTCCAGACCAACAAGGCCAAACACGCGGTGGAGCATTTCTGCCTCATTGAAAGCGTGGACAGCCTGAAGCTGCTGAACCATCTGGAAAAAGCGGCGGCGGAACTGGACAAGATCCAGGATGTGCTGCTCCAGATCAACGAAGCGGGAGAAGAACAGAAAAGCGGCTTTGCTCCGGAAGATTTTCGGACGGCGGTGCCGGAACTGAAGAATTACCCTCACATCCGGATCCGGGGGGTCATGGTGATCGCCCAGGCCACGGACCAGGTGGAAGAGACCCGTCCGGTGTTTGCTGCCGGTTACCGGGATTTCCTGTTCCTGAAGGATACCCTGCCGGATTCCCCGGTGGATATCCTGTCCATGGGCATGACCCACGACTACTGGATCGCCGTGGAAGAAGGGGCCAACGAAGTACGGGTGGGTTCCGCTCTCTTTGGAGCCAGGGACTACTCTTTAAAATTTTAAACAGAAATGGTGGATCGTATGAAAAAAATCAGCAAGCTCTTGGAATATTTTGGCCTGGTCAACGGAGAAGACAAGCAGGAAACGGACGAAACCATGGAAACCCAGCAGCAGGATGAGGGGAAAGTGGTCCCCATGTTCGGCAGCGGCTCGGCAGGCACCTGGCGGGACAAAAGTTCCGACCGGGAGTACGACAAATATGACAGACCCTACGAAAAGACCTATGAAAAACCTTACGATAAAGTGTTCGACAAGGACTACGACAGCACGGCGGACTCTTCCCGGGAGGAAACGTCTTCCAGCCGGACCGGGGACAAGGTGCTGTCCATGCCGGTCAACCGGAATCCGGTGAGCGTGGTGGTCATCGAACCCATCGACTTCAATGATTCCCAGAAAATGGCGGACTACCTGTGCAAGAACCAGCCGGTGGTGATCAATTTCGAGGATACGGATGCGGACGTGCGGAAACGGATCATCGACTTTATCAGCGGCACCATCTATGCGTTGGACGGGACCCTGCGGAAAATCGGCCGGAATCTGCTGGTATGCGCGCCTCCCAATGTGGATATCGACACGGAAAACACCAATTTTGGATCGGAAGGGAGCAATGATCCATGGCAACGATAAACGGTATCAGTAAAATCACTTTCATCGGCTGCGGCGCTATGGGGGAAGCCATCCTGAAGGGCATCCTCCAGGGAGGCCTGGTCCGGAAGGAACAGGTGACCGCTGCTGTGCCCACTGCCAAACGGCAGGCTTATCTGAAAGAAACCTACGGGATCCCGGTTACCGGGGACAACAGTGCCGCGGCTGCGGATGCGGATCTGGTGATCCTGGCGGTGAAGCCCCAGATGGCCAAAGAAGCGGTAACTGCTGACCTGGTGGCAGCCCTGCCGGAGAAGGCCACCATCCTGTCCATTATGGGCAGCTATGACCTGGCCATGCTCCACGCCCTGGTGCCCGGCCATCCTGTAATCCGTTCCATGCCCAACACCCCTCTGTCTGTAGGGATGGGGATGACGGCCCTGACGGCGGACGGAAAGGTGGCTCCAGAAGTGATGGACGCTGCGGAAGCCATTTTCCAGTCCTGTGGGGAAACGGTCCGGGTGGACGAAAAGGCCATGGAAGCCATTACCGCCATCAGCGGCTGCGGCCCCGGGTATTTCTTTGTGGTCATGGATGCCCTGGCAGATGCCGGTGTCATGGCTGGCCTGCCCCGGGCACTTGCCATCAAACTGGCGGCCCAGACCATGGCCGGCAGCGGCGTCATGGGCCTGAAGACCGGGCTCCATCCTGCCCAGCTCCGGGACCAGGTGACCAGCCCCGGAGGCACTACCATTGCAGGAATCAAGGCCCTGGAAAACCACGGAGTGAGAGGAGCGTTTTACGATGCGGTGCAGGCGGTCCTGGACCGGAGTGCCGCATTGAAGAAATAACATGGCAAACACCACACAACAACGGGAAACAGTATTACGGTATTTCAAGGCCAGCGGGGATGCGGAACTGGCAGCCCAGCTGCTGGATCTGGCGGAAGGGGCCCGGAAAAGCCGGCGGGCCAGGGTATCCGGGTTCCTGGATCCCCACGGCCAGAATGTGGCGGAAATCGTTGCCGCCAACTATCCCCAGGTACGGTATGAAATGAACGGAGGCTTCCAGAATGCTGAACGGCAGAAGGTGGCCTTCATTGCGGACGAATTCTACGGCCAGCCGGATTTTGCCATTACGGCCCTGGAAATCCTCTGGGACAAACGGTATTATGACATCGGCCACCGGGATGTGCTGGGGGCCTTCATGGGCCTGGGCTGCAAACGGGAAATCCTGGGGGATATTGTGTTCATCGACGAAGGGGCCCAGCTGGTGGTGGATACCCCCATGGCGGATTTCATCCTGAGCACCCTGACCAAAATCGGGGCAGCCACGGTGGAAGTGAAAGAGATTCCCCTGACGGACCTGAAGGAAAAGGAACAGAAGATCAAACTGATTTCCGCCACGGTGGCGGCCCTGCGGCTGGATGCGGTGGCGGCCAGCGGCTATGGGGTATCCCGGAGCCGGATGGCGGATGAGATCAAGGGCCAGAACGTGAAGCTGAACTGGCAGGACGCCAAAAGTCCTTCCCAGACGGTGAAGGAGGGGGATGTGATCTCCTTCCGGTCCCGGGGCCGGGTGGAACTGGCGGAAGTCCGGGGGACCACCAAAAAGGGACGGTATGCCATTACCCTGAAACGGTACATCTAAGGAAGGATGTCATTATGATTTTACTGATTCGGCACGGGGAAGCGGATCATCATGTGAAGGAACTGACCGGGGGCTGGACGGATTCGGCTCTCACAGTGCTGGGACAGAAACAGTTCCAGCAGCTGGCGGACTGCCTGGCCTGGGATTTTTCCGGCCGCAGCCTGCCCCGGATCGTATCCAGCGACCTGCAGCGGGCCCGGACGGGAGCGGAAATCATTGCCCGGAAGCTGGGAGCAGAACCGGTGGAATGTTTTTCCTTCCTCCGGGAAAAGAACAACGGAAAGGCAGCGGGGCTGAACAAAAAAGAGGCCCTGGCCTTTTACCACCCGCCGGAAACCGGCCGGGAGCTGGACCATGTGAACTATGACGGAGGAGAGACCCGGCGGACCTTCTATGAACGGACCATTCAGGGGTTCCGGGAACTGGAAAAGGAGGGCCGGGACCTGATCATCGTGTCCCACAAGGGAACCATCCAGAACATCCTGTTTGCCTGGCTGGGGCTGAGCATCGAAGAAGTGGCGGAAAAACAGATATCCTTCGACATCCGGCCCGCTTCGTTGACAGTGCTGGGCATGAACAAATGGGGAGAGCATGCGGTATTCGCCCTGAACGACACCTCATACCAGTGGAAAAAAGGACCTATAGGGATTTTCAATTTCCCCTTTGGGGCATAAATAAGGAGATGTTGCACGTGAAAAATATGCGTGCAACATCCCCTTTTTTTATGCTTCCTCCACTTCTGCTTCTTCCATTCCCGGATACTGGTTCATGGCGTCGACCCGTTCCCGGTATTCCTGGTCAGCGGCGTAGCGCTTGTTTTTGGCCCGGCCGATGGTCAGGAAGGGAACGATGATGATGGCAATGGCCAGGTAGCCGCAGTAGCCATACCCGTATTTGATGATGTTGGTCAGACCCTCCATGGAAACCGTCATGGACAGGCAGATAATGAACAGGGTCACCAGAGCGGACCGCTTTACGGCGCTGCCGGTGATCTTTTTCAGGCAGTCCATTTCAGAGAAACGGGCGGTGAATCCGAACACCGTGGTCACCCCGGTGGAGATCAGGCAGAGCATGAGGGTTACGGAATAGAGAAGGGTCAGCCAGGGCATGCCCATGGCTTTCAGGCTCATGAGAGTGGGCAGGGGCGTCCTGCCGTAGACCCCGGTCCAGCCCAGGAGCATGCACACGGCCATGGTGAGGGCGGTGGCGTTCATGGCAAAGGACATCCACATGGAATCTGCACAGTTCTTCCGGGTCACCAGGGGAGTGCCCACCACGATCATGGTGGGGATCACCACGCACTGGAAACCGGAATAGGTGAAAGCGTGGAGAATGGCGGTGGGCAGTTTGGCAAAGCCGTTAACGGCAAAATCCTGGGCCATGGCATCCAGGAAGAACCGGGTGCCTTCCACCTGGCCGCCCATGGCGATGCCCACGGAGAAAATGGTAATGGCCATGGCCAGGATAGCAATGCCCATGTAGGTGGTGGCCCGGCGGACCAGGTCAGCCCCGAAAATGGTCAGTACAAAGATTACGGCGCCCACCACACCGATGCCGGTATAGTAGTTGAGCCCCGTCTGGGCGGCCAGGGCGGAGGCGGCCCCGGAAATGGTGGCGGATACGGCCATGAGCACCATGATGTAGAAGAACCCTTCAAAAAGGAATTCAATGCCGGGTACCGGCCGGTACAGATTCTGGAAAAGCTGCCGGTAGCTGGTGAGGTGCCGGCTGTTGTACATGTTCATGGCCTCTTTGATGGTGAGGGTGAACAGGAGCATGGTTACAATGGCGGTAATGGGGCCCAGCCAGCCCAGGCTGATGAAGTAGACGTTTTCCTGGTTGCCGGTGGCGAACCCGCCTCCCGCGTGAGAGCTGAACAGCACCGCTCCCACCGAAAAGCACAGGGAGAGGGAGGCCCCTTTGATGGCAGATGTTCCGTTGATCATGATTGTTTCCTCCTTGGAATGACAGTTTCCAGAGAAACGAAAACGCCTTCCGTCTCTCTGCATTGGCTGCAAAGAGACGAAAGGCGTTGGATCCTTCCGCGGTACCACTCTGTTTCGTCCTGGGGACGCACTCTCGGATACGGCCGGTGGCGATATCCATGCTCTGTAACGGGAGTTCCCGGAGGGACCTACTGCAGGTTCGGTCCAGCCGCTCAGCAGGCAGTTCGGCCCGTCCCATCCACTGCCTCGCAGCAACCGGCAGCTCTCTGGAGCAGGGATTCAGGCGTACTAGTCTGCGTCATCACGTTTCGGCGTTTGTTGACTATGGATGAAATGATACCATGGATACAGTATACTGTCAATGGGGTTACGAAAGAAAAATTATATCAATCCTTTTCGCATATTATTGTTATCAGCGTTCCTTTTCACTTAACCACTTAGCCACTTAGTCTCTTGTCCGCTTAAAAGTGTTATAATATAGGGTAAACAATGAATATTTCCATATTGCAGAAGGGAGTCCTGTTGTCATGCTGCTTCATAAAATGATGGATCATTTTCTCCTTTATTATCTGGGGCATTTTGACAAGCACTGTTTCAATGTCCAGATCCATGGGGAGGAGTATACCATTGGTGAGGGGAAGCCGGAATTCACCCTGATCATCCACAAAGACATTCCCCAAAAGGCCCTGCTGGAGTCCACGGAACTGGCTCTGGGGGAGGCCTACATGCGGGGAGACATCGAAGTGAAGGGGGACCTGTTCCACATGCTCTGCACCCTTCTGGAACAGGCGGACCGGTTCTCCCTGGACCGGAACAGTCTCCGGAACATCCTGTACATGTCGGAAAAGAAACAGGACCAGGCCAAAGAAGTGTCCTCCCACTACGATCTGGGGAATGACTTCTACAAACTGTGGCTGGATCCCACCATGAGCTATTCCTGTGCCTATTTCAAGTCCGACAAAGATACCCTGGAACAGGCCCAACGTAACAAGGTGGACTACATCCTCCAGAAGCTGTACCTGAAGCCGGGGATGACCCTGCTGGACATTGGCTGCGGCTGGGGCTTCCTGCTGCTGGAGGCGGCCAAAAAGTACGGAGTGAAGGGCTATGGCTGTACCCTCAGCAAAGAACAGTGGAAAAAGAGCCAGGAACGGATCAAGGCCCTGGGCCTGGAGGGCCAGGTGACCATCGAACTGACGGACTACCGGGACCTGGAGGCCAAGGATCTCCAGTTCGACCGGGTGGTCAGCGTGGGGATGATGGAACATGTGGGCCGTTCCAACTATTCCACCTATATGGAAACAGTGAACCATCTGCTGAAACAGGGGGGAATCTTCCTGCTCCATACCATTACCGGCCACGATGAAGTGGTGTCCGATCCCTGGATCCGGAAATACATCTTCCCGGGGGGCACCCTGCCTTCCCTTCGGGAACTGATCCACCATGCCTATGATGCAGATTTCCGGGTGCTGGATGTGGAAAGTCTCCGCCGCCATTACTGCAGGACCCTTCTGTGCTGGTACAAGAACTTCTGCAAGGTCCACGAACAGGTGGCCCGGTGGAAGGATCCTTCCTTTGTACGGATGTGGGATCTGTACCTGTGCGGCTGTGCAGCGGCCTTTCAGATTGGCTACATCGACATCCACCAGGTGCTCATGACCAAAGGGAACAACAACAGCCTGCCCATGACCCGGTGGTACTGAATCAATAATAATTATCAGTTGCGATAACTTCGAATTCATAGTATAATCACTATAGACTGATAAAACAATATTTTTTTCATAAAGGAGGCTGCATTATGAATATCGCTGTATTGGTGAAACAGGTACCTGCCGTTTCGGATATCCAGCTGTCCGGGGACAACAACCTGGTCCGTGTGGGGGCACCTTCCATGCTGAACCCTGTTGACCTCCACGCCATCGAGGCGGCCCTGGCCCTGAAGGACCAGGAAGGGGGCACGGTAACCCTTGTGACCATGGGCACTGCCCTGGCCAGTGACATCCTCCGGGAAGGGATCGCTCTGGGGGCGGACAAGGGGATCCTGCTGTCCGATGAACGGATGGCCGGGTCCGATACCCTGGCTACCGGCCAGATCCTGGCAGCGGCCCTGGCCAAACTGGGACCGTTGGACCTGGTGCTGGCCGGGAAGCGTTCCACGGACGGGGACACCGGGCAAATCCCTCCGGCCCTGGCCCAGCGGCTTGGCATGACTCTGCTTTCTTATGCAGATGAACTGGAAGTAAAGGACGGCCAGGCCACCATCCGCCGGCTGAACCGGGGCGGGGTGGAAACCCTCCAGGCGGCTCTGCCGGCAGTGATCTCCGTAACGGAAAAATGCGGGAATCCCCGGACTCCCGGCATCCGGGGCAAAATGGCCGCGAAAAAGGCCGTGTTCCCGGTATGGCGTCTGGAAGACATCGACCTGGCTCCGGAAAAAGCCGGGAAGGCCGGCTCCGCCACCAAGGTTACGGAACTGTTCGCTCCGGAACCTCAGCCGGTGGGCACCATGATCCAGGGAGCCACCCCGGTGGAAGCTGCCGCCAATCTGGTGGACGAACTGCGGAAGAAGAACCTGCTGTAAGGAGGCGTTATCATGGAATGGAAAAACAATATCGGAGTCTATCTGGAAACCTCTGACGGCAGGCTCACCTCCCTCAGTGTGGAACTTTTGGGGAAAGCCCGCCAGCTGGCGGCCGCCCGTCCCAATCAGGTGCTGGGCATCCTGGCCGGGGACAATCTGGAAGAAGCGGCCCGGGAAGCCATTGCCTACGGAGCCGATGGGGTGGCCCTGCTCCAGGCCCCCAGTCTGGCCGCCTTTGATGGAGCCCTTTATACGGAAGCGGTGGCCAAAGCCCTGAGCCTGTATACTCCCAGTGTGCTGTTCATCGGTGCATCCCCCAATGGCCGTGACCTGGGCGGCCGGCTGTCTGCCCGGCTGGAGGCAGGGCTGGTGGCGGACTGCATCGATGTGCGGTACGAAGGGGAGGATGATACCCTCACCTGGATCCGTCCCGCCTACACCGGCAAACTGTTCGTGAAGATCCAGACCACCACCCGGCCCCAGCTGGGTACGGTCAGCGACAAGATCTTCCACGGCAACCCCAAGGATGAAACCCGGAAAGGGGAAATCTTCCCGGTTCCCCTGGACAATGCTGAAGCCAGTCCCGCTGTGAAGGTGCTGGATTTCACGTCTCTGGAACAGCTGAAGGAAGTGCTGGACCTGGATACGGCGGATATGGTGGTAGGGGCTGGCCGGGGCGTCCAGAACGAAGAAGGGATGCGGGAAGTCCAGGCCTTTGCCAAACGGATCGGCGCCGCTTTCGGGGTTTCCAAACCGCTGGTGGACGCAGGCTGGGCACCCTATGAATGGCAGGTGGGGGTCACTGGCAAGAAAATCGCCCCCAAGATCTACATCGCCCTGGGGATTTCCGGGGCCATCCAGCACAAACTGGGGATCCAGGACGCCGGGCTGATCATTGCCGTAAACAAGAGTCCTGATGCCCCTATTTTCCAGTTTGCCCATTACGGCATTGTGGGGGATCTGTTCGATGTGATGCCGGAACTGGAAAAACTGCTGAAGAAGGACTGACCCTTGACAAATCCTACAAAACTTCTATAATTAACCCTGCGGAATACCCATACGAGGTATAGGGTATTCCAGCAGGAGGTCTATTATGGTAAAAATGATTGTTGGTGTCGAAGGCATGGCCTGCGGCATGTGTGAATCCCATATCAACGAAGCCATCCGGAATGCGTTCCCGGTGGATTCCGTCTCTTCCTCCCGTTCCAAAAAGGAAACGGACATTGTGGCCAAAGACCTTATTCCGGAAGAAAAAATCCGGAAAGTCATTGACCAGACCGGTTACCAGGTCACCAGCTACCGGGTGGAACCGTACGAAAAGAAAAAGGGATTCCTGGCCTGGCTCTTCGGCTGATGCAGGAGACCTATGAGAAAAAAGGATAATTTTGCCGGCACGCTGCCCGGCACCGGGAAGAGTCTGGTGGCTTTTCCCGAAACCTATGTGGTATTGGATCTGGAGACCACCGGCCTGGATCCGGAACGGGACCAGATTATTGAAATCGGTGCCTTGGAAGTGGTCCGGGGGAAGCGGGGGAGGACTTTTTCCACCCTGATCCAGCCCCGGACTCCTTTGTCCGGCCATTACGTTTCTCCCTTCATCACCCAGCTCACCGGCATCACTGACGATATGCTGGCAGCTGCGCCCCAGCCCCGGCAGGCCCTGGAAGCCTTTGGAAAATTCCTGGGCAGCCGGGTGGCGGTGGGTTACAATGTGGGCTTTGACATGGGGTTTCTCCAGCAGCAGTTCCAGACCCAGCTGTACCGGCCTCTGGCCAACGACTGGGTGGATGTGCTGCCCATGGCCCAGACCCTGTTCCCCCTGTGGGACCATCACCGGCTGAACAATCTGGCCGCCTGGTACAAGGTGGAGAACAAGGAAGCCCACCGGGCTCTCAGCGACGTGGAGACTACGGAAACCTGTTTCCGGAAACTGAAAGAAGACGCTGCCCGCCAGTATCCCTCCCTGGAGGCGTTCCTGGAAAAGGTGCGGCAGAAAATGGAAGGAAAGAACGAAGGCCAGCAGCTGAGCCTGTGGTAAAGCTGCAGTACAAGGAGGAAACCATGGATCAGGGAATCGAAGAACTGGCTTGGGAAATGTCCAAGGACTGGAAGGAAAAAGGCTACAAAGACCGGGAAACCTGCGCCGCCGACATGGTGCAGATCATCGAAGAGGAACAGGACCGGTTCAACCATCGGGAAGCCCAGGAAGAATATTAAAATTTCCTTGACAAACTTTTCCCCGGTGGTATAATGTAAACAATTTCAAAAAGCCAATGGCAATGACGAGGACAACCTGTCAGGGCAACAGTACAGAGAAGCCCGGAAGCTGAGAAGGGCGCGGAAACAAATGACAGTCAACCACCTGGGAGCCATCTGCTGAATAAAGTAGGCAAGATCGTATATTCTGCGTTAAAGGATGCCGAGTGGAACTGGCCACGGTCAGTTCAATAAGGGTGGAACCGCGAGCTTATGGCCCGTCCCTGTGAGGGACGGGTCTTTTTGTATGTCCGTCCTGATCTTGCTGGTACTATCAAGGAGGAAATCAATATGTCCAACATTAAAGTAAGCCTGCCGGATGGCAGCGTAAAAGAATTCGAAGCCGGCAGCTCCCTGCTGTCCATCGCCAAGAGCCTGAACCAGAAACTGGGGAAGACCGCTCTCCTGGCCAAGGTGGATGGGGAAAATAAGGACCTGAGCGATACCCTGGATCATGATGCCAAGGTGGAATTCATTACCCCGGACAGTGAAGAAGGGCTCCATGCCATCCGTCACACCGCTTCCCATGTAATGGCCCAGGCCATCCAGCACCTGTTCCCGGGCACCAAGTTCGCCATCGGCCCTGCCATTGAAAAAGGTTTCTATTACGACCTGGACAGTGAGCATGTATTCACTCCCGATGACCTGCGTGCCATTGAAAAGGAAATGAGCAAGATCATCAAAGCCAACTATCCTCTGGTCCGGAAAGAACTGCCCAGAGCGGAAGCCCTGGCCAAATTCAAGGCCGAAGATGAACCCTACAAAGTGGAACTGATCGAAGACCTGCCGGAAGATGCCGTGATCAGCACCTATACCCAGGGAGACTTCACCGACCTGTGTGCCGGCCCTCACTGCCCTTCCACCGGCCGGGTAAAAGCCTTCAAGCTCATGAGCATTGCCGGTGCCTACTGGCGTGGGGACGAACACAACAAGATGCTCCAGCGGATCTACGGCACGGCTTTTGCCAGCAAGGAAGATCTGGAAGCCTACCTGCACATGATGGAAGAAGCTGAAAAGCGTGACCACCGGAAACTGGGCAAACAGCTGGGTCTGTTCATGCTCAGCGAGTACGGCCCCGGGTTCCCCTTCTTCCTGCCCAACGGCATGATCATCCGGAACACCCTGATCGACTACTGGAGAGAAGTGCACCGCAAATACGGCTACCAGGAAGTCATGACCCCCATGATCATGAACCGGCAGCTGTGGGAAACCTCCGGCCACTGGGATCATTACAAGGAAAACATGTACTTCACCAAGATCGATGGGGAAGACTACGCCATTAAACCCATGAACTGCCCCGGCGGCATGCTGGTCTATGCCAACGAACCTCATTCCTACAAGGAACTGCCTCTGCGGGTAGGCGAACTGGGCCTGGTGCACCGGCATGAACTGTCCGGCGCTCTCCACGGTCTGTTCCGTGTACGCTGCTTCACTCAGGACGATGCCCACATCTTCATGATGCCCAACCAGATCGAAGACGTGATCCAGGAAACCATCCGTCTGTTCGACGAAGTGTACGCCACCTTCGGCCTGACCTACCACGCTGAACTGTCCACCCGTCCGGACAACTCCATGGGTGACGATGCCACCTGGGAAATGACCACCAATGCCCTGCGGAAAGCCATGGATGACTTCGGCCTGAAGTATTCCATCAACGAAGGGGACGGCGCCTTCTACGGCCCGAAGATCGACTTCCATCTGAAGGATTCCATCGGCCGTACCTGGCAGTGCGGCACCATCCAGCTGGATATGCTGCTGCCGGAAAAATTCAACCTGACCTACACCGGGGAAGACGGCCAGAAACACCGTCCTGTTATGATCCACCGGGTGGTGTACGGATCCATTGAACGGTTCATCGGTATCCTGATTGAAAACTACGCCGGTGCCTTCCCGGCCTGGCTGGCTCCGGAACAGGTACGGGTAATGCCCATTACCGACAAGTTCAACGAATACGCCAAACAGATCGTGGACAAACTGGAAAGCCAGAAGATCCGGGCTCATCTGGACGACCGGAACGAAAAAGTCGGCTACAAGATCCGGGAAGCCCAGGTCAAGAAAGTGCCGTATATGCTGATTGTGGGCGAAAAGGAACTGGAAAGCGGTACTGTTTCCGTCCGCAGCCGGGACAAAGGCGAACAGGGAGCCATGGCCGTGGACGAATTCATCGCCAAGCTCCAGGACGAAATCAAGAATCGGAAGTAAGCATAAAAAAAGAGGGTTGCTGCAAAAAAACGAGCAGCAGCCTTCTTTTTTCGTCAGTGGTCAACGGTCAGCAGCCGGATGAAAATGGGTGGTATCACGGAACTTCCGTCCCAGTGGGGATGGAAGTTCTTTTTTAGTTTAAGGAGTCGGGCAATTTTTTACAGCATATGGGCCCGCAGGTACCCGCCGTCTTCCGGCATCAGATAGGCCGGAGCCACGTCGAATACCGTAAGGCAGCCGGTACGGCCTTCCTGGTGGAGCCGGTGGGCGGCCCGGGCGTAGGCCACCAGTACGCTGGTGGTGAATTCCGGATTGGAATCCAGTTTCAGGCTGAATTCGATTACATGCTTGTGTTCATCCTGGTGCCCGGTGACCCCGCTGCGGATCACAAAGCCCCCGTGGGCCAGACCGCTGTGGTTCTTCTTCAGTTCTTCCTCACTGATGAAGTGGACGGTGGTGTCATAATCAGAGAAATAGTTGGGCATGGTCACAATGGCCTGTTCCACCGCCTTGGGGTCGGCCCCTTCTTCCAGCACCACATAACATTCCCGGGTGTGCTTCTGCCGGGTGGTCAGTTCCGGCTGGCTGCCGCTGCGCACCGCTTCCAGGGCTGCTTCCACCGGCACCGTATATTGCTTGGCGTCTTTGACACCGGGAATCCGGCGGATGGCGTCGCTGTGGCCCTGGCTGACCCCTTTGCCCCAGAAGGTGTAATCCTTTCCCTCAGGCAGGATGGCGTTGCTGTACAGCCGGGCCAGGGAAAACAGGCCGGGATCCCAGCCTACGGAAATGATTCCCAGATGGCCGGAAGCCCTGGCCGCCTCGTCCACTGCTGCAAAATGTTCCGGGATCCGGGCATGGGTATCAAAGCTGTCGATCACGTTGAACATCCTGGCCATTTCCGGAGTCTGCACCGGCAGATCCGTAGCGCTGCCGCCGCAGAGGATCAGCACATCGATGCTGTTCTTCCAGTCGGCCATATCCTTTACATTGACCACCGGCACATTGGCCGTGGCGATTTTCACCTGGGCAGGATCCCGGCGGGTGAACACCGCTGCCAGTTCCATATCCGGCGCCTTCTCCAGAGCACATTCCACACCCCGTCCCAGATTGCCATATCCCAGGATCCCAATTCGAATGGTCATAAACAAAATCTCCCCTCATTATAATGCAGCAGAAAACTGTATACAGTATTTTATTTTTACAATGCCGCATAAGTAGAATATGTTTCATATTCTATCATAAAGTATGGAGAATTGTAAAGGTAGTACCCTTTATTCTTCGTCCTCCTGATCCTGTTCCCGGGCCATCCGGATTTTGGCCATGATCCCGTCCCATTGTTCCGTAATGGCTTTGGCCATGAGCCGCTTGCCCCGGAAGTTCAGATGCAGTCCGTCCAGGGCATACCGGGTGGGCAGGTCTTCATTTTCGTCAAACTGGGTCCCCAGGTCGATGAACCAGGGCAGGCTCCGGATCCACTGGTTCACTTTGGCCATTTCCGCACGCCATCCTTCGGCGGTGGGTTCGTCAAAGGCCCGTTTGATGTTGGCCGGATTCACCGGAGGCAGTGTCATGAAGATGGGGGTGATCCCGTTGTCCTCACATTTTTCCCGGATTCCCTTCAGGTCGCTGATGACGCTTTCCCCGCTGACCCAGCCCCGGAGGCTGTTGCTGCCGGTCATGATGATCAGATATTTGGGGTGGAAGGGGACCACATCCTTGTCGAACCGGTCCAGGGTAGCCTCGCTGGTGTCACCGCTTTCCGCCAGGTTGATGCTGTCAAAGGGCAGGTAATACTGGTAGCTGTAGGCAAAATCGCTGGGAGAATAGGAAAGATCCCCGCCGCCGTGGGAAATGCTGTCCCCCAGGGTCCCCACCTGCCAGTTGTCTTCCGGATCCACCTTCATGGGCTGGGGCGGGCAGAACTGACTGACCGGATTCCCGGCTTCGTCAATACCCCGTACCCGCCAGTACATGGTGTAGGGAGCGTAGTGGGATTCGTCGTCATACCAGTCGAACCCGGTGGATTTGCCCCGTTCCAGCAGCTGGTCCGGCGCTGCTTCCCGGGTGGGGGAGACGGCATTGGTTTTCAGCACCTCCACCTCATAATGCCGCACCCCGTTGAGAGGCACCCAGTTGTACACCGGGTACAGCAGGGTGGTTCCGTTGCCGCTGTTGAAATGGCTGATGGGGTGCGGATACAGGGCCGTCTTCCGATCCGGATCCACATGGACCTTTTCCACCGGAGAAAGGGCGGAAACCGGTTTTTCGTCCAGGTCGAAAGACTGGATCTGCACCGATACATCCCCCCGGGTGCCCGCAGGCAAAGCCAGATTGTATCCGGCCACATAGGTCCGGTCATCGGGCAGGGAGCTCCCGTTGGGCAGCTGTACCTTTACATTGTAATACACCGTCCCCAGGATGGGTTTCCAGCGGAGAGTGGGGTGGAGAGAAGCAGGGCGGGCTGCCGTGTAATGGGTGGTAAACTGAGGCACCGGCTGCCGCCGCAGTACGGGAGAAACCGGCTTGGCCGCCGCAGACCCCGGTTTTTGCACAGGAGGCAAAGCCGGAGCCGCCCAGACCGGCCCAGCCAAAAGACCGGCCCCAAGACATCCCAAAAGCACAGCACGGCAAAGAGTACGGGAAAAAGTACGCATAGAGAACAAGACCTCGTTTCCGAATTGTAGTTACAGGGGATATTGTAGCATATTTGAGGGGTAAGTGGTTAGGTGGGTAAGGGATTGAATGGTTGGCAGGGCACTCCCGTAGGGCCCGCGTTATCCACGGGTGTACGATGCTTTGCGGACTCCCCGGCGTGGAGCCCCTACGGCACCGGAAACTCAGGATGTTTTTACCTGCGTTCCCGCACAATTCCGTTTATTCATTTTCCCCCTTGCTTTTCCTTTAAAACCTGCTATAATTAGGACTGTAAGAAGTTTTTTAATAAAGATTATTAAAAAGTAGGCTTATCGGATTAACAATCCGATGGCCACAGTTTCAAGGGGAGGCTTTTCTTATGAAAAAATTTATTTGCAGAGTGTGCGGTTATGTGTATGAAGGGGAAGAAGCTCCGGAAAAATGCCCTCAGTGCGGCGCTCCGAAAGATAAATTCGACGAACTGAAAGAAGGCGTAAAGGAATACGCTGATGAACACGTGGTTGGCGTAGCCAAAGGCGTGGATGAACGGGTCCTGGAAGGCCTGCGTCAGCACTTCACCGGTGAATGCTCCGAAGTTGGCATGTATCTGGCCATGAGCCGGGTGGCTGACCGGGAAGGATATCCGGAAGTGGCGGAAGCCTACAAACGGATTGCTTTCGAAGAAGCGGAACATGCTGCCAAATTTGCTGAACTGCTGGGCGAAGTGGTTACCGACAGCACCAAGAAGAACCTGGAAATGCGGGCTGCTGCAGAACAGGGTGCCTGCGCCGGCAAGAAGGAAATTGCTACCCTGGCCAAACAGCTGGGCTATGATGCCATCCATGACACTGTCCATGAAATGGCCAAAGACGAAGCCCGTCATGGCCGTGTCTTCGATGGTCTGCTGGCCCGTTACTTTGCCAAATAATCCAGTCTGCAGCGTGGATGCTGCGGTCTGAACTCCCGCCGGGGATGAACGGGGCCTGCGGGCCTTGTCCGTCCCCGGCTTTTTTCTGTTGGTTTCCTGGCTCCCGGAGGTGCTTCCATGTATTTATCCAGTATGCGTATCCAGAATTACCGGAACTTCAAAGACATCACCATGACTTTCCATCCGCTGGCCAATTATCTGGTGGGGGAAAACGACATCGGCAAAAGCGGCTTTCTCCGTCTTCTTTCCTATATGGCCAATGCCTGGACCCTGCCGGAAAACGATTACGATGACCCCAACCAACCGATCCGCATCACCCTGGATCTACATCTGTTGGAGGGAGCGGAGGAATATTTTGCGGATACGCCCCAGGAACATTTGGAGAAGATCCGGGTGCGGCTGGAGATGAAGGTAACGGATATCTGCCCCCATCTGTACGACGGGGAAACCGGGAAGGAGCTTCCTCTGGAGACCATCCGCCGGCTCCGGTATGTAAGCTATTCCGCCATCAGCCAGGATGACCAGACGGTGCGTCCCCAGGTGTACCGGGCCCTGGAAAAGTGCCTGGCCCAGTGGGAAGCCAGCCACTGCGTCCCCATGCCGGAAGAGGAACGGCGGTTCATCCAGCACGAAGTGAATGTGGGGTATTTTGATTCTTCCTATTATGAATGCATTTTTTATCTGTCCCGGATCCTCTGCCGGAGCAACCGGCACCGGGCGGACAATCTGAAATTCATTTCCCTGGCGGCCCTGCGGATCATCACCCAGGTGTATCTTATGGCCCACAGCAAGGCGGTGCCTCTGGAGCACAACATTATCGTGGACGGAAAGGGGAGACGGTTCCTGCCTCTCATCATCTCCATCGACGAGCCGGAGATCCACCTCCATCCCTACATGCAGCGGTCCGTCCTCCAGTACTACCAGCAGCTGCTGAACAACGAGGACAGCCAGTTCTGCGCCCTGCTGAAAGACCTGTTCGGTCTGGACGGTCTCCGGGGCCAGTTGTTTGTGGTGACCCATTCCACCGATTCTCTCATAGACGACTACCGGAACATCCTCCGGCTGTACCATGACCACCGGGGACTGGTCAAAGCGGCCTGCGGCTCCAGTTTCCATGTGAACCGGGAGATCGAAAAACACCTGATCATGCATTTCCCGGAAGTGAAGGAGGCCCTTTATGCCCGGAGCGTGATCCTGGTGGAAGGGGAAACGGAATACGGCTGCTTCCAGCTGTTCGGAAAGACAGTGGGGGTGCCCTTCGATTATTACGGGATCTGTCTCATCAACGCCCGGGGGGAAAGCTCCATTGCCAAGATCAAGAAGCTGCTGGAATATTTCCGGCTGCCGGTGGTGGCCCTGTACGATGCAGACGTGAAGGATGCCCACAAAAAGGAGAAGGGGGTGTACTTTACCGACGGGGTTTGCTTTGAAATGGACCTGTCCCAGACTATGCTCCAGCGGGGGAAGCGCCAGGCCCTGGACCGGATCATCGATGTGGCCTGCGGCGGCACGGGCCGGACCAGTTATGATATGGTGAAGAAGGCCTGCCACAAGCTCCAGCTGGATCCCCGGGATTTTCCCCCGGGGCCTTTGTACAAGGCAAAACCTCACCAGGGGCCGGCCTGGGTGTATTATTTCGCCTGGCTCTACAGCAACAAGGGAGTGATCCTGGGCAGGCTTATCGGCCAGTCCCTCCAGCGGGAAGAAGTGCCTCCGGCCTTTGTCCGGGTGATCCAGGCCGCCGGGAGACTGGCCACGGTGCCGGAACGGGCGTAACATGTCCGTATAAAGGGAACCCTTCCACCGTCCTGAAGGACGGGTCCCCCTTCCCTTTTCCAATTGTTGATGAATTTAGAAAAATATGGTACCCTTAATAAGGAATATTGTCCAACTTTGCATAGAGGGGGTCCCATATGGAAAATTTCTGGATTGCGGCAGGGGCTGTGCTGCCTCTGATGATTTACATGGCCATCGGCCTTCTGGCCCGGAAACGGTACCACTTTAACGAAGGCCACATTTCCAACTTCAACAAGATCGTGTTCGGGGTGTTCCTGCCCACCAACATGTTCTACTCTGTCTATTTCACCGACATCAGCAAGGTGATGCGGCCTGGCTTCGTCCTGTTTGCCGTAGGATCTCTACTGGCGGTTTATGTGGTGGGATGGGTGTTGGTCACGACCCTGGTGAAGGACAACAAAAAGAGGGGAGCCATGATCCAGGCCTTTTACCGGAGCAACTTCATCCTTTTGGGTGTGCCTCTGGTAGAAAACCTTTACGGGCCGGAAGCGGCGGCGGTTCCTTTGATGCTCTGTGCCATTATCATCCCCATTTACAATGTGCTGGCAGTGTTCACCCTGGAAACTTTCCGGGGCGGTTCCTTCAATCCTCTCCACATCCTGGCGGGGGTCGCCCGGAACCCTATGATCCTGGGAGCCGTGGCCGGTCTTGTGTGCAAGCTGCTGCCTTTCCCTCTGCCGGCGGCTCTCTTGAAATGCGTCAAAGCCATTGCCGGCAGCACTACCCCTTTTGCCCTGATTGTCCTGGGGGCTTCCTTTACTCTCCAGGGTGCCATCAGTGAGATCCGGGAACTGGCCTTTACCGTGGCCGGCCGTCTGGTGATTGCGCCTCTTATTGTAATCGGGGGTGCGGTGGCGCTGGGATACCGGCAGGTGGACCTGGCGGCGCTCATGGCTATGTCCGCCACTCCCTGTGCGGTGGCGTCTTTTGCCATGGCTCAGCAGATGGACAGTGACGGAGAACTGGCCGGAAACTGCGTAATCTTCAGCTCAGCCCTGTCCTGCATCACCATGTTCCTCTGGGTTTTTATCACGAAAAACCTGGGACTTTTGTGAAAACAAGAAAAATTTCGGTGTGAAAATACAGGCATTTTGGGGCGGAAAATAATATAATAAATGACAAGACAGCAAGTATCACGGAGGAACCCAACAACTATGGTGAAAATCAATTCTTCCCTTTCCAAAGAAAAACGGATCCTGAAAGCCGCTGAGAAAGTCTTTTCCCACAAAGGATACAGTCAGGCTACCCTGGACGAAATCATCAAAATTGCAGATACCGGGAAGGGGACCGTATACAAATACTACAAAAACAAAGAAAACCTCTTTTATACCCTGGTGGAAGCCAAAAACCGGAAACTGATCAAGGATCTGAACCAGGCGGTGGGAGAACACAGGGATTTTGCCGAACAGTTCCAGAGCTATGTGTTCACTTTTCTGAAGTTCCTGTACAAAAACGAAACTCTCTGGTCGGTGATCCTGTTTGAACTGCTGACAGAGCAGGCTGGATGGCGTCTGAAATGGGATGAGAAAAAGCAGAACTGGAATCTGGAAGTCCGGTGGGGGAAACCGCCGGAAGAGAATGAAATCGCTGTAAAGCGCCGGTATGCGGAACTGATCCGGTCAGAAGTGGTCATTCTCCGGGATATTTTTCAGCGGGCCATGGATGATGCCTATATCAAACCCATTGAGGATCTGCCCCTGATGGCTCAGAATTTCTATTTCAGCATCTTCATGCTGAGCAACCAGGGAGCCTTGAATGTGAACAATATGGAGGAATCGGTGAAAGGAATGATAGACCGGTTCCTGTACGGACATATAAAAAGAACTGCCGCCCAGTAAGGGAGGCAGTTCTTTTTTTACATATCTTACAGCCGATGGGAGGAATTCAGTACATCCCGCATTTTGTGGGCCACCATCATCTTGATGGCTTCCCGGCCTTTACCCAGATAGGAACGGGGATCAAAATCTTCCGGATGTTCATACAGGTACTTCCGGATGGAGGCAGTCATGGCCAGACGCAGGTCCGTATCGATGTTGATCTTGCAGACTCCGTAGGTGCCGGCCTTTTTCAGCATGTCTTCCGGGCAGCCCTGGGCACCGGCCAGTTTGCCGCCGTATTTGTTGCATTCTGCCACAAATTCCGGGATAACGGTGGAAGCCCCATGGAGTACCAGAGGGAAGCCAGGCAGCATGTTGGTGATTTTTTCCAGACGGGCAAAATCCAGTTCCGGTTTGCCTTTGAATTTATAGGCCCCATGGCTGGTGCCGATGGCGATGGCCAGAGAATCCACCCCGGTCCGTTCCACAAATTCCACAGCCTGGTCCGGATCCGTATAGGTGGCGTCTTTGGTATTGACTTTGACGGCATCTTCCACGCCGGCCAGTTTGCCCAGTTCGGCTTCCACCACCACACCTTTGTTGTGGGCGTAGTCCACAACCCGTTTGGTCAGTTCGATGTTTTCTTCAAAGGGATATTTGGAACCGTCGATCATGACAGAGGTAAAACCGCCGTCCACGCAGGCCTTGCAGATATCGAAATCAGCGCCATGGTCCAGGTGCAGAGCAATGGGGAGACCGGTGTCTTCCATGGCTGCTTCCACCAGGTGCAGCAGGTAGTTGTGCTTGGCGTATTTCCGGGCACCGGCGGATACCTGGAGGATCAGGGGAGACTGTTCTTCCTTGGCTGCATCCACAATGCCTTGGACGATTTCCATATTGTTGACGTTGAATGCGCCAACGGCATAATGGCCTTCGTAGGCTTTTTTGAACATTTCTTTAGTGGTTACAAATGGCATGTTGAAACCTCCTTGAATTTCAGTTATGTCTCATTATACCATACTTTCCGGAAATCTGCCGGCAGGGGAGAGGTGATTTCCACTTCTTCCGGAGTAAAAGGTTCCCGGAACCGCACCTTCCAGGCATGGAGGAAGTGGCGTCCGGGAGGGCCGGGAGGACCGTAAAGGGTATCTCCCAGAAGAGGGTGGCCGGCAGCGGCGGCATGGACCCGGATCTGGTGGGTGCGGCCGGTTTCCAGCTGGAACCGGACCAGAGACAGACCGTTTTTTTCTTCCAGCACCTGGTACCGGGTCCGGGCCGGGAGCCCCTCCGGATCCACCTGCCGTTCCACGATGGAACCGGGTTTCCGGCTTATGGGCCAGTCCAGCAGCCCCTCTTTTTTCTCCCAGGGGCCGCCCAGGGTCAGGGCCAGGTATGTCTTTTCCAGCCGGTTTTGGGACAGCATATGGTGGAGACAGGCGTTTTTGGCAAAAAGCACCACTCCTGTGGTTTCCCGGTCCAGCCGGGATACCGGGTGGACCGCACTGGGAACCCCCTGGGTCTGGAAATACCAAGCCACCCGGCGGCTGAGAGCAGGGGTCCGTTCCTTACCGGCATTGTGGGTCACAAGACCTGCCGGCTTGTCCACTGCCAGATACAGCTCTGTTTCTTTCAGGATGGAAAGAGAGGCTTCTTCCGGCTCCAGGGTGCAGGCTTCCGGCAGAAAGGTCCAGGATACCCGGTCCCCGGGCTGGAGCAGCAGGTCCCGCTGGATGGTCTCCCCATTCACCTGGAGAGTGCCGGCGGCCTTCAGTGCCTTCCAGTAGGTGCCGGAAATCCCCTGGTCCCGGAGAAAGGATTTCAGCCGCTGGGGCAGGGATGCGGCGGACAGCCGGAGTTCCATTACAGCACCTTCTGGCCCAGGATGCAGGCCAGGATCCCGAAAAACAGGCTCAGGGCCATGTACAGGGCGGCGGTGACAGGAGCCCCTTTGTCCACCAGCTGCTGGCTTTCCAGGGCAAAAGAAGAAAAGGTGGTGAAGCCTCCGCAGATGCCAACCTTCAGGAACAGGGCCAGCCGGGGATGGAGGGAGTTTCTGGCGGCCAGAGCCGCCACCAGGCCGATAAGAAAGGCACCGATGATGTTGATGAAAAAGGTCTTGAGAGGAAAGCCGCTGCTGTGGCTCAAGGGCAGCAGTCCGATCAGATACCGGACCACGGACCCGATAAAGCCCCCCAGACCAACAATCAGACATTCAGTCATGAAAAAATCTCCTTTTTTGCATAGGGATATTGTGTATTATACCACATTAGGCCAGGAAGTACCGGTCTTCACCAATCGGGAAAAATAGACCGCAGTAGGAAGCCTGTCCCATTTCTGCCATCCATGGTATAATACAGGTTAAGGATGGAGCACAGGCTCCTAAGAAAATTTAATAAGATGTCTAAGAAATAGAGTCTTCCTTTCAAGACTCTATTTCTGTAAGATGAAAGAAATGATATAAGAAAGGAAACCATTCCATGGAAGAATCTGCAAATAGAAACAAACTGGAAAAACTCCAGAGCGTGCTCCGGGAGCTGGGCAGTGTGGCGGTGGCTTTTTCCGGAGGGGTGGATTCCACTTTTCTCCTGAAAGTGGCCCACGATACCCTGGGGGACAAAGTGCTGGCCGTTACCGCCCGGTCCTGCTCTTTTCCGGAACGGGAACTGAAGGAAGCCAAAGCTTTTTGTGAAAAAGAGGGAATCCGGCACCTGGTGGTGGATTCGGAAGAACTGTCCATTCCGGGCTTTTCCCACAATCCCACCAACCGGTGCTATCTGTGCAAACATGAACTGTTCGAAAAGATCCTGGAGGTGGCCAAAGAAAATCACCTGGCAGCTGTGGTGGAAGGCTCCAACCTGGATGACGAAGGGGATTACCGTCCCGGGCTCCAGGCCATTGCAGAACTGAAAATTGCCAGCCCCCTCCGGCAGGCGGGGCTGTACAAAAAGGAAATCCGGGCCTGTTCCAAAGAACTGGGGCTTCCCACCTGGAACAAGCAGTCTTTCGCCTGTCTGTCCTCCCGGTTCGTCTATGGGGAAGAAATCACCCCCAAACGGCTGGGCATGGTGGACAAGGCGGAACAATTGCTGCTGGATATGGGGTTCCATCAGCTCCGGGTACGGATCCACGGGGGGACCCTGGCCCGGATCGAAGTGCTGCCCGATGAACTCCAGAAAGTGCTGGACCACCGGCTGGAAATCGCGGATAAGCTGAAGGAATACGGATTCACCTATGTGACTTTGGATCTTTTGGGCTACCGGACCGGCAGCATGAACGAAACCCTGCCTCCGGAAAAGAAGGACTGACCATGGAGACGAAAGAAATCCTGAAAAAAGTCCGGAGCGGAGAGATTTCTGTAGATACAGCGGAAAAATTCTTCCGGCAGAAGCCTTTTGAAGATCTGGGGTTCGCCAAGCTGGACACCCACAGGAAAATCCGCACCGGCTTCGGGGAAGTGGTATTCTGCAGCGGTAAAAGGGATGCCCATCTGAAACAGATTTTCCAGAAGCTGGCAGAAGACGAGGGCAACGTGCTGGGGACCCGGGCCAGCCGGGAACAGTTCGAGCTGATCCGGACCCTGTGCCCCGATGCAGTGTACGATCCTCTGGCAAGGCTGGTAAAGGTGATCCGGAAGCCGGTGGAACTCCGGGGTTCCGTGGCAGTGTGTACGGCGGGGACGGCGGATATCCCGGTGGCGGAAGAAGCGGCCCAGACGGCGGAATTCTTCGGAAGCAAAGTGAACCGGGTCTACGATGTGGGGGTCAGCGGACTCCACCGGCTGCTGGCCAGCCTGGACCCCATCCAGGAAGCCAACTGCGTCATTGCGGTGGCCGGCATGGAGGGGGCTCTGCCCAGCGTATTGGGAGGCCTGGTAAGCAACCCGGTGATCGCCGTGCCCACTTCCATCGGGTACGGGGCCAGCCTCCAGGGCATTTCAGCCCTTTTGACCATGCTCAACAGCTGTGCCAACGGGATTGCGGTAGTGAACATCGACAACGGCTACGGAGCCGGCTATATGGCCACCCAGATCAACCGGCTGGCACTGGGAAAGGATGAAGAACATCATGGATAAACTGCTTTATCTGGAATGTAAAAGCGGCATCAGCGGGGACATGACCGTAGGGGCCCTGTTGGACCTGGGTGCCGACCAACAGGTGCTCCGGAAGGCCCTGGCCTCCCTTCCTCTGTCCGGGTATACGGTGGAAATCAGCCGGGTGAAGAAGGCCGGGCTGGACTGCTGTGATTTCCTGGTGCGGCTGGATGCAGAGCACGAAAACCACGACCACGATATGGACTATCTCTACGGCTTTGCCAAAAACCAGGCAGCACCGGAAGCCCCGGAAGGAGAAGGCCACCAGTACGGGAACCATGGACATCATCATGGACATGACCATGAGCACCAGGAGGGTGGCGCCGAAACCCATGCCCATCATCACCATCATGCCCACCGGGGGCTCAGGGAAGTGCTGGACATCCTGGCCCAGGGAGAACTGACGGAAGGGGCCCATGCCCTGGCGGTGAAGATCTTTACCATCCTGGGAGAAGCGGAAGCCAAAGCCCATGGTACTACCCTGGAAGAAGTCCATTTCCACGAAGTGGGAGCGGTGGATTCCATTGTGGACATTGCGGCGGCAGCCGTGTGCCTGGACAACTTGGGGATCCGGGACGTGGTGATCCCGGTACTCCATGAAGGGACCGGAAGTGTCCGCTGTGCCCATGGCATCCTGCCCATTCCAGTGCCGGCGGTGGCCAATATCGCAGCCGCCCACCATCTGCCCCTCCACATCATGCCCTTTGCCGGGGAATATGTGACTCCCACCGGGGCTGCCATTGCCGCTGCCATCCGGACCCGGAGCCAGCTGCCGGAAACCTTCACGGTAGCCAGAGTGGGGCTGGGAGCAGGGAAACGGGAACAGGCCATGCCCAGCCTGCTCCGGGCCATGATCCTGGAAGTACCGGAAGAACCGGTTCCGGCTCCCTGGGAAGAAGACACCATCTGGAAACTGGAAACCAACCTGGACGACTGCACCGGGGAAGCCCTGGGCCACGTGATGGACCAGCTGCTTTCAGCCGGCGCCCGGGACGTGCAGTATGCCCCGGTTTACATGAAGAAAAACCGGCCAGGTTGGCTGGTCACCGTACTTTGCAAAGAAGCGGAACGGACCGGCCTGGAAGCCCTGCTGTTTGCAGAAACCACCACCATCGGCATCCGCCGGAGCCGGATGGAACGGAGCATCCTGGAACGGCAGAGCCAAATGGCGGAAACCTCCCTGGGGCCGGTAGCGGTGAAAGCTGTCCAGGTACCGGTTGTGGATATTGAAGGCAGCGTGACAGGAGAAACGGAAACCCGGCTTTATCCGGAATATGACGCCATTGCCGGCCTGTGCCGCAGTACTGGCCGCAGCTATCAGGCAGTATGGCAGCAGGTGCTGGGAGAACTGGCTCCTGCCCCGAAAAAGGAGGAATGACCCATGCATATGGCGGACGCTCTGCTGTCTCCCGGTGTAGCCGGGGCCATGTACGCCCTTTCGGGAGCGGCGGCCTGGTACGGGGCCCGGAAAGTAAAAAAATCCCATGATCCGGGACTGGTGCCGGAAATGGGGGTACTGGGGGCCTTTGTGTTTGCTGCCCAGATGCTGAATTTTGCCATCCCCGGCACCGGTTCTTCCGGCCATCTGTGCGGGGGGATGCTTTTATCGGCAGTGCTGGGACCCAGTGCCGGCTTCCTGACCCTGATCGGAGTGCTGGCCCTCCAGTGCCTGGCTTTTGGGGATGGGGGCCTGCTGGCTTTGGGAGCCAATGTGTGGAACATGGCTTTTTACGGTTGTTTTGTGGGGGGCGGCATCCTGTGGCCCCTTTTGACCCGCAAAGGGCTGACAAAAGGGCGGATTGCTGCCTCCAGCATCCTGGGCAGCGTACTGACCCTCCAGCTGGGTGCCTTCTCCGTGGCGGCAGAAACCACCCTGTCCGGGATCACCCAGCTGCCTTTTGCCGCCTTTCTCCTGCTGATGCAGCCCATCCATCTGGCCATCGGCTTGGTGGAAGGGCTGATCACCACAGCGGTGCTGGTATTCCTCTATGAAAACCGTCCGGAGCTGCTCCGGCAGCCTTTTGGAGAAGGGAGGGCAGGGAAGAGTGCCTGGAGCCGGAAGAAGACCCTGGGGGTACTTACCGGCCTGGCCCTGGTGCTGGGGGGTGCCGTCTCTCATTTTGCGTCGGAAGATCCTGACGGACTGGAATGGTCCCTGGCCCGGCTCACCGGTTCCCCTGAACTGGATGGACCGGCAGGGGGAATCTACGGACTGGCGGCCAGGATCCAGGAAGTCACAGCGCTCTTCCCGGATTACCAGATTCCCGGACTGGAGGCCGGTTGGGGGACAGCTTTTTCCGGGATCATCGGGACGGTCCTGGTGCTGGGGCTGATCCATCTGGCCGGCCGGAAACTGACCGGACGGCAGTCATGAAGTCCCTGGACGGGGCCATCGGGACCCTCCATCTGCTGGATGACCTGGCGGCAGAGGATACGCCGCTCACCCGGCTGGCTCCTCTGGCCAAAATAGGGTCCCTGTTCCTGTACCTGGCCGCTTTTGCCAGCCTGGGCCCAAACCACCTGGCCGGGGCCTGTCTGCTGCTCCTGCCTTTGCCGGTGCTGTACCAGGTGGGGAAGATTCCCTGGAAGCCGGCTCTCCGCCAGTGTCTGCCGGTCCTGCTCCTTTTGGCCGGAGTGGGGGCGGTGAACCTGTTTTTTGCCCAGGGTACTGCTGTTACCTTGGGGACTTTCCGTCTTTCTGCAGGGGCTGCAGCCTTTCTGCTGCTTTTGCTCAAGGGCCTGGGCTGTGTGCTGTCCGGCTGGCTGCTGCTGGCTACCACCAGTCTGGAACGGCTGGCCTGCGCCCTCCAGAAACTGCCCCTGCCCCAGGTACTGATCATTTCCACCCTGCTTACCTGGCGGTACCTGGTGCTGCTGCTCCAGGAAGGCCGCCGGATGCAGCAGGCCTATGCTCTCCGGGCACCCCGGACCAGAGGGATCCCCTGGAAGATCAGCGGCAGTTTACTGGGACTGCTGTTTCTCCGGAGCCTGGACCGGGCCCGGACTGTCTACGAAAGTATGGAACTCCGGGGATTCCAGGGCCGCTTTCCGGAAACCGGAGCCGAAAGTTCTGTTTGCGCCAGCCTGCTGCTGGTGATCCTGACCCTGGTCTGGTGCCTGGTGTGCCGGAACCTGGGATAACTTGTCTTGCCATTTCATCCATTCTGCTGCTGAAGGAGTCCTGCCCATGTCTGCCATCCTCAAACTGTCCCATATCCGCTTCCAGTATGCCCTGCCGGGCCCGAAAAAAGCCGCTGTCCCGGTATTCCACGACCTGTCCTTTACTCTGGAACCAGGGGAAAAGGTGGGGCTCATCGGCAGCAATGGGGTGGGAAAGTCCACCCTGCTGAAACTGCTGGTGGGTCTTCTGCCCTTGCAGGCAGGGAACCTGGAGGTCTGCGGCCTGCCCCTGGACCGGGACCATCTTCCGGCCATCCGGGAAAAGACCGGGTACGTGTTCCAGGATTCGGACAGCCAGCTGTTCCTGCCAACGGTGGAAAGCGACGTGTCCTTTGCTCTGCGGAACCGGGGCGTGCCCCGGGAGGAAGCGGAACGGCGGACAGCAGAAGTCCTGGCCCAGGTGGGGATGGCGGACATGGCCCGGCGGCAGATTTACCGGCTGTCCGGAGGCCAGAAGAAGCTCACGGCCATTGCGGGCCTTCTGACCCAGAAACCGGACCTGCTGCTGATGGATGAACCCTCCGCTGCCCTGGATCCCCGGAACCGGCGGAACCTGATCCGGATCCTGGGTCAGCTTCCCTGTGCCCAGCTGATTGCTTCCCACGACCTGGACTTCATCTGGGATACCTGTGACCAAGTGATCCTGCTGCACCAGGGACAGGTGGAAAGAACGGGACCCACCCGGGAAATCCTCCAGGACGGTCCCCTGTTGGAAGCCTGCGGTCTGGAACTTCCCCTGCGTCTGCAGGAAATCTAGTCCTTGACAGTTGTTGGCATATACCATATACTTTCGTTAGTGGCATATGCCATTTATAAGGAGAGATGAGATGCCAAGACCTGTACGGAAACGAACGATTTACCAGAAGCCGGATTGTACTTTCTTTACCGCAGAAGAAGCCGGAAAGAAAACGGTCCAACTGACTCTGGACGAACTGGAGGCTCTGCGGCTGATGGACGAAGTGGGACTGGACCAGAAGGAATGCGCCCTGCGGATGCATGTGGGACGGAGCACCTTCCAGAACATCCTGAACGAAGCCCGGAAAAAAGCGGCCGGCGCCCTAGTCCATGGCTGGAATATCGCCCTGTATGGGGGCCAGGTGGAAGTTTCCGACGATGCAGAGCTGGGCTGCTGCCGGTTTGCCCTGCGGACCCTGGAACGGATAGGCGGCATCTCCCAAAGGGAGGAGAAAACGATGAAACTTGCAGTGACCTACGATCCGAAAAACGGAGAAATCTTCCAGCATTTTGGCCGGACGGAGTATTTCAAAATCTATGATCTGGCAGACGGGAAGGTACAGAAGGCAGAAGTGCACAGCACCCAGGGACAGGGGCACGGGGCTCTGGCCGGTGTGCTCCAGCAGCTGGGTATCGATGGGGTGATCTGCGGAGGCATCGGCGGCGGCGCCCAGGAAGGGCTGAAAAAGGCCGGAATCGCCTTTTACGGTGGCTGCAGCGGCCAAGCGGATCAGGCGGTAGAAGATTTCCTGGCGGACAAACTCCAATACCAGGAAGACATCCAGTGCGACCATCATGGGGAACATCATCATGGAGAATGTCATCATTGATGGATGATCCTGCTTCTAAGGGACCTGTTGCGTGCAGCAGGTCCCTTATGGTATTATAAAGAAAAATTCCTGATTACAATTTATTCTACAGGAGGACCATTATGAAGACAAAGATGATCGTTTCTGCTCTTTTGACGGCGGCCGTCCTGCTGGCATCCGGGTGCGGAGGCTTTTCCGGCAGTTCCCAGAGCAATGCCCCGGCTTCTTCCCAGGCTTCCGCCCAAAAAGCCCAGGCACCGGGATTCACCCTGAAGGATACAGCCGGGACTTCCCATTCCGTCCAGCCGGGAGACGGGAAGGTGTATGTGATCAATTTCTGGGCCACCTGGTGCCCGCCCTGCCGGAGTGAAATGCCGGAAATGAACGCTTTTGCCCGGAAGCACAAGGAGAAAGTCCGGTTCTACGCTGTCAACCTCCAGGAAGAAGGCGCCCAGGTCCAGGATTTCCTGAAGAACAACGGATACACCATGCCGGTGCTCCTGGACCGGGACGGGAAAGCCGCCACCCTGTACAAGGTCCGGGTGATCCCCACCACGGTGATCCTGGATGAAAAGGGCAATATCCTCCAACGCCATGAAGGGGTGGCCACCGCCCAGCAGCTGGAAGACGTGCTGAAAGGGAAGCTGTAATGGGTTCCCTGACCCTGGGAGCGGCCTTCGGGGCCGGCTTCCTTTCCTTCGTCTCCCCCTGCGTCCTGCCCCTGCTGCCCACTTTCCTGCTGCTGCTCACCGGTTCCGGCATGGGAGAGGCCCAGTGGAGGGGACGGCTCCTGGCCAATACCCTGGCCTTCCTGGCCGGATTCACGGCGGTGTTCCTGGCCATGGGGGCCACCGCGACGGTTTTGGGCCAGCTGGTGCTGGACAATTGGAAAGTACTGGAAAAAGCCGCCGGGGTGATCCTGATCCTTCTGGGACTCTTTATGAGCGGTTTATGGACTCCGCTGTTCCTGCTGAAGGACCGGCGTCCTTTCCTTCAGCAGAAAAAACAGGGGGTATTGGGTTCCTTCCTGCTGGGAGGTTCCTTTACCCTGGGGTGGACCCCCTGTACCGGCCCCATCCTCACCGCCATCCTGATGGCCGCCGGCAGCCGGCAGACCGCCCGGGAAGGGCTGTTCCTGCTGCTGGCCTATGCCCTGGGGTTCTGTGTACCCTTTCTTCTGGCGGCCCTGTCCTGGGAGAAAATCGGACCCCACCTTCGCCGGCACTACGCTTGGCTGCCCCGGATTCAGAAAGCCCTGGGCCTGTTCCTGATTCTTTTCGGCATCCTGATGCTCAGCGGTATGACCCTGCGGATCATGGCCTTCCTGGCAGGGTAGGGAGGCCATGGATTTTCCTTCGTAATATTCTCTATTTTCAGATTTCTTCTCCATATAGAGTATGCTATAATGATTTTACAGTATACTGTAGAAGAATACGATACAATTTTTTACCAAAAGTTCTGTAAAGGAGGCTGGTTTGTATGGATGGAGAAGGAAAGAAGAAAAAAATCCCTCTGGCGGGGCAGATTTTCATTGCCCTGATCCTGGGTATCATTGCCGGGCTGGCCCTGCAGGGGAACGTGGCTTTTGCCGTCACCTACATTAAACCTTTTGGCACAATCTTTCTGAATCTTGTGAAATTCATCGTAGGTCCCATTGTGCTGTTTTCCATTATGGCAGGGGTGGTCTCTCTCAGTGATATCCGGAAACTGGGTTCCATCGGCGGCATTACCCTGGTCTATTACTTTATTACCACCGCCATTGCCACCACCATCGGCCTAATCATCGCCAACAGCTTCAAGCCCATGTTCCCGGTACTGTCCACAGCGGATCTGGCCTTTAAGGTGAAAAACACCAGCACCGGCCCCATGAAGATGCTGGTTGACCTGTTTCCCTCCAACTTCCTGGCGCCGCTGACCAGTGCCAACATGCTCCAGGTAATCGTTATGGCTCTATTGATCGGCATCGCCATTATCGCCCTGGGCCAGAAAGGGGAGAAGGCTGCTGATTTCATCAACACCTGGAACGATGTGTTCATGAAGGTCATGGAAATGATCCTGGCCCTGTCTCCCATCGGTGTATTCTGTCTGCTGTGCCCGGTGATTGCCCAGAACGGCACCGCTGTCATCGGTTCCCTGGCCAAAGTCATCCTCTGTGCCTACATCGCCTATGCCCTCCATGCCATCCTGGTGTATTCCATGGCAGTACGGGCCATCGGGGGCATGAGTCCCCTGAAATTTTTCAAGGGCATGATGCCTGCCATGCTGTTTGCCTTTTCCAGTGCCTCTTCTGTAGGGACCCTGCCCATCAACATGGAATGTGCCAACAAGCTGGGGGCCTCCAAAGAAGTCACCAGTTTCGCCCTGCCCCTGGGAGCCACCATCAACATGGATGGGACGGCCATTTACCAGGGCGTGTGCGCCGTGTTCATTGCGTCCTGCTACGGCATCGACCTGACCCTGCCCCAGATGCTCACCATTGTGGTAACCGCCACCCTGGCCTCTGTAGGGACGGCCGGAGTGCCCGGTGCCGGGATGATCATGCTGGCCATGGTGCTGGCGTCTGTGAACCTGCCGGTGGACGGCATTGCCCTGGTAGCCGGTGTGGACCGGATCTTCGACATGGGCCGGACCACCCTGAACATTACCGGAGACGCCTCCTGTGCCATTATCGTGACCCATTTGCTGAAAAAAAGAAATAGATAAAAAAAGAAGGGTGCTGCACGTTCCATGCAACACCCTTTTTCATGTAAAATGCCGTACCCGCAGCTTGATTCCACAGCTCTCTGCCACTTTCCGGCTGGCTTCGATCTGGTCCGGGGGCAGCACGTCCACCACGGTCATCCGGGTATCCGGGATCATTTTTTTGCATTCCCGGGCAAAATCCAGCATGGCCTGGTAGGCTCCCGGCAGGGTGGGGCGGGTCACCTTGTTATAGTCCGCCTCATCCGGGGCGTTCAGGCTGATGGAAACCGCATCCAGCACCTGGGCCAGTTCCGGTACGATATCCCGGCCGTTTTCCAGGTTCCCCAGCCCGTTGGTGTTCACCCGCAGCTTCAGTTCCGGATGGATCTGCCGCACATACCGGGCCGTTTTCAGCATCAGATCCAGGGCACAGGTGGGCTCCCCGTATCCGCAGAACACCAGCTCTTTGAACCCGGTGAAATCAAAAGCATCCACCGCTGCCTTTACCTGTTCCCAATTGGGGTTCACCTTGTGCCACAGGGTGGGCGCATCCCCGATGCCCTCATGCTGGAACCGGACGCAGAACGTACACCGGCAGTTGCACAGATTGGTCAAATTGGCATAGACGCCATCTTTATAAGTATAAAGAATCTGAGCCATGATCATTCATCATCCTTTCTCCATGAAACAGTCTGGCTTTTACATCCTGTCTGTCCAGGACTCCGGCCACCAGATAATAGAACAGCAGACTGCCTCCGGACTGGAGAGCACTGCCCATAATGGAAGTCACCAGAGCTGCATAGGTCCCAAAAATCAGTCCTTCTGCCAGGTAATACCCGATGGTGGAAATGATCCAGGACAGGAACGGGGCGATCCGGTTCCGGGTGCACAGCAGCTTCTGGGCTTTCCAGGTAAAAGGCAGCGTAATCAGCGCCTTGATCACAATGGTGGCCGGTGCCCACATGGGTGCCATCAGCAGATCCGCCAGCCCGCCTCCAATGGCTGCCGCCACCAAAGCATAGGGCTGAGGCAGCAGGGACGCAGCCACGTAAATCAGGGTATCACCGAAATGGAGATATCCTCCATTGGATCCCATAGGGATATGACAGATATAGGCGGTGAACAGGCAGATCAGCCCGGCGAACACACCAGTCAGTATCAACAAATGGAGTTTTTCCTGTTCTGTTCGTTGTTGTTTCATCAGGTATCCTTCCTTTCAGCTTGGGAACCATGGGGCAGGGGAGGGGCCAGGAGCCCCAGATAGGGTTCATAATTGATGCCGTCATTGCAAGGGGTGTTTTCCCGCCGGGCATCCCCAATGCCCCTGGCAATGAACCCCACAGCCAGCCGGACTGCTTCTTCCAAAGACCTTTTCTGGAGCAGGGCCCCCAGGACCACCGCGGCAAACAGGTCCCCGGTGCCGGAATAACTGCCTCCCAGATGAGGACTGGAAACCACGGAGGATTTTCCTCCAGCCATTTTTACAATGAAATTCGAAAGAATCAGCGTTTCCCGGTTCTTATCCAGTACAGGGATCCCGGTGATCACCAGGGAACGGCCCTGGAAGCAGCCTGCTTTTTCTTCCAATATAGGGAACAGCGCTTCCGGATCTGTTTGTCCCAGTTTCTGGATGGGCCTCATATCCGTACCGGTGAGGATACAGAATTCCGTGAGATTGGGAGTCAAAAGATCCGCCTGGAAAGCCAGCTGCCGGACGGCCTCAATGGAAGCCTCGGTAAAGCCCCGGTAGGCCCTGCCATTGTCTCCCAGCACCGGGTCGCACAGGTACAGCACCCCGGGTCTGTGGAACCGGTCCAAAAAGGCCCGGACCTTTTCCGCTGCATCAGGCGTGGCAAGATACCCGGAAAGGATCCCGGCAAAGGAAACCTGGAGTTCCTGCCAGTGCTCCGTATAGTCATCCATACGATCGGCAAAGGACAGGCACCGGTATCCCGGGTAGCCGGTCTGGGATGTAAGCACTGCCGTAGGCATGGGACAGGCTTCGATGCCCATGGCTGCCAGCACGGCTATATCGGCTGTAAGCGAACATCTTCCCAGGCCGGAAAGATCATTGATGGCTGCAACACGCAGATGCATAACAAAAGCTCCTTTTGGTTAATATTGTAACGTTTTGACAAACTCTGTTATAACATAGAAATAATTGAAAGAAAAGGAACGGTTTGGGAAATTCTTGAGCCAAACCGTGTCTGAACGGCCGGAAGCACCGGTTCTCCAAGGCGCTTTATCCACGCTATTTTACATAATATATATTATTGGACGTAAATTTTCTGGAAAACCAGAGATCTCGATTTGTCCAGAAACTGAGATTTTTCCCGGTATTTCCTTTGGGATCCTTCTTTCAGGACCGGGTTCCCGATCCGGCCGGGTCATTTTTCTGCTGATGCACCGGCCCTGGATTTTATTTTCATACTTCGGGATTTGGCCATACTCTTTAGGATTTATCCATACGGATTCACGGCTTGCACCTGGCTGGATTCCTGATTTTCTTCCAGGTTCCTGTTTCCTTTCTAAACACTCGTTTGACACACAATTGTTTTCCTGTTATACTTATTCTAATTAGATTGGACTCTTGTACCACAAATCCATCCTGTTCAAAGGAGATCTATACCATGATTGATACAGAAATGACGACGGATACGGAACAAAAGAAACCCTCCCGCTCCCATGGGATCAATGCCCGGCAGAGCCAGATCCTCGATTTTATCCGGCAGTACATCTTCACCAACGGCTATCCCCCTTCTGTGCGGGAAATCGGCAGTGCTGTGGGTCTGTCTTCCAGTGCTTCCGTCCACAACAACCTGAAAAAACTGGCGGAAGCCGGTTTTGTCAGCTGGGATCCGGAAAAGCCCCGTACCTACGGGCTCCGGGAAGAAATCAGCTGGCGGAAGAAAAGCATGGTTCCGGTGCCTCTGGTGGGCGCTGTCCACGCAGGTGATCCCATGCTGGCTGTGGAAAACATCGAAGACACCTACCCCATCCCCCTGGATCTCATCGGCTGCAAGGAAGATGTGTTCATGATGGTGGTGGAAGGCGACAGCATGAAGAATGCCGGTATCCTGGACCATGATTATGTATTTGTCCGGAAACAGAATTATGCCACCAACGGAGATATTGTAGTGGCCCTCCTCAACGGGGAAGAAACCACCATCAAACGGTATTTCCGGGAACTGAAACAGATCCGTCTCCAGCCGGAAAATGATGCCTACCCTCCCATTGTGGGCACCGACAACATCGAAATCAAGGGAAAAGTCATTGCGGTATTCCGTACTTTATAAGGGTTGATGCCTTCTATTGGGCAAATTCCTTTCAGACGCTCAAATCTTCGATTTGAGCGTTTTTCTTTGGTTTTGCTATCTAGTTATAGCGCGCATATGAAAAACAGCCTCTGAAACGAAATTCAGAGGCTGTTTTTTCTGTCTTATTTTTGCTTTTCCATAATCTGCCGGGCGGCGGCCATCACGGCGATCCGGCCGTGTTCAAAGGTCAGGCCCCCCTGCATGAACACCTTGTAGGGTGCCCGCATGGGTCCGTCGGCGCTCAGTTCGATGGAAGCCCCCTGGACGAAGGTACCGGCGGCCATGATGATGTCATCCTGATAGCCGGGCAGCGGAGAGGGCACCGGCGTCACATGGGCATCGATGGGCGAATGGGCCTGGATGGCTTCGCAGAAGGCACAAAGGTTGTCCGGAGTCTTCAGGGTGATGGTCTGGATAATGTCACTGCGTACATCATCGGGCAGCGGGGACACTTCAAAGCCCAGGGACTGGAAAACGGAAGCGGCAAACATGGAGGTCTTCACCGCCTGGAGAGCTACATGGGGAGCCATAAAGAGCCCCTGATAGAATTCCCGGGCCGTATCCCCCAGGGTGCAGCCCATTTCACCGCCCAGGCCGGGAGCAGTGAGCCTGTAGGAAGCCTGTTCCACCAGATCCTTTTTGCCTACAATGTAGCCGCCGGTGGGAGCAAAGCCGCCCCCCAGGTTCTTGATCAGGGACCCGGCCATCAGATCGGCGCCCACTTCCGTAGGTTCCTTGTCCTCAATGAATTCCCCGTAGCAGTTGTCCACGAAGCAGATGATGTCCGGACGGACCTTCTTCACCGCCTGGCAGATCTCCCCGATTTCCCCTACAGTCAGGGTCTTCCGTTTGCTGCTGTAGCCGCAGGACCGCTGGATGTGGACCAGACGGGTCTTGGGGGTGATGGCAGCCAGGAGGGCAGGGATGTCCGGATGGTCCCCTTCCATGGGGATTTCCTTGTAGGTGACTCCCAGGTCCACCAGAGAGCCGGGAGTCTTCACCGGATGGCCGATAATGGTCTGCATGGTGTCGTAGGGTTCCCCGGTGGCTCCGATCATTTCATCCCCGGGATGGAGATTCCCCAGAAGGGCCACAGCCAGGGCGTGGGTGCCGGATACGAACTGGGAACGGACCAGGGCGGATTCCGTCTTGAAGATATCCGCATAAATCAGGTCCAGCTGGTCCCGGCCCATGTCAGAATAGCCATAGCCGGTGGTGGGCTTCAGGTAAAAATCGGCCACCTGGAACTTGGCAAAGGCGTCCAGCACCTTTTTGGTGTTCACCAGGGCTGCGGCTTCATGGCTTTTGGTATGCTGGGCAACGGTGTCCAGTGCTTTCCGTTCGATTTCATCCCATTGTATATCCATTGGAATTGATTTCCTCCTTAATTGCTTGATTAATTGATGCTTTTATTTCCGGACATAGGGGGCCAATTTCTCTCCCAGGCCCTTGTCCATCCGGGCCCGGATCAGGATCCCGGTTTCCCCGTAGGTTTCCGAAAGGACCTGGGCCTCTTCATGGAGCCGGGCAGCCAGCCTGCTTTCCCCATAGGGAATGGACAGTTCCAGTTCCACCCGGTCCTGCCCTAAAAGCCGGGCCAGGTTTTCCAGCAGTTCCGGTACCCCTTCTCCCGTACGGGCGGACAGGCACAGGGCGTCCTCTTCCTGTTCCAGCCGGTGCCGGAGGCCTTCGTGCTGGGTCAGCCGGTCCACCTTGTTGTACACGGTGAGAATGGGCTTTTCAGTGACTTCCAGTTCCTGGAGCACCTGGTACACCGCCTCTGACTGTTCCCGGTACAGCTCGTGGGAGCAGTCGATTACATGGAGCAGCAGGTCCGCATCCTTCACCACTTCCAGGGTGGATTTGAAAGCGGCCACCAGCTGATGGGGCAGCCGTTGGATAAACCCTACGGTATCCGTCAGGGTGCAGTGGCTCCCATCCGGAAGTTCCAGCTGCCGGGTGGTAGGGTCCAGGGTGGCGAACAGCTGATCCTGGGCATAGATGTCCGAATGGGTCAGGGTGTTCAGCAGGGTGCTTTTACCGGCGTTGGTGTACCCCACCAGACACACCTGCTTCACTTCATTCTTGCTCCGGGCCCGCTGCTGCTGCCGGCGGTTGCCCTTCATCCGACGGATCTGATCTTCCAGGAAAGCGATCCGGTCCCGGATCCGCCGCCGGTCCACTTCCAGCTTGGTTTCCCCGGGCCCCCGGGTACCGATGCCGCCCCCCAGACGGGACAGGCTGGTGCCCTGGCCCATGATCCGGGGCAGCATGTACTGGAGTTGGGCCAGTTCCACCTGGAGCTTCCCTTCACTGGTCCGGGCCCGTTTGGCGAAAATGTCCAAAATCAGCCCGGTCCGGTCGATGATCCGGACCCCCAGGGCCCGTTCCAGGTTCCGCTGCTGGGCCGGAGACAGTTCGTCATCAAAGATGCACAGGTCGATGTCTTCCTGCTGGGCAAACAGGGACAGCTCCTGGACCTTCCCTTTCCCGATGAAGAACACCGGGTCCGGTTTGGGCCGGGACTGGACGAATTTGCCGATGACTTCCGCACCGGCGGTTTCCGCCAGCTGGGCCAGTTCCTCCACGGAATCCTGGGCGGTCCACCGGGAGGCCGTATCCCCCCAGGCCAGGGAGATCAGCATGGCCCGTTCCGGTCCTTCCGCCAGGTTGTGGCCCCGGGACCGTTTGGCCAGGATCTTTTCCACCGTGTGGAGCACATTCCCAAAGGGCATGGCCGCCACATCCTTCACCTTGAAGGGGCCGAATTCCTGGAGCACCGGCTGCTGGTCCTCATCCAGATCCGTAATCATCCCAAAGCTGAGGAGAGGCTGGCTGGAGGGATTTTCCCAGGCCATGGCGGCCATGGCATCGAACCGCAGGTCCCGGAGGGCGGACAGGTCCACCCGGCTGAGCCGGGGTGCCCCGGAGGGATGGGTGTGGATACAGGCCACCCCGCAGAGCCGGTTCTGGCTTCGGCGGGAATCGGTGCCCGGCAGCTCCACATGGCTGTCGCTGCCTACGGCCACCGCCGTCACCTGGCCCTTCCGGTCCACATAAATGGAGATTTCCCGGTTGATGGCTTCCGTCAAATCCCGCAAAACAAGGGCCAACTCCTCACTGATCAGTTGGCCCTCGTCCGCTCTCAGCTCATAGATCCCTTCCAACTGGGTGAGGACCTGTTTTTTCAGGCCCTCCGTCTTTCCGTAGATCGTTTGAGTCATAGGAGAACTCCTTTTGGTATTATACCCGTGCTTTGGCAGGCTCCATGTTCACCCGGCAGCCCCGGATGGTGTTCCGGTGCATCACTGCCAGGACTTTTTCCGCATGTTCCATGGGCACTTCCACAAAGCTGAATTTGTCATAGATGCTGATCCGGCCAATGCTCCGGGCAGGGATTTCCGCCTCGATGGCAATGCTTTGGACAATATCCCGGACCGTGACCCGGCTGGAACGGCCGATATTTACGAACAGCCGCACCATCCCCGGTTTGGCACCGGTGTTGGCCAGGGCATCCGGCAGGGAGCCTTCCTCTTCCGGTTCTTCCAGGGCTTTGGCTCCTTCCTGCATGAACTTCAGAGCAGCAGCGGCGATATCCTGTACATCATAGTCCTTTTCCAGGGTTTCCACAATGGGCAGATAGTCCTGATACCGGTCCTGTTCCAGGATGGTCTGCATCTTGGATACGATCTGTTCCCGCTGCCGTTCCAGCACGCTGGCGTCGGTGGGCAGGGTGCCCCGGATGATTTTGGTCTTGATGCTCCGTTCAATCAGCTTCAGCTGACGGAATTCCCGGGGAGTGATGAAGGTAAGAGCCACGCCAGTGTTCCCGGCACGGCCGGTACGGCCGATCCGGTGCACGTAGCTTTCGCTGTCACTGGGCACGTCGAAGTTCACCACATGGGTGATGTTGTCGATATCCAGCCCTCTGGCCGCCACGTCGGTGGCTACCAGGATGTCCACCTGGCCGCTGCGGAACTTTTTCATGACCCGGTCCCGCTGGTTCTGGCTCAGGTCCCCGTGGAGGCCTTCCGCTTCGTAGCCCCGGGTGGCCAGGGCGATGACCAGTTCATCCACGCCTTTTTTGGTCCGGCAGAAGATGATCATTTTGCAGTCGTCGGTGGTGTCCAGGATCCGGCACAGGCCGTCCACCTTGTCCCGGGTTTCATAGTAGTACTGGTCGATGGTGGGCGCAGTGACCACTTCTTTGTGGATGGCCACCATCTTGGGGGTACGCATGTATTTCTTGCTGATGCTCAGGATGGGCCGGGGCATGGTGGCGGAAAACAGCATGGTCTGCCGTTCCGGGGGAACGTTTTTGATGATGTTTTCCATGTCGTCAACAAAGCCCATGTCCAGCATTTCGTCGGCTTCATCCAGCACCAGGAAGTTCACGTATTCCAGGTCGATGGTGCCCCGGCGGATATGGTCCAGGAGACGGCCAGGAGTACCGATGACCACCTGGATACCCCGTTTCAGGCTGCGGATCTGCCGTTCGATGGGCTGGCCCCCGTATACCGGCAGTACCCGGATCCGTTTGGTCCGGCCAATCTTGCTGATTTCGTCCGCCACCTGGATGCACAGTTCCCGGGTGGGGCTCATGACCAGGGCCTGGATGTGCCGGTCCTTTTCGTTGATCTTCTGGATGATGGGGATCCCGAAGGCGGCGGTCTTGCCGGTACCGGTCTGGGCCTGGCCGATCAGGTCGTCTCCTTCCAGAGCCAGGGGGATAGCCCCCTTTTGGATGGGAGAGGGTTCTTCAAAACCCATTTCCTTCAGGGCTGCCAGGATCTTCCGGTCCAGGTTCAGATCTTCGAAGGAAGTGATTTCCGGTTTGGCAGTTTCCGTTGTTTCCACCGGTTTCTTTTCCATTTCTGTGGTTTCAGTCATAATTTCTCCTTATCTTGTACAGGAGCGTTACAGCTCCTTCACCCGGTCCATGGCCAGAGACAGTGCATTCATGGCCGCCCGGAGTTTGATGGTGGTCCGGGCCGCCTTGAACCGGCATTCCAGGACTTTGGTTCCGTTTTTATCCGCTGCACCGATGTACACCAGGCCCACCGGCTGGGTGGGGGTCCCCCCTCCCGGTCCGGCGATCCCGGTAATGCTGATGCCCAGATCCGTTCCGATTCTTTCCCGGATCCCCTGGGCCATTTCCCGGGCAGTCTGTTCGCTGACGGCGGTGTATTTGTCCAGGGTTTCCTGTTTCACCCCCAGCAGCCGGTGCTTTACGTCATTGGTATAGGAGACCACCGACCCCATGAGATATTCCGAGCTTCCGGGAATATCCGTCACCAGACTGGAGGCCAGGCCTCCGGTGCAGGATTCGGCAAAGGCGATGGTCAGATGTTTTTCTTTCAGCCGTTTGCCCAGGGCTTCCGGCAGGGTTTCGTAATCCACTCCGTAGATGTACTCACCCAGCACTTCCCGGATCTTTTCCTCGATGGCCTGGTTCATGGCTTCCGCCTTTTCCAGGGTATCGCTTTTGGCGGTGATCCGGATGATGATTTCTCCCTTCCGGGCATAGAGGGCAATGGTGGGGTTGGTCTGGGCCATGATGATGGCATCCAGCTTTTCCGCCACCATGGATTCCGTCAGTCCCCGGAGATGCAGCACCCGGGAATGGATGATTCCCTGGGCCGCATAGCTTTTCCGGAGATAGGGCATCACCTGCTGACCGAACACGTGGGTGGTTTCCGCCGGAGGCCCCGGCAGCATGATGATCAGTTTGTGGTCCGGAGTCCAGACCCCGATTCCCGGTGCCGTGCCCACTTCGTTGTTGAATACCACGGCCCCTTCCGGGATCATGGCCTGCTTTTTGTTGTTGTCCGTCATGACCACATGCCGGGCAGCAAAATACCGGGTCAGCTTGTCCAGCCAGAAGGCACTGGGCACCAGAGGCAGATCCAGGTACCGGGCCACCATTTCCTTGGTGATGTCCCCCCGGGTGGGCCCCAGGCCTCCGGTGGTGATGATGATGTCCGCCCGCTTCAGGGCAATGGCCAGCACTTCCAGCAGCCGGTCCCCGTTGTCCCCGATGGTGGTCTGGTACAGCACGTTGAACCCGGCATCATTGAGCATCCGGGACAGATACTGGAAGTTGGTATTCACAATATCGCCCAGGAGCAGCTCCGTGCCCGTATTGATGACTTCAACATTCACAGGAAATCACTCCTTTTCCAACTGCCCCACCGCTTCGTAGGTGAAGCCCTGGCTGATCCGGACTTTCACAAAATTCCCGGGGTTCAGGGAAGCCGCCTCTTCCACGTAGATCTTCCCGTCGATATCCGGGGCTTCTGCATAGCTGCGGCCCACGGCCAGGTTGGGATCTTCCTCATCCTTGCCTTCGATGAGCACTTCCAGCACTTTCCCTTCCCGTTCCTGCTGGATCTCTTCGGAGATCTCCGCCTGGAGGCTCATCAGGGCATGGTACCGGTCCTGCTTCACTTCTTCCGGGATCTGGTTGGGCATAGCCCCGGCTTCCGTACCTTCTTCCTGGCTGTAGGTAAACACCCCGGCACACTGGAACCGTTCTTTTTTCACGAAATCCAGCAGTTCCTGGAACTGTTCATCAGTTTCTCCCGGAAAGCCCACAATGAAAGTGGTCCGCAGGCAGATGTCCGGCATCCGTTTCCGGAGTTTGGCCAGGAGCTCTTCCACCTGTTCCCGGGTATCTCTCCGGTGCATGGTGTGGAGCAGGCTGTTGCTGGCATGCTGCAGGGGCAGGTCCACATAATTGCACACCTTGTCACACTGAGCCATGGTTTCGATCAGTTCGTCGGTGAAGGAATCAGGATAACAGTACAACACCCGGATCCATTTCAGGTCAGGGATGGTGTTCAGATCCCGGAGCAGTTCCGACAAACGCAGTTTGTGGTACAGGTCGATGCCGTACTGGGTGGTGTCCTGGGCCACCAGGATCAGTTCCCGGACGCCCTGGCTCACCAGATCCCGGGCTTCCTGGAGGACTTCCTCATAGGGACGGCTCCGGTAAGGGCCCCGGATCTTGGGGATGGCACAGTAGGAACACCGGTTGTTGCAGCCTTCGGCAATCTTCAGATAGGCCGTATACTGAGGGGTGGTCAGCACCCGTTTGGCCTTCTGGGTGTATTTTTGCGGAGGCTTCAGCAGGGTGAACCGTTCTCCCGCTTCCACCCGGTCGATGACGCTGCCGATCTGGTCGTAACATTCGGTTCCGATGATGGCATCCACCTCCGGCAGGTCTGCGAACAGTTCATCCGCATACCGCTGGCCCAGGCAACCGGTGACGATCAGCTTCCGGTGGGGCTCATCCTTTTTGTATTCCGCCATCTGGAGGATGGTGTTGATGGATTCTGTTTTGGCACTTTCAATGAAGCCGCAGGTGTTGACGATGATCACATCCGCATGGGTGGGGTCATTGGTAATGGTCCACTGGCGCTCTTTGATGAGCCCCATCATCACTTCCGAATCCACCAGGTTCTTGGGACACCCCAGGCTGACTACTCCGATTTCCAATCTGTTCTCCTTCCTTATTTCGCCTTGAACGTACGGGTCACTACGCCCCATTCCTTGGAGCCGTAGGGTACTTCTTTTCCGTTGACAGTGATCACTACATCCCGGATGCTGCCCACATTGACGGAAATGCTCTTGCTCCCTTTGTAGGTACGGGTGGATCCTTTGGGCACCGTAGCCGCTTCCACCTGTTTCCCGTCAATGGTGGTCTGGGTCCAGACCGGTTTCTTGTAGGTGACCACCACCGTGACCCCGTTGCCCTTGCCCAGGGTCTTTTCATCCCCTTTGGACTCTTCTTCTTCCTTCTTGGGCTGGGCCTCGGCGGCTGCTTGTTTTTCTTTCTCGCTCTTTTCCGAAGAGTGGTCGGATTTCACTCCATCGGTGATGTTGGTGGTAGCCTTCAGGTCCGGTGTGGTTTTCCCGCCGAACACGAAATAGGCCATGACCACGGTGAATACGACCAGGCAGGCCACAAACACCCCGGTGAACACCTTGAAGCTGAAGGCAGGGGTTTTGCTGTCCGCCCCGCCGGCGGCTCCGTATTCTTCCCCGGCTTCGTCTTCCGGGACGGTCTCATAGAGATTTTCGTCGATGAAATCCCGGATCCGGTCCAGGACACCTCCCACTTTGGCTTTGCTGGCGTCCAGGGCTTCTTCCATGTTTTCCCGGTTCAGCGCCGTTTCCACCTTTTTCAGGGCTTCCTTGGGGCTTTCATGGGATTTTTTGGGTTCCGTCCCCTTTCCTGCCGGCTTTTTCCCAGCCGCAGCAGCCTGGGCCCCTTTGGCAGCCGGCTTCTCCGGCTGGGGAGCTTTCTTTTCTCCGGTTTTGTCCAACCGTTTGGCAGTCTCTTCCCCCTTGGGAGCCTCCGGCTTCCCGGTTCCAACTACTGGCTGGGCATCCTTGGGCCCGGGAGCCGTTTTGGGTTCCGTCCCTGCCGCCTCCTTCGCCGCTTCCGGCTTTGTCGGTGCAGCCTGGGCCGCCGGCTTCACCGGTTTCATCACCTGGGTGGCTTCCATGGCTTCCTTTTTCCGCTTCTGTGGAGCCTGGGCTTCCTGAGCGGTCTGACGGCTGTTTCCATAGCCCACCGGCTCCATATCCTTCAGGGCCTGGACCTTGTCAAAAGGTTCCGGAGCCTGAGAGGATTCCGTTTTGGGAGATGCCGGCTGAGGCGCCGGGGGCTCCGTTTTTGCCTGCTTCTTTCCGGCAAAGGTTTCCGGACGCAGGATAATGGTATCGGAACTTTTCGGCAGCTCCGGCTGGGGCACCAACGGTTCCGGCGACTTCAGGATCTTTTCCGGTTCACTGCCGGTCCGGTAGGCCTCCACAAGGCCGTTGCCGTCCAGGCCCAGATAGTTCCCGTAGTTCCGGAGAAAGCCCCGGATGAACACATCCCCCGGAATCTTGTGGAAATCTCCCTCTTCCAGGGCTGCCAGATAGGGTTCCCGGATGCCGGTATGTTCGGCAACCTGTTCCAGGGTCAGATGTTTGGCTTCCCGGTGCTGCTGTAAATAGGTTCCAATTTTGTTTTTCATGGTACAACCTCACTTTTAGACGGGGTAGAGCGGCGCAGGCAGGAGAATCACGGTTCTTCCTGCTTCAGCCCTTTGGTGAAGAACTTTTCTTTGATGGTGGCGGGGCTCATAACGAGCGGCCTTGGCTTGCTGCCGTCCGCCGGTCCTATGATGCCCTTTTCTTCCATGGCATCCACCAGCCGTGCCGCCCGGGTGTATCCGATCCGGAACTTCCGCTGGAGCATGGACGAGGATGCCTGCTGGGTGGCCATGACCAGCTCCACCGCATCCTGGAAAAGTTCGTCTTCCTCGCTGTCTTCCCCTTTCTTTTCCTCTTCCGCCCCATTGAGCTTCTGAGTGGTCACTTCACTGGAATAGGAGGTGGGTATGGCTTCCGCCTTGATGAAATCCACCACCCGGTTCAGTTCGTCGTCGGCAATAAAGGCCCCCTGGACACGGATGGGTTTGTTGGCTCCCGTAGGGAAGAACAGCATGTCCCCCCGTCCCAGGAGTTTTTCCGCACCGCTGGCGTCCAGGATGGTCCGGCTGTCGATCTGGCTGGAAACCGCAAAGGCAATCCGGGAAGGGATATTGGCCTTGATGGTCCCTGTGAGCACGTCCACCGACGGCCGCTGGGTGGCCAGGATCAGATGGATCCCGGCAGCACGGGCCTTCTGGGCCAGCCGCAGGATAGCATCTTCCACGTCCACTGCAGCCACCATCATCAGGTCGGACAACTCGTCGATGATCACCACTATGAAGGGCAGCTTTTCTCCCGGCTGCACATGGGCATTGTAGTCGTCGATCTTCCGGACCTGGGTCTTGGCGAACAGACTGTACCGCCGTTCCATTTCCACCACCGCCCAGTGAAGGGCGGAAGCGGCCTGCTTGGGCCCGGTGACCACCGGTGTGAGCAGGTGGGGGATCCCGTTGTAGTTGGTCAGTTCCACCACTTTCGGGTCCACCAGGATCAGCTTCACCTCATCAGGAGCCGCCTTGTACAGCAGGCTGCAGATGATGGTGTTGATGCACACACTCTTCCCGGACCCGGTGGATCCGGCAATGAGCAGATGGGGCATCTTGGTCAGGTCCGCCACCACCACATGGCCGGAAATGTCCTTCCCCAGGCCGATGCACAGCTTGCCTTTGGCATTCTTCACTTCCGGACAATCCACAATGGACCGGAAAGAAACCGGCTCCGAAGTCTTGGAAGGCACTTCGATGCCGATGGCCGCCTTTCCGGGAATGGGTTCGATCCGGACGCTGGACACCGCCAGTTTCAGGGCAATGTCTTCCGACAGGTTCTGGATCTTGTTCACCTTCACCCCGGGAGCCGGTTCCAGTTCATACCGGGTCACGGAAGGTCCCTTGGTCACGTTCACCAGGGTGGCGTTCACCCCGAAATCGTGGAGGGTCTGCTCGATGGTGCCCCCCTGGGTTTCGATTTCCGCCTGGAAGTTCTTCTTGTTCACCGGTTTGTCCCGGTTCAGCAGATCCAGAGGCGGGAATTCGTAGGGGATCACTTCCCCAGTTTCCGCGTTTTCCAGACGGGTGGTCTGGGCTTCCGGTGCCGGAGCTTCCCACTGGGGTTCCTCCTGGTCCCGGGCATCGTCAGAGGTGGTAATGGTAAACTTCCGGGGCGGTTCTCCCGTCCCCATCTGTTCCTTCTGGAACTTCAGGATGGGAGCCGTACCGGCAGCATTCACCTTCTCTTTCAGCCGCTCCGCCAGAGAAGGTTTCTTTTCCGGTTCCGGCTTTTTCCGGGGATTCCCGTCATCCTTTTCCTGGTCGTAGAAAGAATCATGGTTCCGTTTCCGCCGTTCCTGGTAGTCCTCCCATTTCTGGGCCACCGTCTCGGCCCCTTCCTTTACCCCGTCCTGAGCGGTCTGGAGAGGACTCCGCAGGGAAAATTTCCCGGACAGCACCAGGGAAATCAGCGTGGTGGCGGTAAGGACAATGAGTGCTCCCACCCGGCCGGCCACCTTTGTTAAAACAAACACGATGGTGCCTCCCAGGAGGCCACCACCGGTCATCAGATACTCAGGAATCAGTTCATGGCCTTCCGGCACCTTGTGCATGTGCCACAGGCTCAGGACAGAAACAAGGAACAGCAGGAGTGTAAAGAACTTTTTGGAATACCGCAGATGTTCGTGATTCAGGATGTACCCCATCCCCAGCACCATTAAGTACAGAGGGAAGAGAAAAGCTCCCACCCCCAGGGCGTAGGTCAGGACCTTTTTGAGGAAAGCCCCGGCGCTGCCCATGGGGATTCCCCCCAGGGCACAAAGCACAATAAGGCCGAAGGCGCCCAACAGGATGCCCAGCACTTCCCGGTTGAAGGTGAATTCGATTTTCTTGTTGTTTCTGCGAGTCCGTTCTTTTTTTTCCACGCTGTTCCCTTCCTGAAGATTTTTGGTTTATTGGAATCAGATTTCCATGATCAGAGGGAGGATCATGGGACGCCGTCTGGTCTTTTCGAACAGATACCGGCCCAGGCTGTCCCGGACGGCACTCTTCAGTGCGGACCATTCGGTGATGTTGTTTTCATGGCATTTGTCCAGAGTGCTCAGCACCCGGTCCCGGGCGCCTTCCATCAGCTCTTCGGATTCCCGGACGTACACAAAGCCCCGGGATACGATATCCGGGCCGGCGGCGATCCGGTAATTGCTGTGGTCGATGGTCACCACCACGATCAGGATCCCGTCCTGGGACAATTGCCGGCGGTCCCGGAGCACCACATTGCCCACGTCGCCCACTCCCAGGCCGTCAATGAGCACCCGGCCGGCGGTGACTTTGCCGGAAATCCCGATGGAATCCCGGGTCAGGTCAACTACAGAGCCGTTTTCCGCAATGACGATGTTTTCCTTGGGCATCCCCAGCTGCATGGCCAGTTTCTTGTGTTTTACCAGGTGACGGTATTCCCCGTGGACCGGCATGAAGAACTTGGGATGGACCAGCCGGTGCATCAGTTTGATTTCTTCCTGGCTGGCGTGGCCGGAAACATGGATCCCCTGTTCCCGTCCGTAGATCACTTCAGCTCCCTGTTTGTACAGGTTGTCGATGGTCCGGGCCACACCTTTCTCGTTGCCGGGAATGGGGGTGGCGGAAATGATCACCGTATCACCGGGCATAATGGACACCTTCCGGTGGTCACTGTTGCTCATCCGGGTCAGGGCACTCATGGGTTCTCCCTGGCTGCCGGTGGTGATGATGGCAATCTGCCGGGGTGCATAGTTCCGGCATTCGTCAATGTCGATGAGCACACCCTGGGGCACCTTCAGGTAACCCATTTCAATGGAAATGTTCACCACGTTCACCATGCTCCGGCCGATCACCGCCACTTTCCGGCGGGTCATTACCGCCGCGTCGATCACCTGCTGGATCCGGTGCACGTTGGAAGAGAAGGTGGCTACGATCACCCGGTTCCTGGCCATCCGGAACTGTTCGTCCAGGGTCTTGCCCACGCTCTTTTCGCTGGGGGTATACCCGGTCCGTTCAATGTTGGTGGAATCGCTCATCAGGAGCAGCACGCCTTTGCGGCCCACTTCAGACAGCTTGGCATAGTCGGTCACCTGTCCGTCCACCGGAGTCTGGTCGAACTTGTAGTCCCCGGTGTGGACGATCACCCCAACCGGAGTGTGGATGGCCAGGGCAACCGCATCGGGAATACTGTGGTTGACCCGGATGAATTCCACCCGGAAGGCGCCGGCCCGGACCGTAGCCCCAGGCTTCACCATTTTGCATTTGCTGTCAGAGACGCCGTTTTCCTTCAGACGGCCGGACAGGATCCCCAGAGTCAGGGGAGTGCCGTACACCGGCACGTCAAAATCCTTCATCACATAAGGCAGAGCGCCGATGTGGTCTTCGTGGCCGTGGGTCAGGAAAATAGCCTTGAACTTCTCCTTGTTTTCCATCAGGAACGTGGTATCCGGGATCACCAGGTCAATGCCCAGCATGTCATCATCGGGGAATGCCAGACCGGCATCCACCAGGATCATGTCGTTGCCATACACAAAGGCCGTCATGTTCTTGCCGATTTCTCCCAGACCGCCCAGCGGAATGATGGATAATTTTTTCTGTTGTCCTTTATTGTTATTCAAAGGGACACCTCCTTCATATTTTTGCATATCAAAAGACTGGAGTATCTTCGCGTTCCATACTCCCTTTTCGAAACTATGTTTTCAATTCCCGTATCCCCTACGAATCCGAACGATAATCATCGCTTCTGGTTCTATAGGACTAGTCTCTTGTTCAACATTATACAGGTTTGACGCCTGTTTTGCAAATCAAGTTTTGGCTGACTGCTCAGGAACCGATTTTTTGTTCCTTCATGAATTGTTCGGCACCGGGGGCCAACGGAAGCAGCGGGTCCAGGAAGAACCGTTTCTCCACATCCCGGTACAGGGCAGGTTGTTTGGTCTGGAGTTCCTTCCAGTGAGGCCACAAACGGTCCAGGAAATTCTTTACCGTGTCCTTGTGCACCGTCTTCCGGGTCACCAGGAGACACTGAAGAGCCACACTGGCGCAGGGACGGGTCTGGTTGGGATAGGTACCTACCGGGATCACCACCGGCTGATACAGGGGATAGGCGGCCACCAGGTCTTCCAGATCCTGGCCTTCGATAGGGACCAGCACCAGCCGCCGCTGCCGGGCCAGATCCCAGAGAGCCGGATGGGGCAGGGCGGAAGTGAGGATAGCCGCATCCACGGTACCTTCCTTCAGAGCCCGGACCGTGTCATCCACCGAAAGATACTGGACCCGCACATCGTCTTCCGCAAGGCCCGCTGCTTCCAGTACCTGTCTGGCGTTGAGAGAGGAACCGGAACCGGCAGCCCCCAGGGATACGGTCTTACCTTTCAGGTCCTGGAGTTTCCGTATCCCGGTCAGGTCGTAGGTGATGATCTGGACTGTTTCCCCTTGAAGGGTCCCCACCTGTTCCAGATCCTTCAGAGGCCGGTCTTCATAGGGCCCGGTGCCTGTATAGGCATACCAGGCCACGTCACTCTGGACCAGGGCCAGGTCCGCTTTCTGCTGGCGCAGCAGTTCGATATTGGCCAAAGAGCCCGCTCCGTCCTGGAGCTTCAGCAGCGGCTGCCGGCCGTCCTGGTTCAAAGCGTTCACCAGGTCGTTCCCCAGACTGCCGTAAGCCCCCACCAGCTGGCCTCCTGCCAGCACCGTTTCTTTGGGAGGTGTTTTCCCCCGTTCCAGGTTTCCTGTCTTTGCCCCGCAGCCTGCGGTGCAGAAAAAGAGCAGGGCCAGAACGGAAAAGATCAGTTTCTTCATAGGTCTCTCCTTGTTCTCCCTGCTCCTGTTATTTCTGGAAATACGCCAGGGTCCCGGTGAGCCCCTTTTCCAGGTCCGTGTAGTCTTTTATGCCCAGGGTTTCCACCAGGGCCTTGTGGCTCAGTACGGAAGCGTAAATGTCTCCCGGCCGCACCGGTCCATAATGGACATCCATTTTATGGCCCAGGATCTTTTCCATCACCCCGATCAGCTGGTTCAGGGACACTTCCTCATTGGTGGACACATTCAGGGTGGCACAGCCGTTATATCCCACCCCCAGGCTCATGGCCCGGGCAATATCCCCGGCATAGACGAAATCCCGGGTCTGGTTCCCGTCCCCAAAGACAGTCACCGGTTCGTGCTGGGCGATTTTCCGGGCAAAGACGGAGATTACGCCCCCTTCTCCTGTTTCTCCCTGCCGTTCCCCATATACATTGGCGAACCGGAAAATAATGTGCTTCAGACCGAAGCACCGGCTGTACAGACGGATGTAGTCCTCTCCCACCGCCTTGGACAGACCGTAGAAAGAAGTGGGAGCCGGCACTTCTGTTTCCTGAAGGGGCAGGTTCTGGTTGTCCCCGTAAATGGCCGCACTGGAAGAGAAGATGATCTGTTCCACGCCGCTTTTCCGGCAGCCTTCCAGTACATGGACCAGACCAGCCACGTTCAGGTCTTCGTCCGCTTCCGGGTATTCCATGGAATAGGGCACCAGGGTCTGGGCCGCCAGATGGATCACTGTCTGGAATTTTTCCGCCATCAGGAAATCCGTCAGCTCCCGGGACCGGATATCCAGCAGCTGGAACCGGGCTCCTGACGGCACATAGGCCCGTTTCCCGGTAGACAGGTTGTCCAGCACCGTTACCTCACAATCTCCCCGGCTGATGAGCGCCGGCACCACATGGGACCCGATGAACCCGGCTCCCCCAGTTACTAAGATCTTTCTCATGAATCCATTTCCCTCCGATCGCGGATCTTGGTCAGAATATCCAAGCCAAAGCATTTGATGGTCACAATGGCGCCGATGGTGAACGGAATGTATTCACAGAAGAAACGCCAAAGGATGGCCAGCACCCCGGCCACACCGGGAGGCAGCAGAGAATTGAACAGCACCAGGAAGCCGCCTTCCGCCACCCCGCTGCCACCGGGGGTGGGAGTAAAGTACAGTACCAGGTTGATCAGGCACATGCGTCCCATGACAATGTGCAGGGGCAGGCTGATGCCGAAGGCCTTGATGAACACCGGCACCACCGAATAGATGAACAGCAGGCTGATCCCCGATTCCATAAAAGCCCGGAACACCTGCCGGGGATTGTCCTTCAGCATGAACATGGCCTGCTGGAAATCCCGGTACCCCAGGAAAATGGCTTCCTGGACCCGGGGAGAGAACCGGCGGCTGAACCGGGCCAGCCATTTTTCCAGCCGTCCCCCCATTACCAGGTGCCACAGGAGCCAGGGAGCCCCGATGAAAAAGGCGCACACCAAGGCAATGACACTGGTGGGCATCCAGCTTACCAGCACCGGATCCCACCAGAATACCAGGGGCATCACCAAAAACAGGAACAAGATGGAAAATACCGTCCGGACAATGACGATCAGGGTGGATTTGGCCACCGGTACCCCCGCCCGTTTCATGAACATGAGCATGGCAATACCTCCGCCCCCCTGACCGGGAGTCAGAAGTGCCAGGAAATAGTTGCTGAACACCGCGTAGAAAATATGGGCATAATCCATCTTCTCCCCGGAAAGCCTTGTCAGGGTGATCAGCCGGGTGGCATCGAAAAACAGCCCCACCGACAGCACCCCCAGGGCCAGCAGCGCATAATACCATTTAAAAGTGGTCAGATAGACCAGGGCCCGTACATCAAAAGTAAAATAAAGAACGCCTGCTGATACGATGATGACTACAAAGAACAACACGCACAGCATGCGGAATAGGGTTTTGTTCATAGAGTATGACCTGCCAGTATCGTTGTATTTTGAAAAGCTCTGAATCTGTCAATGCTGATACAATCTTTTATTATTATAGCATAGTACAGGAACAAAAACATAAAACAAATCGTAAATCAGAGCCTGAGCTTTCCTGTGTTGGCAAAATGGAGCTTGACGTATTGGGAAAGAGCCTCTTCCCCCTGGGCTTTGGCCAGCTTCCGGGCCGCTGCCGTAGCCTGGCTGCCGCCTCCTTTGGGCAGTTCGAAGCCTGCCTTTTGGGACAGCTCCCCCATCACTTCCACAAAGACGTCCCGGGCCAGAATGGACGCCGCCGCCACTGCCATATCCGCTTCCCCTTTGGGCTGCTGGTACACTTTCAGCCCGGGATAAGCTGCTTCCAGGGTGGAGGAAATGGCATTGTGCCGGGTAAACTGGTCCACCAGGGCAAAATGGCATTCCGGCACCTGCTGGAGCACCCGTCCCAGAGCATGGATGTGGCCGCTGGCCAAAAGATGGTTCAGGTTCTGCTTCTGGCTTTTCAGCTGGGTATACCGCTGGTTGTAGAACTGAGGCTTCAGTACCAGCACCGTATGGGCTTTGGCGGTCTTCCGGATCTTTTCCGCCAGCTGATGGATCTTTCCGTCGGTCAGGGCCTTGCTGTCGCAGATCCCCCAGCTTTGGTACTGCCGGGCGGTTTCCAGGTCCAGGCACACCGCTGCCACCGCCAGGGGACCGAAATAGTCTCCCTTGCCGCTTTCGTCACTGCCGCACCAGAGCCCGTCGAATCCGGGTTTCCCGTCCAGCAGGGTCACTTTTCCCCCGCCGGCGGAAAGATCACCGGCAAGGGCTGAAGGTTCCGTCTCTCCGTCCAGCGCCTTCTGGCAGCAGTCCCGGAAGGAAGAAACTTTCCCGCTCCATACCTGTTTCAGGCCCTTTTTCCCATTGTAAAGGGCCAAGTTCACCGTGTCCGGGCCCTTCCGGACCTTCAGCTGCCGGCCATAATTGATTTCCTTCTGCTCCACCGGTTCTTCCGTGAGCAGCTGGAGTTTTTCCCGCACCAGGGTTACATACTGGTCAAAATCATAAGGGGTCATGCCCCGCCTTCCTCCTTTTGTCCTTCCGGCAGGGTCGGGTCCGGCTCCTGGAGATTTTTCGGAAGATCAGGAGGCCGCACCGTCAGGCTGCGGATGGAGACATCGATATTTTTTACTGGCATGCTGGTCATGCCTTCCACTTTCAGTTTGATCTTGGTCTGGAGGCTCTTCACCACTTCGTAAATGGGCGCCCCGAAGAACAGGATGATCTCCAGGAAGATGGTCATCCCCTTGCTGGTGTCCGAAGGCCGGCGCACCTTAATGGAAGTGATCCGGTCCACTTCCTTGTTCTTCTTCACCACGATCCGTACAATGTCGCTGACCACGTAATCGGATACCGTGATCTTCCCGTAGTAGCTGAAAGCCGGCCGAACAATGGATTTTTCCGACATGGCATGGGGCTTCCGGTTCCGGGAAAACAGCCGGTGAGGCAGATCCACCAGCACCCCGGACAGATGGGGCTTCAGTTCGATGGTGGGCACCGGCACCACGTGTTTTCCTTCCTTGATCCGGGTCTCCCGGGCCTTTTTCATTTCCCGGACGGTGGAAATGTCCTGGATGTACACCGTTTCCGAAGGCGCCGGGATCTGGAGCCGCTTGCAGATGGTCCGGACCATCTTGTCCGAAGTGCCGATCACCAGAAGAGTCCGGATGTCGCTTTTCAGCAGGGCTTCCCGGACTTCCTGGCAGTGGTCCTTTTCCATAAAGATGGCTCGTTTCACCGCCTGGACCTTGTTCTGTTCCGTTTTGGCACTGGTTCCGGCCAGGATCTTGGTCCCTTCGATCAGGAGCCCGTCATCGATGATGCCGTCGCAGTGATGGTCATGGGCGACCCCGATGGCCCGGAAGCTTTTCCCGGTGCCGCTGGGGCCTACAAATGCTACAGTTTTCATGGTATGCACCTGCTTTTCGGATCAGATTTTCTTTCCTTCGATGACACCCTTCACATTTTCGTAGGAAATGGGGAATTCTCCCAGGTGGAGGGGGAACCGTCCCGGATTCCCGTGGAGATCGCTGCCCCCGCTGGTCAGGAGACCATGGTTTTTGGCCACCTGGAGCCAGTCGTGGGGAGGTTTTTCCTTTAAAATAGAAGGATGCCACACTTCCATGCCGTCAAACGGCACCCTATCCAGCAGTTCTTCCACCAGATCCGGGTTCCCGATTTCCGCCGGATGGGCCAAAACAGCAATGCCTCCCGCCCTGTGGAGCAGGTCCACAGCCTCTTTGGGCTGCATCTTCACCTGCCGGCAGTAAGCGGGCCTGCCGCTGGCAATCAGGGCATCGAACACCGCCTGGGTATGGGAGAACAGGCCTTTTTTCACCAGCACCCGGGCAATGTGGGGCCGCCCCAGGCTTTTGGACCCGTGGGCTTCTTCCCGGACTTCCTCCAGGGTTATGGGATATCCCAGCTGGTTGATTTTCTGGATGATCTTCCGGATCCGGGTGATCCGCCCCACCCGGGTCCAGGCCATGGCCTGGAGAAGAGGCTGGTTCTCCGGGTCGAAATGGTACCCCAGCACATGGACATCCTTCCCTTTGTAGTCCGTGTCGATCTCCACCCCCCGGATCAGCTGGATCCCCAGATGCCGGAAGTGAATGGTCCGGGCCGCCCGGTCGTAGGCCTGGATGTTGTCGTGGTCGGTGATGGCAATGGCGGCAATGCCGGACACCCGGGCCTGGGCAATGATTTTTTCCGGAGTGTAGACGCCGTCAGAAAAGGTGGTATGGATATGCAAGTCAGCCAGCATGGCAATTCTCCTTCGTCATTTCTTATGACTTGATTATACCATAGTGGGCGGAAAAAGGAAAAAGGGCGCTGCCGCACAGGCAGCAGCCCCCGTCAATGGTCAATCGTCAATGGCCAAAGGAAGCCAGCCAAGCTGGCCCTGAACACAAAAACCGTAGGGGCCGCACGCCGGGCGGCCCGCCGACTGCACCAGCAGCCGTTGAACGGGCGGGCTCCCCGGCGTGGAGCCCCTACGGATTCGATTCTGTATGCAAAATATTTTCTGCCGTTTTATTCGGCTTCCGATTCCAGGCTTTCCACAGAATCTTCCTGGAAATCTGCAGTCTTCCGTCTCCGGGCATACAGCAGCCAGTAGAGAACGGCACAGCCGATGGCACCCAGGCCCACGGCGGAATAGATGCCCTGGAATCCCAGCGGTTCCTTGAAGGCACCCAGGAGGTAAGGTCCTACCCCCAGCCCCAGGTCCAGCATGACGAAATAGGTGGAAACCGCCACTCCGATCCGGACTTCTTCCACCAGCTTCACGCAGATGGCCTGTCCGTTGGACATGAAGGTTCCGTACCCCAGGCCCACGAACACCCCGGCAGCCAGCATTTCCCAGTTCTGGGTGGTGATGGACAGCAGCAGGAGTCCAATGGCCAGGCAGGCATAGGTGGGATACATGACGAAGTCTTCCCCTTTCCGGTCGAACATCACTCCGGCAACGGGACGGGCTAAAGTGATGGACAGAGCATAGACCACAAAGAACAGGGTCCCGGCAGTCATCAGCTGCAGTTCCGCCGCATAGGTAGCCAAAAAGCTCAGCACGCTGGAATAGCACACCGCCACAACGAAGCCCACAATGGAAATCCCCATGACCCGGGGTTCCAGGAAGTTGGACAGGGACAGCTGTTTCAGAGCCGCCCGGTGTTCTTCCGTCAGCTGGATCTCATCCACCTTCATTACAAAGGCGGCCCCCAGGCAGATCAGTACCATCACAATGGAGAACAGAATGATTACCCGGAAGGGGAACATCTGCTGCATCACCATGCCGATGAAGGGCCCGATGGCCGCAGCCAGGCTCATGCTGAGGGCATAGTAGTTGATGCCCTCCCCCCGCCGTTCCGCCGGGATCATGGCGGATACGATGGTGCTGGTGGCCGTGGAGGCAATGCCGTAGCCCACCCCGCTCAGGAACCGGACGATGTACATGGTGGCCAGAGAATCGATGAGAAAGTACATACAGGTGGTCACCAGGAAGAACAGGATCCCGGCATAGAGCATTTTCTTCCGGCCGTACAGTTCCACGGACCGGCCCGCAAACAGCCGGGCCACCAGGGTCCCCAGCACGAAGATCCCGGCCGCCAGACCGGCTTCACTGACGGTGGCATGGAGGGAATGGATGGCTTCCGATGCGATGATCACCATCAACATGTAATAGATGATGTAAATCAGGAAATTGACCAGGGTATCCAGGACGAATCCTCTGGTCCACAGACGGGGTTTTGCAGACATGGACAAATCAGCGACCTTTCTTATTGGAATCACGGAATTTTTCTATGGTTCCGATTATACGAGGCTGCCGATGATTTGTGTAGCGGATAAAAAAGATGGATGTAATCGGAAAAAGCGATTACATCCAGTCTGTTCGTTTCAAACGATGGGTTCCCCGGGCTTCTGGGCGAAACTGGCCAGTACCTGTTCCACATAAGGGCGGATCAGAGGAAGTTTGGGATTGTTCTTCCGGTAGATCAGGTACCCTTCCGCCTTCAGGGGCAGCTGGAGTTCATGCCAGCCGTTGTGATGGCCCAGGGTCCTCAGCAGCCGTTCCGGCAGCAGGGCCCCTGCCCCGTTTTCCTGGCAGTAGTGGATCATGGCATAGGGAGTGGACAGCCGGGCGGAAATCATGGGTTCCCGGTTTGTGCCGGCAAAATAGTCCTGGTAGATCTGGTTCATGAAATAGCTGGTGGGATACAGCACCAGAGGCCGGCTGAGCAGCTGGCTCCGGGTAAGGGGAAAGTCTCCCACCAGCAGGAGAGGGGCGTAATACACCAGATTGTCCGTACAGAAGTGGATCACTTCATAGGCATTCGCCGGTTCCCGGTCCGGCAGGGATTCTTTCACAAAATAGGTGGAAACCACGTCCAGCCGGCCCTCGGTAAGAGCCTGGTGGATCTGGTAGGTGGGCAGATCGAACACGTTGAACCGGAGGCTGGGGTTGGTCTGGCGGAAATGGGCAATGTGCCGGTTCATGTGGATGTCCCCCAGGGACCGGAGGATCCCCACATTCAGCTCCACCGGCTGGGATTCTGCCACTGACCGGGTGTCATAGACGATTTTCCGCAGCCCGTCCATCCATTCCGTCACCCGGGCCAGGAAGACCTTTCCTTCCTCCGTCAGCTGGCTCCCCCGTTTGGACCGGTGGATCAGGGTGATCCCCAGGGCAGTCTCCAGGTTCTTGATCTGGGCGCTGAAGGCGGATTGGGTAATATGGGCCTCCCGGGCCGCCCGGGCAAAGTTCCCCACCCGTCCGTATATAATGAAGCATTCCATTTGGGCAATGGTCGGTAAATCTCCAGGCATGGCAATCTCTCCGTTGTGGTATAAGTTGTTCTTATTATAACAGATTGAGGAGAGGTGGTTAAGAGGGTAATGGGTAAGGGCGTGCCCAGTCTCTCCTTATTCTACAACCGCCTGATAAATCTTCTCCGACAGATCTGCCATGGTTTCGTAGGGGGTGTAGTTCCGGGTGAAGATCACCAGTACATAATCTCCTTTGGGGGTATACACGATGCCCCCGTCGTGGCGAAGGTCGTTGACTTCTCCCGTCTTGTGGGCCACCACCGTTCCCCGGGGCAGATCCCCGGGGATGCTGTCGTTGTCGGTCTGGCGTTTGTAAATGGCCAGCATTTCCCGGTCCTGGGCCGGGCCCACGCATTTCCCCTGGTACAGCCGTTTGAACAGCAGGGCGATGTCCCGGGTGCTGGTCAGGTTTTCCCTGCCGGCCGCCATAGCTTCTGTATCCATCATCTTCCGGCGGAGGACACTGTGGGTGTACCCATGGCGCTGCATATAGGCGTTGATCCGGTCCATGCCCAGCCGGTCGATGAGCAGGTTGGCGGCAGTGTTGTCACTTTCGGTAATCATCAGTTCCAGGGCCTCCTGGAGGGACACTTTGCTGCCGTATCCCCGTCCCTGGAGGACCCCTGCCCCGCCCACTACATTGTCCGGGGTAAGGGTGAAGGTTTCATTCCGGCTCAGGCTGCCGTTCTGGATGTCTTCATAGGCTTTGGCCAAGATGAAGACTTTGATCATGCTGGCAGCGGTCATGGTTTCACTGCCCCGGTACAGGCTCTGGTTGGTGGACAGATTGGTGAAGTACACCTGGGCAGGGCCGGCCGCCTGGATGATCCTGCCGATTTTCTGCATCCGGGGGCTGAGAGCAGCCCTGGCGGAAGCCGCCGGTGCACTGGCTTGGGCAGTACGGGGCAGTCCCACCCCGGGCAGCAGCAGAAGACCTGCCAGTACCAGGCCCATTCCCTTGTTCAATGGTTTCAAAAGAACTTCACTCCTTCTCCGGCCAGCCGCTCCTTCAGGCCCTTCATGAAACGGGGCCCCGGGTCGGTTTTGCCGTGATAATAGCCAGATATGTTTTCTTTCCATAAAGAGGTATGCCGGGCCAGGTCCTGCTGATAATGGCCCAGCACCCACTGGATAGTGGGGTATTTGCCCCGGAGATACCGGATCAGCCGTACATTGGCTTCCATCTGGGCCTGGGTCAGGTCTTCCCGGCCCTCCACACCGCCTACGTTCTCAATACCGATGGAGCACCAGTTCAGGCCGATGGCATGGCGGTTCAGGGCGGTTTCCGGGGTCAGCTGCCAGATGGTGCCGTCCCGGTCCACCAGGTAGTGGGAGGCCACATTCAAAGTGCCGTTTTTCAGCCGGGGATTTTCCTCGTTGTAAAAATACCGGTACACCCCGTCCCGGGAATTGGAAGCCGTCCAGTGGACCACCACCGCCTGGGGCACAATGGTTTCCATTTCCCGGCCGTAGTGGATCCGGGCATAGTCCCTCATCAGCCGGCGGCGCAGGTCCGTAAAGGCAAGGGGGCGGACCACCATGGCCGGTCTGGCGGGCGTGATGGTTTCCTGTACCTTGGCGGCCCGGGCTGACGGTTCCGCCCCGGCGTATTTTCCCTGGACCGGGCTCCCAGGGCAGCTGGCCAGGACCAGTACCCCCGCCAGCGCAAGGGCCTGCCCGGCCCGTTTTTTCTTGTTCATGGGCTCTCCTCCTTTCCGTCCATTGTACTCCTCAATTGTTTTTTCTTCCAGTCCGTTCAAAAAGAAAGGGACATTGCTCCCGCAACATCCCTTTGCCAAACGGAATTTTTCACTGTCCGACAGGACCGATTTCGATTTCGTCGATTTTTCCTTTTTCGATTTCAAAGATCAGACCCATCCCGGGCATTCCGGCCGCCTGGTAGATGATTTTATCCCCACGGACCTTGTCCGGTTTTCCGTAGGTCTCCTCCAGGACGGAAGCCTCCATGCCCACACGGATTCCTTCCGGGGTTGCCCAGCCGTTGTTGGCGGACACTTCTATATGATAGACGGCTCCTTCCGCCAGATGGATGGATACCCCATCCCCATATTCGTATTCCACCACCGATCCGGCTGGATGGGAAGAGGAATGTTCCTGTTCCGTTTCCGTGGGGGTGCCGTATATCTGCCGGACATAGGATTCCCCGGTCCCATAGCCAATGCCGCCCAGGTACAGGGATTTCTGGGGTACCGATGCCAATGCGGCCGAAGCAGCCAGTGTCAAAAGTGTCGTAAGACCTGCAATTGTCCATTTTTTCATCTGATCCATCCTCCTTGTTTTTTGAGAATTGTTATTTATAAATATTTTATCATAATTATATAGCAATTTACAACCGTTTTTTAGAAAAGAGCAGAAGCAAGGCCCCCTGGGAGGCCGGGACGGGCTCCCCTCCGGGCAGTCCCTACGCCGTTAGGGTCGAACCCTCTCGTTCGATCTGTTGGACGTGATTGGCTGACTGTTGACAAAAAAAGTACTGCACATGTCCGATTTTCCCATGTGCAGTACTCTTTTTTCACTTTTTCCCCCCAAACAGACACCGCATGGAATTCAGCACGCAGAGGATCAGCACCCCGGTATCGGCGAAGATGGCGAACCACATGTTGATGAACCCCAGAGCCCCCAGAACCAGGCTGATGACCTTGATGCCGATGGCGAACACGATGTTCTGGTACACGATACCCACGCATTTCCGGGCGATCCGGATGGCTTTGCTGATTTTCAGCGGGTCGTCGTCCATGAGCACCACATCTGCCGCCTCGATGGCCGCATCGCTGCCCAGGGCCCCCATGGCAATCCCCACATCCGCCAGGGACAGCACCGGGGCGTCGTTGATCCCGTCCCCTACAAAGGCCACTTTCTCCTTGGGCTCTTTCCGGCGGATCAGCTCTTCCACCTGTTCCACCTTTCCCTGGGGCAGCAGCTCGCTGCGGACTTCGTCGATGCCCAGCTCTTTGGCCACCGCTTCCGCCGTCCGTTTCTCATCCCCGGTGAGCATGATCACCTTTTTCACCCCGTTGGCTTTCAGGGTCCGGACGGCTTCCACGGCATGGTCCTTGATCCGGTCGGCGATCAGGATGTGTCCATGGTATGCCCCGTCGATGGCCACATGGACCAGGGTCCCCACCATGTGACAGTTCACATAGGGGATGTGGAGCATTTCCATGAGTTTAGCGTTCCCGGCGGCCACGGTATGGCCGTCCACCCGGGCCACCACCCCTTTACCCCCGTATTCCTGGATATCCGTCACCCGGCTCCTGTCGATGGGTTTGCCGTAGGCCTGCTGGAGGCTTTTGCTGATGGGATGGCTGGAGGCACATTCCGCCAGGGCCGCCATTTCCAGCACTTTTTTTTCTTCCAGTTTGTTGTGATGGACGGCGGAAACTTCAAACACCCCCTGGGTCAGGGTCCCGGTCTTGTCCATCACCACATAGGCCGTATGGGCCAGGGTTTCCATATAGTTGGATCCCTTAATCAGGATCCCCTGCCGGCTGGCGCCCCCAATCCCCGCAAAGAAGCTGAGAGGAATGGACAGCACCAGGGCGCAGGGACAGCTGACCACCAAAAACAGTAGGCTCCGGTACAGCCACATGTGCCACAGAGGCGCCATGCCCAGGGCCATCCGCACCAGAGGAGGCAGCAGGAACAGGGCCAGTGCCGCGCTGCATACCGCCGGGGTATAGACCCGGGCGAATTTGGTGATGAACACTTCAGATTTCGCTTTCCGGGAGCTGGCGTCTTCCACAAGGTCCAAAATCCTGGATACGGTGGATTCCCCGAACTCTTTGGTGGTCTCTATGGTCAGCACCCCGCTGAGGTTGATGCAGCCGCTGATCACTTCATCCCCAGGGGCCGCTTCCCGGGGAAGGCTTTCCCCGGTGAGAGCCGCCGTATCAAGACTGGACCGGCCTTCCACCACCCGGCCGTCAATGGGGACTTTTTCCCCGGGCTGGACGATGATCCGGGTGCCGATGGCCACATCATCCGGGTCCACCCGGACCAGTTTCCCGTCCCGCTCCACATTGGCATAGTCGGGACGGATATCCATCAGTTCGCTGATGTTCCGGCGGCTTTTGTCCACGGCATAGTCTTCGAACAGTTCCCCCACCTGGTAGAACAGCATGACGGCCACCGCTTCTGCATAGTCCCCGTTCTGGTAGATGCCCAGACCGAAGGCCCCCAGGCTGGCCACCGCCATCAGAAAGTTCTCATCCAGCACCTGGCCCTTCCGGATATTTTTCGCCGCCTTCAGCAGGATGTCCCAGGCCACAGTCAGATAGGCCGCCAGATAGGGCAGCAGGTGGAGAAAGCGGTATTCCAGGTCCACCCCTTCCCCGCTCCAGGCATCCGGCAGAAAGGCCCCGGCCACCGTCAGCACAAAGGCGGCGGCGATCCGGCCGATCATGATCTTGTTTTCCTGTTCCATATTCCCATCCTCTCCGGTATCCATTCAGCCATTCTTTAACAGTAAATCTTGCAATCGTCATCCAGTTTGGCCACAGCCGCCTGGCAGCGGCCCATGACTTCCGCCGGATCCGCCCCCTCTGCAAAGGTCACCTTCAGCTTCAGCAGCATAAAGTTCAGCACCGCATCCTGGACTCCCGGAGTGGCCTTCACCGCTTCTTCCATCTTGGCCGCACAATTGGCACAGTCCACTTCCACTTTATAACTCTTTTTCATGATTCTTCCTCCTTGCTCTTGTCTAACGATTAAACAATCGTTTAATCGTTTTTCTGACTTATTTATACCACAAACCAAAAAAATAAGCAAGAGAAAGGGGAATTTTTCTTCTTTCTCTTGCTTATAATTCAATAACTGTTTATTTGTTTACAAAATGCTCAGCAGATGGTAGGCCACAAAGGTAACGATCCAGGCCGTTGCCAGCTGGAAGAAGGCTTCAAAAGCCGTCCATTTCCAGCTGCCGCTTTCCTTGTGGATGGTAGCCAGCGCCGCCGCACAGGGCACGTACAGCAGGCAGAAGATCATCAGGCACAGGGCGTTGAGGCTGGTGAACCCAATGGATTCCAGGTCAGCGGCAAATTCCGCCATGCCCGCTCCAGAGCTTGCGTTGGTAATGCCAAAGAGCACGGCACAGCTGGAAACCACCACTTCCTTGGCGGAAATCCCGGCCAGAAGAGCCAGACAGATCTGCCAGAAGCCCAGGCCGATGGGCCGGAAAACCGGCACCAGCACATGGCCCAGTATGGCGCCGAAGCTTTCTCCTGCATCGGTGGTGTAGCCGCTGGGGCCGAAGTTCAGCAGGAACCAGATCAGGATGGTGGCCACGAAAATGGTGGTCCCGGCCTTTTCCAGGTAACTCTTCACCTTTTCCCACATGTAAATGCCCACAGTATGCATATCCGGCAGCTTGTATTCCGGCAGCTCGATGAGCAGGAAGTCTTCCGTCTGGCGGTGCTGGGCCTTTTCAATGCCATGGAGCACCAGAGCCACCAGGATGGCCACCGCCAGCCCGATCAGGTACATGGAATAGGCCACTACCATGGCATGGCTGCCGAAGAACATCTCTGCAAACAGGATATAGATGGTGAGCCGGGCGTTGCAGCTCATAAAAGGCGTCACCAGCATCACCTTGTACCGGTCCCGCTTGTGTTCCAGGGCCCGGGATGCCATCACAGCCGGCACCGTGCACCCAAAGCCCAGGAGCATGGGGATGAAGGCCTTCCCCGACAGCCCCAGACGGCTCATCACGTCTTCCATTACATAGGCCACCCGGGCCATATACCCGGAATCTTCCAGGAAACCCAGGGTCAAAAACAGGATCAGGATATTGGGCAGGAAGGTGACAATGGTCCCCACGCCCCCCAGGACCCCGTCGATGATCAGGGATTTCAGGGCATCGCTGACGGACCAGGCGGTGAGCAGCCCTTCCAGTCCGTCTCCGAACCAGCCGATGAAGTCTTCCATATACCCCTTCAGCCAGTCCCCTACGGTAAAGGTCAGGAAGAACACCACCGCCATGATCAGCAGGAACACGGGGATCCCCCAGAACCGGTCCGTCAGCACCTTGTCCAGCCGGTCCGTCAGCTTGTCGCTTTCTTCCTTGTGGAGCAGTACTTCGTGGATGATTTCTTCGATGAAGTCGTACTTTTCCCGGATGATCCGGGTTTCGTAGTTCTTGTCCAGGATGTCCGGCCGGTCCACCGGGTGCTTCTTCATCACTTCCTGGTCCTGTTCCAGCAGCTTGATGGCATGCCACCGGGGATTGATGATGTCCGGATATTTCACTTCCAGTTCCGCGATCAATTGGTCGATCCGGTCCTCAATGGGATCGGAATAGACCATGGCGTACATTTTGTGATCCAGCCGGTGGGCCCCCACGGCCTTGTGGTCGTGGATCAGCGGGTCCGTGTGTTTAGCGTCCCGGTGATGGATGGCCGCATGGAGCAGCACGTCCAGACCCCGGCGTTTCCGGGCGGAAACAGGGATCACCGGGATTCCCAGCATTTCCGGCAGCCGGTGCAGGTCGATTTCCATCCCCCGTTTTTCCACAATGTCCATCATATTGAGGGCCATAACCACCGGCTTCCCCAGTTCCAAAAGCTGGAGGGTCAGATACAGGCTCCGTTCCAGGGCGGACGCATCCACCACGTTGATGATCACATCCACTTCGTCACTGAGGATGAAGTCCCGGGAAACGATTTCTTCCATGGTATAGGAGGTGAGGCTGTAGGTGCCGGGCAGATCCACCAGGTGGATGTTCATGTTGTGGCGCCGTATGGCCCCTTCCACCTTTTCCACGGTGACCCCGGGCCAGTTGGCCACCTTCAGGTTAGCCCCGGTAAAGGCATTGAACAGGGTGGTCTTCCCGCAGTTGGGGTTCCCGATGAATCCGATGGTCAGGTTCTGGGCATCGTGGAGATGCTTTTCAGGCTGCTGCATATCAGTCATGGTCCACCTCCACCTTGTCCACGGTAATGTTCCGGGTCATGTTGTAGCCCAGGGCAAACCGGGTGCCCCGGAGCAGGATCACCATAATGCCCTTTCCCTTCCGGGTAATGCAATGGATCCGAGTCCCCAGGGTCATCCCCAGGGCCTGGAGCCGCCGTTCAATCTGGAACGGCAGATCGATCTGAGTAACGACTGCAGACTCCCCTGTCTGCAAATCCTTTAAAAGCATGTACTGTTTTCCCCCTGTAAGTAAATTCAGCGGTAAAGGAAACTGCCCAGTAACTGAAGGCCCGTATCCCTTTATGCATAACTAACCGCATTTGTAATTATAATCAATTACCCGGGTATTGTCCACAGGAGGGAGGGGGACAGCCCGGAGACAGTCCCGGTCAACGGTCAGCGGGCGAAGGAGCCCATCTGCCGAAGGCAGACCGTTTTGAACGAATTTGCCCCCTGGGCGGCCGGGACGGGCTCCCCTCGGGAAGCCCCTACAACGTTGGGGTCGGGGGCTCTCGTACTATTGATTGGACGGGGTTGGCGTAGAGACAATGAAAACCGTTTTCCCCCATCCCACCTGACCTTTGACCGTGACGGCGTAGGGGCGAGCCGCAGGCCCGCCCTTCCCCGGCCTCCTACTGCATCACATTGACATTTTGATTGATTCCCTCCAACACCTTCCTGATCTGCAGCCAAACATCCATATCGTTGCCAAACAGTACATTGACTGTCCCACGATCGGTAAACGGACTTTTCAGCAAAATGGAATTATCCTTCAGAAAGCCATTCACAGACAAATAATCAATGAGCTGCTTAACAAAATAAATCTGGTTGTCATTCAGGTTTTCCTGATTGATGTACTTGGCAAATGCCTGATTCAGTGCTTCTTTATCCATTCCTACCACTGAACGTACAAATTCTCCCAGCGGTTGGTTCTGATATTCGTTATGGTACTGTTCCTCTGTTCCCAGACGGTTCCACAACAAATCTTCCAAATCATCCATATCAACCTTTTGCATTGGCTCATTGTTCCGTAATTTTCGGATGGCCGGTATGTCTTCGTGTTGTTTCAAATAGAATTCCACTTTTTTCCTGTAATTGTCCAGGACTGGCGGTGCAACAGGTTGTTCATCCGGTCCTGTTTCCTTAATCTGTAACAGTGTATCCGTAAAATCCGTCTCATAGATTACTGCTTTGCCTTTTGGAATCAGTTTCATCAGATCCCGCAGTTCTTTGCGGATTTTTTCCCATTGGCTGATGCCTGCTTTCTGAAGATAATCTGTATGGAGAAGGCTAGTGATGAACTCTTTCTTCTGCTGTACAGCCGGGATAGTTCCCAAATGGGTCAAAGCCTCCAGCTTCTTTCTCAGGTCCGTCAATCCACGGGGATAGGTTTTTCCTTCTGCACTGGCAAGTTCCAGCTGATACAACAGGGCATCAAAACGCACTGCATTGAAATCTTTATCCTCGTTTTGCATCAGCGGCCCCAGATGTTTCTGGAGTTTCTCCACATCCTGGTAGTCCAAAGCTGTAAACCGGTCTTTTTCCTGGAACCCATCCACATACTGGAGCTGCATCTGTACGGCAAAATTGTCCCTGGGCAGCGTCTGAATCTTAGTCATGACCTTTTCCACCAGTTCGTTCCTAACATTCTGCAATTCTGCCGTTTGCTGCTCCAGTCTCTGCAGCCGGAAGATCAGTTCCACTTCCAAAGAAAACACTCCCTGGGCCAGGGACACAACACCGCTGGCTTCGATTCCATTTGGGTTTTCCTGGAAAAAGTCGAAGTTCCCGCACAGATCAAAGATATAAAATTCCTTTTTATCTTCTCCATCCAGTAATTTTGGACAGGTCCGGGTTCCCCGGCCAATCATCTGCCAGAATTTGGCACGGCTCAGCACCGGTTTAAAAAATACAAGATTTAAAATAGAAGGGACATCCACCCCTGTATCCAGCATATCCACCGAAATCGCCACCTGGGGCAGTTTCTTTTCATCAGAAAAATCATCCAGTGCCTGCTGGGCGTATTCGATATAGTTGTCAATGACCGTACAGTAATCATCGCTCAGTTCGGGATACATTTCCTTCCAGACCTTCAGGATGGCTTCTGCATGAGCGTGGCTCCGGGCAAAAATAATGGTTTTGCCAATGGTGCTGTTGTACCGGATACGGATACCATCTGTCATCAAGACGGACAAAGCCTTTTTGATGGTATCCTTGTTGAAGATTTTCTGATTCAGCGCCGATCCATCGATGGACTGGGGCAGGTTTCCCTCTTCATCGGTGAACGTGTCCTCATAGGCCTTTTTTTCTTCGTCCGTCAGGTCTTCATAACGGATGCCTTCCTGCATCAGTTTCAGTTTGCAGTCCACCACATGATAGGGCACAAGGAACTTGTCCTTTACCGCCTGCTGCAGGTCATAGTTATAGGTGGGCACCCCATCCTCAAGATCAAATACACTGTAGGTATTCCGGTCGATTTCATCCCGGGGCGTCGCTGTCAGTCCAACCAAAAGTCCATCAAAGTAATCAAAAATAGCCCGATATTTGTTGTAGAGACTGCGGTGGGCCTCATCCACAATAATCAGGTCAAAATGGCCGCAGGTAAACATCCGGTGTCCCGTTTCGTCACGGATTCCATCAATGCAGTGGATCATGGTCTGGTAGGTGGAAAACACGCCCCGTGCACTGGGATTGGCATTTTTTTCGGTCAGGTTGGTGATGGTCAGATTGGGCAGATTGTTCCCAAAGGCTTTCTTGGCTTGGAGTACAAGACTGTTCCGGTCTGCCAGAAACAGGAAATTTCGAATCCATCCATGACGGAGCAGCACATCCACCAGAGAAATGACGGTACGAGTCTTGCCGCTGCCGGTAGCCATTACCAGCAGTGCTTTTCTCCGGTTCCGCTGATCAAAAGCTTCACAGACTGCTTTCGCAGCCGCCAGCTGATAATACCGTCCGGCAATATGGCTGTCCAGCTGAGCATTGATCAGGGGCTGTTTCGTTCCCATCTTGTAAAATTCTTTTTCCAGATCGCTGCGGGAATAAATTCCACTGACCGTCCGTTCCGGGTATCCGCCTTTCTGATCCGCCACGATCCTGGTTTCAAATCCATTGGTCAAAAAAATGACGGGGCGCTGGCCAAACCGTTTTTCCAGGCTGTCTGCATACAGCTTCCCCTGTTTCCGCCCGGCAGCCACATCCCGGCTGGTCTTTTTGGCCTCCACAACTGCCAGGGGTTTCCCATCCTGGCCAAACAGCACATAATCCGCTGCTCCATACCCGGTTGGGCTGGGCATCTGATCAACAGGATATTCATCCACCCAGTTTTGGCCCCGCACCCAGCCGGCTTCTGCAAGCATGACATCAATATAGGCCTTGCGGGTATCGGCTTCAGACATGGTTTCCGGAGGCAGATGGAAGCCCTGTGCTTTTTCTTTCCGGAGAGCCGTTGCTTCAGCCTCTGCCGCAGCATATTTTGCCTGGAAGGCCTTTAGTTCATTTTCTTTTTTCTCCAGAGCCGCCTTTGCTTTTGCCAGCTCTGCGGCCTGTTTTTCAAGGGTTCCTGTATCTGCCTTTAGAGGCTGAGAAATCCGTGCAGCAGAAAAAGCCTCTTCAGGCAGTTCGATCTGGCTGTAGCTGTATGCAATAAAACGCAGAAACATATACAAAGATTCCAGTGCCAGTACCGCCTGTTCCTGAGATACATTTTTACGGCTCTGGGGGCCTGCATGAGCTGCCGTATTCCCGATTCTGCGGATGTACTCCAGCCGAAGCTGGAGCTTGGCATCCACAATGGCTTTGAATTCATCGGTATTCAGCAAAGTGATGAGATTATCCTGATAAGGGATATGGAGATCCCGGTCGATGGAATACATCCATTTTACAGCAGTTTCCATGGCCTTCCGGCAGGTCATGGCACAGATGGCCGGATCGATGGCCAAGACTTTTTCTGCATTGCTGGCAACGTCATAAAGCGGTTTGAATTTGGGGTCCTGCTGTAAAAAATCAAAGTTTCCCATCATACCAGACTCCTTATCAGGAAAGGTTTCACTTCTCCCTATACTTTATCACATTTTGTATCATTTTTCTGCTGTTCTCTGTGGACAATTTTGATTTGTCGCACTGATGAGCAAGTCTTGAAAACTGTTCCTGTTCTATAAGTTTTGGTACGCAAATGTGTATGCTTTCCAAATTATTCACAGTCAATCCAGGTTGTGCTGCCCCGGTAGCATAACGGTTTAGCCGTAATAGGGTCAGTAGATAAAAAAGCCAATAATTATCAATCGGAATTAGTGGCGTCACGACAATAGCATGTTCAGTTGCATGAAATTTTCCTTCAACATATTTAACATTACCACACAAAGCACCTTGCCTGCCTATAATTGAATAATCCCCATCATGTGTATAATCAGATACATATCCGCGACAGCCATTTCCTCCAAAGCATGGATATAGTCCCTCATTAAATTCTGAATGAATATCATCAGCTTTCACGAAAGATCCTGCCTTTAGACTGCACACCTCTCCAACCTTGGTAAAACTTCCATCTCGTTCTTGCGCTATAGGATCCCCAAACAACTCTATAAATCGGGATTGGCTCCTAGGCAATGAATTTCTGGTGGGCATTCTTGACGTTTTTCTGGTTGATCATGGCGTACTGCATGGTAGTATCGATCTGGGTATGGCCCAGAAGCCGCTGGACCTGTTCTATGGGCATCCCCTTGTCGATGGCCCGGGTGGCCAGGGTCCTTCTGAATTTGTGAGGATGGACCTTGGGGATGTGGAGTTCTCTCCCCAGAGCCCGGAGCCTGCTTTCCACTCCGCTGATCTGCAGCCGGCTATAGGGCTGGAGCAGAGAAACAAAGAGAGCCGGGTTATTGTCCTTCCGGCTGTCCAGATAATTTTTCAGATGGATCTTGGTCCGTGCATCAAAATACACAGGCCGTTCTTTCTGACCTTTACCGAATACCACACATTCCCGGTTTTCAAAGTCAATGTCTTCCCGGTTCAGACGGACCAGTTCTCCCACCCGGACGCCTGAAGAGGCCAAAAGATCGATGATGGCCAGGTCCCGCAGCGAATGGCAGCTGTCCCGGAGCTGTTCCAGCATTTCTTCTGAATAAGTCTCCTTGACCCGCTGGTCCACCCGGATTTTATGGATCCGGCGGACAGGGTTCTTCAGGATATAGTTTTCTTCCTCCAGCCAGTTGAAAAAGCTGGAAAGGATCCGGCGGATATTGTCCAGGTTGGCCTTGCTGCAGCCGGTCCGGTCTGCATATTGAGCCAGATAGTTCCGGATATGTTCCGTCTCCATCTGGAGTACTGAAAGAGGATGGAGTTCAAACAGTTTTTGGAGAACGGATTGATAATATTTCACAGTCCGCGGGCTGCAGCCTTCCACCCGCTTGGAATCCAGAAACTTTAGCAGCAGTTCCTGATTGGAGGGCCCCTGGCGCAAAGCTGTTTCTGGGATCGGTACCTGTTGGAGACAATTCTCCAAAGTTTCTTTCAATCGGTTCAACTGGCTGTTGTCCAGGTAAGGCAGCATTCTCTGCAAAATAATGTCCATCAGATGATTTTTCATGGAATCCTCCGTTTTTGGAACAAGGATACCATAAAAATCAGTCAAAGTACTGCTGCATCAGGGAATTTTTCAGCGTTTCCAGTTCTTCCAGGCTTTTTTGCACCGCCAATTTTGATTTGTCGATGTGGCAGACAAACTTGTAGTATCTATCTAAATAAATTTTATCAGGTATTGCAAATTTCATAGCATTAAGTTTTGCTTGATTTAATTTAGGCTGTGCTGACCCAGTGATTTGATCTGAAATATCAATCATCGAAAAATATATTTCTATGTATTTTTGTATGCATATGTTCGTAAACTTATACACATGTGCATGGTTATTCACCCACACTTTGCCATGAACAGAAAACGCCACTGGACTCGACCGCATTAATAGATTGGCTCCATCTTCTGATATTAGAAGAATATTATCATCAAAAATATAATCTTCTACATAATCAACAATACCCGATGCTCCGTAATAAGGATACTTACCTTTTACTCTTTCAGATGCAGTAATGGGTTTTCTCCTAAAATCAAGATTTTCGCTAAATTCATCAAGTCTTTGTATCTTCCATCTCTTAGTATTGGCCGAAGGATCCCCAAACATCTCCACAAATCGGGATTTGATTAATTTATCTAGTTCTTTTACTTGTTTCTCCTTTGCTACTATTAGCTTAGAAAGTAAATTTAGAGTATCTGCAATTTTGTTTTGTATATTTCGTTCTGGTAGCCAAAAGGGCAAGCTATTAAAAACAGGTCTAGTTAGGTGTCTCATTGTGGCGCCATGGGCTTGTTCAGAAGCCTTTTTCAAAATATGTGAAACCTGATATACGAAAAAATCTTTATTAATATCTTTTTTATCAAAAATAACCTTAAAAATATGTTGATTCAATAAAGCTTTTTCACCACACCATATATATACACCCAAACTTGCCGACCATGAAATTAAGACATCACCCTTATTAATTTCATACTTTTTATCATATGGTTTATTATAATAATTGGGGTTAGATGAGGTCCCCGTCAGATCTTGAATACGTATTATGGGCAAACCTTCCTCTGCCCATTCAGAAGGTTTAAATGCAAATCCATTTACATAACTCGCAATATCCCCTAATTTCTCTATCATAACATTTTCTCCAGTTCATCCAGTCCCATCACAATCTCTTTTTCCAGTTCCCTCAAATTTTCAAGGATCTCACTGGTCGGTGGGTACTCCACCGGCACATACTCGATTTCTTTGTACTTCTTGATGGACAGGTCATAGTCGTTGTCCACGATTTCCTGTTTGGGTACAAAGAAACTCTGTTCCGTCCGTTTCCGACTTTTTTCTGCTTCCCGGTTATGGTAGCGCTGGATGATATCCGGAATGTCGTTCTCCTGTACAGTGGACCGTTTGTCATCCAGAGAAAATCCATCGGCTTTCATGTCGTAGAACCATACATCATCGGTTCCGCCGGCTCCGGTTTTGGTGAAGATCAAGATGGCCGTAGACACCCCGGCATAGGGTTTGAAGACCCCGCTGGGCATGGAAATGACGGCTTCCAGGCGCTGGTTCTCGATGATTTCTTTCCGGATGGCCTTATGGGCCTTGGAGGAACCAAACAGTACCCCATCCGGGACGATGCAGGCGCACCGACCGCCGTTCTGGAGCATCCGCACGAAAAGGGCCAGGAAAAGGAGTTCTGTTTTCTTGGTTTTCACCACTTTCAGCAGGTCATCGGCCACCACATCATAATTCAGGCTGCCCTTAAAAGGGGGATTGGCCAGAATCAGGGAATACCGTTCTGTATCAGCATTCTGTTCTGACAGGCTGTCTTTGTACTGAATATCCGGATTTTCCACCCCGTGGGTCATCATATTCATAGCCCCAATCCGCAGCATGGTCCGGTCCATATCGTACCCATGGAACATCTCATCGTTGTAATGTTTCTTGCCCTTTGGGTCAAACAGCACCTGGTCCCGGTAATGTTCCCTGAGGTATTCCCCGGCAGCTACCAAAAATCCACTGGTCCCGCAGGCAGGGTCTCAAAGGTGTCTGTATTTGATACAATCGAACGATAGCAGGGATTTTGAACACCCCCGTGTTCACTTCAATCGGTGTTGTACTGATTGGCTATCTTCTTGAGCAGAAGTGCTTTTTCCATGAACCAGTCAAAGTAGTTTTTATATTCTTTTCTATCAAACGCCGCATCAAGCTCCTTGGTCAAAAGCATACGTCCATCTTTTTCACCTTCTGACCACTCAATGGAAGCGCCTAATTCCTTTTCTATCGTATCTTGATTATCTTTCAGCTGCCTATACCAATCCTTCCCCTTGGCAACATACAAGCCCGCTGTCGCCCGATGGCGGGATGTGTTGATTGTAAATTCTACCACCACAGACGATACGCCGGTACTCAGGTTGTACCAATTGGTCGCGAAAGCCTTTCTGCATGAGAAGCTCTTGCTGAACTTACTGTCTTTATCGAAGGCATAGTCACAGAACTGCTGCCAGAAGTTCAATTGGAATTTCCGCAGCGGCGTCAGGGTTTCTGCAGCTTTCACCGTTTTTGCCCATTCGTTGGGACGTTCTACAACATTAAACCGTGGTGCTGGCAGCGAATCCCCAATGCGCCAGAGTTCAATTTCAATCAGGAAAAAACCAATATTTTCATCCGTATGCTGATTCAGCCATCCGATAGCCTGTTTATGCTCATCACGAGCCCTTTTGACAATCCAGACTATAATTTCAGCGTCTTTCCCTGCCGCATACGTAATGATTTTTCCCAAATGATCATGGTCGGTATCTTCCAGCTGATTCTCGATGATAATCCCACGGGAACTCCCGCTTTCGCGGGCGTAGATGTCTACACTGAAACTTCCTACTGGAGATTCCGTTTCCTCAAGCTCTAGGTCAATTTCAATGGCATCACTCAGCTGTTCCAGATTTTCTTTTTGGGCAAGCCATTTTGAAAAATCCTGTTCCTCATGCGGCCAGATAGACCGCAAGTCATCAATCCGTTTCATGCACCCTAGTTTTTCCATATATGTCACTTCACTTCCCGATGCTTTAGAAATGCTTCTCCTCTGCCGCCTTGAAATTATAGACTGGTTTCATCACGTCGATAACGTCCACGGTGTCACCGATGACATCCAAGATATCATCAAGGGATTTATAGGCCATAGGAGCTTCGTCGATGGTGCCTTCGTTTACCGATGTCGTATATATGCCTGCCATCTCCTGCTGGTATTCCTTGAGGGAAAGCTCTTTGATTGCCTGTGTACGGGACATGATGCGGCCTGCGCCGTGCGGGGCAGAGTAATTCCACTCGGCATTGCCTTTGCCGAGTGCCAGGATGCTTCCGTCACGCATGTTGATGGGAATAAGGAGTTTCCCAAAGTTAAAGATACCACATCAATCCCACGCGGACTTTTGCTCAACCGATACAGCCGGAGGGCTGGATAACAAGAAAAGGCGGTATGCGCCCCGTGGAGGGGTAGCGTACCGCCTTTTCTTGTGGGGGTTTCCAAAGGGGGCAGCGCCCCATTTGGCACACGACTTTGCGGAGCAAAG